>FWPU01001254.1_pt1 | contig 77664 bp, 68 predicted proteins | sample 2228361 | NCBI WGS metagenome assembly FWPU01 (sample SAMEA103939777, study PRJEB20133) | metagenome | reverse complement strand
GAACGTGCGGGCTTGGCGAAGATGGCTGCGGCGCTTCTGGCACTAGTCGATCGGATGCAACGGTTGCTCTTGGACCGCTACCGCTTGCCGCCGCCTCGTCGGAGGAGGTCATGATGGGAGAGTGGGTCGTCCACCACGACCGGGAACGGGTCTTGGGGGCATTACAGCGTGGGGAGTTCGACCATGTTGAAATCTTGGGAGACGTGCTTGAGACGCGGTGGATCGAGTTCCTGCTGGAGGAGGGGATTCTATGCTCCTTGGCGTCCACGTATCCCACGCCCCGGAAGAAACAGGAATTTCCGCTGTGGATATATGTGGCCTCAGAACTCTCGCTACGACTCCACGGGGCGCATAGCTTCCACGCGCTTCCGCTTTTGATCCAAAGCGGGGGGCTCCTTGAGGCTATCGGGCCCAATCACGGGCGGCGGCACGTGGACCCCCAGACCGGGGACCTCCTCCTCAGATGCCCAGGATTCAACCGCAAGAACCGCAAGGAGCGGAGAACCCCGGTGGACCAGGATACGGTCCGCAAGCTCGCCCGGACGACCTCTGCGGTGGAGCTTCAGCACTGGTTCACCCGGGAAGTGGGTCCAGTGCTCCAACAGAACGAGGCCATCGATCCCGAAGGGCTCTTCGTGGGGGATGCGACGTACCTGTTCGTCCCGGACAACCCGCGCTACGAGGGGTCGGACCGGCTGCTTTTTGACCGGAACAACCATCTGGTGGACTCCAAGGAGGCGCGCGCCGAGGACTGGGAGGCCCGAGGGCTCTCGTGGCGGCGTTGTTACAAGCTGGTGACGCTCCTCCACGTTCATCCGAACGAGCTCTGCTTCACCTACGTGGGGATGCGCTTGGTGCGCGGCGCTGCCCACGAGATCGCCCCCTTTTACGACGACCTGCTTCCGGAAGCGGTCAGCGCCATGGGGCGGGGAACGATCAAGACATTGGTGGTGGATCGTGGGTTCCTGGATGGGGCCCGGATCGGGCGGTGCAAGAAGGAAGACGGGATTGACGTCTTGATCCCTCTAAAGAGCAACATGGAGTTGCTTCGAGATGCGCAGGGTCTGGCGCGGGACCCGGACACCCAATGGGTGGAGTACCACCCCCCCCGCTGGGCGTCGCCGACTCCGACCCTGCCTCAGGACTCTGTCCTCCGGCAACGGGAACAGACGCGCCGGCAGACCCTCGCCCAGCGGGCCCGAGGTCAAGGCCCCGTCGAAGCCCTACCTCGACGAACCTTCCTGACGGTGTTCGAGAAGCTGGGGACGCTGGAGTCCTGCCCGGTGCCCCTGGGCGTCATCCTGATGCGGGAGGAGGTGGAGGGCCGGATCCATAGCGAGTGGGCCTTGGCCACGACCCGCACTGCTGTCGACGGCGTGCGGGAGAGGGCACGGTACGAGGTCCGCTCGCAGATCGAGGAGCGACACCGACAGCTGAAGGGATTCTGGGACCTGATGAGGATGCGCTCCCGGGCCTTTAGCCTGGTGGTCAACCACGCGGTCTTCACGCTTCCGGCCTTCACGCTTTTGGAGCTCTTCCTTTTCCGGGTGGAGCGTGAGCTCCTCAATCCGGCCACGATCCAGCGCATCCGGAGAGCCTTGGCTCCTTCGCGGCAACGAGTCGCGATCTACCACCGGCAATACTGGACCACGGTGAGCATGCTGGAATACACGGAGATTCTGGTAAACCTCTCCCCGGAGGCGCGCCGAAAGATCGCGTGCCGGGTGCAGGAGTTGGGTCGGAATTTGGGAGACCTCTTCCAGAGTCGGTCAGACTCTTAGAAACGCCTTCCATCGCCCCGGCCTAGATAAGGCTCCAAGGGGCCCGCGGTCACGGTCCGTACAGGCTTTTACTGTCTGATTCGCAGAGGACCCCCAGTTTTCTGTTGATTCCTCGCGGCCTGTTTCGTATCCTCACTGCCTCGTATGTCGATCCACAGGAGTCTGATGACCGGAGGCAAGCTCCGGCGCCACCGCAACGTCCTCACGCGGGCCGAGCGCATCGAGATCCTGAAGAAGGAAGAGCGCTGGAAGGAAGGACAGTCGGTCTTCGGTCTCCCCAAGGTTCGCAGCATCATGATGAGGGCGAAGAAGAAGGCCAAGGAAGAGACGGCTGAGGCCGCCCCCGCCGCCGCGGCGTCAGTGGCCGAGGCCGCCGGGGCGGCAGCCCCTGCGGCGGGGACCAAGGCGCCCGCCGCGGCCGATGCCAAGGCCGCCGTCCCCGCCAAGAAGGGACAGGAAGAGAAGAAGAAATAACAATCGGGAGAGAGAATCGGGACGGCCCCTGCCGGCTTTGGCAGGGGTTTTCTATTTCAGGGCCTCCTCGATCTTCGAGCGGAGTGCCGGGTCGCGCGCCTCCCGCAGCGCCCGAACAAGATGCCCGCGGGCCTCCTCCGGCTGCTCGAGCGCCCGGTACGAAAGCCCTATCTCGTAAAGCCTGCGGGCCCGAGAATCGGCGTCGGTCAGCGGAAGATGGTCGTAGGAGGACCTCCATGCCGCGATCGCCATCGGATGCTTCCCGCAGGCGGCCCTGGCCTGGCCGAGCGTCCCCAGGGCGTGGCCCAGGTCGCGCTCCTTCCGCGCGGCGTCCCGCTCGAGGGCCTGGCGACGCGAGGGGCGCGTCTCCCCGGCGAGCTCCTCGCGCGCGCGCCGGAACTCCTCCTCGAACCTCTCGACCGCCCGCTCCGCCAGACGCTCGGCCTCGGCGGGATCGCGCTTGAGCTCCAGGTAAAGGTGCGCCATGTTGTTCATGATCCTGGGATTGATCGGATCGAGCTGGCGCGCCCGCGAGTACTCCGCGAGGGCCTCCTCCTTCTTCCCCGTCGCCAGCAGGCAGTTTCCGAGCCCCACGATCGCGTCGCAGTGCTCGGGGTCGGACTGGAGCGCCCGGCGGTAGAGGTGGATGGCCTCGGCGTAGAGTCCCTTCGACTCCCTGTCGGCCCCCGCGCGGAAGTCCGCCTCCGCCGTGGTGGGTTCGATCTCCATCATTAGGTGGCCGGCCTCCGCCCAGATGGATTCCAGACGCCCGTATGGGATCAGCCTCTTGGAGTCACGGTATTCCTCGCAGACAATGTGCCCTTCCCGGTCGTTGTAACCGGTGACGACGAAGAAGTGGAAATCGCCGCCGCCTGATCCGACCATGATGATGGGTGGAACTCCACTTTCTATGGCCCTGCGGATGCGCGGCACGCTGCCGGCCGCCAGCGTGACCTTGAAGCCGCGCTGCCGCGCGAGCGGCACCAGGCGGTTTGGAAGCGTCCCCCGGGCGTCAGGGTCGCGCACCAGCGGAGATATCTCGTGGACCTCGGCCGGCCGTCCCCAGTAGTGCATCACCGCGCAGAACGACTCCGGGCCGCAGTCGGAGGTGAGGCGGCTTTTGGGAAGCTGGACGGCCTTCTGAAGGACCACGTAGCCGCGGGCTCCCGCGTCCGGCGGCAACCGATCGACCGTCTCCCCCACGCCGGCGGCGCAGCCGGCCAGGAGCAGTATGCACAGGGGCTTATTCGTGTTCGTTTTCGTTGTGTTCGGAGTGCTCCATGTATATCCAGACGGACGCCCCGACGGCCGCGCCTAGCATGGCGGTTCCCAGGAGCCACTCGTACCAATAGAGGGAACCGGCCGGCTGGATGCGGCACGTCTCCTGCGCGAAGTAGGAGAGTTCGTCGTAGGTGAGCTCGCGAACGCTCGCCTCCGCCGACGCCGCGCTCACTCCCAGATCCTGCAGCCGTTCCTGCACCGCCTGGCGTGCCGCCGCGTCGTCCTCCGCGTATCGGGTGGGGATCACGTCGGCAAGACACGGGCGCATGACGACATGCAGCCCCAGCGCGCAGAGGAAGATCTTCTTCATGGCCGCCATCCTAATCGAATGCGATGAAGTAAATGAACACCCCCGCCCCGCCCAGTGCCGCCAAGCCGAACAGCCACTCCCACCACAGATTGTCGGACTGCCCGCCGAAGATTTCCTGGCACCCTGCCGGCTGGATGCGGGCCGTGTCCCAGGCGAAATAGGCCGCCTCCTCGTCGGTGAGCTGCATCGCGTGGTCGCGGGCCTTTGCGGCTTCCACGCCTAGCTCCGTCAGGCGGGATTCCACCTTCGCCGCGTCGCCCGATTCCGAGCCGTAGCGCGTTGGTATCACGTCCGCGCAGAGGGGCGCCGCAAGGAACGCCGCTGCCGCCACCGCCACGACCGCGCGGGTCACCAGCACCATGGCGTCCCTCCTCTGACAATGGCCCTTTTTCAGCCTTCTGAGACTCAACCGATTATAGGCGGGGGCGGGTTTGAGTCAACAAAAAGGCAGTCTTGACCCCGCCTTGACCGGTCTCTATATTAGGACGCCGTCGCCCACGAAAACCCTGCATGAACCGCAAAGCCATCGCGCTCCTCTCCGGGGGACTGGACAGCGCTCTGGCGGCGCGCCTGATCCTTGACCAGGGCGTCCCCGTCCTTGGACTCCGGTTCGTCACCCCCTTCGACATTAGTCCCCCGCTCCAGGGTGGCTGCGGCCCCTTCATCGATTCTTTGGCCGGCAGATGGGGCCCCCTGGGATTCTCGGCCCGGACGGTGCGCCTGGGGCGGGATTACGTGGACATGGTCAGGAACCCCCCTCGCGGGCGCGGACTGAACATGAATCCGTGCGTGGACTGCAAGATAATGATGCTGGGGCGGGCGAGGGAACTGATGGGGCCCGAGGGCGCGGGCTTCGTCGTCACCGGCGAGGTCCTCAACCAGCGGTCGATGTCGCAGACGAGGGATCGGCTCCGCCAGATAGAGCGTGCGGCGGGCCTGGAGGGACTGCTTCTGAGGCCCCTCTCGGCTAGGTTGCTGGAACCCACCGGACCGGAGCTGGAAGGCGTCGTGGACCGATCGCTGTTGCTGGACATCTCGGGACGGGGTCGGACGCGACAGTATGCGCTGGCTGCCCGTTACGACCTGGTGGACGTGCCGCAGCCCGCCGGCGGATGCCTGCTGACGGATCCGGGCTTCTCGGGACGCCTGAGGGATCTCTGGGGGCACGATCCTGAGGCCGGCGAGGGCGACATCGAACTTCTGCGCGTGGGAAGGCATTTCAGGCCCGGCCCCGGCTGCAAGATCGTGGTGGGCCGCGACGAGGAGGACAACCGCGCGATCGAGTCGCTGCGCCGTCCGGGAGACGCCCTGGTGTTCCTCAGGGATTTCCAGGGACCGATGGTGCTGGTCCGGGGATCATTCGGCCCCGAGGAAATCCGACTAGCCGCGTCTCTTGCGGTCCGTTACGGCGACGCCCCCACAGGGTCGCCGGCCGACGCCGTGATCCAACGGGAGGGCGCCGGAACGCAGACGTTGTCGGCCGAACCTGCGCCGGAGCATGTCTATGAGCCCATGCGCGTCGGCGTTGTGGGACCGCGGGGACGGGCGGCCGGGGGATCCGCAGGCCGGCGCTAACGCCGCCGGTAGAGGCGCACCTCGGCGCCCCGCTGCTTCCAACCGCAGCGGAATTCGAACGAGGGTTCGAGTACGGCAGGCCACCCCCGGTCGTTGCCGTGGCGCGTGACCAGCCAGACGGCGGGCGGGCCGTCGAGCTCCCGGATGACCCGCTCCATGGGGACGGCGGGATGTTCGAGCGTGCCGTGGTCGATCCGCCGGAGGCGGTCCAGCCAGGCCGTTTCCCCCGCCCGCGAGGCGTAGTACTCCAGGTTCACGGCGGTATAGCCCGGGGCGGCTATGACCAGATCGTCCTGGCCGACGCCGCGGCGCAGGATCTCGGCGACGTCGCGCCAGGCCTCTTTTTCGGGGACCGCGCGGGTGAATATGAGGTTGGAGGCCAGCAGCCCGGCGAGGGCCGCGCATCCCGCGGCGTGGAGGCGTTCGGGGAGCCTGAAGACGCCCGCCGCGGCCATCACGAAGAGCGGAATGAGGACGTAAAGGAACGTCCTCGTGTAAAAGACCGACGTGGTGGAGAGGAGGCTTGTGGCGATCTCCCCCGCGATCGGCGTCAGGAAGGCCAGCGCCATGGCGGCGTCCTCCCGCTGCGGTTTGCGGACCAGCGGTATGGCGGCCGCGACGTAGAAAGGGACGCAGACGATCGCGTGGTGGCGGGGGGCCAGGAAGAAGGCCTGCCCCACGAGCTCGTAGAGCGCCGCGGCGACCCCTTCGCGCGTGGGCTTGGGTATCCAGAAGCCGGCGGACGAGACGTCGCGGACGTGGGTCAGGAAGACGGGCATCCATGGGAGGAAGAGGATGAATGCTCCGGCCGAGGCCAGGAGGAACTCGAAAAGAAAACCCTTCCGCGCCCTGCGGAGTATCAGGACGGCAACAACTTGAGAGAGCAGGAAGAAGGCGCCCATGTAATGGGTGTACATGACGCCCGCCGAGAGGGCGGCGAAGGCGGTCCACTTGGGGCGGCTCGGCGCGCATCGGAGGTCGAGCAGGAGGTTCGTGGAGGCCGCCGCCAGGAGGAAAAGCAGGGCGTAGCAGCGCGCCTCCTGGGAAAAGGCGACGTGGGCGGGGCTCAGCGCCAGCAGGAGCGCCGCCAGGGCCCCCGCGGCGTCTCCGTACAGGCGCCGCCCCAGCCGGAAGAGGAGCGGTATCGCGGCGATTCCCGCCGCCGCCGAGATGAACCTGAGCGCCGCTTCCGATCGGCCCAAGGGGGCGGTGGCTTTCAGCAGGAGATAGTAGAGCGGAGGATGTGCGTCATTGTACCTGAGACCGTCGATCAGCCGCCCGACGCCGCCGCGGGTCAGGGACCAGCTCCAGGACTCGTCCTGCCAGAGGCCCTCCCTGCCCAGGCCTTCCAGGCGGACGACCGCGCCCAGCAGCGTTATGGCCCCCGCGACCAGGATCCGGGCGCGCGCCGCCTCCGCCATGAGCCCATTAAAGCGGTCCGCGGATAAAGGTCAAGGGACCGCCGCTCCGCGCCGCGCCCTTGGCCGCGAGGCCCGCCAGCGCGCGCTCAACCGAGGACAGCGGGAGGCGGCTGGCGGCGGATATCCACTCGGCGGTCCGGGGCCTTTCTCCGAGGTGCCGAAGGACCGCCCGTTCCAGCGGCGAGAGGGAGAGCGCCGGTTCGACGAGGGCGGAGAACGCGGGGATTTCCTCCAGGATGTCCAGAGGCTCCTCCGCCAGCTTCGCGCCCTGCTGGATGAGGCGGTGGCAGCCGCGGGAGAGGGGGCTTTCGACCGGGCCGGGGACGCAGAAGACGTCGCGGCCCTGCTCGAGCGCCCAGTCGGCCGTGATGAGGGCGCCGGATCGCTCAGCCGCCTCAACGACGAGCACCCCGAGGGAAAGGCCGCTTATGAGGCGGTTCCGCCGGGGAAAATTGGACGGCTCGGGGCCCTGGAGCAGGGGGAACTCCGAGACGGCGGCGCCCCTCGCCCGGATCTCCTCCAGGAGGCGCGCGTTCTCGGGGGGATATACACGGAGCAGGCCGCTGCCCAGGACGGCGACGGTGCGGCCATCCCGGCTGCGCAGGGCCCCGCGGTGAGCCGCGGTGTCGATGCCGCGGGCCAAGCCGCTTATGACGGTGACCCGAAGGGAGGCCAAACCTCGCGCGAAACGCCAGGCTTGGCGCCGGCCGTATTCTGTGCACTCGCGCGATCCGACGATCCCCACAGCCATGGCGTCTGACTCCAGGAGCGTTCCCTGGCGGTACAGCACGATGGGATGATCGTAGAGGGCGCGGAGGCCGGGCGGGAATTCCGGCGAGGTGCACGGGATGATCTCGATCCCGCGGCTGCGGGCGAGGTCGATCTCCCCGGAGGGATCCGGCGCGGCCAGGATCGCACCGGCGGTGATGGGGCCCACGCTGGGGACACGCTCCAGGTGGCGGCGCGCCAGGCGGTGGATCTCCCCCAGCTCGAACCGCTCCATCAGGCGGCGGAGGATGGCGCTGCCGACCATCCCGGAGAGGTTGAGCCTCACGAGGATTTCCAGTTCGCCCATGGCAGCGTCAAGGTCCTCGCGTCCCCGGGGGCCGGCGGCCCCACCGTGGGCCGCGCACCCTCCACATTGATGGTGCGGGTTGGGGGGGCGGAAGTCGACGCGGAAACGGAGACGATGCCGTCCGCCCGGTGGAGCCGCGCCCGGCGGCGGGCTCCTTCGGCGGCTCGGAAACGCGTCGATCAGGATATACTTTGGTCGTGGAAAGGTCGGAGGAGGCCGAGCTCGTCAGGCGGTGCGCGGCGGGAGACCGCGAGGCCTGGCGGCGGCTCATGGAGTCTTACGGTGCGCGGGTGGCGCACGCCGTCAGGACCACGCTGCGGCGGGTCCTGGGGAGGTTCGATCCGAACCAGGTCGATGATGTGGTGCAGTCGGTGTGGCTGTCCTTGTGCGCCTCCGGATGCCGCCGCCTCCGCGGCTTTCAGGGGAAGAGCGCCCTGTCGACCTGGATGACGGTCATCTCCACGCGCCGGACACTGGACGCCGTCCGCACGGAGATGAGGAAGGGCGCCTTGAGGCACGTCAGGCTGGACGGCGAGGAGCGCGATCTCGTCAAGGAGCTCGAAGCCGAAGGATCGGAGGAGGAGTTCTCGCTGGACGAGGTCTTCATCCTTCACGAGGCGCTTGAGCGGTTGCCTCCGGACGACAAGCTCATCCTCAAGTTGTATTACCTGGACGGATTGTCCTACCGGTCGATCGCGGAGGTCCTGCGTGTGGCGCCCAACACCGTGTCGAGCTACATCTTGCGCGCTCGTGAAAAGCTTAAGAAGTGCATCAAGGAAAGGATGGGCGGCGTCCAATGAGACGGGGCGGGCCGTTGGAGGGCGCAGGAGCCATCTGCCGGCGGTTCGAGTCATGACTGGATCCGGGGATTTCTGCTGCGGGCCAGACGATCTGGCGGGGTGGCTGGAAGGAACCCTGGATCCCCGGGGGCGGCGCATGGTCGCCGCGCACCTGGCCGCGTGCGACGACTGCCGCAGGGCGGCGGCCCTGGCCGCGACGCTTGGATCGGCCCCCGAAGTTGCGTTGGATGAGGCGCTCCTCGGGCGCGTGACGGCCGCCGCGCGCCGTCGGCGGGCTTGGCGCATGCCGGCCGCAGCCGCCGGCGTCTTGGCGGCCGCCGTCCTGCTGTTCTGGATCGTCAGGCCGCGGTCCTCCTCCGAGTTCGCCGGCGCCCCGGTCGGGGTGCCTCCTGCGGATACCGTCAGGCCGGAGGAGCCGGCCGATCGGTTGCCGGCCGTGGTCGTCGAGAAGGCACCTCCGGCGCCGCCCCGGCCTCCACCGCCCGAGCCCGTCGAGGCGCCTCCCGTGAAGGTCGAGGAGCCCAGGACGGAGCTAGTGAGGGAACCGGAAACTCCTCCGGAGAGGAAGGAAGAGGCGCCGCCGCCCAAGGTCGAGGAGCAGGCGCCGGCGGCCAAGACGGATGCGCCGGGGACGACGGTGGCCGATCTATCCGCGCTATATGCGCCGGTCTTCACGGTAGATCCGCGGGGCCATCTGTGGGTCCGGCGCGGCCGCGGCGAGCCCTCCAAGGCGGGGGCTTTTGAGAACCTGGCGCCGACCGACTCCCTGTGCGCCCGCGGCGGGGGAGGAGGTTTCACCCTCGAGGGCCGGGCCACGGTGGTCCTGGAGAAGGGCGCCGAGGCGATCTTCTGCTACTTCAAGCCGGAGCGGGCCTACTCGGTCGACGTCGTACAGGGGCTCGTTATGGTAGACACGGAGGGGATGCCACAGAATTGGAGGGCGGTCCGCGGCGCCACGGCCATCGCCTTCCAGTCGCTGAACGGTCGCCTGGCCATAGAGCCGCGCGGCGGGCAGCTCTCGGCGCTCCTGCTGGAGGGGTGGGGCGACCTGAAGGCCGGCGGGAAGACGGAGAGGATGGAGCCTGGCCGAGAGGTCGTGATGTCCTTCGACGGCAGGCCGGTCTACAGGAGGGGGGAGACGAGGAAGAAGGCGCTCAGGTTCAACGAACTGCGGCCGAAACTCTCCACTTCATTCGAGGCCTCTTTCGACGATGAGGGGGATGCCGGCCCCTTCTCCTACGAGATAACGGCGGGGCGGCGCGCGCGGGAGGGGTCGGCCGGTTTCCTGCGGGCGGAATCGGCGGAAGAGCGGGGCGGCCGCGCCGTGCTTGCGGCCGGGATCAGGACGACCAGGCCGATAACGTTCACGACGGGCCTGGTTCTCAGGTTCAGGTACCGCACCACGTTCCCCACGCTCGCGGTAAGGCTGGACAAGTTCTCCGCCGCGTTCACCGCCGCCGGGGCCGCCTCGGCCGGTTGGGTCGAGGGCGAGATGCCGGTTGCGTCCTTCGAGCAGGAGGGCGTTCCCATCGTGCCGCTTGAGGAGGTGTCGGAGGTAAGGTTCGAGACGGCGCCGGGCCCCAAAAACAATGGCCGGCTGGACGTGGATCGTATACAATTCATACGGCGCGCCAGATAAGCCGGGGGGAGCGTGATGACGGCACCAGGGACTCTCCTGCTGGCATTCATCGCGTGGGGGGCCCAATCCAAGGTCGGCGAATCCGTTGACGACGCCATCCGTAAATTCAGGGCGGATTACGGCCGCCCCGGGGCGCGGGACGAGGACCGGATCAGGGCGGTGGATGAGCTGGCCGCCCACAGGCACGAGAAGGTCGCGCAGGTCCTGGGGCCGCTCCTGACCCGTTCGACGGTGCCGGTCCGGATCGTGACCGCGCGGCGTCTGGCCGGCTTTTCCGGGATCCCGGGCGTAGATGAGAGCCTGATCGGCGCGCTGACCCATTACAGGAACTCGAGCAAGGCGTGCCGCGGGGTCCAGATCACCATCCTCAGGGCGCTCGGTTCGCTGCGGGCCGCGGCCGCGGCGCCGGCGGTCGACAAGCTGGTGGGGAGCCCCGACGTGTGGGTGGCCAAGGCCGCGATCGAGGCGGCCGGAAGGATACGTTCGGCCTCCTCGGTGGACTGCCTGATCAAGGCGCTCGCGCGCCTTGAGGGGCCCAACGGGGACCGGGAGATCATGATCGATCTTTTCGAGGGCGAACTCCCCGCCACCAGCATGCTGGCGATCGTCAAGCAGGAGGCGGATGAAAAGGAGAAGGCGCGCAAGACGCAACGCGAGGTGCTCCGCGATCCGCTGATCGCGGCGCTCTCTTCCATCACGAAGGTGAGGTTCGACGGCTTCAAGGAATGGCAGGCCTGGTGGAGGACCCACAAGAGGGGCTACGTCGTCCCTCCCTGACGCCGTCCGCCGCGTTCATGGCGCCGTGCGCCGTGCCATGACCAGCGCCTGCATGTTGAGGCGGAACTTCTGCAGCAGATCCCTGGGTATCTCGACGCCGAGTTCGTCCAGCTTCTCCTGGGCCGTGGTGTACAGGGTCTGGGCCTGTTTCAGGTCGGCCAAGGCGCGGGCGGCCGCCTCCATCCAGACCGCCTGGTCGGAAGAGGTCTTGGCCTTCTCCAGGTGGGCGCGGCCGGTTTCGTGAAAGGCGTCGGCCTTGATGATCAGCTCCCGCACCTCCAGTGGTACCGGCAGGGCGGCCGCCGGCCTCCTCGGTTGATCCGCCGGCGGCTGCATCGGTTGCGGTTTCGGAGGGCCGGCCGTCGTGGCGGCCTCGGCCGCGGCTATGATTCCCGGTTTCGGCGGCTCCGGCGGCGCCCTTTCGGCCTCCTCGAGCCGGCGCTTGAGGCGCTCCACCGCGGCGTAACGCTCGTACTGCGGGGTCCCCTCGTAGTACTCGCGCCTGCCGGCGCCCCAGCATTCCTCGCACTCGCCGCCCTGTCCCTTGCATCGGGGACACGTGACCTCCAGGGTATGAGGCGTGATTTTCGCGGTGGGATCGAGGCCCTTGCGGGCCTCCTCGAGGCGCCGGGCCAGTTCCCCGCGGCGCGAGTCGCGGCGGGCGCGCTCGTCCAGCCACGCCTTTATCTCCGCGGCCTGGCGCTCCAGCGCCCCGCAGAGCTCCGGCGCGGAGCCGGCCGGGAGGAGCCCCGCCAGCCAGGACGCGTCGCCGTAGCCCCTGCACGAGCGGCATGCCCTCAGCGAAGCCCCCTCGCACTCGGCGCACAGTTGCATGGCCTTGCCGGTGCCCGCGCAGGAAGGGCAGGTTTCGGTCTTCCTGCCGGCGCAGCGCTCGCAGGTCACGCGGCCCCCCTTGCAGTGCTCGTAGTCGGCGAAGAACCTCTTGGCCGCCACGGGCGACAGGGGGACCGTATGCCCCTGGGGATTCAGGATCTGGATCTTTGCCTTGCCGTTGAAGACGAAGAGCTTCATCTCCTCCCAGAACTTGGTGCAAGGTTGCCTGAGCGAGTCCGTCTTCCTGGCGCCGCTGGATGAGACCACCGACTCGGTCCGCAGGGCGAAGCCGCCGTCTTCGCACGGGCCCATCCGGTAGGTGACGGTCTGGGCGTTCAGCGTCCCCATGCGGCCCTGGTACTTGATCCGGATGTCCCTCGGGATTGTCAAGGTCAGCGTCCCCTTGAACCCGTAGTGGTCCATCGTCCCGGAGCCTTCGCAGAGGATGCATGCCGCCTGTCCCTTCGTCCCGCAGCGGGCGCAGGGACCTTCCACCAGGCCGTTCCGACACGCCGGGCAGGGGGCGGATCCGGCGCCGCCGCAGGCTGCGCAGCCGGTGGTGGTCCTGCGGGGCCGCTTCAGCAGCAGGAGCGTCCTGATGAGCTGGCGCGACAGATCCGGCGAATACGGATCGGAAAGCAGTGCCGCCCGTACCAGCGGTCTCTCGGCGTCTTCCTCCCTCCCTTCTACTGACGCCTTCAAGCCCGCCGCGATGTCTTCCGGGATGAAGCGGGCCAGCCCCTCTCGCGCCAGCCGGCGCGACTCGGCGGAGGGGCTTTCGGCGAGGAACTTGAGGGCCGCCACGGGGTCCGCCAGCATGGCCTCGAACCGGGCGCGTAGCCCCTCCACTGGAGGATGTTTCGGCGGTTCGGCCTTGCTGGCGGCGGCGGGCGCCGGCCGAGGCTCCTCGGCGGGCGCCACCGGGAAGACCATGTACTCGAGCCGCTCGGACCTGAAGCACGTCTGGAACCGTATCATGCGCGTGGACCTTGGTACTCCCGCGTAATGGAGCCGTATGGGATCGGTGTCCATTCGTACCTGCGGTGCCAGTACCGTCCCCTGGTCGGTTATCAGCAGGAAGTCGCGCGGGTTGATGGGAAAGGGCCTGTCTGCGGCCGGTTTCGCGCGGATCTCCAGGTCGAAGTCGAAGTTCGGCGACAGCTCGCCGCGCGCGCTGATGCGCCAATCCTCGTAGGGGATGGGCGGGCCGAAGGGGTGTTCGGATTCCTTCCCGGAGCGGCGGTATATCGGCTTCGTCGTGCCGTCGGGCAGGAGCATGTCGAGCGACGCCGCCTCCGACGTCACGCGGTAGGAGACCGCCGTCCCGGATGGGGCCCCCTGGATTTCTCGCAGGAAGCATTCCCGGGCGTCCTCGAGCGACGGGGTGTATTTTCCGCCCCGGTCGTCCACCAGGACGAGGTCGTCGGGCTTGAACGCCACGTTGGCCCTGACCAGCGCGGAGATCTTGCGGTCGCGGCCGAGATCCCGGTGGTGGATCATGACGGAGAACTCCGGCCGGACGGCGGCGGGCTTGCTCGGCGGCGGGGCCGGGGGTGGTCTCTTGATGGCGGCGGTCGCGGCGACGATCGCGGCGACGGCCGCGGCCCCGGCGCACCCCAGGATCAGGAGGAGGCGTTTCTTGTGGGCCTCCGGGCGGGTCGTACGGGCCGGTCGCGCCCGGCCCTTGGGTGGAATCATTACAGACTATATATATGACGCTGCCGGCGCGGCGCAATCATTCGAGCCGGCGCTCGGTCCCCGAAAAAACGCAGGGCGCCCGATTTAGGTAGGAGGGCGCCCTGACTTTGGGGGAAGAAAGTCCTCTTGATTCTACACGCTGTCCTCCGGTATTCCACGATGTTCTTTCGTCAGCATCTGCTGTACCCGCACGCGCATCTCCCTCCGGCGCAGCCTTCCTCGAACCTGAGCGGCCCGCCGCAGTCGGGGCACAATGCCCCCGTGGGTTCGCGCCGGGTCTCCGACGGGTCTCCCAAGTGCCGCAGCAGCGCCCGGCCTATGGCGTCAGGGAGCGATTTCACCCAGCCCCCGCCGTTCGGCACCGGCTGGGACGTGATATCCAGCAGCTGGCGGGCGATTTCCTGCGGCGGCACACCGTATCCCAGGGAGGTCGAGATCACCCGGCTTATCGCCTCGGAGAGGGCGCTGATGTCGCTGCCGCACTTGCCGAGATTGGTGAAAACTTCGCGGGGGCCTTGATCGTCCTCGGTGATCGTGATGTAGGCGTTCCCGAGGTTTGTCGGGTATCGGTACCGGACGCCGGCGGCGCGCTCGGGGACGGGCCGGCGCGCGGGGGCGGCCGGCGGGCCCTCGCGGTGCGACCGGGGCGGATCCGCATGAGGCCGGAACGTCATCGGCTGCCCGGCGCGGGACCCGTCGCGGTATATCGTCAGTCCCTTGAGCCCCAGGTCGATCGCGGTGTCGAAGACGCGCAGCACGTCGTCGAGGGTGGCTTCGGAGGGGAGGTTCACGGTCTTGGAGACGCCGCCGTCGGTGAATTCCTGGAACGCCGCCTGCATCCGCAGGTGCCACTCCGGTGATACGTCGTGGGCGCACGCGAAGATTTCCTTCCAGCGCGCCGGCACCTCGGGGATCTTCCTGCACGATCCCTCGCGGGCCAGCCTGTCGAAGAGCGCCCGCGATGCGAACCCGGCGCGTTCGGCGGTTTCCCTGAAATAGGGGTGGATCTCCGGCAGGGGCTTCCCGTCGAGTATCCTGCGGACGAAGGCGAGCGCGAAGAGGGGCTCTATGCCCGCTGAGCAGCCGGCGATGATGGAGATCGTGCCCGTGGGCGCGATCGAGGTGACGGCGGCGTTGCGCATCGGGCTGCCGGCGCTGAAGTATGGGTGGCCGGCGGCCCAGGCGCTTCGCGGGTGGTTCGGGAAGGGGCCACGTTGCCTGGCGAGCTCCATCGACGCCTTCCAGGCCTCGTCGCGGACGAAGCGCATGACGGAGCGGGCGAGCGAGACGGCCTCTTCCGAGTCGTAGCGGAGCCCGAGGCGGAACAGCATGTCCGCCCATCCCATGACGCCGAGGCCGATTTTGCGGTTGCCCCTGACGATCTCCTCCGTCCTCGGGTTGGGATGGCGGTTGACGTCGATCATGTCGTCGAGAAAACGTACGGCGAGGGCGACGGTCTCGGCCAGGGCCTTCCAGCGGATGCGGCTTTCGGGGGAGGAGGCCTCGGCGAGCGATCCGGCCGGTTCCGCGAAGCGGGAGAGGTTGACCGACGCCAGGTTGCACGCCTCCCACGGGAGCAGGGGCTGTTCGCCGCAGGGGTTGCACGCCTCGATGGCGCCAAGGCTCGGCGTCGGGTTGAAGCGGTTGGCCCGGTCGACGAAGAAGAGGCCGGGCTCGCCGCTTTCCCACGCGCGGCGTGCGATGAGTTCGAATAGTTCGCGCGCCGACCACGCGCGTTCCCCGTGGCCGGCCAGGCCGCCGTCGGGCCCGCGGATCTTGTCGCGGAGGGGCGACTTGAGGCCCGTGAGCGGATCGGTCACGAGGTGCGGGAGGCCCGCGCGGACCGCGCGGACGAACTCGTCGGTGACCGCCACCGAGAGGTTGAAGTTGGTCATCTCCCGGGGGTCGGTCTTGAGGTTGACGAAATCGAGGATGTCGGGGTGATCCACGCGGAGGATGCCCATGTTGGCGCCGCGGCGGAATCCGCCCTGGTGGACGGCCCCGGTGGCGGCGTTGAAGACGCGCATGAAGCTGACGGGCCCGCTGGCGCGGCCGCCGGTGGATCTCACGGGGGAGCCTTCCGGCCGCAGGCGGGAAAAATCGAAGCCGGTGCCCCCGCCCGTCTGGTGTATGGAGGCCGCCGCGCGGATCGCGTCGAAGATGCCCTCGTTCTTCTCGTCGGTGATCGCGTCGGCGACCGGCAGCACGAAGCAGGCGAAGCACTGCCCGAGGCGGCCCCCGGCGTTCATCAGGGCGGGCGAGTTGGGCAGGAAGTCGAGCGCCGCCATGGCGCGGTAGAACGCCTCGGCGGTCCTCCGGACGGTTGCGTCGTCGGCTCCATACGTCCGCTCGGCGGCTGCCGCGTGAAGGGCGACGCGCCAGAAGAGATCCTCCGGGGTTTCAACCGGGCGGCCGCCGCCATCCTTGCGCAGGTATCGGGCTTCCAGCACCCGGAGTCCGTTGGGGCCCACGCGCGCGGCGGCGTCCGGGCGGGCGGCGCCCGCCGGCGGCGCGCATTCCCTCTCGTCCAACGACCGTTCCATCGACCTTCTTCCCCGGCGCACGATTAGTTGTGCGACCGGATTCATTATAGCACGACCGGTTGTGCCGGGCAATGCGGATTTCTCGCCGGGGGCCGCTAGCGGGGGGTGAAGGTCGTGTGGCAGCTGGGGCAGCGTATGCGTCCGGTGGAGTCCAGGGGGCCTTCGAATTCCTTGTCGCAGATGACGCAGGCGGTCTTGACGGTCTTGACCACGGCCGGCATCTGGCGGGTTTCTGGCTTGACGTGGGGCGGGAGGCTGGATTTGGCGGCGCGCAGCACCATCGTGGAGAATTCGGCGTCCGTCCGCGGCGGCGACTGGGGAGGCGCGTCCTGGAGGGGTCCGCGGCAGCGGGGGCAATCTACCTTCCTGCCCTCGGAGAGCGACAGCACCGTGAAGGAGAGCTTGCAGTTGGGACAGACCATGATCCGCTTGAGCTGGCGGGAGAGGAGGGCCTTGACCTGCTGTGGGGTGAGGTATCCCTTGGCGACCATGATCTCGCCGAGCGAGCGGGTCTCGCCCTCCTTGGCCTGCAGGCGGAGGCACTCGTTGAGCTGATCCTGGGTGAGGAACTTCTCCCGCACGGCGAGCTTCCCGAAGAGGACGGCGTCCTTCGGCGCCCTGGTCGCGGGATCCTCCGTCGCCAGCTGCCCCGCCTGCGCGGCCAGGATTTCCGCGTGCTGTTCCGAGGTTATATATCCCTTGTACAGGAGTATGTCTCCGAGGGGGGGCGGGGACTCCTCGTACGACTGCATGAGGACGCATTCGTCGACCTGGGCCTGGGTGCAGTATCCCTTGGCCACCGCGATCTTGCCGAACAGAAGATCCGAGTCAGCCGGCACGGCCTATCCCCGATCGTTCACGGTCACTCCCATTCGATGGTAGCCGGGGGTTTCGAGCTGATGTCGTATACGACCCGGTTGACACCACGGACCTCGTTGACGACGCGCGATGCGATCATCGCGAGGATATCGTGGGGCACGCGGCTCCAGTCCGCGGTCATGCCGTCGAGGCTCTCGACGAGCCTGAGCACCACCGCCTCGTGGTAGGTGCGCTGGTCTCCCATGACGCCCACGCTCCGGACGGGGAGGAGCATGGCGAAGTACTGCCAGAGCCTCTCGTTCAGTTTGGCCTTTTCGATCTCGTGGACCACGATCTCGTCGGCCTCTCTGAGGATATTCAGCCGTTCGGTCGTGACGGCCCCGATGCATCGGACCGCCAGCCCGGGCCCCGGGAAGGGCTGCCGCCGCACCGTCTCTTCGGGCAGGCCCAGTTCCCGCCCTATGCGTCGCACCTCGTCCTTGAAGAGGAAGCGGAGGGGCTCGATGAGCTGGAAGCCCAGCTTCTCCGGCAGGCCTCCCACGTTGTGATGGGTCTTGATCTTGGCCGAGGGCGCCCCGGAGGGTGAGCGCGACTCTATGACGTCCGGATAGAGGGTGCCCTGGGCAAGGAATCGGATCCCCTTCATGGGCCTGGCGGCGGCGCGGAAGACGTCTATGAAGACCCGGCCGATGATCGAGCGCTTCTCCTCGGGGTCGGTCACGCCCTTTAGGGCCTTCAAGAACCGCGCGGAGGCGTCCACGCAGAGGACGTTCAGGCGCAGCCGCTTCTCGAAGACGTCGCGCACCCTCTTGGCCTCCCCCTTCCGCAGCAGGCCGTTGTCCACGAAGACGCACGTCAGCCTGCTGGAGATCGCCTTGTGCACCAGGGCGGCGACGACGCCCGAGTCCACGCCGCCGGAGAGGGCGCAGAGCACCTGGTCCTTGCCGGCGATGCGGCGGATCTCGGCGATGGCGTTGTCGACGTAGGATTTCATCTCCCAGTCGCCCCGGCAGCCGCATATGGCGTAGAGGAAGTTCCGCAGTATCTGCGCGCCGTGCGGGGTGTGGTGGACCTCGGGATGGAACTGCACGCCGTAGAAGGGGCGCTTCTTGTGGCGCACGGCCGCCCAAGCGCAGTTGCGGGTGGAGGCCAGGAGGGCGAAATCGCGGTGGTTCGCTTCGACCTTGTCCCCGTGGCTCATCCAGACCTGCGTCTCCTGCGGCACGCCGCGGAAGAGCTTCTCGGGATCCCGCACGACCAGGTCGGTCCGGCCGTATTCGCGGTCTTCCGCAGGGACGACCTTGGAACCGAGGAGCCTCGCGCCCAGCTGCATGCCGTAGCAGACCCCCAGGACCGGGACGCCGAGATCCAGGATCTTCGGGTCGCAGGTCGGGGCCTTCTTTTGGTAGACGCCGGCGGGGCCGCCGGAGAGGATGACGCCCTTGAGCCGGTGCTTCTTCATCTCCGCGATCGGGGCGTCCGGCGGCAGGATTTCGCAGAATACGCTGGCCTCGCGCGTGCGGCGGGCGATGAGCTGGGTGTACTGCGAGCCGAAGTCGATGATGGCGACGTAATCGTTTTCCGGCATAAGCGGGTCAGGCCTTCGGCTTCCCGGGATCGCTTTCGCCCCCATACTCGGGGGCTATCCGCTCGATCAAGCCCGTACACTAAAGTGTTTGCGGAGAACGGTCAAGAGTTCTTTGAAGCCGCGCAGCTCGTGCGCCGGTTTGGATTTCCCCAGCTCGGGGGCGTGCCTGCCGCGCCTGACGCGGACGGTCACCATGCCCAGCGCGTTGGCCGGGTCGATGTCGTGGACGGGGTGGTCGCCGACGTACATGCTCTCCTGCGGTTTCAGCCCCACCTCGTCGCAGGCGCGCTGGAAGAGCTTGGGATTGGGTTTCGATATGCCTATCTGGTCGGATATGAAGATGGCGGTGGGGGTGAAGTAACGGTAGAGCCCGAGGCGCAGGAGCTTGTCCATCTGCTTGACTTCAAGCCCGGCGGTGATGATGCCCCGCACCAGGTCGGTCCCGGTGAGCTTCTCAAGCACCGGGACCACGTCGGGATAGGGCCGCAGGAGCCGGGACTTGGCGTCGTGGTACGCCTGCACCGCGGCGGCCACCAGCACGGCCGGGTTGACGCCGTCGAAGGCCCGCCGCGGCAGGCGAAGCAGGAGCTTGTCGAAGTGGTGCTCGTAGTTGGAAGAGAATTCCGATATGACCTCGCCCAGCTCGCGGAGGATGTGCTCGGCGGGGAGCCTGAGTCCGTGCCTGCGCATTGCCTCAACGGCCAGCCGGCGGGCCTTCTCGGCGAACTCGGTGGTTGAGTAGAGAGTGTCGTCGATGTCGAAGAAGACCGCCTTCAGCGACATTTAGAACTGACCGGCCTCGGTTTCGGCCAGGTCGATGATCTCCGGCGTCACCAGGATGAAGAGCCGGCGCTTCTCGTCGGCCTTGGCCTTGCGTGTCATGAAGAAGTTGAGTATCGGGACGTTTTCTAGGAAAGGCACCCCCGAGTGCATGTCCCTCAGGAGGATATCCTTGAAGCCCGAGATCATCAGAGTGCCGCGGTCGGGGACCGTGACGGTCGTCTCGGCCTTCTGCAGGATGACCCACGGAAGGTCAAGCCATATGTTCAACCCCGGGCGGATGTCCACGCGGCGGATCGACTGGAGCTCCGCGAATGAAGGCCTCAGCTCCATGGTGACGTAGCGGCGGTCGTTCGAGACTATCGGTCGAACGTCCAGCACCGCCCCGTGCGTGAGGATGCCGATGACGGGGTCGTAAGCCGCCGCCAGCGTGGAGACCTGGGGTTCGTAGTCCATGATGTACGCCAGCTGTGTCAGGAACATGACGTGCGACCGCTGGGTGTTGAAGACGGTGACCCTCGGCGCGTGGACCAGGGTCGCCTTCTGGCTCTTGTGCAGGGCGCGCAGCGCCAGCTGAAGGGCCTGCTCCCCGATCCACTGGTACTGTAGTCCCAGCCCGCCCTGGGGCGTGAGGCGGTTCGCCAGGGGGTCGATGCCGGTGGTGGATCCCAGCGTCATGGCGATCGGGTCGTATTTCAGCATCGTGTGGAAGGTCTGGGCGCGGAGGTCATAGGTTTCCATGCGCGCCGATTCCTGGGTGAGGAAGCCGGGGCCTATCTGTCCCGTGGCCTCGCCCACCAGGCGGTAGTCGTTCACCGCGTAGTCGTTCCCGGCCAGGGCGGCGTTGGCTCGGTTAATGATGTCCACGCCCACGTCGTCCAGGAAGTCGTCGTAGGCCGCCACGAAGCGGGCCACCACCGAAACCATGGTGCCCGTGTAGCTGCGGATCTTGCCGAGGAACTCGCGCAGCTCGCGGTGCACCTGCGGGGGCGCGTGGACCAGGAGCTGCTGGTTGGGCGTCTTTTCGATCGTCTGGTCCCCCTCCCAGGTTCCCGGGGCGATGTTCTCCTTTATGAGGTCGACGATCTGCTCCTCGCCCACGGAGGCCACCTTGGGTTCGTCCAGCGTGAAGGTGGCGCCCGTCAGCGGGCCTCCGCCCATCGCGCCCGATGGGGCCACCAGCTCGACCCTGGGGCCGGCGAAGTCCTGGAGCTTCACCAGTATGTCGCGGATGTCGTGGAGCTCGAGCACCTTCTGCCCGAACGCCTTGTCGGGCGTCGTCAGCAGGACCACCTTCTCCTCGGTGATCACGTAGTCGAGCCCGAACTGTTGAAGGAGCAGCTTGAGCACGTTCTTGAGGACTAGGTCCTTGACCTTGAAGGTGATGGCCTTCTCCAGGTCCACATTCTCGCGGACGGCGGCGTCAAGGACTATGTTGAGCTGCGAGAAGTCGCGGATGAAGTTGAGGATGTCCTCGAGCTTCTGGTTCTCGAAGGCCATGTCAATCTTCATGGTCTCGATCTTGCTCTTGATCGCCAGGATGTCGGGATCCTCCTCGGCGCCGGTGCCCTCGCCGGTCTTGATTATGCTCTCGGTGATGCGCTTTGAGATTTCCGCCCATTCCTCACGGGACGGGAAGCGCACCAGCTGGGAGTACGGGATGACCGCCTCGTCGTCGGCGTTGGTCAGCTTCTTCCACTCGTCGACCTTCTTGGCCAGGACGTTGTAATACTCGTTCTTGTGCCTGGTCTTGAGGGCGTCTTCCTTCAGCTCCCTGGCCACGGTGTAGTGGGGGTCGATCAGGAGTATCTCCTCGGCCAGCTTGACGCACCTGTCGAAGCGCTGCTGGTCGAAGGCCATGTAGGCCAGCTCCAGGAGGCGGGCTATCTTCCTGGTGATCTCCGTCCGCCTGGCGGCCTCGTAGGCGGCGGCCTCCGTCTCGATCACCTTCTTCTTCTCAAGTTCCACGCGGCGCTCCTCGGCTATCCGCGCGTTCTTGGCCTTGTTTATGTAGTCGTTCACGCTCGGGAGGAGATCCTGCATCGCCTTCACGTCGTAGGGGATGTGCATTATCTTGAATTGCGCCGTCTCGAACTCCTCGATGGCCTTGTCGAACATCTTCGCGTTGTAGTAGCGCTCTCCCGTGCGGATGTGCGTGGTGATCTCGATCTGGGCCTGCTCGATGCGCGCCTTCCACCGGTTGACTTCATCCTCGCCGATCGAGCGGGCGCCGTATTCCGGCCTGCCGCCCACTATCAGCATGTTGATCTCCGACAGCAGCTTCCGCGCGTCGAGGTTCTCGTGCCAGGTCTCCACGGCCTTTTGGCACTCGATGCGGGCCCTCTCGAAGTCCATCTTGTTGTAGTAGGCCAAGGCCAGCCTGTAGTGCTCCTGGGAGGTGTGAATCCGCTGCTGTTCCTCGACCGTGCGGCCGCGGGCGAGATCCTGCGCGATCTTCTCCCATTCGGGCGTCTCCGCCTGGATCGTCATGGGCCTCGGCTTGCCTTCAGGGGTCACGGCCACCGGAGGCGCCTGCGGCTGCTGGGAGGTCTCCGGTGGGGGCGCGCTGGCGGCACAGCCGGTCGCAAGGGCCGTGAGCGCAGCACAGAGGATCGCGGCGAACTTCCGCAGGGCGGCATGAGTCATGTTTCCAGTCCTCCAGGGCCCTCGAAAGGGGCCGTGCGACATAGTAGAAGACGCGAAAGACCGGCCGAACCCTGCAAGATTCTACAGCAATCGCCTTCCCTGGCAAGAAAAAGTGTTATTCCACGAAAGGGGCGCCGACGCTTGGAGCGCGGCGGCGGGACGCCCGCGGGATCGAAAAAATCCCCGTCCGGCGGGACGGGGATCCCGGGGTGCTGCGGGATCGGGCTACTTCTTCCTGGTCCTCTCGAACTGGCCCTTCTGGTATGAGCCGTAATACTTCTCGTGCCTGGGGTTGCCGACGAACTCGACGTTGTCGATGTTGTTCTCCTTGCAGGCGTTCACCGCGCCGATCACGTGCTCGTATGGTACTTCGCTGTCGGCGTCGATGATGACCGGCGGTCGCTTGGACGGATCGGGTATCCCCCGGCGGGCGGAGGGCGTCACCAGGTATATCTCCGCGGTCTTCACGCCGAGCGCCTTGTAAACGGCCTTGTTGTGGGCGAGCTTTTCGGGGAACTTCTCCGTCTTGTAGACCTCGCCGATCTCCACCTTCTCGACCATCACCTTGCAGACGTCGTTTGGCTTGTCCTCCTTCTCGTGCCTGCCCTTGTCGTGGAGGTGCATGCGGGTGTCCCCGCCTGCGCACAGCACTATGCGGACCTCCTGGAGCTCCGGGTTGAGGACGTGGCTGGGCGCCAGGCCCTTGTCCTTGGGGAGCTGGGAGAGGAGCTTGCCCTCGACCTCCTTGAAGTGCATCGACAGCATGAAGAAGATCAGCAGCTGGAAGACGACGTCGATCATCGGCGTCATGTTGCCGACCTCGAAACCGGGCTCGTCGACGCCGCGCCTTCTCCTCTTTTTCTTGGCCATCTACTTCGTCTCCTGCCGCGCCCCCAGATGCACGCGGGTGACCCCGCCGTGATGGGTCGCGATCATCAAGATCCTCTGGACGTGCTCGAAATGGGCCGATCTGTCCGCTCGTATCATGAGGGGGTACTTGACGTACTTCTCGTCGCCGGCCACCTCCTGGTAGGCCCTGTTCTGCCTCCTGGCCTCGAAGAGGTCCTCCAGCTTCTTGCAGTCGTCGCCCATCTTGGGATGCCAGAAGACCTTGCCTCCCGACTTGATCGTGCCGTCCGGCATCACGTTGAGGACGAGCAGCTGGGGGTCGTCGTACTTCTCCTTTATCGCCTTCGAGGCGGAGGGGACCTTGAGGTTCTCTATCTGGGCCGAGGCCATGTCGGTGACAAGCATGAAGAAGATGATCAGCTGGAAGGTCACGTCGATCATGGGGGTCAGGTTGGAGCCCTCCCAACCCGCCTCCTGGGACAGCCTTCTGCGTGCCACGGTTCACCCCCTTTCGGCTACTTGCCGGCGGCCGGCTGGGCCCCGCCGCCCTCGGCGACCGGCTTGAAGCGCTCGACGATCTCCATCGCGACGCCGGAGAGCTCGAACGACAGCCTCTGGACCCTCACCTTGAAGACGAAGTAGAAGGCCGAGGACGGGATCGCCACCAGAAGGCCCCATACCGTCGTGACCAGGGCGGTGAAGATGCCCAGCGCGAGCTCCTGGGGCGAGGGGGTCCCCGTGGACGTGGCGATCTGGCTGAACGCCATGACCATGCCGACGACCGTCCCGAAGAGGCCCATCAGCGGCCCGATGTTGGCGAACAGGTTGAGCCAGCTGATCTTGTGCTGGAGCTTCAGGTTCTGCTCGTCCGTGGCGCCCTCTGCCGCGGCGATCATCGCGTCGTACCCTTCTCCCACCCGGGCGATGGCGGCGCCAACTATGTTGGTGATGTAGTTCTTGGTCGCCTCGCAGAGGTTGATCGCCTCCTCGTACTGCTCCTCGTCGAGGAGGGTTTCCAGCTCCACCACGACCTCGGGGGGCACCAGCTTGTCGCGCTGGATGGTGACGAAGTGCTCGATGATGGCGGCGACCGTGGCGATCGAGGTTATCTGGATGGGGAGGACGAATATGAAGCCCACGCCGCCCCCCGCGAGTATCCAGACGGTGAAGAAGTCGAAGCTTTTGCCGCTCCCGGCGCCCTCCTCCTGCGCCGCCAGGGCGGCGCCGCAGATCAGCAGATTCACCGCCAGTACCGCCAGCACCGACCACCCCCATGAACGGCCCGAAGGGAATCGCAATGCCTTCATCCCAGCACCCCCAATAAATCACCCGCTCCCGAATTCCCGCGGGGCCGGCGGGCACCGGCGCCGCGCGGGTGCGGCCGCGCCCCAGGCCAGCGAATCTAGCAGCGCGACCGCCTCAAATCAAGCACTAGTTCTCCAGGCAGTCGCCGGGCTCGTCCCGATGGATGAGACGCCGGCCCGGGGTATGTCCGTGCTACTTTTTTTCCGTCTTCTTCTCCGAGGCCCTCTTCTCGTAGGCGACGGCCTTACCGGCGGCCTCGTCGATGTACCTGCCCGAGGGGTACTCGATGGCGAGTTCGCGGTAGGTGCTGGCGCACATCCTGGCGATGTCCTCCTTCCCCTCCTTGGCCGCCTTCCACAACTCCTCGTAGCAGCGGGCCAGCTGGTATAGGGCGCGTTCGTGCTCGCGTTCGGCGCCGGAGGCGGTCCTGCCGGGGTTGTACCGGACGACGCTCTGGACGTAGGCATCGCGCGCCTGAGCGTACTGCCTCTTCTCGAAGAGGTCGTCGGCGATGGCGTTGGAGGCGATCAGCAGCAGCGGGGCATGGCCGGCGGTGGAGAGCACCTTCTTGCAGTAGGCCTGCAAAACCGCGGTATCCTTGAGCCCGATCAGGCACTGGATGACGCCCCACGCCCCCGAGGTGGCCAGTTCGGGATCGGTGGAGAGCGATATCGCCTCGAATATCTTTCGGGCCTCGGCGTATTGCTTCATGTCCAGCAGCAGCTCGGCGCGCTGTCTCTTGGCGCGGATCTTGAGCTGCTGCCGGATCTCGGTCGGGGCGGCGTCGGCCTCTTTCTCGAAGGCGTCCATCGCCTTGGTGTCCTTCCGCTCGCGGTAGGCCTGGAGGATCATCTCGTAGGCGTCGGCCAGGAAGCGTGACTCCTTGTATTCCTTGCGGATCTTGTCGAACTGCGCGATGGCGTCGGCGGAGCGTCCCAGCTGGAGCAGGCACACCCCGCGGTAGTAGGCCAGCGCGGGCAGGAACCAGAAGGCGCGCGGCTTGGTGATGCCCTTCAGATCCTTGGCGTTGAAGAGCTCCTCGGCGCTCCGGAGCGAGTTGAGGGCGTCGGACCACCTCTCCTGTTCAAGCGTCGCCATGGCTCCCCGGAACGCCGGGGGGGCGTCGCCGTACTCTATCCTGAGTATGTCCTCCACCTTGACAGTCTGGGCGCCGCCCGCCGTGGAGATGAGGACGTCCTTGTAGGTCTCCTTCTGGATCACGCCCTCGACAGGGGCGGCCTGCTTCAAAATCACGCGGTCCTTCTGCGGCTGCTGAGCCGCCAGGGCCGGCGCCGCGAGGATGACAAGCAGGGTGTTCATCTGCGGTCCTCCGTCAAGGGTTGCCGCTCTTCCTGGGCGGCACGCTGTCGTGTATCTTCCTGCGCAGCTCGTCGAACTTGGGCTTGAAGCCCCACTGGCTGACTCCCTTTTCGTTCTCGTCGCATTTCGGCAGGTAGCCCTTGGTTTCGAACTGTTCGAAGAAGAAGCGCGCCCTGTCTATGTTGATCTCGTACAGGCACTGGGCGTGCTTGAGCAGGAGCCTCCAGGTGTGCTCGTTGAAGAGGCTGCGGCTGATCAGGCGGCTGGCCAGTTCTGCGTATATCGAATCCGCCTGGTTGAGCAGGTTTGCGCGCTCGGATCCGCCTTCCGGGAGGCCCCTGGCCTTCTCGGCGTAGCAGTCGGCCAGATCCTCCCAGGCGCTGCCGTCCTTCTTGTCCGGGTCGTTCCGCGTTATCTCCTCGTATATCTTGATGGCCTCGTCCGTCTGGCCGCTCATCAGGTAACATCGGGTGATCTTGCGGTCGAGGGTACGGATCTGGTCGGGTCTAAGGTCCCGTTCGCGTTCAATCTTGAAGGCCTTGAAGAGTTCCCGCGCCTGGTCGTAGATGCGTCGGGCACGCTCGATCTCCTCCTTGTTGCCGGCGGCCTGGCCCTTTTTCATGCGCTGCTCCGCCACGAACAGCAGCATGTCGGCCATGCCCTCCATCTGTTCGGGTTTCCTGACGGCGCCGACGTTGAGGGTGTAGTACTCGTAGTAATACTCGCCGGCCTTTTCCGAGAAGATCTCGTACTTCTCGGGATCCCTTCCTTTTTCCTTCTCTGCGGCTTCCTGGAAGGCGTTGGCCAGGACCGCCATCGCGTTGAGGTAGTAGTCCAAGCCGATCTTTTCCTCCTCGTATCTCTTCTTCAGCACCCGGAAGTCGTCCTCCGCCTCCTGGATCTGTCCCAGTTTCACCTTGGCGTTGATTCGGTTCCACATGATGGCGATGACCAGCTTGGGATCGGCGGAGGGGAAGCGCTTATCCACGTCCTCCGATATCTTCAGCGCCTCGGCGGCCCGGCTTATGCGGGGGTGGGCCATGATCTTGGCTGAGAAGAGGATGGAACCGAGCGCGTTCTTGACGGTGCTGGGCTCCTTGGCGGACATCTTTTCGACCTTCTGGAGGTGTTTCTGGAAGCAGTCGAGGGCCCTCTTCCAGATATCCATGGCCTGGTTCATGCCCTTTTCCCGCTCGGCGCCCTTCTCCTTGAGCGCGGCGTCGATGAGCCGTTCGCCCTCGCGGTAGAGGTCGAGCCCCATGCTGAAAACCGCCTCTTCGTACGTTTCCTTGTCGGGCAGGGCCAGCTTTTCCCACTGCTTGACCGCCTCCATGTAGTTCTGTTTCAACTCGGCGTCAATGGCGAGCCGGCGGATTTCGTCGTCTCCGGCCTCCTTGGGGAAGGTGCGCACGTACCACGCGCGGAACTTCTCGAGCGCCTCTTCGTCGGCCTTGTCCTTCGTGATCCTTGCGATGCGGGCCAGGGCGTTGCGTTTCATGAAGGCGGCTTGGGGCGCTTCGGGAGAGCGGTTGAAGGGGGGTTTCTCGAGCTCCGTGAACGCCGCCGCCGCCTCGTAGAAGCGGTCGAGCGAGTAGTAGCAGCGCCCGATCTGGTTCCAGCAATACGGCTTGTATTTCTCGTCCTCGGGCTTCTTGGCCGCCAGATAGGCCTTGCGGTATTTCTGTATGGCCTTGTACAAGTAGACCCCTCCCCGCTCGGCGTAGTTGTCGGCCGCCTCTATGGCCAGCGCTACGCTCTGGTCGGCGGCGTATTCGCCGATGATGTCTATTGCGACGTTCTCAACCCACGTGTTCTTGTATTCCTTGGTAAGGTTCCGGAGGAGCTTGAGGCCCTTGTCCAGCTGCCCCGCCTTGCAGTAGGCCCGGGCCTGTTCCAGCCTGATGGCCTTTATCTCCTCAAACCGCAGGTTGGGGAAGGTGCGCAGGAAGTCCTCGGCGAGCTTGGCGGCGTCGTTGTACTGCTTTATCGCGGCGGGCCCCCGCTTGGTGTCGCCGTAGGCCGTGCGGGCCTTGATCTCGTAGAGCTGCGCCCGGCTGCATATCTCGCGCACCGCCTCGTTCTTGCGGTTCTCCGGGTCGCTGAGGAGGCCCCTGGCCTTGTTGATGTAGGTGAAGCACTGCTTCCAGTAGTCCTCCGCCCTTTCGCGCTCGGAGGTTTCCGCCATGATCTGGTAGGCGCGGCCCATGTAGATGAATGCGTCGTAGGCCAGCAGGTACCATTCGTAGAGCCACATGAAGTCATTGTTGAGGAACGCTATCATCTTCTCCAGGAGGCGCCGCATGTCGCCGTGCTTGGCGGGGTTGTCCTTGTAGGTTTCGGCGTGGGCGAAGAGGGCGACCGCGTAGTTGTACTTCGCGTACATCATCTTCTCTTCCCACTCCTCGTAAGCCTGCTTCTCAGCCTTGGCCTTGGCGGGGTTCTTCTCGTCGGGATCGGGGCGCTTCTTCTCCTCCTTTTTGAGCCGCTCTATGAGGTCGGTGAAAAGCTTCTCCGCCTCCCCGAATGCCTTCTCGGCGGCCTCGAGCTTGGTGGGATCGGCCTTGGCGATGGTCATCAGCAGCTTGCCCTTCGACTGGTAGAGGCTGCCGACGTCGGAGAGCGCCTCCCCGCGGCGCTTGTGGTTGGGGAATTCCTTGAGGAACGCCCTGACCTCGCCTATGGCGTCGTCGTAAAGCTTCTCCTTCTCCTCCGTCGTTTCGGCCTTCTCCGCCTTGAGTATCTTTATCCTTGCCAGGCCGTACTTGCCTTCCGCCCTGAGGGCGTCCTCGGAAACCCTGGCCATCTTCCCGAAGAGTTCCTCGGACAGGTCGAACCACCCGCGCTCGGCGAGGGCGTTGGCCAGCTCGTACTCGTCCTGGGCCGCCGCGCCGGACGGGGCGGATGCCGCGGCGAGCAGGGCCAGTGAAATGAAGGATCTCATGGCACCCCCCTGCGCTTTCTTCTACTTCTCAATACGACGGACGGGGGGACGGACGCGGCGCCTCCCCGCGCCGCCCCTCAGATTGGACGCCGCACCCGATTCTAAAGCGTGCTCGACGCCTTGTAAACGAAAAGAAAGCGTGGCCTCTGCCGCGTCGGATGATCGACATCACCCTCCGGGGGCTACATCCGCTTGCGCGCCTCCTCGTCGGGTATGATTATGCGCACGGAGACGATGGCGAGGTTCTGGCGGCGCTGGAGCCCCTTGACCTTGAGTGAACCCAGGTTGCCCAAGATGGGTATGTTCCTCCAGATCGGGATGGAGCTCTCGGCGTTCTCCTCGAAGACGATCGTCATCCCGCCCAGCATGACCGTGCCCCGGTCGGGCACCACCACCGTGGTCCGCACCCTCGAGATGTTGACGATCGGGGTGTCGATGATGATCGGCGCCGCGTCGGTCACCGGCGCGCCCGGGGCCAGGACGAACGTCGTGATCGTCGGGATGTTGTTGGGCGCCGGGAAGAGCGTGGCGACGGTAGGCCTCAGTTCCATGGTCACGAACCGCCTGTCGGCGCTCACCACCGGGCGCACATCCAGCGAGATCCCGTCCGAGACTACGTCCACTATGGGGTCGAGCGCCACGGCGGCGGTCGCGATCTGCACGTCGTAGTCCCGCACGTAGGCCACCTGGTTGGATATCCGGAAGTTGCCGCGCTGGGTGTTGAAGAGGGTGAGTTTCGGCGCCGTCAGGATGTGGTTGCGCTCGCTGCGGGAGATGAGCCTGAGGATCATCTCCAGCGATACGTCGTCCAGGAGCGTGTACTGGAGCGTCGCGCCGCCAAGGGGCCGCAAGACCTGCTGGTAGAAGCGGTTCACGAGGAAGTCGTTGACCATCACGTGCTGGACGCGCGCGCCCATGCTGCGGGTCACGTGGTCCCCGAATACGCCGCTGATGCCCGCGGAGGTGGCCGTAAGCGGGCCCGCGGCGCCGTCCGGGTCGACGAAGAAGGGCTGGTTGATGATGAACGTCGGGTTGATGTCCACGAGGTTGTAGATCGGCGTCACGCGGGCCGGCAGCCCGGCGATGTTGGTCAGGTCGCGGAAGTCCATCCCCACCTGCTGGAGGAAGTTGTCCTCCACCACCAGGAACCGGGCCTCGCAGGAAACGAGCATCCCGGTGGAGGCGCGCAGGTCGGAAAGGAACCGGCGGATCGATTTGTGGACCTCGATGGAGTTGCGGACGATCAGCAGCCCGTTCTGGAACTGGATCGACTGGCCGTTGGCCTCCTCCCACTGGTCCTTGTGGATCGTGTTTTGGATGAGATTGGCCAGATCCTCGCCGGTGAATACGGACTTCTTGCCCTCGTCCACGGCGATCTGGGTGCCTATGGTGTCCTGCGAGAGGGATATGTCCACGCCGGGGAAGTCCTGGATGCCGTAGGTGAGGTCCTGCACGTCGTACAGCTCGAGCTTGACCTGCTTCTTGAGAGTGTCGGCGGAGGTGATGATGACGGTGTTGTCGCGGACGGTGTGGGCCCACTGCTTTGGGCCGAGCATCAGCTTGAGCGCGCCGTCCAGGATGATGTCGGCCACCTTGATGGAGATCATCGCCTCGTCGGGCTTCTCGATGGCCTTGGTGTCGATGACGAAGTTGAGCCCGCTGATCTCGCGGATGTACTCGACGACCGCCGTCAGCGGCGCGTTCTGCATGTCTATGGTGATCTTGATGGCCCTGAGCTTGTCAATGATCGCTTGGTCTTCGGGCTGGATCTCCTCCTCCAGCTCGGCGATACCCTTGGGTTTGCGCTTGACGATCTCCTGCCAGACCTCAAGCGGGGCGAACTCGAGGTCGTCGCCCTGCACGCAGGCGGCCAGCTCCACCTTCTCGAACGTCCGCTTCCACTCCTCTATGTAGTTCACCAGGTTGTCGCGGCCCAGCTTCATGTGCTGGAGGCGCTGCGCCACGTTGCGCATCTCGGCCACCGACGTAAGGTTGGGGTTTATGAAGAGTATGCGCTCGCAGACGTTCACGCACTTCGGGTATTCCTCACGCTCGAAGTGCATCTGCGCCTGGCCGAACAGCAGTTCCAGCTCGCGCTTCTGGTCGAGGAGCTGGCGGATGTTCTCGCGGGCCCTCTCCTCCTCGATGAGCCGGAGGCGCTGGCGTTCCTCGTCGAGGGCCTTCTGGCGCCTGGCCTCCTTGGTGCGGTCCAGCATGTCCAGGGCCTGCTTTCTGCGGGTCTCGAGCTCCACGCCGGTGGGCATCCACTTGGCGTACTCAAGTATCGTGCGGAACTCGCGCTCCGCCGCCTCATAGTCGCCCCTGTTGTAGGCGCGGGTCCCGCGGGCGTGCGCCTGGTCCACCTCCAGGAGTACCTGCTGGTGGCGCACGAGCGCCTCCTTCATGTAGCGGTCGTACTCGGCGCTCTGCGGAGTGGCCCCGCCGCGACCCAGGATGAACCGGACCTCCAGGCACAGGGAGTTGGCGGGGGCGTGGTTGGGATTGAGCTTCAGGGCCTTCTCGCACTCAAGCTCCGCCTTCTCGAAGTCGCCGGACTGGAAGTAGCGCTCGGCCAGCCTGTAGTGTTCGTCGGCCTGTGAGGCCTTCTGCTGCTCGGTGACCGCGTAGCTCTGGCGCAGCCGCTGGAGGAGCGCCTCCCACTCCGCCCCGGTCTGAGGCGCGGAGGGACCCTGGGGGGAATCTGCCGCGGGCGGCAGCGGCGCCTTCGGCGGGGCATCTTCCCTCGGCGCGGATGAAGAACAGCCCGCGGCGATCAAGGACAGCACGAAACTGACCGGCATCCAGGTGCGCATGGTCGGGCGCTCCTTCCGAAACGGCCTCAATATAGTTCCCCCGTTACGGGGGGCAAGAGAAATCTAATTCTCTAGACGCGCCTCCTCCCCCGCAACCCTTCAAGATTCGCCCAAGCGCCGGGGGCCGCGCCTCCCGGCGATTACTTCGGCGCTTCCTACTTCTTCTCGCCCTTGGGAGGGGGCTCGGGGGCGGTCCTGGGCCGGCCTCCGTGCTCCTCGCACAGCTGTGGTTGCAAGTAGGTGAACTTGGGATCCTTCGGGTCCGGCAGCAGGAACTTGACCTCCCTGCCCTCCTCGTCCTTGTAGACGATCTCGTGGGTCTCGAACGGCACCTTGTCCACGACGCGGTCGCAGCCGACCTTGACGGGCGGACTACCCTCGATCCTCGGCTTGCACCTGGGCACCTCTATTGTGAGCCTCATCGGCTCCACCTTGAGCAGGACCATGCCCGTGTTGAACTTGACCTTCATCATACTGGGGATGCCCGGGATGTGTACGGCATGTTCATCGTCCCAGACGGGTTCTTCCTTGGTCCCCTTGTTCTTGGCGCCTATGGGATCTCCGGCGTACTGGATGAGCCTGACCTTGGCCGGCTTGCCGATGGACTTCTCGAACTTCTCGATCTCGATGTAGGCCATGCCCTTCATGGGGTTTGAGAAGCTCAACTTCCATATGCCCAGGGTGGTGACGGGTTCGGTGGTCGCCGCGACCTGGTGTTTGCCGGTCGTCCTGTCGATGTTCTTGAGCTCCACCTTCTTCGGGTCGAGTCTTTTGATCTCCTCGAGATCCAGGAAGGCCGTGACCCGGTAGTTGTATTTCGTCTTCGGATCGATGCGGGTGTCCCGGTAGCTCATGTTGTAGGCGGGCACGTCGCGGGCGCCCTTGGGGGGAGCCGGCGGCGTCAGATCCTCCTTGAGGACCTCCCATTTGCCCGAGCCGGCGACCTCGCGCTCCACGGAGAAGCGCGCGAACCGGAGGATCTCGTTTTTCTGCTTGAGCTTAGTGAGGTCGGCGGCCGTGAAGCCCGAGACCGACCAGTTGAGCGTGACCCCGTCCAGTCCCACATCCGCGGCGCCGAGCGTCATCCGCGGTATCTCGACGCCCCTCAGGGCCACCGGCGGCTTCGGATAGGTGCGGTACGCGACGATCGGCGGTGCCGACGCGGTCCAGTCGTTCTTGGACGGCTCGGCGGTGATGACCTCCGACCATGGGCCGAGGGCCTCTATCACCCACTCCTTCGCGGCCGGGGGTTTCTGGTCGTCGTGCTCCTTCTCGATCTCCGCGGCCGTCGCCGCGATCTTGGCCTTGAGCCTCTCGGTCATGACGTCCCTCGCGGCCAATGCTCTGCCGAAGACGAGGTATGCCAGCAGCGCCCCCGCGGCCAGGACCAGGACCAGCTTCTCCCAGTGCTTGGCGAGGAAGACCGCCGCCGCGCCGGGTTTCTTCTCTTCCGCCATGGTTGCCTCCTAATCTCCGCGTGCAGCCGCCTGTTCCGACGCCCGGCGCCGCCGGGCGCTACTGGTTGGGCTGGGACTGTGGACCGTCGAACTTCTTGGCCTTCGCGGGATCGAAATCGATGACTTGGCAGGTCATCACCAGCGTCATGTCCTTGGCCCCGACGCCTTTCATGGCCTCGTTTTCCCTCTGCAATTTCATCTCGTTGTTGCCCTCTTCATAGGTGATGAGGACCTCGGCGGGATTCTGCCCGCTGGTGACTATGGAGCACTGCGTGACGCTCAGCAGCAGCCTTTCCTTGGCGTTGGCCCTGGCGGGCGGGTTCAGGAACTCCTGAATGAACCTGGGTACCTGGCTGAACGGGATGTGGAGTCCGAAACGGAAGGTGATCGTCCTGCCCAGCCCGTCCGGGAGCGCGTATTCGTTGTTGCCCGCCCCGGCCGGCTGCGCCTGGAACGTGGGGATGGGGCTGCCAAGGAGGGGGCTTTCCCACTCCGGGTTCTGCAGCTTGTCGTGGAGCCGCCGCAGGAAGCGGAAGTCCAGGACGCGGTTGACTTTGATGTCGGGGTTGAGCGCCACCTCGGCGACGCGCTGGCGGATCCAGAATCTCTTCTGGAGCGCCTTGAGCACGTTCCTCACCTCGGTCTTGGGATCCGCCGAGGCCTGCTGGATCTTGTCCCAGTCGTCCGTGCTGGGTACCTCCCAGTTGAATCCGCCTTTGGCGGCGGTGGGTCTGGAGGTTTCCGTCGTTCCGGCTTCACTCTCGGGTCCCAGCTTGACCCCTCCGCCGGGTTTCTTGTCCAGTGCCTCCTCGATCTTCCTTATCTCGTCGCTGTAGCGGCCCATGAATGTGCCGCGGTCGGGTTCGGGGGGCAGGCCGGGGAACCAGCGTTCCAGGTATTCGTCGCATTCCTCGTAGTGGCGGCAGATATCGGCGTAGGCCTTCTTGAGGTGGTCCTGGTAGGCGCGCCAGTTGGCTATGTCCGGCTTGCCGGGGGGGGGGCGGTCGAGGCTGCGGATGGTCAGGGAGATATCCATGCGGGATTTGGCCGCGTCGGCCGTCATGGGGAAGACCAGCACGGCGTAGGCCGCCGCAAGGACCGCCGCCGCGACGGCCATGCCCACCCAGAACATGTTCTGCTTGAGTTGCTTCATCGCCTCTTCCTCACTTTCTCTGCGGGGCGGGCGCGCCCCCCTTGGTGGCGGCCTGGGTGCCGGGCTTGCGGTCGGCGGGGTTCATGGGCACCTCCAGGGTCACGCGGTAACGCCAGTAGGATACCTTGGCGTCGGCCGGCGCGGTTTCCTGAGTGGGTATGCCGCCCGGGGTGGCGGACTCGTGGAAGTCCTTCGGGATCGGGCGGGCCAGATCGGAGGCGTCTTTTTCGACTATCCAGTGGCCGGTCGGGCTCAGGACGTCCGCAAGCTCCCAGTGGGCGTTCTTTATCACGCAGCCTTTCTCCTTGTCGATCGGGGCCTTGCCACTCCAGTTGAGCAGTTTCTGGATGATGAAATTGCGGCCGTCCTCGTCGGTGTTGCGCTTGGTGATGCAGACCTCCAAGACGGCGACCATCGACTTGCGGGTGGGGAGCCGGTTGGCGGCTGGCTGGGGCATGCCGGCGGCGGCCTCACGAGGGGGGGGCTGCTCGGAGCGGTCCATCTCCTTGAATTCCCAGCTCACGACCCAGATCTTTTGCGAGGGGTCGAGCTTGAGATCGCCGTTGTTCGGTATGTTCGGGTGTATCTCGTCCATGATCCTGGTGATCATGTTCCGCGCCGAGGATATCGACGTCACGGTCTTGAGGGCGTCCTCGAGATACTTGACCTGCCGCGCGTCGTTGAATTCCCTCCCCAGTACGTCGAGTTGCTTGGTCAGCGCCTTCCCGTCGTTGAGGTTCTTCCTGAGCTCCTTGGTTTCCGCGTCGCCGGTGAGGTACATGATCCCCACCATGGCGTAGAGCGCCGCCGCGGCGGCGACGACGTAGGGTTTCTTCTTCGACAGTTCTTTCTTGCGCAGGTACGCCGGCGGGAGGAGGTTGATGTGGTTGACCGTCCGGGAGACCCCCTGCAGCGCCAGCCCCAGCGCCGTGCCGAGGGTACCCAGGTTCTCCCCGAGGTCGGCCTGGTCCACCTGCGGGCTGACGGCGATGTGGTTGAGCTTCTGCACGCGGACGGCGGGAAGCTGCAGGGACTGGGAGACGAATTTCTGGAAGTTGAGCGTCTTGGTGGAGTTGCCCATCAGGACGATCTTCTCGAACTTCGAGGTCTTGGATATGGACTTGTAGTAGCCCGTGGAGCGGTTTATCTCGTTGACCAGGTCGCGCAGCACGGGCTGCACGGCGTTGAATATCTTCTGGGCCTGCTGGGACTGGCCGGCCTTGAGCTTGAGCTTTTCGGCCTCGGCGAAGGGTATGTTGAAGGCCTTCTGGAGCGCCTTGGTTATGTCGTTGCCGGTGATCGGGAGGTTCCGGACCCAGAACTTGGGGCCGTCGATCACTATGAGGTCGGTGTTATCTCCTCCCATGTCCAGGGCCACGGTGGGCCCGCTGAGGTCCTGGTCCTTGATGAGGAAGTTGAACAGGGCCACCGGGCCGAACTGCACGGCGTCCACGTTCAGGCCGGAGTCGGCGATGTTGGCGAGGAACTGCTCCACGATGTCCCTCTTGACGGCGAAGATGATGACCTCCTTCTCTTCGCCGGGCCCGTACTTCCGGTCCACGTACTGGTAGTCCCACAGCACCTCTTCGATGTTGAACGGTATCTGGGACTGGGCCTCGTAGCGGGTGATCTCTCCGATCTTCGAGTCGTCCACCGGCGGGAGCTTGATGAGCCGGTTGAATGTGGAGTGGCTGGGCAGCGAGATGACCGCGGGTTCCTTTCCCACCCCGTAGGTTTCCATCAGCGCGGCCAGCGCGTCGCGGATGTGGCGGTCGAGGTTGTGTTCGTCGCCCTCGGCACGGTCGTAGGGGATCACGGCGATGCGCGTGAGCGTGACCGAATCGCCGGTCCCTGCGAGGCGGACGGCCTTGAGCGAATACCTGCTGACGTCGATGCCCCAGGCGCCTCTTGCCATGGCACGGGCCTTTCAAAGAAACGATGACCGCGCTTCACTGGCGGGAAGGGAGGGGCTGTCGCCGCTGCGCACGGTCGGCCGCGCGCGAGGCCCGCCAGGAGAGGCATGTGGACGAAATTTTCGGCTCCTGCCGGGGGTTGATGCCCCCGGCGGTGCCTCCCTCCGCTGGCCCGGCACGGACCGGCCGCCCCTGCGCCCGGCCCCTCGTTCCGCCGGCGTCACGCCTTTACACTAATTTAAAAGACGCTCTCCGTTGAGCCCTTCCTTCACGGCTATTTAACCTTTCCGGCCGCCGCGTGCAAGCAATTCATCAGGTTGTCGGGCGGCCCCCCGCGGCGCCCCCCGGCAGCCCGGCGTCCGCGCACGCCTTGCGGATGTCCGCCTCGAATATCCCCTTCTCCCTCATGTTGCGCAGGACGTATGCCGGATGAAAGGCGGGGAAGATCTTCAGACCGTGCGCCTCGAAGTACCGGCCGCGGAGCTGGCTGATCCCCTTGCCGGTGTTCAGCAGAGCCTGGGCGGCCACGTTCCCCAGCGCGCAAAGTATCCTGGGCCTGACGAACTGTATCTGCTTGAGCAGGTACGGCATGCACGCCGCCATCTCCTCGAACTGCGGGGCGCGGTTGCCCGGGGGCCTGCACTTGAGTATGTTGGCGATGTAGACCCTCTCCCGGTCGACCCCCATCTTCAGCAACGTCTTGGTCAGCAGCTGCCCCGCGCGGCCCACGAAAGGCTCCCCCTGGCGGTCTTCCTCTTCGCCGGGGGCCTCTCCCACGAACATCAGCGGCGCGCCCGGCCGCCCAGCCCCGAAGACCACCTGCGTGCGCCCGCGCGCCAGAGTGCACTTCTCGCACGCCAGCACCTTCCGCCGGAATTCCAGGAACTCCGAGGTCGGCTCGGCTTCGGGGGGCGGGGCGGTCCTCGGGATATCAGCGGCCTTCCTGGCCGCCTCGGGCCGGCGGCGGACCGGCAGCGGGAGGAAGTCCGCGCCGAAGAGCCGCTCCATCTCGATGTGCCGCCTGAGGTCACGGTTCATGGCCGCCTGCCGTCGAGGAACCCCACGACCTCCCGTATCACCTCCCGCTCCGCGCGGGCGAGCGTACCCTTGAAAGTGGCCCCCGACGCCCGCGGATGCCCGCCCCCGCCCCAGCGCGCGGCCAGCGCCACCGCGTCGATCCCCGGCTCCGTGCGGAAGGAGACCTTGACGGTACCGGGGACGTCCGTCTCCCTCAAGAGCACCGCCACCCGCACCCCCTTGATCGACTTGACCTGGTCGATGTACTCCTGCGTGTCTGCGGGGGCGAAACCGGCTTTCGCCACCAGCCTCCGCGAGATCGAAAGCCAGCCCACGCGCCCTTCGCCGGCCAACCGTATCCTCGAGAGGCACTCCGCCGCGAACCTGATCTGCTCGCGCGGCCTCTCCCTGAACAACCACCGGTGGACGTCGGCCGGGCGCACGCCGCATTCGATGAGCTCCGCCGCGCGGAGGTGGGTTTCCACGGTGGTGTTGGAGAACGAGAACCGGCCCGTGTCGGTGACGATCCCTGTGTAGACGCACGTGGCCATGCCGAGGTCCGGTTTCACCCCGGCGGCCTTGGCGATCTCCCACACCATCTCCCCGCAGGAGGAGAAGGAGGGATCGACCCAGTTGATGTCGCCGTACCGCCTGTTGGAGGCGTGGTGGTCCACGTTGACGACCGTGAGGCGCTCCCTCGGGAGGGCCGCGGAGAGGCGCTCCAGGCGGTCCCACGAACCGGAGTCGAAGCAGAAGACCGCGCCGTAGTCCGGCCGTAGGTCCTCGGGCCCGGATCCCACCAGCCTGCTGCCGGGCAGGAAGCGGTAGTCGCGAGCCGCGCCGCCGTCGCACACCACGTGGGATTTCTTGCCCATCCGCCGCAGGATGAGGTTGAAAGCGAGCTGGGCGCCCAGGGCGTCGCCGTCGCTCCTGGCGTGGCCGGTGACGAGGAACCGGTCCCTGGCCCTCGCCACGGCCAAGATGCGGCGTATCGCCGCCCCGGCGGAGGCGACCGTCCTAGGCCGGAACGCAGCGCATCTCCCCATGTTCCACGCCCTCCGCGCGGGCGCGCACCAGCGTGTTCGGCCGCGCCTGCAGGCGCGCTCGAACGTACCGCTCCGTGTAGCCGCATCCGTCCCCTTCCACGAGCACCTCCACCTGGCGGCCCAGGAAGCGTCGCGCGAACGCCTCCGCCTCCTCCACCGCCAGCCTCGCCAGGCGATGCAGGCGCTCCTTCTTGACGCGGCCGGGCAGATCCGGCAGGCGCGCGGCGTCGGTGCCCCGCCTGCGGGAGTATGGGAATGCGTGGATGCGGCAGAAGCCGACGCGGCGGCATACCTCCAGAGTGTTGGCGAACTGGCGCTCGGTTTCCCCCGGAAAGCCCACTATCACGTCGGTGGTGAAACCCGGCTCGGGGACGCGCTCTGCGGCGCGGTCGCATGCGGAGAGGAACTGGCGGACCGTGTAGCTCCTTCGCATGGCGCGCAGCACGTCGTCGTCGCCCGACTGGAGCGGGACGTGCAGGTGCGGGCAGAGACGAGGCTCCTTCGCCATCAGGTCGAGCAGCGTCTCTGATATCTCGTTCGCCTCGATGGAGGAGAGGCGGACGCGCCCGACCCCCGGCAGCCCCAGCAGACCCTCCACGAGATCCGGCAGGAGCGAGCGCCCGGCCAAGTCCCTGCCGTAGGATCCGAGGTGGACACCTGTCACGACGATCTCACGGTGGCCCGCATCCACAAGTCTTCTGGCCTCGTCGATGGCCTCCCGCAGCGGGCGGCTGGAGGCCGGGCCGCGTACCCTGGGTATGATGCAGAAGGAGCACCGCATGTCGCAGCCGTCCTCCACCTTGAGGAAGGCCCGCGCGTGGCCGTCGAAGCGCGAGATCTGCAGGTCGAAGACCGAGGCCGCACGGTCCCCGGTATCCAGGCCGATGCAGGCCTTGGCGGGGTTGGGGACTACGCGGCGGACCCCCGGCAGCTCGAGGAATCCTTCCTCCGCCGCGCAGCCCGTGATGGTGAACTCGGCGGCGGGGAAGCGCCTCGCGATGCGGCGCACCGTCCTGCGCGCCTCGGCGGCGGCCACCTCCGTCACCGTGCAGGTGTTGACGATGTAAATGTCCGCGCCTTCACGGGGCGGGACCTCCAGGAACCCCCTGCCGAGCATCCTCTCGCGGATCGCCTGGGACTCGTACTGGTTGACCTTGCAGCCGAACGTCAGCAGGGCGAACGTCGTCATCGGCGGCCCAGTATAGACTAAGGACCCGGGCGGTGCTAGTGTGGGTGGTGGATTGCGGCGGGGGGGCCGATGGAGGATGCCGCGCTGTTCATGCTCGCTTTCTTCCTCCTCCTGGTCTTTCTCGGAGGTGTCACCACCGTGGTCAGGCGCCGCCGCCGCTAGGAAAAGGCCGGACCGCCCCCGCGCGGACCGTCAGGGTGCGCCTTGGGGGCTTTCGCCTGCATCGGGGCCGGGCGCGTCGGGGGGCGGGGCGCCCTTCTTGATGGTCTGGATCTCTATCCGCGCCTCCTGCGCCTTGCGCTTTATCTCCTGGAGGAACTTCCGCGCACGGGTGGCGGCGATCTTCCGGCCCTTGACGAATTCCTCGTACTGCGCCCTGGCCTCGCCGACCAGACGCGCCAGCTCGTCGTATTTTTCGATCCCCATGGACGTCTCCGATATGGAACGCGGCCATTCTTGTGACTGCGCCGGCGCCGTGTCAAGCTATTTGAGCCAGGCCCGCCAGTCGCGCTCGACCCCCGAAGGATCGCCCATGATCAAGGCGAACGCCCCCGGCGCCACGGGGCCGTCCTTGAGCTCCTCGCGGAAGTAGGCGTAAAACCTTTCCCGGTAGGCGGGGCTCTCCATGAGGAAGGTCACCAGCAGGTGGGCCGCCCTGTAGGCGACCCTGTTGCCGTCGCCCCGAAAGTCCTCCGGCCGGAAGCCCAGTATATCGGAGAGCGCGATGCCCCCGCCGTCACGGGAATGGGCGAGGAGTTCGTCGACGTGGGCCTGCCACCGGCCTCCCAAGACCGGTGGATCCTGCTCCGGGCGGCTGTTCTCGAAGTACTCGGCCATCCCCTCGGCCAGCCACGCGCTCCAGGAGGCCTGCGGCCCCGCCAGGTGCATCAGCGCATGGGTCATCTCGTGTTGGAGCGCCCTCCGGTCGGCCGTGGTCTCCTTGTCGGCGTACGAGACCAGCAGCGCGATCTCCATCTTGACGGGCTGGAAGTAGCCGCCGTTGTTCTTCAGATCGGCGTGCGCGGTGGTGAAGCCGCGCTCCTGGAGATCTTCGCGCGACGCCAGCAGGTGGACCGTCACCCGCGAAGAGGCCGGATCCGGGGCCTTGAGCCGGAGACCCTCGCCGTGCCTGCGGATCATCGCTTCGGTGAAAGAGGCGAGCGTCCTGGCGGCGAACTCGTGGTAATCGGAGCCCCGGAGCGAGAATATCCGGAACGCTCCGCGGTCGTGAAGCTCGTATTTCCGCCCGGCCAGCAGCCGCCCGAAGGCCGCGTTGAGATCTTCCCCGAAGAGGCGCAGCGCCAGTATCGACGCCGCCAGCGGTCCGATGAGGAACGCCAGCCTGACCGCGGCGGCGCTCTTATCCATCGCGGGATCCCCTCCGCCTGGCGGCCATCTGGCTGGCGCGCCGCAGCAGGGTCCTTTCCCGCCGGGTCAGCGCGCCGATGCCCTGGCGGCTTATCTTCTCGAGGATGAAGTCGACCTCCCTGCGGATCTGCGCCTCCTCCAGGGCGTGCTCTTGCTGGCGCCGGGCGGCCCTCCGCTCCAGGAGGCGTTCCAGGCGCGGCTCGAGCTTTACGACGGCGGCGGCCGCAGCCGCCGCTCCCAGTATGGAAAACGGCGACAGTCCGGCCTTGAAGTCGATGATGCAGTAGAAGAGGCACAGCAGCCCCAGGAGCGTGACGCAGGTGATCATCCGCATGGGTATGACGAAGAGGAACAGGACCCTGCGGCCCGGGGCGCGCAGGGCGCTGGCGACCGCGACGCCGTAGACCGGCCCGAATATCCCCTGGATGGCGGCCGAGGAGCCGGCCAGATATTGGTAGGCCGCGTGAGCGAGGGCCCCGTAGGCGGCGAACGATAGGTAATAGGCCAGGAACCGGCAGCGACCGATTTCGGCCTCCAGGTCGTTGCCCAGGATATAGAGGGGATAGAGGCCGAAGATGGCGAAGAACAGGAAGTGATAAACGTCCACGGGCTGGATGAACGAGTAGGTGGCGAACTGCCAGAGCCAGAGGTTGCCGATCGCGCGGCGCGCGTCGAAGGCCAGCGGGAGGTGGCTGACCCCGAGCACCCTCGGCAGTATCCCCGACAGAACGAACCCGAACACGTTGAGGCCGATCAGGACGTTCGTGCAGGTCAGCCGGGGCGACCGGGTGTATCGGTCGGTGTACGGGGTGACGTCCTCCCACGTCGGCATACGATTCCAGTTTACACCGGCTGGCGCGTCATTTCTACTGGGGGGCAGGGCGGTGAACCTTTCGGCCCGGCGCGGCTGTCAAAGGACAGGCGCGCTTCGCGCGGGGAGGGAGCCATGATGCGGATGGCACTGGCGGCGGCGTTACTGCTGCCGGCGGCGGCTCAGGAGGCCGACAAGATCGGCAAGGACAAGGCGCCGACGGCACTCAGGAGGGCGCTGGCGGAGTATCAGAAGAAAAAGAGCGCCGCGATCGCCGAGAGCACCCAGCTGGACTTGTTCCAGGAGACTTCCTCCACCTTCGAGGGGGTGCTCCGCAAGGACTTCGCGGCGGTGAAGGGATCGGCCGAGATATACGCCAAGGGGAAGAATTTCATCGTGCGCACCGGCGACCGATACGACGAGGCGTCGGGCCTGAGGGGCGAGGATGCGATCAGGGCCGCGAGCTTCAGGAACCCCGCGGTCATGATCTATGAAGCGGCTCGGCTCCTGGCGGGGGCGGCTTATCTCGGCGACGAGGCCGTCGACGGGAGGGACTGCAAGGTCGTCGGCGCGGCGGCCGATCAGCGCCTGCTCAAGGAGCACCTCAGGGAGATCGCCGACCTGGTGCAGAAGCAGCTCACGGGGTTCGGCAGGGATCTATTCTCCGGTAATCTGACCGCCTACCTGGACGAGAAGGTCTCGGCGTCGCGGTACGCGATCTGGGTGGGCAAGGCCGACCTGGTCATACACAAGATGGTATGGGTCCTGGAGACCGAGGCCAAGGCGTCGAGCCTTCCGCCGGGGGTGCAGCCGTTCAAGGTCACTCTGAGGTGCGAGGTGAAGTTCTCCAAGTGGGACGAGGATGTGCCTTTCGACGTCCCCGCGCCCGTGAAGGCCAGGTTGGGGATCAAGTAGCCCGGTCTCACGCCGCGGGGCGCGGCGAGGGTGCCTCCTCCGCGGCGGGCTCGCCCTGCGCGGTGGTGAGCTGGTACATCACCCCGAAGATCAAGAGCGGCAGGAAGATGCAGAGGTGTATCAGCACCTGTGTCTCCGCCCGGATCGCCCCGGCGACCTTCCCCACCACCGCGCTTGATACCCCGTAGGTCACGAAGACGCTGCCGATGAGCGAGGAGTTGAAGATGAAGAAGAACTTGGGGAAGATGCCGCCCAGCCCGCCGCCGAGGAGGAACGCCAGCGACACCGCCGCCAGCGCGTGGTTGCCCGGCTTGAAGTAGTGCGGGAAGAAGACGGTTCCCAAGACCGCCACCGTGAAACCGCCCAGGAGGATCCCCACGAAGCGCTTCCAGCAGACCGCCACGAAGGCGCCGGCTACCGAGCAGGTGGCCAGGTATAGCATTGGGGCGACTGTGCCGCCGGGGGAGAGATGGTTCTTCAGCATCAGCCCCGCCCATCCTCCGCACAGGAACCCTGTGACGCCCAGGAAGTAGTCGTGGTGCCTCCAGCCGAACAGGAGGAACGCACCGCCGAACACTATCGACAGAAGCGCCACTATCTCTGGGAAGTGCGCCCCGAGCGCGTTCTTGTGGGCCGAGAGGTTCAGCCTCTCCACCAGCGCTACCATCTCGCCGATCATGCAGGGTTTCCCCGCATGATCTTATCGGCATCCGGCGGGGGCGTCCTTCAGCGCGACCTGAAAGGGGCCGGGCGCGCCGGCTCACGGCCCCGGTCGTTTCTCCGCCAGGAGCCTCTCGACCGCGTTACGGAGATCCCCGCGGGCGACGTTGAAAAAACGCGTCCTTCCACGGCGGTCGACCACCAGCAGCCAAGGGAGTCCGCGGACGTTTAAGATGCGGGCTATGGGGCCGTCCAGCCCCTGTCCGTCGAGGAAGAGCTTCCAGCCCGGCTTCAGGGTATCCCTGAAGGCCTCGAAGTACCTCCGGTCCGGGTTGACGGAAACCCCAAGGATGCGCAGGTCGCCTCCCTTGAACCGGTCCCACAGGCGGCGGAGGAATTCGGCCTCGTTTTCCGCCTCGCGGGCGGAAGGGTCGAAGAAATAGACCACGACGACCTGCCCGAGGTGGTCTCGCAGGCAGAATTCGTTCTTGAGCATGTCGGCGGCGCGGCCGGCGGGGGCGGGTTCGCCCGCGTTCAAATATTCCGTCAGGTGCCTTCGCGCCAGATCGATCTGGCGCTTGTTGGGTGAACCGCGGATGACCTCTTCCAGTTCGCGGCGGGCGTCATCGTTGCGCTCCTGCACGTGGTGCAGGATGGCGAGTTGAAACAGGGCGTCCCACGACTCCGCGCGTCCCTCGAAGTCGCGGCGCACGGCCAGAAGGGCCTCCGCGGCTTCCTCGTATCGCCTCTCTTCCTGCAGGGTGATGGCGGCGTAGATGCGGGCGGCGGGGACGCGGGGCTCGGCGGGATGTTTGCGCGCGAATTCCTCGAAGGCCTCCCGCGCGGCCGCGTTCTCCTCCTGCTGGAACAGTATCTCGCCCCGCAGGAACCGGGCGGAGGGGGCCTCCTCGCAGTCGGGGTGATCCTCCAGCAGGCGGCGGAGCCTGGCCTCGGCCCCGGCCGGGTCGCGGGCCCACAGGAACGTCTCGGCCGCGCGGAACGCCGCCCTCGGCGCGTCCGCCGCGCGAGGGTTACGCCTTGCGTACGCGTCGAGCTCGGTCCGCAGATCCTCCAGCAGCCTGCGGTACTCCGTCTCATCCCGCACGCTCCTGCGGCGCTGCTCGAACCGGAGCATGATCCGGTCCGCCTCCCCATCCTGTGCGCACGCCAGCAAAGTCAAGGCCGCCGCTATCATGAACGCCGAGTATAAACGACGGAGGCGGTCCCCGGTCACGGAATCCTCAGGAGCCCCGCGGATGGGCCGGCGACGGCCCGATTCCGCTTGCCCCGGCTGATTTTATAGTTTATAATTTATACCGCGAGAAATAGGCCGGGACCGCCCGGGACGTTTCCGATTAGGGTACAGTCGGGAGGCCCCCGGCGCCGATATCCTTTGCAGGAGAGGGATAATGCCTCCGAAGAAGCTTTACAAGATAGGAGAGGTCATACGGTACAGCGGCCTCAAGCGCCAGACCCTCCACAACTACACGATGATGGGGCTCATCAGGGAGGCGGAGCGGACCGAGTCCGGGCACCGCCTCTACGACGAGAGCGTCTTCGAGCGGCTCGAAAAGATCGCCCTGCTGCGCCGCCACCGCTCACTCCGCGAGACGCAGGAGTTCCTGCGGAAGGAGGACGAGGCGGCGCGCAAAAAGGGGGGCGCGCGCGGGAAGGCTTGAAGGATGGGCTGCGCCGGCCTGCTGGCGGGCCTGCTGTAGGAAGAGAGGGGGAGATGCGCCTGGGCGGTTTGATGCGCGCGGCGGCGGGACTCTGGCCGCTCCTGCTTGGTGCCGCGGCGCTGGCGTCGCTCCCGTTCATCCTCGCCTATCCACGGCGGCCGGCCCCCGTCGGGGCGGTTCGAGCCGCGGCCGGCGGACGCCCGCAAGATCCGGTTGAGCTCCTCCGGCAGGGCCTCCGGCTGCTGGAGTCCGGAGACGGCGATCCGCTGCCGCCGATCCGCATGGGACTGGCGGGCGTCCGCGGATCGGACGATCTCATTCGGGCGGGATTCGACCCGGCTCCCCTCCATGCATGGATCCGCCGGCGGATGGAGCGCGAAACCGATCCCGCCGTCATGGCGGCGCTGGCGGAACTCGGCCGCCAGATGTGCCGGGTATTCCCCGGCGACCCCTCCTGCCAGGCCGATCTTGCGCGGCTGCTGCGCCGCGCCGGCCTTTACTGGGAGGCGGGGGGCCGTTTCGTCTCGGCCGCCGAGGGCTTCCGCGGCGATGCGGCGGCCGCCCGGCGCGCGCTGCGCGACGCGGCGGACTCCTACGCCGCGGGCGGTTTCTTCGCCCAGGCTGCCGACGTCTTCGAGAGGCTCAGCCGCCAAGACTCGGCCGACGCCGAGGCGCTCTACCGCCGCGCCGAGAGCCTCATGCTGGCCGGCCTGTGGGATCCGGACGCCCTGGCGGCCTTCGGCGAATACGCCGCGCGGGTGAAGCCGGGCGATCCGCTCCTCCCCAGGGCCCTGCTGGCCCGCGGGGTCATGCTGTCGGAGCTCGGCCGCCACGCCGAGGCGCTCCGCGAGTTCGAACGGATCGTCCGCGAGCGGGGGCTCGGGATAGATCCCCGCTCGGAGGAGTGGGCGGAAGCCCTTCTGCGGCGGGGACGCGCGCTTAACGAGATCGCCCGCGACCTGCCCGAGCCGGAGCGCCCTCCCGTGCTGCGCGAGGCCCGCCAGGCCTTCCAGGAATACCTGGACCGCTACGCGGCCGCCGGGACCGTTGGGGCAGGGGCCCTTGAGGCGGGCGCCTCCGTCGTGCGTATACGCTCCGATGAGGGCGAGTGGAATGCCGCGCTTGAGCGCCTCGACGACCTGCTGGCGCGCCTGCCCGCTGGCGACCCGCCGGATATGAGGGAAGCCGCCATGGAGCTGAGATTCCTCCGCGGGGAGCTGCTGTCGCTGCTGGGGCGGCACGAGGAGGCCGCCGCCGCGTTCGATGCCGCTTGCCGGCGGCACAGCACCGAGCCTGAACGGCTCCGCGGGCTTCTGGGACGCGCCCGGGCGATGCTCAGGTTGGGCCGCACGGAGGAGGCCAGGGTGGATCTCGAGCGCGCGCGGGCGGTCTACGAGTCTGAGCGCGGCAGGTTGGACCGCTTGATGGCGGGCCGCGGGGTGGAGCTCTGGGGCGGAGAGCTCGACGCCCTCGCGATGGAGGCCAGATGAACGAAGCGGACGATTTTCTCGAGGGACTGCGCCGCCGGGAGGAGATATACCGGCGCATGGCGGCCGCGTTCCAGGAACATGCGGCGGCCGCCGCCTCCGGCGACGCCGACGCCCTCCTGGCCCTGGCGACCCGCCAGGGGAAGCTCCTCGGCGAGATCGAGGCCATCGAGAGGGATCTGGCTCCGGCGAGGGACCGTTGGCCGGTCATCAGGAGGTCTCTGGATCCCGTGACGGTCCGCGAGGTGGAGGAGACCGTGGACCGCACGCGCCGGCTGCTGGAGTCGCTGGTCCGCGGCGGGTAATCGGCGTTCCCCGGGCGGGAGCGCGGCGACGGGGTCCCGCCGGCGGCGCTGCGGCGGCGCGCGCGCGGCGCGTACGGCGGCGGGCGGCAGGACGGAGGGCGAGGATGATCCAGGCTGCGGCGCGGGGCGGCGATATCGGCGAGATCGCCGGGTTGATGGAGACCCTCAACAAGGCCGCCGAGAGGCTGGCCGCGTCATACCAGACGATCGCATCCCTCCAGCGCGAGATCGCGGAGAAGGACCGCCGGCTCGCCCGCAAGACCCGGCTGGAGGACCTGGGGCGGATGACCGCGGGCTTGGCCCACGAGATCAGGAATCCCCTGGCCGGCATACAGCTCTACGCCTCGATGCTCAGGCGCGACCTGGAGGGCGATCCCCCCAAGGCGCGCGTCCTGGACCGCGTGCTCTCGGCCGTCTCGGGCCTGGAACGACTCGTGGAGGACATGCTCGCTTACGGGCGGGATCTCGATCCCCGCCGCGCGCCTTCGCCGCTGGGTCCCCTGGTGGAGGAGGCGCTCGGACTGGCGAGGGCGGCCCTCGAGGAGAAGTCGATACGGGTCGAACTGGATATCGACGGCGCCTGCGCCGAGGTCGACGCCGAGATGATGCGCCGGGTGTTCCTCAACATCATCCTCAACGCCGCCCAGGCGATGGATCACGGGGGGACGCTGACGATACGGGGGCGCGGGGGCTCCGTGTCGTTCACAGATACCGGTCCCGGGATACCGCAGGAGGTCATGGGCAGGCTCTTCGCGCCCTTCGTCACGACGAAGGCCAGAGGCACGGGCCTGGGCCTGGCGCTGGCGCAGAAGGTGGTCGAGGCGCACGGCGGATCGATCGAGGCGCGGAACAACCCGGAAGGGGGAGCGGTTTTCACGGTACGCCTATGAGCAGGATAATGGTGATAGACGACGAGGCTATCCTCAGGGACGCCGTGGCGGAGGCGCTCCGGCGCGCCGGGCACGAGGTGGACGCCTTCGATTCCGGCCGTCCCGCGATGGACCGCTTCGCGCGCGAGAGCTACGGCCTGGTCATCACGGATCTCAAGATGCCCGGCATGGACGGGATGGCGGTCCTGGAGGAGGTGCGGCGCCTGGCGGAGGACGTCCCGGTGATCGTCGTCACCGCCCACGGCACGGTGGAGAGCGCCGTCGCCGCGATGAAGAAGGGGGCGCACGACTACATCCTCAAGCCGTTCCGCCTGGAGGAGCTGGAGATCCTCGTACAACGCGCCCTGGAGCACGGGCGTCTGGCGGCGGAGAACGAGGTGTTGCGCGCCAGGGTGGGCGACTGCGGCGCGCCGGATGCGGTCTGGGGCCCCTCAACGCGCGCCGTCTACGAACTGCTCGAGCGCGCCGCGCGCAGCGACGCGACCGTGCTGATTTCCGGAGAGAGCGGGACCGGGAAGGAGGTCGCCGCGCGGACGCTGCACGCGCTCTCCGCGCGCGGCGCCGGGCCCTTCCTGTGCGTCAACTGCGCGGCGCTTTCCGCGGGGCTGCTGGAGAGCGAACTGTTCGGGCACGAGAAGGGAGCCTTCACCGGGGCCGACAGGCTGCGGAAGGGCCGCTTCGAGCTGGCCGACGGCGGCACGATACTCCTCGACGAGGTCAGCGAGATCGATCTCAACCTCCAGGCGAAGCTGCTCCGCGTGCTCCAGGAACGCTCGTTCGAGCGCGTGGGATCGAGCCGGACGATCCGGTCGGACGTCCGCGTGGTGGCCACGACGAACAGGGATCTTCCCGCCGAGGTGGCGCGCGGCCGATTCCGCGAGGATCTCTACTACCGGTTGAACGTCCTGCCGGTGAGGATGCCCCCGCTGCGGGAGCGCCGCGACGAGATACCGCTCCTGGCGGGCCATTTCCTGCGGCGGCACCGGAAGAAGGCCTCCCCGGCGGCCATGAAGGCGCTCTGCGACTACGACTGGCCCGGGAACGTTCGGGAATTGGCCAACGTGATCGAGAGGGCGGCGGTGCTCTCCCGCTCGGACGAGATATCCGCCGAAACCATCGCCCCGTGGCTGGACGGCGCCGTCCGCCCGTCCCAGGGGCTGGTGGGCGTGTCGCTGGAGGCGATCGAGCGGCGCGCCATAGAGGAGAACCTGCGGGCCTGCGGGGGGAACCGCGAGAAGACGGCGAGGGTACTGGGGATATCGTCGCGCACCCTGCGCGACAAGCTCAAGACGTGGGAGGCCGGGAGGAACTGACGGGATCGGAGGTAATTTCCGGGGGCCGGAATAATTTTCCGCGCGCGCCAACTGCCGGCGGGGCGCATCCCCGCGACCCCGGGCGTTCAATGGGTTGCGGGCGGCGCGCCGGCCGGATCGTGGCACGGCGATTGCTCCGGACCGGGGGGAGTGAACGTGATGGAGACGATCTTCGACCGCGGGTCGCTGCCGGTGCTGGAGGCGCTGGTGCGCTTCGCGGCTGCCCGGCACAGGGCCGTGGCCAACAACGTCGCCAACGCCGAGACCCCGGGTTACCGGGCCGTCGACGTGCCGGAGGCGGATTTCCGCCGGGCGCTGGCGCGCGCCATCCGGCGGCGAAAGGAATCCCCGGTGGGGGTGTTCGACATGAAAGAGGTCGCCTCCTTGACGGAGAAATTCGTGGCGGCCGGCCGGGGCGGGATCGTGAAGCCCAACGGCAACGACGTGGACCTGGAGCTGGAGATGGGCCGCATGGTGAAGAACGGCATGCTCCACAACCTCTCCGTCGCCCTGTTGGCCCACCAGTTCGGCCTCCTGAGGGAGGCCATAGGGGAAAGGATACTGTCATAGGGGGCCTCATGGAATTCGGTTCCTTGGACATCAGCCTCGGAGGGATGAGGGCCCAGCGCATTCGCATGGACGTCATCGCCGCCAACCTGGCCAACATGGAGACCACCAGCGCCCGAAGGGATGTCCTGGAGGCGCCGGACGGGGGCCGGTTCGAGGTGCATCACCCCTACCGGCGGCGCCGGGTCATCCTGGCGGCGGGACCGGGTGGTACCGGCGTGACGGTATCCCGGATCGTGGAGGACGGGTCGCCCCTGCGCGCGGAGCGGGATCCGGGGCACCCGCACGCCGTCCCGGCCGCCTCGGGGCGGCAGGACGCCGGCATGGTCTACTATCCCAACGTGCACCCGCTTGAGGAGATGCTGGAGATGATGGCCGCCTCGCGCGCGTACGAAGCGAACTTGATGGCGGCGGAGGCTGCAAAGGCCATGAGCGCGGCGTCGCTGCGCCTCCTGGCATGACGGGGGAGGCGATGATGGAAGGCATAGGTCCGCTGGGCGCCCCGAGGGGGCCCGCGGGGGCGGTGCCGCCGGCGATCGCGGGCCGGGTCGAGGAGGGGCGCTCCTTCAAGGAGATACTCCGGGATTCCATAGAGAGCGTCAACCGCCTCCAGGGCGAGGCGGACCGGGTCCTTGAGAAGTACGCGCTCGGGGAGGCGACGGACGACCAGCTGATGATAGCCTTCAAGAAGGCGCAGGTCGCCTTCGAGGCCCTGCTCCAGATACGCAACAAGCTGGTCGCCGCCTTCGAGGAAATACAGCGCATGAGGATATGAGCCGCGCGGATTGATTCCCGTCGCGCGGAGAGGGGAGAGGGATGGAAGCGTTCAAGCGCGCCGCGGGCGCCGTCGGTCGGATGTGGAGCGGCCTGAGCACGTCGCGCAGGGTGATTTTATGCGCATCGCTGGCCGCCGCGGGGGCGATCATCGCCTGGGGGTTGGTTGCGGCCTCCTCCGGGGGAATGGTGAAGGTCGCCGGCGCGGAGCTCACCGAGGACGAACGGGCCCAGATTGTCAGGAGGCTCAAGGAGAAAAACCAGAGGTTCGAGGTCGTCAACCGCGAGATATACCTGCCCGCCGGCGAGGCGGAGCGCGTGATGTTCGAGCTCAACGCCGACGGTGTCTTCAGCGACGAGGTTTTCTACAAGTACGTCCTGGAGTCCAACATCCTCGACACCGGGGCCGACAAGGAGAGGAAGTTCCTCATCGGCCTGCAGCGCAAGCTCGAGCGGATGGTCCGGAACGTCAAGGGAGTCCGCAACGCCGCCGTCCAGATAACCCCACAAGCGGAGACGGGGCTTTTCAGGGAGACCGCCAAGGCCGGCGCATCTGTCCAGGTGGAGCTCGCCCCGGGCCATTCCCTGTCGGCCGAGAACGTCAACGCAATCGCGGGGATGGTCGCCCGCGCCGTGCGAGGGCTGGATCCCGAGCGGGTTCACGTCATGGACACGTCCGGCCGCGCTTACAGGGTCCGGAAGGCCGACGAGCGCGCCCAGACCGCCGACGAGGTCCGGCGCCTGGAGGCCGAGCAGGAGGACCAGATCGAGGCCAAGCTGAAGAATCTCTTCCCCGGCGCCCAGTTCGTGGTGCGCGTGAAGGCCAGGTCGAGCGACATACATACCGAGGAGATCAAGAACAGCAACCCGCTGCCCAAGGTGGAGGAGGAGCGCCGAATCCAGGAGGCGGGCGCCGCCGCCGCGGCGGCGGCCCCGGGCATCAAGGGCGCCGCCGAGGCCCCCCCGGAGGCGGCCGTTTGGAGACCGCAGGCGGTCCGCGAGGTGAAGATAGAGAACTACGTCGACGTCATGAAGAGGGTGGTGCGCGATCCGGCCGGGGCGGTGGAGAAGATCACCGTGGGCGCGCTGATCCCGGTCCGGGAGGACGCCCTTGAAAGGGAGCGGAGGAACGAGGCGCAGTACAGGGACATCATCCGCCAGGCGGTGGGGCCGCTCGCGGACGACAAGTCGGTCAGCATCATGTTCGTCCCCACGCGACCCCCTGCGCCTCTGCCCGAGCCGACGTTCTGGGAGGGGACGCGCGATATGCTGTCGGGTTGGTGGCCCGCGCTCCTGGCCGCCGTGCTGGCGCTGGCGGTCCTGTGCGTCTTGGTCGCGCTCCGCCGGCGGGCGCCGGCGGAGCCGGTGGCTGCGGAGGATCTGCTGGGCGGGGCGCGGGCCGGCGTCGAGGATCTGGTGCTGCCCGCGCCGGGGGTACCGCTGAGCGACCGGGACGTCGCGCGCGTCGGCCTGAGCCTGAAGGAGATGGTCGAGCGGAGTCCCGGGGCGGTGGCGGGGATCCTCCGGCGATGGCTCGGCGGGAGGCGTGAGTCATGACGGAAGGCCGCTCGGCAGACCAGGGATCGGCGCCGGACGCCGCCGGCGCGCGCAAGGCGGCCATCCTGATGGTTACGATCGACCAGGAGTCAGCCGCCCGCGTGCTTTCGCGGCTCGACAAGGCGGAGCAGGAGCGGATCGCGCTGGAGATCGTGCGCCTGGAAACCGCGCCGCCGGACAGGGAGGAGCGCGACGCCGTCCTGCGCGAGTTCGCGGGGGTCCACGCGGCCCGCCGGTACATGGAGCAGGGGGGGATCGCCTACGCGCGCCAGATACTGGAGAAGATATATCCAGCCGACGAGGTCCGGCGGATCCTGGAGACGGTCGAGGCCTCCGCACGGCCGTCGCCGTTCGGATTCCTCCAGAAGGGGGACGCCGAAAATCTCGTCGCCTTCATAGCGGACGAGCATCCACAGACGATCGCGCTGATCCTGGCGCACGTGGGCACCGGCCAGGCGGCGGGCATCCTGGCGGCGCTCCCGCAGTCGAGGCAGATGGAGGTCGTCAGGCGCCTGGCCACGCTTGAGCAGATCAGCCCCGAGGTCGTCGAGCAGGTGGGCAGGGCGCTGGAGAGCAAGCTGGCCTCCTTCGTGGCCAGGGAGTTCCGCAAGACGGGGGGGGTGGAGGCCGCCGCGGCGATCCTCAACCTCGTGCCCCGCTCCACGGAGCGCGCGATCCTCGACGGCCTGGCGCAGGAATCCCCGGAGATGGCCGACCGGATCCGCGCGCTGATGTTCTCCTTCGCCGACATCACGCGCGTGAATGACCGCGGGATGCAGAACCTGCTGCGGAACATCGACATGTCCCAGCTGGCGATGGCCCTCAAGCATGCGCCGCCGGAGGTCAAGGACAAGTTCTACCGCAACATGTCGAAGCGCGCCGCGGAGCTCGTCCGCGAGGAGATCGAATTCCTGGGCCCGGTGAGGCTTTCCGACGTCGAGGCCGCCCAGCAGGCGATAGTGGAGGTCGTGCGGCGGCTGGAGGACCAGGGGGAGCTGATCATAGAGGGGCGCCCCGGCAGCGAGGAGATCATCGCGTGAATGAACGGCTGAGGCCATTCGAGCTGCGCTCGTTTGAGGACGAGGCCCGCGCCGCAGTGGAGGAGGCGCGCGCCGCGGCGCGCGAGATCGTCCGCCGGGCCGAGGAGGAAGGCAGGAGAATCCGGGAGGAGGCGGCGCGCTCCGGCCGCCAGGAGGGATTCTCCCAGGGCCGCGCGGCCGGGATCGCGGAGGGGCGCGAGTCGTTCGCGCGCGAGGCGGCCTTGCTGGCCGGCGCCCTGCGCGTGGCGGCCAGGGGGATCGCCGCCAGGCAGGAGGAGCTGGCCGCGGCGGCCGAGAGGGACCTTGTGCGACTGGCCGTTGCGATCGCCGAAAAGATAGTCAAGGCGGAGATAAGGAACGGGCGGCCGGTGGCGGCGGCGGCGCTGCGCAGGGCGGTGGAGCTGGCGGCGCGCCGCCGGCGGCTCAAGGTGCTGGTTCACCCCGACGACATGGCGGTGGTGGAGGCGTGCCTCCCCGCCCTGCGCGCCGACTTCGCCGACATCGGCGCGGTGGAGATGGAGGCGAGCGGAGCGGTGTCGCGGGGGGGATGCGTCGTCACCACCGAGGAGGGCGCGGTGGACGCCGACCTGCGCACCCAGCTGGAGGAGATCGAGAGGGGGTTGGCCGGATGACGTTCCAGGGCTGCATCGAGCGGCTGGCGGAGATCGAGCCGGCCAGGATACGCGGCCGTGTGAGGCAGGCGGTGGGACTTGTGGTGCAGGCGGAGGGGTTGCCCGTGCCTGTGGGGTCGCTCTGCGAGATACTCCCCTCCGGCGTCCCTCCTGTCCGCTGCGAGGTGGTCGGTTTCCGCGAGGATGCGGCGCTCCTCATGCCGCTTGGAGAGCTGGAGGGCGTCAGGCGCGGCGACGAGGTCGTCTGCCGCGCCCGGTCGCCGCGGCTCCCGGTGGGCCGCGGCCTGCTGGGCCGGGTGGTGGACGCGGAGGGAAGAGCCGTCGACGGCGGCCCGCCGGTCCCCGTCGAGCGCCGCGTCCCGCTTCAGGCGCGCCCGCCTTGTCCGCTGGAGCGCCCGCGGATATCGGAGCCGCTGGCCACCGGCGTGCGAGCGATAGACGCGCTGCACACCTGCGGGCGGGGCCAGCGGCTGGGTATCTTCTCGGGCTCCGGCGTGGGGAAGAGCACGCTCCTGGGCATGTGCGCGCGGAATACCGCCGCGGACGTCTCTGTGGTGGCCCTCGTCGGGGAGCGCGGACGCGAGGTCCGGGACTTCATCGAGAAGGACCTGGGCCCCGAGGGGCTCCGCCGCAGCGTGGTCGTCGTCGAAACCTCCGAAAGACCCGCGCTGTTGAGGGTCAGGGCGGCCCTTGCGGCCACCGCAGTGGCCGAGTTCTTCCGCGACGAGGGCGCCGACGTCCTTCTGCTGTTGGATTCGCTGACGCGCATGGCCAACGCCCAGCGCGAGATCGGCCTTTCCGCGGGGGAGCCGCCGGCCACCAAGGGCTATCCGCCGTCGGTCTTCGCCCAGATGCCTCGCCTGCTTGAGAGGGCCGGCAGGGCCGCCCGGGGCTCCATCACGGGCTTCTACACCGTGCTGGTGGAGGCCGACGACGCCGCCGATCCCATAGCCGACGCCGCGCGGGCCGTCCTGGACGGGCACGTCTGGCTCTCGCGCGGGCTGGCCCACCGGGCGCACTATCCGGCGGTCGATCCCCTCGAGAGCGTCTCGCGCCTCATGATCGACGTGGTTTCGCCCGAGCATCTGGAGGCGGCGGCGCGCGTCAAGGCGCTGCTGGCCTCCTACCGCGAGCACGAGGACCTCGTCAACGTGGGGGCGTACGTCCGCGGCAGCAATCCGGAGGTGGACCGCGCCGTCGAGGCGCGCGGCCCGATCATGGGGTTCCTGCGCCAGGGGGTAGGGGAGAAGGCCGGTTTCGAGGAGACGCGCAAGGCGCTCCTGGAGCTGGCGGGGAGGTTCGGCGGTGGCTAAGGCGTTCCGTTTCCGCCTGGAGAGGTTGCTGGGCCTCAGGCGCCTGAAAGAGGAGATCGCGCAGCGCGATCTGGCGGATTCCCGGCGCCTGGTCCTCGATGAGAATCAGGCGATCCTCCGGATGCTCTCGGAAAGGGACCGGGGGAAGGAGGAACTGAAGGTCATGAGGGCCAAGGAGCTTGATCTGGGCATGCTGCGCGTCCGGGAGGCGCATCTCGATTCCCTGGAGTGCAGGATTCGGGAGGCCTTCGACCGCCTCCAGGACCTTGTCCGGTCGGAGATCGGGATGCGGCGCGCGCTCACGGAGGCGGTGCGGGGCGTGAAGGTGCTCGACCGGCTGCGTAGTCGGCGGCTGACGGAGTGGGCTCGGGGGCTCGACCGCGCCGAGCGCGAGTCGCTGGACGAGGCGGCCCGGCGGATGGAGCGGGCCTTATGATACGGCGGTGGGTGGAAAGGTTATGGGCCGCCTGGCGGGCCTGCGCGGCGGCGGCGGCGCTGTTCCTGGCGATCTTCGCGCTGGCGCTGCTTGCGTCGGGCACGCTCCCGCCGGGGCGGCTGGCCGACGCGGCCAGGGCCCTCGCCGGGAAGGGGCCGGCGCCTGCGCCCGCCCCCGGCCCGCCCGCCGAGGCGGACTGGAAGCGGCTCGGGGAGGCGCAGCGCCGGGCGGAGGCGGTCCTCCGCGGGCGGAGGGCGGAGATCGACAGGCTCGATGACGCCGTCTCCGCGCGGCTGGTCGGTCTGAGGGCGGAGCGCGGGCGGCTGGAGGAGGCGCGCAGGGCCGCTCAGGAGGCGGAGGCGCGTCTCCGCGCCCGGATGGAGGATCTGTCGGCGGCGGAGGAGGACGCGGAGATGCGGGCGAACCTGCCGATCCTGTCCCGCATGGACGGCGCGTCGATCCTGGAACTGGTGAAGGGCTGGGAGGACGCCCGCGTGGCCAGGTATCTCCGCGCCATGCGGCCGTCGAAGTCGGCCGAGGTGCTGGAGGCCATGAGGCTCGATCCTCGGCACCAGGATCGCGCGGCCAGGGTGATGGAGGAGCTCAAGAGGCCGCCCGGGAAGGGGGGAGGATGAGGTCCTCGCGCGCCGCCCCGGCGGGCGGGGCGCGGCCCCCCGTCCCATCGGCGACGCGGTATAATTGTTTCGGGTTGGTCGGATGATCAGGGTGACGCGGCTAAACGGGAAGGAATTCGTGCTGAACGCGGAGCTCATCCAGTATATCGAGGAGACTCCCGACACCGTGATCACCCTCGTCAACCACGAGAAGATCGTGGTGAAGGAGAAGGTAAGCGAGGTGATACGGCGCGTGACCGATTACCAGAGGGAGATACGCGCTTTCAAATGCGACAGGTAGGAGGGAAGGGGCGTTGCTCGACAAGGCGACCATAGTCGGCCTGGTGCTGGGGTTCGCGCTAGTCGCCATCGGGATATCCATCACGCCGGGGGGCAGCCTCGCGTTCTTCCTGGACGCGCCCTCGGCGTTCATCACGATCGGCGGGGCCGTATGCGCGACGATGGTGAACTTCCCTTTCAGGGATCTGCGCCAGCTGCCCCGCCTGCTGCGCCTGGCCTTCAAGGCGCCGGAAGGCTCGCCCCAGCAGCTCATATCGGATTTCCGCCGCTACGCCGACATCGCCCGCAGGGAGGGGATACTGGCGCTCGAGGGCGTCACCCATGAGATCAGGGATCCTTTCCTGATCCGCGGGATCCAGCTGGCGGTGGACGGGACCGATCCCGAGGTGATCCATTCGCTAATGCGGACGGAGCTTGAGAGCATCAACGCGCGGCACGAGCGCGGCATCCGGATACTCCGCCAGTTCGGCATCTATGCCCCTGCGTTCGGCATGATGGGGACCCTCATCGGCCTGGTGGTCATGCTGACGCGGATCAGGAACCCGGAGATGATAGCGCCGGCGATGGCGGTGGCGATCATCACGACGTTCTACGGGGTGATCCTGGCATACCTGGTTGCGCAGCCGCTGGCCGACAAGCTGGTGCTGCGCAACAACGAGGAGGCCGTGGTCAAGGAGATGATGATTCGCGGGGTCATGGCCATCCAGTCGGGGGACAATCCCCGCATCGTCGAGGAGAAGCTCAGGATATTCCTGCCGGCCCGCGTGGATGGGGGGGATCTTTGGCCCTGATCCATGGGGGAGGCCGGCCGGCGGGGGGCGACGCGCCGCCGCGCGTCAGGCACGAGGATCCCGCGAATCCCTTTTGGATGTTCACCATGGGAGACATGAGCAATCTCCTGCTGGTGTTCTTCGTGGTCCTCTTCGCGCTGATGACCGTCGACCGGACGCGCTACTCGAGGCTCAGCGCGGCCTTCGAGACGCCGGCGGCCGGCGGCGCCGGCAGGGAGGTGGCCGCGGCCCCCGGGGACGTCGGGGCGGCCATCAGGTCGATGCTGGAGCAGCCCGCCGCGGCGACGAAGGTTTTCCAGGCGGAGGGCCGATACGCGCTGGTCCAGCGGCTGCCGGAGGGGACGTCGCTCACCATCGGCGGCGAGGAGGGAAGTTTCCGGGAGGGCGACTGGCGCCTCACCCCGGCGCAGGAGGGCATGCTCGTCGAACTGAAGAAATGGATGGCCGGGCGGAAGAACGTCATCGAGGTCCGCGGCCACGCATCGGCCAACCTGCAGGACTCCGTCGTGATGGAGCCCGACGGCCGGATCAGGCCATTTTCCGCCGCCGATCTGGAAAGGGATGACCGGTACTCGATCGCCAATCATTCGCTCCTGTCGTGGCTCAGGGCCTACGAGGTGGTGAGGTTCCTGGCGGCGGAGCATCCGGACCGGGGTGACCGCCTGAGGATCGACGAGACCCGCATGCGGGCCCGCGCCGACGGTTACACCCGGACGGTGGCCGACAGCGCCGATCCCGTCCTGAGGGTCCGGAACCGTAGGATCGAGGTTGTGGCCACCAGCGAGCTGGTCGAGAAGTAGCAGTGAACGGGGGCGAGGTGGTAGGATAGTCCGGGGAGCGCATATGCCCGAAGAACCCAGGCCTGACGAGGTGGATGATCTGATGAGGCAGCTGGGCGTGGATCCGCAGAAGGTGCCGAGGTCGCCCGCCGCCGCAGAGCCGCATACCGCCCCGTCGTCGCAGCCGGCCGCCGGCGGCTGCGGGCCCGGGGGCGCTTCCCCGGCGCAGGAGCCGGCCGCGGGGGGCCTGGGGTTCCTGGGGGACGTCAACGTACGGCTCAAGGTGGAGCTCGGCAGGACGCGCCTGAGCGTGCAGGACGTCCTGGGCCTGGGATCCGGATCCGTGGTCCCTCTGGAAAACCTCACGACCGACCCGGTGGGAGTCTACGTCAACGACCGCCTCGTGGCGCGCGGCGAGATCATCGTGGTGAACGACAACTTCGCCGTGCGGATCACGGAGGTCGTGCCGCCGCCGGCGCCTGAGGGCAAACTGGCGCCTCCCGGCCCCTGAATGCGGGGGCCGCGTTTCGACTTGACGGCGGCCGACCGCCGGTTAGCATATTCAAGATGCCCACGCCTTCGGGTTCAAGGGCCGGCGACGACGTGATGGCCCGCATCGACGAGCTCTCCAGCAGGCTCAACACGGAGCGCCGGATGCGGGAGATCACCAACAACATTCACGCGGCGTCGCTGGACGAGATCCTTACGACCGTGCGCGAGGACATCCAGCGGCTGGTGGGTTGCCGGCGCGTCACCATATTCGCCAAGGACCCGTCGAAGGAGGAGATATATTCCCGCCTCATGGACGGCGGCGAGGTGAAGGAGATACGCCTCTCCGTGGGCCCTTCCAGCCTTGCCGGTTTCGTGGCCTGGCGGCGCAGGCCGGTGAGGGTGGCCGACGTCTACGATCCCGAGGTCGTCGCGGCCGTGGATCCCGCCCTCAAGTTCGATCCCTCGTGGGACAAAAAGACCGGGTTCCTGACCCGCCAGGTCCTGGCCGTCCCGGTCCTGAAGGATGGGCGCCTGTACGGCGTGATCGAGTGCCTCAACTCGATCGACGGCCGGCCGTTCCGCGAGGACCACGAGGTGATAGTGGCGGATCTGGCCAAGACCCTCGGCATAGCGTTCGCCAACCAGCAGAAGATGTCCGCGCGCACTTCTCCCTACGACCGCCTGCTGAGGAACCAGCTGATCACCCAGGAGCAGCTGGACCAGGCGGTGCTGCTGGGGCAGAAGAACGGATATTCGACGGAGCACTCCCTTCAACTCAATTTCCGCGTCCCCAAGGAGGAGATCGCCCGGAGCCTGTCCGACTTCTACAGGTGTCCTTTCATCGCCTTCTCGGCCGACTACCCCATACCCCACGAGCTGCTGGAGAAGTTCCCCCTCGATTACCTCAAGCACCACCGCTTCGTGCCGCTGGCCAAGGCGGGCGGCAGGGCCACGGTCGTGATGGCCAACCCGAGGAGCCTGACGCTACGGGACGACATAGCGAACCGACTGGGGCTCGAACTGGTCGTCAACGTCTCCACGCGCGAGGACATCAACGACTTCATCGACTACTTCAAGGGCCAGAAGCCGGCCCCGGCGGTGGCGTTCGAGGAGATCATCGACGAGATCGAGAGCGAGCAGAGATCAGCAGCGCCGGATGCGGCCTCCGCCGAGGAGGCCGTCAGGGAGGACGACGCCGGCATGGTGCGCCTGGTGAACCAGATCATCGAGCAGGCTCACGAAAAGGGCGCCAGCGACGTCCACATAGAGCCGTACGTCGACGGCGACGTCGTGGTGCGGATCCGCGTGGACGGCGTGTGCATGGAGCACGCGCGACTCCCGCGCAAGTTCGGCCGGAACATCGTGGCGCGGATCAAGATCATGGCGAACCTCGACATCGCCGAGCGCCGAGTCCCCCAGGACGGCAAGATCAGGTTCAAGAACTTCGGCTCCAGGGACATCGAGCTGCGGGTGGCGACCGTCCCGACCGCAGGCGGCATGGAGGACGCGGTCCTGCGGATATTGTCGGCGTCCAAGCCGCTGCCCCTGGAGAAGCTCGGGATGGCGCCGGACAACCTCGAGCGGTTCCAGCGGGTGATCCAGGAGCCCTACGGCATCATCCTGTGCGTGGGCCCCACAGGGTCGGGGAAGACCACGACCCTTCATTCGGCCCTCGGGTACCTCAACAAGCCGGACGTCAAGATATGGACGGCCGAGGATCCGGTGGAGATATCCCAGCCGGGGCTCAGGCAGGTGAACGTCCATCCCAAGATTGGCTTCACCTTCGAGAAGGCCCTGCGTGCGTTCCTGCGCTGCGACCCGGACATCATCATGATCGGCGAGATGCGCGACATCGAGACCGCCGGCGCGGCGATCGAGGCGTCGCTGACGGGCCACCTGGTCTTCTCCACCCTCCACACCAACAACGCCCCGGAGACGGTCACGAGGCTCCTGGACATGGGGCTTGATCCCTACACCTTCGGGGACTCGCTCCTGTGCGTGCTGGCGCAGCGGCTCCTGAGGACCCTCTGCAAGGACTGCAAGGAGCGCTACGACCCGACCGCGGAGGAGTGGGATCGAATCCGGCGGGAGTACGGTGACGACGCCGCCTTCGACCGCCTGGACCGATCCAAGGCGGAACTGGCGCGACCGAGGGGTTGCGAGCGGTGCAACAGGACGGGATACCGCGGCAGGGTGGGAATCCACGAGCTGCTGGTCGTCGACGACCGGATCAGATCCCTGATTTACGGGAAGGCCCTCTCATCCAAGATCCGCGAGGCCGCAATCGCCACGGGCATGGTGATGCTCAAGCAGGACGGCCTGCGCAAGGTCCTGCAGGGCGTCACCGACCTCGCCGAGGTACGCTCGGTCTGCATGAAGTAGGACGTGGTGCGCCGGAAGTGTGGCGGGTGCGGGCCCGCCGAGTTAGAATGTCACCCCAATGCGTACCCGACGCGGTTTCAAGGCCCCGCGGTTCTTCGGCCTTCGCTGGGTGCCGGAGGACCTCGATTTCGACGACTGGGGCGAGCTGGAGCCGCTCTTCGACAGGCTGGAGGCGGACGCCTCCACCAAGGACCTGGCCGCCTGGATCCAGGACTGGAGCGAACTGGAATGCGCCTTCAACGAGGAATCCAGCCGCCGCTACGTCGCGATGACCTGCGACACGGAGGACAATGGGAAGGAGAGGAGGTACCTGCACTTCGAGACGGAGATCGTCCCTCGCGCCAAGCCGCGCTGGCAGAGGTTGAAGAGGCTCTATCTTGACCACCCCCGGCGGCGGCGCCTGCCGGGCTCCATCTACGGCATGATGGACCGCCATATCCAGAACGAGTTCGAGATATACCGGGACGAGAACGTGCCCCTGGAGGCGCGGGACTCCGAGCTGCGCCAGAGGTACCAGAAGATCATGGGGGCCATGACCGTCAGGCACGACGGCAGGGAGCAGACGCTCCAGCAGGCCTCGCGAGTCCTGGAGGAGCTCGACCGGGGGAGGCGGGAGGAGGTTTGGCGGCTCATCGCGCGGAGGCGCCTGAAGGATCGGGACGCCATCGAGGATCTGTACGACGAGATGGTGCGGATCCGCACTCGGATCGCCCGTAACGCCGGCTTCGGGAATTACCGCGACTACGCCTTCCGCGCCAAGGGCAGGTTCGATTATTCTCCCAGCCACTGCTTCGAGTTCCACCGCGCCGCCGAGGAGGCCGCGGTCCCCCTTCTCAGGCGGCGCCGCGAGCTGCGCCGGCGGCTGCTGGGGGTGAGTGTCCTGAGGCCCTGGGATCTGGCGGTAGATCCCCGTGGGCGGCCGCCGCTTCGCCCCTTCCGACGGGTGGGCGAGCTCGTCGAGGGGTGCCGCAGGATCTTCCGGCGCGTCCATCCCGACTTCGAGAGGATGTTCGTCCTGATCCGAGACAAGGGATACCTGGATCTGGGAAGCCGCAAGGGCAAGGCCCCCGGTGGATACCAGACGGTGTTCGAGGTGGAGCGGCTCCCATTCATATTCGCCAACGCCGCGGGGCTCCACAGGGACGTCGAGACCCTGCTGCACGAGGGGGGCCACGCCTTCCACACGTTCCAGTGCAGGCACCTGGAGCCGCGCTTCAACAGGGACTATCCCATCGAGTTCGCCGAGGTCGCCTCGATGGGGATGGAGCTGCTGGCGCAGCCCCACCTGGAGGAGTTCTACTCGCGGCGGGACGCGGACCGGGCCCGCGCGGCCCACTTGGAGGGGATCCTGGCCTTGTACCCGTGGGCGGCCGCGGTGGACGCCTTCCAGCACTGGGTCTACGCGAACCCGGGCCACACGCGCCGGCAGAGGCGCGCCGTTTGGGCGGATCTCCAGGAGAGGTTCGGCGGCGGGGAGGACTGGACCGGGCTCAGGGACGAGCTGGGCCTGGGGTGGCACCGCGTCAATCACTTCTTCACGGTGCCGTTCTACTACATCGAGTACGGGATAGCGCAGACGGGGGCTCTTCAGCTGTGGAGGAGGGCGATGAAAGATCCCCGCGGCGCCGTGGAGGCCTACCGGCGCGCCGAGTCGCTGGGCTGGACCCGGCCGCTGCCGGGGCTCTTCGCGGCGGCCGGCCTCAGGTTCGAATTCGGGCTTCGCGCGATCCCGCCGCTGGGCCGCGCGGCGGTCGAGGAGCTGGAGAAGACCGATGAATGAGGAAAACCAGCAGTTCCGCCCCCCCAAGCGCGTGGTCAAGGCGTACCAGAACGCTCAATTCCTCAGCAGTCCTGACGCTCGCACGATACGGATATTGGCGGAATACCTGGAGCCGCTCCAGAGGTTCCAGCGGATGAACGTGCGCGAGACCGTGGTGTTCTTCGGGTCGTCCAAGGCCCGCCCGCCCGTGGCCGTCAAGACCGAGTTGCAGGCGGCCCTGGAAGAGAAGAGGAAATGCGGCGGCCGGGCGTCGCCGGAGCTGCGCAGGCGGCTCGAACGTCTTGAAAGGGATCTCCGCCTCTCGGTCTATTACGAGGAGGCTGCCGATCTGGCGGCGATGATCACGCAGTGGGCCAAGTCCCTCGGCCAGGGACACAGGTTCGTCGTCTGCTCCGGCGGCGGGCCCGGGATAATGGAGGCGGCCAACCGCGGGGCTTCCGAGAGGGCGCGCGGTTTGACGGCGGGGCTCACCATAAGCCTACCGAGCGAGGAGCGCCCCAACCCGTTCATCACCCCGGAGCTGCTCTTCGAGTTCCACTACTTTTTCATGCGCAAGCTCTGGTTCGTCTACCTCGCCTGCGGCATGGTGATCTTCCCCGGCGGCTTCGGCACGATGGACGAGCTCTGGGAGATACTCACCCTGGTCCAGACCCGGAAGGTCAACAGGCCCCTCCCGATAGTCCTCTACGGCCGGAAATTCTGGCGCGAGTTCATCAACTTCGAGACGCTGGTCCGTTGGGGAACGATCAACCCGGCCGACGCCCGGCTCTTCCGGACGTGCGACACGCCGAAGGAGGCCTTCGATTTCCTCAGGGTGGAGCTCCTGCGCCACTATCCGCGCCCCGTGCAGTGGGGATCCCGGCCGAAATAGACCCGGGTATAAGCTTATCGTCGGGCCTCCGCGCCGGCGCCCATGGGGACCGTGGAGGTCGCCTGCGGCTGCGGCGGGCGGCTGAGTCTGCGGCCCTCGGATATGGATCGGCCGGCCGTTTGCCCCGGCTGCGGCGCGCGCGCGGGCGGATTCGCGCAGGGCCGGGGACCGTCGCGCCCGCTCCAGAGACCCGCGGTCGGGCGGGGCAAAGCGCCCGCGGCATCGATCGTGCCCCGGGAGCTCCTCTGCCAGTGCGGCGAACACCTGCCCGCGTAGTCGGGAAGGTCGATCTCGATTCCTGGAGCCTGGACGACTTCGAGTAGCGCTACGGGCCGAGCGGCCTAAGCGCTATGGACTTCACGGCGTGGAAGCGCGTCCCGCCCCGCTCTTCGCAAAACACCTCGGCGGAGGCGCCGGTCGGGCGGTCGTCGGGGACCGCGCATTCAAGGCGGCGTTCGGCCTCGGGATTCACGTTTCCGAGCATTTCCATCCTTTCAGGGAGGCCGGGTATGCGTATGCGCGCCGCGAGGATCGCGGGTCGATCCGCGCGGTTTCTCACCCTGATCGAGAGACGCCGCTCCTCCGGTGTCCCGGCGGGGACGACTTCCCCTTCTATGCCGATCATGGGTTCCACGCGGACGACCCTCTTGAGGCGGATCCGCCTCGAGACGCCGTCCCGGCGGAACGAGAGCGACAGTTCCGCCTCGTATTCGCCTTCGCGGGTGTCGCGCGGGAGCGTGAATAGAACCTCCCTTTCCAGCCCCCGCCCCGGTTCCAGCGAGTCCGCCTCGGCGGACGTGGGATGGGCCGCCCATCCGGCCGGCAGCCGGTCGATCCGCAGGCAGACGTCCGCCATCGCCCCCTTGCCGAAGGCGTTGCGGACGACGAGAGTCTTCGGCGCTGGGTCTAGCTGCAACGGCAGCCGTGCCGAGGGATCAGCGCCCGCGGGGGCCGCGTCCAGGAACCCGGCGGCGAGCTGCGTCTCCACGAGCCCGACGTCGATGTTCCTGAAGAAGATGGGCATCGAGCCGATGCGGAGGCGCTCGCCGGGCCTCTGCCGCCTGATCTCGCCGAGCGGGGGGAACACCTCGGCCTCCGGACCCAGGTCGAGATCGATTTCCACCTCCTCCCCCTCGCTCCAGGCCGCCACCGCCACGCGCCCGTCGCGCTCGAAGGCCGCCGCGCGGACGGATCCGCCGAAAATCCGCAGGTCCTTGCGAAAGGACGCCCCCGACAGGACGTCGTTGGCCGCGCGGACCGCCAGCAGCGGGGCCAGCGGGTAGCCGTCCCGGTCGAGCATGCCGCCGAGGGGCGACGCCTCCACCGGCAGGAAGACGGCCTCGGCGCGGGGCCCGTCGGCCGCAATACGAATCAGCCGGCGGAGGAGGGCCGCCGTCTGGGCCAGGCGCGGGCCGCCCGGCAGCTCCGTCGCGGCGAAGATCGGGATCCCGCCGCCGGCGGCGGCCGGAGCGGATCCATCCTCGGCAAGGACGAGCGTCGCGAAGTCCACGCCCCTTGGAATCTCCGCCGGCGAGGAGACCGGAACGCCCAGGCGCGAGAATCGGCTGAGTCTTGACAGGGCCTCGCGGGCCGTGCGGATGGCCGCCTCGGCGCCGGGTTGCGAGGCGGCTGTTGCGAAACGTTCGCCGCCCAGCTGCCAGTGGGTGACGTGTTCCCTGAAGTTCCGCACGGCATCGTCGAAGGCCGGCCCCCATACTCCGCGGCGGGCGGCCAGCAGCGCCAGCGGCCCGTGCTCCTGCGCCTCCCTGTCGGATTCCGTCGGTATCCCCTCGGGCGGGGCCGCCAGCAGACCGACGAGCGCGGCTGGGCCGGACCGGCCGATGTCGCGGAGGAGCGCCAGCATCTGTTCCGGGTCGGGCGCGCGTCGGCGGCCGGATGAAGAACGGTCCCACAACGCCACACGTGCGTGGCGGAAGCCGCCGAGCCGCATGATGTCGGCCGCGCCCGCGTAATCGGTCGTGAACGGGTTGAAGGTCGCCCCGAATACCCCCCCCGAGGAGGCGCGCGGATTGGGCACGACGAGGGGCGACGTTCGGCGCGCCGTGGATCCGTCGCGGCAACGGAGCCGCAGATCGATCTCGTAGTATCCGGGTGCCTGGGGCGGAAAATCGATCGGCACGGCCCGGCCGGCGGCGATGTCGAACGGCCCCGTGCGGCATATGGCGCTTCCGTCCGGGGTCCTCAGGACCGCCTCCAGGCCGTGTCCGCCGCCGGTGAGGCCGGGGGCGCGCACCTCGACGCGCGGCGCCTCCACGGGGTCGAAGATCGGCAGGCGGCGCCCGGCCGGTATCACCTCGACCAGCGGCCGGCTGCGGAGCTCCAGCAGGTCGAAGTCGCACGTCCCGCGGACGTCGCCGCCGGCGAAGTGGAGCGTGACGGCGGCGAAGCGCGTCCCCGCGGGCACCCGGGGCCCCTCCACGGCGGTTTCGGCCCAGCTGCCCGCGCGGGCCAGCGGCGTGGAGCGGTCCTCGGCCAGGGTGTTGAGCCGCTCGTCGAGCCATGCTATCGATACGGCGGCCGAGTTGGCCCTTGTCTCGCTCAGCCTCGCCCAGACGCTGAGGCGGTATGAGCGCCCGGGGTCGATCGCCCATGCGCGGGCCGGCAGCATGCGGAAGGCGGTGTCTCCCCCAAGGGTGTTGAGCCTGACGTAGTGCCGGCCGGAGCGGGCCCCGCGGGGGTCTTCCCGCAGGCGGATCTCGTTGTAGGAGGGGTGTGACGGGGAGCGCACGGGTTCCCAGCCGTCGTAGACGACGTCCATGACCTGCCGGTTCTCGAAGTCCTCCACGTGGTCGGCCGGCGCGCCCTGGCGGGCTTCCTGGAGGGAGGGGATGAGGGCGGCGAGCGCGGCGAGAGCACAATTCATTCCTGGAATAGTATATCGGCAAGGTGGGCTACGGGGCTGGCCGGCTTATGAGGCCTTTCTGCGGGGCCTGATGACCCTGATGGGGAGCATGATGACCGTCAGGCCTTCGAACTGGAGGCGCCGCTGGATCTCCTCGCCCGTCTGCTCGTGGAGCAGCCTGGTGACGAACGTCGGCTGCTCGAACACGAGCGTGCCGGCGAAGAAGATGGATCGGGGGAACTCGCGCATGATGGTCGGGCAGAGGGACGCCGCCTCTTCCACCACGTCCACGCCCAGCGCCATGCGATGTTCCGCGTGGAATCCCCACCGGCGGGCGAGGGCCTCGTACTTTTCCAGCTCCTGCCGCACCGACTCGCGCAGGTTCTCGACCTCGCGGGTCCCCTTGAAGCGGTCGAAGTCTATGTCCCCCACGCTCGCGAAGACGAAGTTGCGGAAATAGCCTGGGAAGAGCTTGAGGATCATCATGAGGGTGTGGATGCCCAGTCCGTTGTATCCTCTCACCAGGACCACGGCGGTGGGGGCCTGGGGATCGCGCTCGGGCGGATCGCCCCTTTGGGGCTCGGCCTCCGCCTGGGCGATCAGGCGGTCGAGGCGCCTGAGGAGCCGGCCCACGCGGCCGTAGTATATCTTCACCGCCGTGCAGGAGAGCATCAACAGGAAGATGGTCAGGGCCGCCGCCCAGACGCCCTGGTTCCAGCGGAGCGCTCCCAAGGAAATCGCGACGATCAGCGACAGGAGCGCTGCCGCGCCGTTCACGGCCAGCCGGGCGCCCCAGCCGGGATCGCGGTGGCGCGCCTGGTAGACGCACATCCCGATCTGCGAGAGGACGAACGTGACGAAGACGCTGAAGGCGTACACTATCACCAGCGTTTTGACCCGTCCCCCTGTCAGAAGCACCGCGGCGATGGCGCTCAGGCCGATGAGGAGGATGCCGTTGGAGATCACGAGCCTGTCGCTCAGCCGCCTGAACCACCTTGGGATCCAGAAGTCGACGGCCATGGAGGCCAGCGTGCGCGGCCCGCTGATGTACCCTGCCTGGGCGGCGACGAAAAGGAGGGCCCCCTCCGTGGCCAGCGTCAGCGGCACGAACCACGCGGGGATGGGGGTCCCCCGGGCGACCTCTCCGAGGAAGACGGCGTTGAGGGTCTTGCCCGCCGCGGGATGGACGTCGTAGAGCAGGTAGCCAAGCAGGATGCCGCCGGAGACGAAGGAGAGCGAGACGGCCATGTAGAGCATCGCGCGCTTGGCCGTGGCCACCCGCGGCTCGCGCAGTATCGGGACGCTGTTGCTGATGGCCTCGATGCCGGTGTACGTGCCGGCCCCCGCGGTGAACGCCGTTATGAGGATGCCGAGGAGCGCCCAGGACCCCGACGACGAACAGATGGAGCCGGCCGCCTTGACGCCCTGGGAGAGCGCCGTGCCCACGCCGGATCCGTGGGAGATCAGGGCGGCGAGGATCGCGATCGTGTGGGTGAACACGAAACCCACGAAGATGGGCAAGAGTATCTTTATCGATTCCTTCACGCCCCGCAGGTTCAGCACTATCAGCGCCGCCGCGACCATGACCGTGGAGAACAGCTTGAATTTCTGTGCGGCGGGCGGGAGTGCGCTGAAGAGGGCGTCGACGCCGCTGGCGAGCGATATGGCGATGGTCAGGACGTAGTCCACCAGCAGGGCGCAGCCGCACAGCAGGCCCGGGTAGCTCCCGAGGGTCTTGGTGGCCACCACGTAGCCGCCCCCGCCGTGGGGGAACGCCTCGATCGTGTGGGAGTAGCCCCATGAGAGGACGGTTACCGTGGTGATGACCGCCAGGATGAGGAAGGGGATCAGGGCCCGGCGGGGTCCCAGGGCGTCGAATATCTCTTCCGGCCCGTAGCAGGACGACGAGAGCCCGTCAGCCCCCAGGCCGACCCATGCGAGCAGCGCCATCAGCGCGATCCGCTCGAAGACCTTCGGATCGAGGGGGCTCCTGGGGCGTCCGAGCAGCAGCTCTCGCAGCTTCATGGCATAAAAAAACCCGCGCCGCGCGGGTTTCCGGTCTCCCGCCTGCGGGGTTAGCTGACGGGTTCGGGCCCCCGGTGGGCCCTATCCTTCGGATAAGGAATTCACCCCTTGTCGTGGTTCCCCCGCTCCCCCGCCGCGGTCCGTGGCCGGGGCGGGGGATTCGGCGTATCAGGGGGGACATCATAATCCCAGCCTCACCGGGCTTCAAGGATTTGACCGAGGGTGCGCGATACGGACGCGGTTTCCGCCCCCGCTCTTGGCGTCTGCCAGGGCCGCCTCGGAGGCGGCCACGATGGCGCCGCCGTCCGCCTTGCCCGTGCCGGGGTAGGCGGTACCGCCGATGCTGAGTGTGGCGTTGATCCTGCCCAGCGTCACCTCGACGGGATTGCTTCCCAGGGAGGCGCGTATCCGCTCCGCGATCGCCTCGGCGCCGGAGGAGTCGATGCGCGGCAGCAGGATCAGGAACTCGTCCCCGCCGTAGCGCCCCACCGAGTCGTACGGCCTGACGGCGGACCTCAGGCGCTGGGCCAGCTCGCGGAGCGTCTCGTCCCCGGTGGCCTGGCCGAACGTCTCATTGATGCCCTTCAGCATATCCACGTCCGCCATCAGCGCCCCCATCGGGGTATGCTGGCGCTCGGCTTCCGCCAGCTCTCTCCGCAGGAGTTCGGTTATCCCCCGGCGGTTCCATGTCTGGGTGAGCGTGTCGACCAGGGCCTGCTGGCGCAGGAGCGCCGATTCAACCGTGAGCTGCTGCTGGATCTGGCTGAGGCGGCTCGCCTTGATCTCGTTTTCCAGGAGCATGGCCAGGTCGCGGAGAGCGCCGAGGTCGGCGGGATCCAGCGTGCGGGGATGCAGGTCGAAGATGCAGATGGTTCCCACCCGTCCGCCGTCGGGGAGCCGGATCGGGTGGCCGGCGTAGAACCTCACATTCGGCGAGTTCGTCACCAGCGGATGTCCCGCGAACCTGGGATCCTGGCGCGCGTCGGGGACTACAAGCGCCTGGTCCCTCAGGATCGCCTCGCCGCAGAACGACGCCTGCCGCGGCACCTGTCGTACCATCAGCCCCTGGCGCGACTTGAACCAAACGCGGTCGGAGTCCACGAGGCCGATCGCCGCCATGGGGACGCGGAAGAGGCGGCGGGCCAAGCGGGTTATGCGGTCGAACCGGTCCTCGGCGGGGGTGTCGAGGATGTTCAGGCGCCTGAGGGCGTCGATGCGCCGGGACTCGTCGTCGCCTGATGGCGCGGCCGGCATTGCGGTTTAGCCTCGCTGCTGACGGGCGACAAGGATATCATGGTCTCCGCGGGCGGGCTAACAAGAATTGATGGCGCCGTCGGCCGGTTCCGCATATAGTGGCGGCGTGCCGAAGTTGATCACCACCGGTTCCGTCGTCAAGTGCGCCTTCGGCGCCGTGCCGAACGCCTTCACCGCCGCGCCGGGGGGGCGCGTCATGTGCCCCACGCCCGCGGCCACCGTGGCGGACTGCGTCCCGCTCCTGAACATCCCCTCTTTCGGCATGTGCTCTTCTATGGGCAATCCGGCGGTGAGCGCGGCCACCGCGGCCGCGTCGGGGGTGCTTACCCCTCAGCCGTGCGTGCCGGTGATCGCCGCTCCGTGGACGCCTGGCTCGCCTACCGTCTTGATAGGCGGCGTTCCCGCGCTGACCGACGCGTGCAAGTGCTCGTGCGCCTACGGAGGGACGATCTCCTTCGTTACGGCCGCGCAGTTCACCGTCGAGTGCCCATGAGATCACGGCAGGCCGCGGCGGCCGCCTCCATGACCTCGGCCAGCGGCACCCCGCACCTCTGAGCGGCCCGCCTGGCGTCCTCGTATTCGGGAGTGGCCTTGATCTCCTCCGATCCCATCGCGCCTATCTTGCAGCGGATGGGTCCGTAGCGCGTCTTGATCGAAACCTCACGGCGGGCGAGCTTGGAGCGCTCCATGAGCACCCTGCGTATTCCAAAGGTGGGCGTCTCCCTGAGTATGATTTCCTCCACGGCGGCCCTCGCGGCCGGGGGCGCCAGCGCCGACAGTTTCGTGCCGGGGCGGGATTTCTTCATCTGGATGGGAGTGGCGAAGACGTCGAGCGCCCCGGCCGCGAAGAGCCTCTCGAAGAGGTATCCCACGACCTCGCCCGGGGTGTCGTCCAGGTTCGTCTCGATGAGGAAGACGACATCGGACTCTTCCGGGCCGGCGGTCCTGCCCAGCAGTATACGCGCGACGTTGGGGCGCCCAGGGATGTCATTCTGGCCCGCCCCGTATCCTTCCGCCTCCAGGCTCATCTGCGGGAAGCGGCCCGGATCCGCCGCCAGCGCGGCGAGGATGGCCGCCCCCGTGGGCGTGACGATCTCGTGATCGACGTCGACCGGCGTCAGCGGGAAGCCGCGCAGGAGGGTCATTGTGGCGGGCGCCGGGTTCGGCATCGCGCCGTGGTGGGCCCGTATCTCGCCGCGGGCTACAGGGATCCGGGAGCAGTAGAGCCTCTCTATCCCCAGGATGTGCAGTCCCAGGCACGATCCCACGACGTCGATTATGGAGTCGACCGATCCGACCTCGTGAAATTCCACCTTCATGGGATCGACGCCGTGTATCCTGCCCTCGGCGCGCCCGAGGCGGAGGAATACGTCGGAGGCCCGCTCCTTGACCTTGGAGGGGAGGCGGCTTTGCCGGATGAGGGAAAGGATTTTCTTCAGCGGGGTGTGGTGGTGGCCGGCTCGGCCGACGCGCACGTCGACCTTGGTCGCCCGCAGCGCGCCCCGGGTCACCCGCCGGGTCGATATGGCGTAGCCCCTGACGGGAAGGCGGGCGAGCCCGCGCCTGAGCTCGGCCGCCGGCAGCCCCGCGTCCACCAGCGCCCCGAGCATCATGTCGCCGCTGAGGCCGCAGAAGAGGTCGAGATAGGCGATCTTCATCCCCGTCCCCCCGGCCGGCGGCGGCGGGCCGTCGTCGGATCCGCGTCGCGTTTCATGCCTCGGGCTTCAGTCCTCTTTCTGCGCGTGGCGGACCCGTACCGTGTCGCCCACCTTCGCGCCGGTCCTCTCTCCGGCGTTGCCCTTGTTGACGGATATTTCCAGGTTCCCGGTGGAGCCCACCAGCGCCAGCAGCTGGCCCTTCTTTACGTCCGCGTAGGAGCGGGAAAGCTGCGTGATGGTGTGCCTGCCGACGCGGATCTCCACCGTGTCGTCGGGGGCGAGGCGGTCCGCGGGCACGTTCGTCACCAGGTTCCCGAAGCGGTCGATCGCGATGATCTCGCCCACTATGATGCCCTCGCGGGTCACGCGCGGGGCCGGCGCGGCTATCCTCTGGAGGCGTTCCGCCTCGGGCCCCAGCTTCGTGATGTTCGTGCCGAGGGAGAGGTGCGCCGCGGCGGGCGCGAATATATCTCGCCCGTGGAAGGTGTTGGAGACGGGGTTGAGCGCGTACTTGCGGTTGCGGACGAGGACGGCGCGCTGGACGGTCCCGTCCCTCTCCAGGAATCCCAGCACGCCGTTGTCGGGCGCCAGGAAGTAGTAGCGGTCCGTCTGGACGGCGATGATCTCCCGGTCGGAGCCGACGCCGGGATCGACGACCGTGACGAATATGGTCCCGTCGGGGAAATATCGGTACGTGTTGGAGAGGAGGAAGTAGGCGTCGAGTATCCCCTGCGAGGGGATGTCGTGGGAGATGTCTATGATCCTCGCCTTGGGGTTGATCCGGAGGATGACCCCCTTCATCACCCCCACGTAGTGGTCCTTGAGTCCGAAATCGGTCAGCAGCGCTATGATGTCGGTGGCCTTCGCCATGGCGCCGTCCCCCCGCGGGGCCTTCAGTACTCCCTCCTTTTCTTCTCGGCGGGTTTCCTGTCACGGGGCTTTCCCGTTGGTTTCTTCTCGTCCTTGTACTGAAGCTCCCTGCCGCATACCGGGCATGCGCCTGAGAAGGCCTCCTTCACCCCGTCTTTTTCGCAGACGAATCTCTTGAGCCGCTCGAAGCCGGTCATCTCGGTCTTGCGGGCGCATTTCCAGACGGTTTCCGCCTTGGCCAGGAATGCCCAGGAGGCGCCTTCGATCGCAAGGACGTCGTGGCCCCTTCTCTCCAGGAGTATGGGGCCGTCCGGGGTTTCCAGGACGGCCTTGGGATCTTCGACGGGCTGCCGGCCGGGGACGCGGTGCTTCCGCGCCAGGGCCGCGGCGTAGGACTTGAAGAATTCACCGGCGTCCTTTTCGGAATCCCACGTGGTGTACCATGCGCACATCGATCCGCCGTTGGTGTCCCCCAGGATCACGTATCGGTCCCCGTCCCAGCCTTCCTGCGCCCGGCGGACGTCGGCGGCGGTGAGGTTGTCTCCCCTGAATTCCCTGAGGATGACGCCCACGGCGAACTCGCCGTGAACGTTGTTCACGGTCTCGTTCCACGGGGGGCCGACCATCTTTTCGAGGCCTGGCAGCGTCACCAGAGTCGGGTTGTCGCGTTCCTCGTAGTATTTGGCTGGATGGAGTATCTGTTCGCTGGACAGCGGGAAGTCCTTGAAGAGCCGGGAGACCGATTTGATGCCATCATCCGATCCCTTTATTCCCTTCAGCACGAAGTCGGCGCCGTGGCCGTACGGGAAGGTGAGGCTGTGGCGCAGGTAGGCTGGCAGGGTGCCGGCCTCGCCGGGGAGCTGGCCGGTCTTGTAGCCGGCGTTGATGGGGCCCACGAGGGCTTCAAACTGGCCCTTCAGGGCGTATTTCCAACCCACCATGGACGCGTCGCCCTCTATGACGGATTTGAGGGCCAGGATCAGGTCGTCGTTCGTCTCGTCGTCCAGGGGAAGCGTGCAGAGCTCGAAGTTCTGGTCCTGGGCCGCGTGGGTGAGCTCGTGGACCATGGTGATGGCTTCCATGTCGATGCCGACGGCCTTGAGCGCTTTGGACTGGAGATCCTCCTCTTCCGCGCCGCGGATGAGGCGGAGCTCCTTCGTTTTGGGGTGGTAGAAGCCGGCGATGGAGCCGCCCAGGAGCTTCATCAGCGCGTCGTAGAGATCCATGTCCTTGGGGATGAGGCCGAACATGGCGTAGGCGCGCTGGAAGCGTTCGGCCTTCTCCCTCGGGAATTCCCTGTCCAGTTCCTCCTTGAGGAACTTCAGCAGCTCTTCCTTGGAGTACACCCCCACCGTGACGGGCTTCCTGAATTCGAGGCCCCGGATTTCGGTGACGGCCTTCTTGTATCTCTCGGTCTTGCTGGCGAAGTAGTCCCGTTCGTCCTTCCTCCCCTCTTGGGAGGCCAGGGGCGTGATGGCGGCCGCGAGTATCGCCAGGGCGCCCAGCCAGCAGGTCTTGCGTCCCATCCTGATCTCTGCAAACGGGCCCACGGATTATACGGCGGGACGCGGGATATTATTTGTCACTTCGGCACTATGGACCTATTATCGAGGCGCCGCGGGAACAAATCAAGATGAATCTCCTGAGGAAGGCCAGTCCGCTGCTGCGGGAGGAGGTCGTTTCCGCCGCGCTTTCGTGCGGCCTGCCTGTCCACGTCGTCCCGAAACGGGGGTTCGCCAAGAAGGTGGCGATCCTGGCGGCCCGTTACGGGTCGGTGGACCTGGCCTTCGAGGGGAATGGCGGAGTCGTAGAGACGCCTCCCGGCGTGGCCCATTTCCTGGAACATCAGCTCTTCAAGAAGGAGGGCGGGCAGGACGCCCTGATGGAGTTCGGCAGGTACGGGGCGAGTTCCAACGCCTTTACCGATTACTGCGCCACGGCCTATTACTTCACCGCCGGCGGCGAGTTCGAGAAGAACCTGGAACTGCTGGTGGGTTTCGTGACCACGCCCTATTTCTCGGACGAGAACGCCGCCAGGGAGAGGCTCATCATAGAGCAGGAGCTCATGATGTACGAGGATTCCCCGGACTACAAGATATTCAAGAACCTGATGGGGACGCTCTACTCGGTCCATCCCGTGCGGATCGACATCGGCGGGACCGTCGAGAGCATCCGCGGGATCGACGCCGCCGTGCTGGGCCGGTGCTACAGGGCGTTCTACAACCCCCTCAACATGACCCTTGTGGCGGCCGGCGAGCTCGATCCGGCGGCGGTGGTCCGCCGCGCGGAGTCGCTCCTGCCGCCGGATAAATTCAGGCCTCTGGGCCCGGTGGGCCGGCGCCTGCCGGCCGAGCCGCCCGGCGTGAAGGAGCGCGTGGCGCGGCACCAGATGGCGATCTCGCGGCCGCGCGTCCTGGTGGGATTCAAGGACGTAGATGTGGGCCGCAGCGGGGCCCTTGAACGCGAGCTGGAGACCTCGATGGTGCTCGACATCCTGTTCGGGCGCGGCTCGGCCTTTTACACGCGCGTCTACGAGGAGGGCCTGATAGACGAGAGCTTCTCGTCCTCGTACAACGGAGACGACCCGTACGGCTTCTCGCTCATCGGGGGCGAGACGGACGAGCCCGAGAGGCTGGCGGAGGCCGTCCTGATGGAGCTGCACAAGGCGCGCCGGAGGGGGTTCGGGAAGCTCGACGTGGAGCGCGCCAAGCGCAAGCGCCTGGGACGGTTCATGCGGTCGTTCGACACACCGGATGGGGCGGCCTTCCTCGTGCTGGGTTGCGTGATGAGAGGCATCGACGTCTTCTCGATCCCGAGGATGATCATGCGCGTGACGGCACGGGCGCTGGAGGCCAGGCTGGAGGCGCACTTCGACGAGCGCAATTACGCCGTTTCGATACTCTACCCGAAGGCCGCGGACGCCGGGACGGCGGATGCTGCCGGTGGCGGGTCGGCCGGGGCCTGATGCCTCAGGACATGCGGGGCACTTCCGGTTCGCCGGCGGAGGGAGGTGGCTGGGTTTGAGGCGGCGATTCCGGGGCGCCCGCCTGCGGCGCCGGCGGTCCCGTGGGTGCCGTGCCGGCGTCGGAGGCCGCCGGAGGGGGCTGGGCGGGTTTGGTTTCGGCCGGCGCCGGGGCGGCCAGGGTGACGGAGGCCTCCATGGAGTCGCCGCTCTCGCCGTAGGAGTTGGAGGCGGTCACGACGTACGAGACCGTCGATCCGTCGAAGGCGGGGCTGTCCGTGTACGTCGTGGAACTGATGCCCGTGGCTATCGTCGCGAAGTAGCCCTCGGGCGGCGTGGATCTCTTGACGTTGTAGTAATCGGCGTTGGGACTCGCGTCCCATGTAAGGATGACCTGTTCGTGGTCCAGGAAGGCCGACAGTCCGGTCGGCGGCGCCGGAGGCATGCCCGAGTCGTAAGGGTACGACGGCGACGTGGTGTCAAGGTTGATGTTTTCGGCGGGTATCTGGCGGGAAATCTCGTCGCGCATCTCGTTCAGGTGGCGGCGGATCTTGTTGTAGTAATAGGCGAATTTCCGCGCGATCTGCGGGAGATCCTTCCCGTAGATCAGCAGCGCTATGATTCCTATGACCAGCAGTTCGCCGAATCCGAGATCGCCCATGCGCGCTGCTATCTTACGAGGTGCCCGGCCGTTTCACAAGTGCCCCTTGGGAGGCGTCCGCAGGGCGGCCTGAGGCCGGGAATTTTGATTTTACCCGGGCGGGGTGCCGGCGTCGAAACATGAGGCGGACGAGCCAGAGCGATGCCATGGTGGATGCAGAGCTCGTTCTCAAGTTCAAGGGCGGGCAGGAGTCGGCCTTCGAGGCCCTCGTCCGCAGGTACATGGGCGAGGTTTACGCGTTCTGCCTGAGGCTCACGCATGACGCCGCGGAGGCGGAGGAGCTCTCCCAGCAGGGCTTCGTCAGCGCGTATCGGGCGCTCCGGGGGTTCCGGGGGGAATCCACCTTCCGGTCGTGGCTGTATCAGATACTGCTCAACCTGAATCGCGACCGGATCCGCCGGCGACGCCGCGCGGAGGTTCGCATGGAGGCGATAAGGGACGAGGCCGCGCGCAGGCGGGCGGGGGGCTCGGAGGAGTCCGCCGTGAACGCGTCCGAGCTGGCGGAGGTGGTGAAGGCCAAGATTGGGCTCCTGCCGGTCCGGCAGCGCGAGGTCCTGGTGCTGCACCTGTACCAGGGGCTCTCCTACTCGGATATCGCCCAGGTGTTGGGCTGCGCCTACGACGACGTGAAGATGAACATGTCCCTTGCGCGCAAGCGCCTGAGGCGGGAACTCAAGGAGTATCTATGAACTGCAGGGACGTGGGACTGGACGAATACCTCGACGGCGAGCTCGGGGAGGCCGAGCGGAAGGCCGTGGAGGGGCATGTGGCTTCGTGCGCGGACTGCCGGCGGGAGCTGGAGGAGATGCGGCGCCTGGAGGCGGTGCTGCGGGCGGTGCCGGCCGGGACTCCCCCCGACGCGGAGGCGTTCCTGTCGCGGGTCAGGGAGCGCTTGCGGCGCCCCCGGTGGGGGGCCCTGGCCGCCGCGGCCTCGGTCATGGCGGCGGCGGCGCTGCTGCTGGTGGCGACGGGGAAGCGGGGCGGCGGCCTCCGGGACGCCCTGGTGCGCTACTCCAGGTCGCCTTCGCCGGGGGCCGAGCGGGAGATCCGCGCGGCGGGCCCCCGCGGCGTCGCGGCGCTGGAGGCCGCCCTGGAGGATCCGGATCCGAGGATCCAGTTCGCCGCCGCCACGCTCCTCTTCAGGTTTGCGGACGACGCCACGCGCGAGCGCGTCGCGGGCAGGTACCGTGGCCCCGTGGACGTGCGGGCGGAGCTGGAGAGGTACTCCAGGTCGCCTTCAGCCGAGGCCGAGCTGCGGATAAGGTCGGCGGGCCCCGTGGGCATGGCCGTCCTGGAGAAGGCGCTGGAGGACGGGGACAGCCGCATCCGTTTCGCCGCGGCGGCGCTGCTGTTCCGGCACGCCGACGAACCCACGCGCGAGTGGGTGCTGGCCCGCTTCCGCCAGAGGAAGGGGCCCGACGGGCCGTGGGCGCTGCTTGAGCCCGGCGCGGAGGACGAGGACGTGGAGATCGTCCCGGCCGCGTTCTCGGCCCTCGAGGCGGGGGGACAGGAGCGGTGGGCGATGTGCGTCCTCCGGAAGATCCACCGGCTCGATGGCGCGGCGCAGGAGAAGATCGTCGATTCCGTGGTGACGCTTCTCAAGCATCCGAGCCCCCGGATCCAGAGGCTCGCCCTCGATATCGTCCATGAGTTGGACGTGCGGTTCCCCCTGTCGGCGCTGGTCGATCTCATCGACTCGCCGGAGCTCGGCGGCGAGGCCCTCAGGATGCTCCGCGGGAGGGTCGGGGAGGACCACGGCGGCGACAAGGAGGCGTGGAGGAAGGCGATCGCTTTGATGGAGAGGCGCCTATGATGACGTTGGCGGCGCTCATGGCGGCGTCGTTCTCGGCGCAGGATCCTCACCGGGAGCAGATCGAGAACAAGCTCAAGAACGTCCGGGTGACGCTCGACTTCAAGGAGGCGCCGCTGGAGGCGGTGGTGGAATACCTGCGCGAGATCGCCGACATCAACATGGTCGTCGATCCGCGGGTCCGGGAGAAGAACATACTGGTGACGATGAAGGTGAGCGACGTCTCCCTCAGGAGCGTCTTCAGCCTGATCCTCAAGGGGTACGACTGCGGGACCATGATCAAGGACGGTGTGCTGCAGATACTCCCGAGGGACGTGATCGCGGACCGGACGCTCAAGATGGAGATATACGACTGCCGCGACATCCTCTATCCCATACGCGACTTTCCCGGCGTGGACATAGCGCTCAACGCCGAGGCGGCCGGGGTGCTGGTCCAGGATCCCGGCGGCGGCGCAGGGGTGGAGATGCCCATCGCGGAGCTAGTCAGGACGCACACCGGCGGCAAGAGCTGGGACGAGAATCCCAAGGCCTCGTGCGCCATGCAGAACGGCCTGCTGGTGGTGCGGCAGACCCCGGAGGTCCACGCCCAGATCGTCCGGCTCCTGGACATGCTCCGGCGGCACAAGTAGGCCGGGATCCCACCTCGGGCGGCGGGGGGGAGGCGCGCATCGGGGTCGTGTGGATGGGAGGCTATTCCCCGCTGGGCGACGATCTCTCGCCGGCGGCCGCTTCCCGATCCCCGCGCGGGCCGGCGCCGGGCC
>FWPU01001252.1_pt1 | contig 77837 bp, 69 predicted proteins | sample 2228361 | NCBI WGS metagenome assembly FWPU01 (sample SAMEA103939777, study PRJEB20133) | metagenome | reverse complement strand
AAGAGCTTCTGTTGTGGTGACAAAAGTTTACTTCCTTTTGGAGATCCTTGCCCTTATCCCGAATTCACGTTAAATAAAAAATCCCCCGGGTTTGAAGCCGGGGGAAAGGGAATTTGCCTGAATTTATCCCAAAAAGCCGAGCGTCAAAGCCAGCAGCAACCCACCGGCAATCACGCTGCCCAGCTGACCGGCGGTGTTGGCGCCCATGGCGTGCATGAGGATGAAGTTGTCGAAATCTTCTTCCTTGGCAACCTGAGCAGCCAGGCGGCCGGCCATCGGGAAGGCGCTGATTCCGCATGCGCCAATCAGCGGATTGATTTTGCCGCCGGTGGCAAAGGCCATGAACTTGCCGAACATCAAACCGGCCACCGTGTCCACCACAAAGGCCAGAAAGCCCAAACCGAGGATCATCAGGGTTTGCACATTCAAAAAGCTGCTGGCGGTCATGGTCGAGCCGATTGTGAGCCCGAGGAAGAGGGTGGTGATGTTAATGATCTCGTTTTGAGCGGCTTTGCTCAGGCGATCTACCACACCGCTTTCCTTGAGCAGGTTGCCCAGCATCAGGGTTGCAATCAGCGGGGCGGCATCCGGCGCCAGCAGGCTGATGACCACGGTGACGACGATCGGGAAGGCAATCACCACCGTGTCGGAAACCGGGCGGGCGGCATACTCCATGCGAATCCGGCGTTCCTTGCGGGTGGTGAGCAGTTTCATCACCGGAATCTGGATGATGGGGATGAGGCTCATGTAGGAATAGGCCGCCACGGTCACCGGGGCGAGAATCTCCGGGGCTAGTTTGGTGGTGACAAAGATGGCGGTCGGGCCGTCAATGGCGCCGATTGAACCGATCGAGGCAGCCTGATTGAGGGGAAAGCCCAGTAAAATGGCCAGCAGCAGGGTGGCGTAGATGCCAAACTGCCCAGCAGCCCCCAACAGAGCCATGCGCGGCATGGCCAGCAGCGGACGGAAGTCAATCATCGCGCCCACACCGATGAAGATCAGCAGGGGGAACAGTTCGGTTTTGATGCCGGCCTCGTACAGGGCTTTGAACATGCCGTGCTCGTTGGACATGCCAAGGTTGGCGAGAATGCAACCGAAACCAATCGGCAGCAACAGCACCGGCTCGAACTCTTTGACGACGGCCAGAATGATCAACACCAGTCCGGCAGCAATCATCACCGCATTACCCAAGGTGAAGGCGGTAATGCCTTTGGAAATTTCGACCAGCAGTTCGCTAAAGTCCATATTGTCCGCCTCCCGTCAATCGGCGTATTCCAGCAGTGGTTGTCCGTGCCGGACAGAATCGCCCTCTTTGACGTAAATCGCAGCGATCTTGCCTTCGCGGGTGGCGCGGATGGCATTCTTCATCTTCATGGCTTCAATGGTCAGCAGTTCCTGCCCAAACTTGACCTCGGAGCCTTCTTTTACCAGAACAGCCACCACCGTTCCCGGCAGGGGCGCGTTGAGCGCTTTGCTGGCGTTGACCGACGCGGCGGGTGCGGTCGGGCGGCTGACCGGCGCAGCGGCGGCAGGCGCAACCGGCGCGGGAGCTGGGGCGGGTGTTGCTGCCGCTTGGGCAGCCGGTTGTACGGCTTCTTCCGGATAGACCTCGAAAGTTTCGCCATCCACGGTTGCCAGAATGGGACGGGCGTTCAGATCGGCAATTTCCACTTCAAAAGTTTGATCGTTGATTTTAACATTCAGTTTCATCGCACAGAACTCCGGGTTTTACGAGAGGTAATTTGAGCGTAGAGGGCAAACTGGCTGCTGCGGCGGGCTGCCTGCCAGGCGCTGACAGTTTGTCCGCCGGGCGGGGCAATGCGCATTGCCGAGCGCTGCATGGCCAACGCAGCGGCTACGGCTGCGGCGGCAGCGCGTGCCCGTAAAACCTGCCGGTTGTCTTCGGCGGGCGGAGGGGCTGCTTCTTCGGCTTCGGCCTCTTCAGCCTCAGGGGGTTCTTCTTCTTTTTTCTTTTCACCGATGGGCAGACGGGCAATCAGGTTGATCAGCCCCCACAGGAAGATGAGCGCCAGAAAAACCAGCCCCATCCCGATGGCGGTCATTAACAAGCCTTGTGAAAGTAACTCAGACATGGATTGCGCTCCTCTTTAATCCGTTTGCCGGCTAAAGCGGGATGTTGCCATGTTTGCGGGCAGGGGTGGAGGTGGCTTTTTCACGCAGCGCAGCCAGGGCGGCAATCACGCGCATGCGGGTTTCGCGCGGTTCGATGACATCATCCACGAAGCCATCCGCTGCCGCTGCGTAGGGATTGAGGAATTTCTTGCGGTATTCTTCAACAATTTTCTTGCGTTCGGCAGCCGGGTCTTCGGCTTCCTGAATTTGTTTGCGGTAGAGAATGTTCGCTGCGCCTTCTGGCCCCATCACGGCAATCTCGGCGCTCGGCCAGGCAAACGAAATATCCGCGCCCATGACCTTGGAGGACATCACGATGTAGGCGCCGCCGTAGGCCTTGCGGGTGATAATTTGAATCTTCGGAACGGTGGCATTGGAGTAAGAGTACAACACTTTCGCGCCATGGCGGATGACGCCGCGATGTTCCTGATCCACGCCGGGCAGGAAGCCGGGCGAGTCGCAGAAAGTGACCAGCGGGATGTTGAACGAATCGCAGAACTGCACGAAGCGGGCAATCTTGTCAGCCGAGTCAATGTCCATTGAACCTGCCATGAAGGCCGGCTCCTGGGCAACGATGCCAACCGTGTAGCCGCCCATGCGCGCCAGACCGATGATGGCGTTGCGGGCAAACGGCGCCTGTAGTTCGATGAAAGTGCCGGCGTCCACAATTTTCTCGATGACTTCGTGCATGTTATACGGTTCGGAAGGATCCAATGGGACGATGCTGTTCAGGGAATCGTCCATGCGGTTGGGGTCATCGCCGGTATCCACATAGGGCGGATTTTCGACATTGTTGGAGGGCAAATAACTGAGTACCCGGCGCGCCATGGCAATGGCTTCCACATCCGACTGCGTTTTGATGTGGGCTGTTCCGCTGATGCCTAAATGGACATCTGCGCCGCCGAGGCTTTCGGTGTCCACCACTTCGCCGGTAACCGACTTGATCACTTCCGGGCCGGTCAGGAACATGAAGGACTGCTTTTCGACCATGATGATCATATCGGTCACAGCAGGCGAATAAGCCGCGCCACCGGCGCACGGCCCCAGCACCAGGCTGATTTGGGGAATGACGCCGGAGTACCAGGCGTTGCGCTGGAAGATTTGGGCGTATCCGTACAGGCTGCGCACGCCTTCGTTGATGCGCGCCCCGCCGGAGTCGATCAGCCCAATCACCGGCGCGCCGGCTGCTGCAGCCATGTCCATGATGGCGGCAATTTTCTTGCCCTGCGTTTCACCCAGCGAACCGCCCATCACGGTAAAGTCCTGAGCGTATACATAAATCGTGCGACCGTCTACCGTGCCGTAACCGGTAATGACCCCATCGCCGGGGTATTTCTCGGTCATGCCCAGATCATCGCTGCGATGGGTGGCGTATAATCCAATTTCATGGAAAGTGCCGGGGTCAAGGAGTTGCTCAATTCGTTCGCGGGCGGTCAGTTTGCCTTTGGCTTTGTGCTTGGCAATCCGTTCTTCGCTGCCTGCCAGCCGCGCTTTTTGGCGCAATTCACGCAATTCAAGAATTCGGGGATCTTCTTCAGGCATAAGGCATCCTCGCTTTTGGGGTTTGAGATTGATAAAAAAACAGAAATAGGGAAGACCACGGCTTCCCAATGGAACAGGTTGATCCTGCCCCTGTATCTCTATTGTAGTAAATAGTTGGGCAGGTTTATATCGTAAAATATACCATTAATTGCCTGATTTTCATCCCTTTTTTGGCTAAATGTCAGATAACTGACAATTTTAATAGGAATGAGCCGCGCCTGCGGCCTAATCGAATCGTTCGGTATAGCCGCAATAATGGCGTTTTCCATCTATGAGAATATAGGCACCGCTGCGGTCTTCTTCCACCAAGTAATTCTGCCATAAATCGGCGTGAGCAGTCAGCAGACTGGCGGCGCGGTACTGGCTGAGGTTGAAACCCTGCCATGCTTGCGGCGTTTCGTTTTGGCGGGCTGCGCGGCATGCTAAACCGATCAGGATTTCCTGCCGCGCCGAAGTCGGCAATTCTGCCCGGTTTACCTGCCGAACCAACTCTGGCACGGCATCGGCGGATAAGGATTGCAGGTAATTTCCATCCAACTCCTGACCGTTCACTGCTCGCTGGATATTCTGCCGGGCGACCCAGCCGTCCACATTCCACAAACCCAGCAGTAAACCAAATCCCAGCGCAAAGAGGATCAGCGCCAGCCCCATACGCCGCATCTGGTTGCCGAACAAGAACCCCAACACGGCGAGCAGCAACAAGCCCAGCCAGGGGATGAACAGATAGGTATAGGTGCGCAAGCGGGTAAACCCATAGGCCTGTTCATACAGAATCAGCCGCTGGTAAGCCGAAGCAAGAATGACCAATACCAGAACGATCAGCAGGCTGTTCAAAATCATAAAGCCACGCTGGCGCGCGGGAGTTTCGCGCCGGCTGATGGTATGCAGGGTCAGGATCAGCGAGAGGGTAATGATGGCTACCCAGACCAGTTCTCCAAAGCCGCGTCGGGCGTATTCGGCGTAGGTAAAACCGGCTTCGTGAATATTGGCCTGCCCGCCAAACAGGTAGCGGAATTGCAGAATCACGAAGAAGGCAAACAACACATTGACGCTCCCAAGAACAATGCTGCTTTCCGTCCACCCCAGAAACGGTGAGAGGAAGTGGCTATTTTGAGGGGAGGGTTTGACCTGATGCGCGGGAAGCGCGGCATGGAGCAGGACACCGCAAAAAACAAAGGTTAGCGCCGCAATGTAAAAAAGGCGGAAGAGCGTTTCCGGTAATCTGTCCAGACGGAGAGCATCCAGCGCCGATTGCAAGCGTTCGGCAAAGACCAGATCAGCCGAGGCTAACAACAAAGCCAGCAGGCCGACCACTGGCAAAGCCAGCAGGATGCCGCGCAGCACTGCCCACCCCTGTTGGGAAAGAGGGGAGGGTTGTCTTTCAGCCGGCAATTCCCCGCGCTCGGCGAAAATTTTGAGGGGACGTGCCAGGGCGGCGAAAACCAAAACCGCCGCAGCTCGAAGGGTGTCCCAAAGGGTGTATTGGTACCAATCACCGCTGCGCAGGGTAGCCGCCCAGATCATCAGCGCCGCCAACCCAAGCAGCCCGCCGAGTGTGCGGGTGAGCGGTTCGGCCCGTAAAAAGGTCAGAGATGTCAACGCAAGGATGATCATGCCCAGCAGCAAGGTGGCGCGTGCCGGCCGCACGGCCTGCCGGTAAGTCAGGAACAAAGCGCCGCCCATTGCCAAAAGCGTCCAGATGGGAAACGAAATCCCAATCGGTTTGCCCCAGAACAGAAAATCAACCCCGGCAGCAATCAGCAGGGCAGTGAGCCAAAAGGCGTTGTAAGAGTTCGGCATCGGATATGTTTCCTTGATCGTTAGTGGGTTTCATCCAGCGGGTGGTTTGCCGCTGAACGAGGCGTTTGGTTGACCGATGGCCGACAAGAAGGGGAATGCAGGTTGCCGGTAGTTGTCTACAGTGTGGCTACAACCGACAAAACCATTGCCAGAATGATCATCACCGAGAGAATGATAAACACCAACCGCTGCAAGCGAGCCGCACGTTGTTCGGGCATTTCGCGGTGTGTTGGTTTTTTCTTGCTTTCTTTGGACATGCTTTTCCTCCACAAACCGCCCTCATTGTACCGGTTTTGCGCTCATCCCGCAAGGCAATGCTCAATCCTTTCCTCCTCATCGGACAAGGGTATGCTGATGGTAGGTGAGCAGCGCTCTCAAAACCTATCATGGAGGTGTCAAAACCTCTCTCGAAACGAGCAAAATAAAAAAGCCCGGAAAACCCGGGCTAATCAGGACGCCCCCGCCCCAAAGGCAATGCCTGCCCTGTTACGAGGTTGTGGTTGAACTGCTGGACGAACCCGATTTCTCCGATGAGGGTGTCGAGGCGCTGGATTCGCCGGAGGGTTTGGTTTCCGTGTGGCCGTTGGATGAGGTGCGGGTCTGACCAGACGGCGAACGGTGATCGGTTGCGTAGAACCCGGAGCCCTTGAAGACGATGCCAACCGGGGTGTAGACCTTGCGCAGCGATTTTTTGCCGCATTCCGGGCACCACGCCAGAGGCGGTTCACTGAATTTTTGATTGCGTTCGAATTGAACTCCACAATTTTCGCACCGATAGGTATAGACCGGCATACGACTTACTCCCTCATACGACAACTTGCGCTTTAAACAACGACCTCTTATTGTAAGCCCATTTCGTTAATTTTACATTAGAAAACGGGTTGTATCTATCCATGTTTTGTCAACGCGCCCAATACAGCAAACCGTCCAGCGCAATCGCATAGACGCGCGGCGGTTTCGGGCCAATCAACACCTCGCTGTTGATGAAGACGGTGGGGGTGCCGAAGAAACGAGTTTTGACCACCTCGGCCAGCTGCTTTTTGACCGTCCAGTCGGTTTGCGGGTCAGTGGCGCAAAACCAAATGGTTTCCGGGTTGTAACCCGCTTCGGACAATGCCCGGCGGATGAAGGATTCATCTTCCAGCTGGTCGCGTTCGGCGGTGAAGAAGGCATCCACCAGCGACCAGTATTTTTGGGCATCCTGCCGGTAGGCACAGTAACCGACTTTGGCCAGCAAATCACTGCTTTCTTTGACCGGGTAGTAGAGGAAGGTGAAACTGGCCTGTCTCTGTTCCGCCAGTTGACGCACGACCGGATAAGCCTTGCGGGAATACTCACAGCCGTAGGATCCGATGAAGACGATGCTCTTTTCCTGCTTGCCGTTCAGCGCCGGAAAGCCGCTCAGGTTGACCCCTTTGAGTGAAACCGGATCTTCACCCGGCAGTACGACCGGGCAGCTTTCCCCGACATTGGAAATTTGATTGGACTGGCCGGTTGGGTCGAACACGCAAAAACCGCTCTGGTTCATCCCATTGCAAGAGCCGGTGACGTAGAAGAGATAGACTCCGCGCACCGCGAAGAAAGCGCTGCCCAAAAAGAGCAAGATGAACATCCACGAGAGCGGCTCAAAGAAGCGGTTGAGGATGCGCGCGCCGGTTTCGGTTTTGGTGATGACAAAGCCGAGGATTTTGGCTTTCATCTTCTCGTCAAAACCGGTATTGCACGGACGCAGGGTTACCCGCCGCAGCACACAATCCAACGCTTCGCGCGCCAGTGAGCGGTTTTCGGCGCTGAACACGCTTAGGATGGAAAGAACGATAAACGATACGACACAGAACATGGTTAAAGTACCTTACGAATCTTGATCAGGGCATCCACGAGTTGACGGGCTTCGTCCTGGGTGTTGTAGAAATAAACCGAAGCCCGCACCGAGCCGGGAATTCCTCGTGAGTTGAACCATGAATGGACGCAGTGCTGGCCGGAACGCACGGCGATGCCTGCCATTTGATCGAGCATGAGGGCGATGCGATGATGATCCACGCCGGGGATGAAGAAGGAAACGATCCCGCTGCGCAGACGGGCGTCAGCCGGGCCAATGATCTGCAGGCCGGGAACGCTTTTCAGCGCTTCGCTTAAAAACTGATTGAGGGCGATTTCGTGTTTTTCGATGGTTTCCAGCCCGATCTGCTGCAAGTAGCGGATGGCTGCGCCCAGTCCGATGATGCCGGCGTAATCCTGCAGGCCGGCTTCAAATTTTTCCGGCGGCGGCAGAAACTGGCAATCCTGATAGGTGGAAGAAGCCACCGTGTCTCCGCCAACCAGAAAGGGCTGCATCGTTTCCAGCAGACGATACTTGCCGTACAGCACGCCAATGCCGGATGGCGCCAGCATTTTGTGACCCGAGAAGGCCACCCAGTCGGCGTCCAGCCGGCGCACATCCAGCCGCTGATGGGGAGCGGTTTGAGCGGCATCCAGCAGGACTTGGGCGCCGTGCCGGTGCGCCAACCGCACCACTTCCTCAGCCGGTATGCTGACCCCGTCCAAATTGGAGGTGTAACCCATTGCCACCAGCCGCACACCGTTCTGCAACGCCTGCTGGTAGGCCGACAGGTTGAAGGTGTTATCCGGGTTGGACGGCACAAATTTAAGGCACACTCCAAACCGCCGCGCCAGCATTTGCCATGGAATCAGGTTGGAGTTATGCTCTTTATCGGTCAACAGCACTACATCGCCGGGTTTCCAGTCCAGCGTATTGGCAACCAGGTTGATGGCTTCAGTGGTGTTGCGGGTGAAGATAATTTCTTCCCTGCGGTTGGCGTGTAAAAATTTGGCGACGGTTTGGCGGGCTTCATCCACCTGCCGGCTGACCTCATTGGCCAAGCGGTGCATGCTGCGCCCCGCGCAGGCGGGCGTTTCTTCGTAATATCGCTGAACCGCGTCAATCACGACCTGCGGGCGCAGGCTTTGGCAGGCGTTATCGAGGTAAATGATCGGTTTGCGATTTTTTTCTGGGTCAAGTAACGGAAAATCCTGTCTGATCTTTTGGAGGTTCATCGTCTCACTGCCGGTAAATTAAAATCTCTGCAAACTCGTACCATTATACTCTACATAAAGACGGCTTTTTCCAGTGGATAAAATCCCCCATTTAAGTAGACAAAGTACACATTCAGGGATGGGGCGGCATCAAGCCGTACACGGCTAGGGCGATGATCGTCCCCAACACAATCCCGCCCAGCACCTGGCGGGGGGTGTGACCGAGCACTTCTTTCAAGCGTTCCTGTGAGATGGGTTGGCCGCTGAACAATTCCTCAAACAACAGGTTGATTTTCTGGGCATGGTAGCCGGCCTGTCGGCGAACGCCGGCGGCATCATAGACCACTATCATGGAGACGGCAAAGGACAGCGCAAAGATCGGCGAGTCGAAGCCATAATACAGGCCAATCGAAAGGGTGGTGGCAACCATCAACGAGGAGTGCGAACTGGGCATGCCGCCACTGCTGAACCACAAAGCCCAGTTCCAGCGGCGCTTGGTCAGGTATTCAATGGGTACTTTGAGAAACTGACCGAAAAACCACGCCAGAATGGCGGTGATAAACACCCGATTGTTGAGCAAATCCTCCAACACGGTTAGTCCTCTGACTCCTCCGTAAAATTCAAGTCGCTGGCGCTGACTTGTTTCACGCGCAATTCCGCCTGATCCAGCAAGGCGGAACATCGCTGCACCAGCGCCTGCCCGCGTTCATAGAGCTGGAGGGCTTCCTCCAGAGAGGGCTGGTCATTTTCCAGCCTTTGGATGATGGCTTCCAATTCTGAAAAAGCCTGTTCATACGACAATTGCTCGGCAGGGATGGGTTCAGGGCTCATCGGTTGATTCTCCATCAGGGAATGAGGAAAAAATCTGGCGGGCTTGGGCTTCCACCTGACCGTCTTTCAGGCGGATGGTCAGGTCATCGCCGCTTCGAATCGTTTGCACGGTGTGGATGACCTGTCCGCCGCGGTCATAGATCACGGCATAGCCGCGTTGCAACACGGCCAGCGGGTTGAGCGCCTGCAAGCGGTGCTGCCAGCCGGACAAGCGGGTGCGGCGCAGAGAAATGCTGTTCCACAGCGCACGCTCGGCGCGTTCCAACAGACTGTCCAGCCGCTGACGGTCGTTTTGAATCCAGCGGCGCGGCGAAAGCAAGCCTAACCGCTGACTGCGCTCAGCAAGATAGCGGCGTTCCGCTTGAAGTCTGGTTTGCAGCAATCCCAGTAAGCGGTTGCTGCGCTCGCTCAGATCAAGGCGCAGGTCGTATAGATCGGGCGTGACCAATTCGGCAGCAGCGGTGGGGGTGGGAGCGCGCACATCGGCGGCAAAATCGGCCAGGGTGAAGTCAGTTTCGTGGCCTATGCCGGTGACGACCGGGACGGGGGAAGCGGCAATCGTGCGGACAACTTCTTCATCGTTGAACGCCCACAAATCCTCTAATGAACCTCCGCCACGCGCCACCAATATGGCATCCAGATCCGGCAGACGATAAAGGCGTTTGAGCGCGGCAACCAGTGCGGCTGGGGCTTCTTCCCCTTGCACAGCCGCCGGCGAAAGGACAACCTCGACCAGCGGATAGCGGCGGCGCAGGGTGTTGAGCATGTCCTGCAAGGCAGCCCCGGTGGGGGAAGTAACCAGCCCGATCCGTTGGGGGTGGGCGGGGAGGGGGCGTTTGCGAGCCTCGTCGAACAGACCTTCGGCTTCAAGGCGGGCTTTCAGGCGCAGGAACTCCTGAAACAGCCAGCCTTCCCCTGCCGGGCGCAGGGTGTCCACATACAATTGGTACTGGCCGTCGCGCTCGTAGAGGCTGATGGTACCGTGGGCTTCAACGGCCTGCCCGTTGGTCAGATCGAATCGCAGCCGGCCGGCATTCATCCGCCAGATGACACAACGCAGCGAGGCCGTGCTGTCTTTGAGGGTGAAGTACACGTGGCCCGAAGTCGGACGGGAGAGATTGGATACTTCTCCCCTGACCCAAACGTCTTGTAAAACCGGGTCGCTTTCCAGCAACTGACGCAGGTAACGCGTCAATTCGCTGACCGTCATAGCCGGGAAAAGAAAGGGGAGCGATTGTTCCATTCGTGTCCAAAGGCGCAGGGTGGATGGTAGTTTGATTCTACCAAGAAACGCCGCACAAACAACTGCTCAGCCCTTGCGGTTTCTCCATTCCCGTCCGCCCATTTTCCAAACCGCCTGCAAGGTGCTGGTGACGCCCAGACGCTGGCGGATGGCAGCCAGGTGCAAAAACACCGTCCGGCGGGAAAGACCCATGCGGGTGGCGATTTGTTTGGCGGTCAGGCCTTCGGTCAACAATTGCAGGATGACCTGCTGGCGGGGGGTCAGCGGCGGACAGTCGGGGCAGGGTTTTGGATGGTTTGGGCTTTGGCTGGGGAAGACCAGCAGGACATCTTCCCCCAACGGTAAGGCCTGCCAGGCGGGTTTGCTCCGAAGCATCTCGGTCAATTGCTGCGGAGTCCATGAGCCGTTTTGAAACTGCGTCGCAAGTTCCTCCGCCCGCCGCTCGTCCTGTGCCAGAAATTGCATTTTTTCCTCAATCAGACAGATAATCCAGGTCATTGGTTGCTCCGTTTAGAACATCAGTTCAATTTTTCCACAATACCGAAAACAAACAAGACGGATTTTTGGGTTAACCTGAGCGGTGGGAAGGTCAGGAAAAGCCTCACCGGATTATGCCCGGCGGGGCGAAGAGAATAGCGGTTATAATCGCTCTCATGAAAAAACTAACTCTGTACATGCTGACGGCATTGCTGCTCAGCGCGTGTCAGCCTGCCGGTTTCGGCTTGCCGACTGCCACGCTAAGGCCGGTGGCAGCCGTTACCCTGACTCCTTACCTTGGCGCGCCGTCAACCCCTACCCCTTCTTTAACCCCGGCGGATACCCCGACACCCCTACCGACGGCTACGCCCACCCCCCGTTATCATACGATTCGGCGCGGCGAAGACCTGTTTGGGATTGCCCTGTATTATGGCATCACCCTGCAGGATTTGCTGACCGCTAATCCGACCGTCAACCCGTATGCGTTACGCATCGGCGATCAGGTGGTTGTGCCAGCGGCTCAATACACCCCCACGCTCGATCCGCGCAACCCGCCTTCTCCCACGCCGGTTGGGTTGAGCCTGCCGCGTCCGGTGTGTTACGCCACCCGAGATGAGGGGGTATGGTGCTTTGCGCTGCTCAGCAACCCCCAGGATTTTGATGTGGAAGGCGTTTCGGCAGTTTTCCGACTGTATGACCGCTTGAGCGGAGAAATCGTGAGCCAGACGGCTTATCCGCCCCTGAATCATCTGCCGGCCGGCGGGTTCGTCCCACTGGCGGCTTTCTTCCCCCCGCCTGCGCCGCTTCAGTTCGATGCCGCGCTGGAACTTTTGACCGCTTTGCCCATTCCGCCCGAAAGCCGGCGTTACTTGGCTATTGAAATCGTGCAAGAGGAGGTGAGGATTTTGGCCGATGGACAGATTGCTGAAGCCAGCGGTCGTTTGCGCCTGAGCGGAGAAGATGAAACTGCTGCCAGCCGGGTGATTGTGGCAGCCGTGGCGTTGGATGGTCAGGATCGGGTGGTCGGTGTGCGCCGTTGGGAAGCCAATCAACCCTTGGGCGCGGGTGAGAGTTTGCCCTTTGCAATGCGCGTTTATACGGCTGCCGAACCGATTGCCCGGCTCATTCTGCTGGCTGAAGCCGCGCCTTAGAATGCCCGATCAGCGGTAATTCCAGATCAGGTAGCTATCGGCTTTGCAGATGGGCTGCTCGGCCGGAATGTTCAAGCATACCCGGTAAGCCACGACGCTGCCGTTGGGAAGAGCAGGCTGAAGAGGGGCAATTCGTAAAAGCGAGCGGCCCTGCGCATCGGTGGGGGGCAAGTAGTAGAGCGCCTGTCTGCCGTCCGGCAGGGTCAATGTGAGCGTGGCCTCCACCGAGCTCAACGGTTGTTGATCGTGTTCCCGCAGCAGCAGCATTTCGAATTGTTGGGGTTCTTCAGCAGTGAGGCGCGGCTGGATGACGCTGACCGCCATCCGTATGGTTTCGGGAGTCATTTCAAAGGGTGTTGTCTGCGGTGGAGTCATGCCGCTGAGTTTCAGGTACTCGCGTCCAAGGGCGGCCATGCGTACCCGCTCGGTTGCGCCGGGACGGTTATCATAATCCAGACAATAATTCTCGAAACACTGGCGGTAAAGGTTTTCGCCAATCTGGTAAGGTTCACTCAATGGCACGCCGGAAATTTCCATTCCGCCGTGCGAGGCAATGAACTGATCGAAAACCAGCGGCACATGGAAGCCGTTTTCTCCCTCCAAGGGATAAAAGACAACCCCATCGGCTTCACTGTAACGGCGCGGCATCGGCCGTCCGATTGGCATACCCGTCAACACGGCAGCCGGCCGCAGTCGGACGGCATTGGGATTATCCGGAGGGGCATACAGGACTACATTCTCGTACACCTGCTCCTGAAAGCCGTCGTCGGCCAAATAGGCGGGGGTGAGCGGCAAGCCGAAAGTCTTGACACCTCCCAACCGCACCAGCCGCGGCAGGAAGGGTTGTTCCATTTCCACCACATTGCGGATCACAATGGCGCTGGCGGGGGGCGAAAAGCGGCAATCCGCCGAACAGGCGTAAACCCCGTAAGAAAGCAGGTAGGCTTGTCCTTGCGGATCGTCTATGTTACGATAAAAGCCGACATTCTCGAAATATTGTTCAATACGGTTTTTGTTGGGGTTGAAACGCGGCGGGGTGAGCGGTTGACCAACATATTGGGAACCGTATAAACGCTGATAGAGAGCCGTAAATTCCTCGTAGATGGGGTAATCCTTTTCGCCTGCGGAAAATTCAGCAGGATTGGTCAGCGTGCCTAAATCAAAGGTGCGCCCAAGTGGATATAGGCTGAAACGTTGAATCCCCTGCGCCAGCGGATCGAAACACATCAGCGCATTTTGGGTGTATTGGCATTGCAGATTGTCCAGCGAAAAGAGGGCGGTAATCGCCGGCCCCAGCAGTTCTTCCCCGCCGAGCGAGGCATAAAATTCGCGCAGGATCGGGTCAACGCTGAAAGTGCCGGGCTGTTGGATGGTGACGGGCGTTGAACGGGAAGCACATGCGCTGAGGTTCACCCACACTAGAACCGTCAACGCTGCCAGCCAAACCAGGCCGCCGTTTTTCTTCATTTTGAAGCGCAAAACTCCCTCTATTCTAGTGGTAAACAGGCAATATCAGGGTAGAATGCCGACAAGATATAGAAACAAGTGACAACTGCGAGGTACAAACCCCGATGCTACAATCATATACCCCCTGCGTGGACAAAAAATGGACACAACCGGCTGGATTGATCTCGGTTCGATTTCAGCCGTTGCGCGGACGCAGGCGTGGATCGCGTTCCAGCGTCAAACGCACGCCGGTTTCCAGCGGAATGGATGGACGGTAGTTCAACAGGGCAGCCGCGCGCCGGAGATCGGCGCACATGCGCGCCGGCCTGCCGTCGCTGCGCGGGTTGTAGACCACTTCCGGTTCGCTGCCGGTAACCGAGATGACGATTTTGACCAGATCACGCACGCTGGTTTCCACGCCGCTGCCGATGTTAATGGTCATTTGATCCACCCCCGGAGCGGTGGATGCGGCAATCATGGCCTGCACCACATCATCCACATAGACATAATCGCGGGTTTGAGTTCCGTCTCCGTGGATGACGAGCGTGCCGTTTTGAAGCGCCTGCCGCAGGAAGTTTAACAATACCGGCGCGTGGACCGGCGGCAGGTGCTGGCCTGGCCCGTAGGCGTTGAAGACACGCAAGCAGACGGTTTCAATGCCCCACAGTCGGCCGATTGTCTTGACATAATATTCTGCGGCCAGTTTGGATACGGCATAGGGTGAACGTGGATTGGGGGTGGCATCCTCGCTGACGGGCTGAATTTCCTGATTGCCGTAAATGGCGCCGGAAGAAATGAACACCACCCGTTTGACCCCCACATCCCGCATGGCTTCCATGAGGGTGACCGTACCGCCGACGTTGACCTCGTTGTACTCACGCGGATACAGCACCGACTCCGGCACAAGCACTTTGGCAGCCAAATGATAGACGCAATCAATCTCTTGCAGCAGTGTCCATAGTTTGGGGCGGTCGTTGACGTCACCGCGCACGAAATGAACTTCCGGTGAGAGGGCCGAAGGGTCGCCTGTGGAAAGATCATCCAGCCCGCGTACCGAGTGCCCTTCCTGTACGAGGCGGTTTGCCAGCGCCGAGCCGAGAAAGCCGGCCGTTCCGGTGATCAGGTATCTCATCAATGTTTCGAATTCCTGGGGAAGTTGAGGATGTGCCTTGTAAGCGGATTATAGCACATCCGCTCGGGGCTAATTGAGAAAATCATCCCCTTCCTCACCTTCCGGAATTGCAAACTCGGGGGATTCCTCCGCATCGCGCACCAGTTGGTGATCGCTGGTGCGGTAATGTCCGCGCAGGTCGTCAATCAATGTGCCTTTCCAAAGCGGCACACCGTCAAAATAAGCCGCCCGCCCAATCATGTGGGCAGCCACCGGTACGGTGAGCAGCAGGAAAACGATGATCGCCAATACCCGCAGGGTAATACCGGAATCGCCGAAATAGAGGGCGGCTGCCAGCATAACCAGCCCGGCGCCCAGTGTGGCGGCTTTGGAGGTGGCGGACATGCGCAAAAACAGGTCCGGCATGCGCAGCAAACCGATACTGGCAATGAGCATGAAACCCGCCCCTAAAATCATGACCAAGGCAACCACCCATTCCCGCAGCATCACACCCTCTGTTCGATGTAGTAGGCGAAGGCAATCGTCCCCAAAAAGGAAATCAGGGCGATGATGATGGCCACATCCAGAAAGGCCGGCTGGTTGAACAGTATGGCATAACTGGCGATAATACCGATGGCGAGCGCCACCACCAGATCAATCGCCACGACGCGATCGGGCAGACTTGGCCCGCGCACCAGCCGGATGAAGGCCAGCGCCAGTCCGAGGCTGATCATTCCCAGCGCCACGATATACAACACTTCGATATTCATTGAAACAACTCCTTCACCCGCCGCACAAACCCTTCCTGCATGTAGCGCCGGAATTCCTGCGGATCGCGGGCATCCAGAGTGTGGATATAGACGACTTTTCGGTCGCTGGACACATCCAAACCCAGCGTGCCGGGCGTGAGGGTGACCAGATTGACCAGTAAAGTGATGGCAGCATCGCTGGGCAGATCAATCGGGACGGCAACCACACCCGGCTTGAGGTTCATGTTCCGGCGCAGGAGGGTAATGGCCAGGTTAAGATTGGCTTTAACCAACTCCTTCACAAAAAAGGCGATGAAGGATAGCACGCGCGGCACCCGCGTAAAATACGAACGATTCTCGCCACGAATTGTCAGCCAAAGCACCAGATAACCGAGCAGGAATCCAAAGATGAGGTTGGGCGGATCGAATTGTGCCGAAAGCGCCGACCACGCCAGGGCCAGTAAGACATTCAACAGGAAGATGGTCACCGCACACCTCCGAGGACGGCCGCCACATACAGTTCCGGACGCATCAAGACAGCGGCAGCCTGCTCGGCCAATCCGTAAACCGGTTGCGCCAGCAGACCCAGCGCCACACTGAACAATCCCATGACCAGCGCCGGCAGAACGAGGGTCAGTTTTTGCCCTGCCGAGCGGTTTTGCGGCGGCGCTTTTGGCGGGGCCGGTTTCCAAAAGGCTTCCATCCAGATTTTGGTCATGGAAAACAGAGTCAGCAGACTGACCGCCAGCGATACGGCAACGATGACAAATTGTCCTTGCGCCAGACCGGCGCGCACCAGAGCCAGTTTGCCGAAGAAGCCGGAAAACGGCGGCAAACCGGCCAGTGAAAGAGCCGGTATCAGAAACAGAATGGCCAGCCACGGCTGATCGCGGTACAAGCCGCCGATGCGCCGCAAATCGAACGAACCGCTGACGCGGCGGATGATGCCGGCTACCAGAAAGAGAGCGGCTTTGGCGGTGATGACGTGCGCCATGAAGAAGATGGTGCTGGCCAAGCCAGCCACGCTGTACAAGCCCAGTCCCATCAACAGGTAACCAATCTGGCTGACGATGTGGAAAGAGAGCAAACGGCGCATGTCATATTGGGCTGCGGCCCCCAGCACGCCCACAACCATGGTAAAACCTGCCAGGATCAGCAGGATGGTATGGGTGAAGGCTACATCCGTGAGGAACAGCAGCGTGAAAACCCGAACCAGCGAATAGACGCCGACTTTGGTGAGCAGAGCGGAGAACAAGGCTGTAACCGCCACTGGCGGGGTGTGATAGGAGGCCGGCAGCCAAAAAAACAGGGGAAAGATGGCGGCTTTGATGCCAAAAGCCACCAGATAAAGCATGGCAATTGTGGTCACCAGGCCGGGCGAATTGACTTCCTGCAAGCGGATCGAGAGATCGGCCATGTTGAGCGTGCCGGCTGCACTATAAAGGATGCCGGTTGCGGAGAGAAACAGCGCCGAAGAGGTCAGGTTGAGGATGACATACTTGATGGCGCCTTCCAATTGGGCGCGTTCACCGCCGAGCGCCATCAGCACAAAGGAGGCCATCAGCATGACTTCGAACCAGACATACAGATTGAAGATGTCGCCGGTCAGGAATGCGCCGCATACGCCCATCAGCAGGGCGAAGTAGAGCGGGTAAAAACCGTGCGCTACGCGCTGCTCGTCAATTCCTTCCAGCGAGTACATCGCCACCAGTACGGCCACCACGCCGGTAACCGTAATCATCATTGCGCTGAACAAGTCGGCTACGAGGGTGATGCCGTAGGGCGCCGGCCAGTTGCCGATTTGGGTCACGGCAATGCCGTTTGCGCGCACTTCTGCCAGCAGGCTGAGCCCGGCCAGCAACAAGGCGGTACTGCCCAACAGAGCCAGTCCGCGCTGCAGGCGCAGCGTGTTCCACGCAAACAAAGTCAGCACAATGAACAGCAAAGGGATGAGCAGAGGAAATAGAACGAGCTGCACTATAAGCCCTCCTCTTCTTCCGGGACGGCTTCCGGATGGTATTTGGGGATAATGTCGGTATCGCGCAATTCGTTCATGTCATTGGTGCCGAGCACGGAATACGTTTGACGGGCCAAGACCAGCGCAAAGGCGGTCACTCCAAAACTGATGACGATGGCGGTTAAGATGAGGGCCTGGGGGAGCGGATCGGCGGATTTTGTGATTTGATCGGCGCCAAGCGGGATGAGCGGCGGGCTGGCGCGCTGCAAGCGCCCGGCGGTGAAAATGAGCAGGTTAATCGCCTGACCGAGCAGCATCAAGCCGATCAATACCTTCGTGAGGCTGCGGCGCATCATCATATACAACCCCACGGTGAACAAGACTCCGATGACAATGGCCAGTAAAAAGGTCATCTCACTCCTCCGCCAGCGTGAAGATGATCAGCAGGGTTACGCCGATTACCACGAGATAGACACCCACATCGAACAGTATAGGAGTACCAATTTTACCGATGACCGGCAGCGGATCTTTCAACCAGGTTCCGGTCATAAAGGGTTTGCCGGTCAGCCAGCCGATCAAACCGCTCACCAGAGCAGCCAGCAGGCCGCTGGCGATCAGCGAGCGGGGCTGAATACGAAGGATACGCCGGGCTTCAGAAACATTGTTGGCAATGGCGTACAAAATGAAGGCCGCGGCTGCCACCAGTCCCCCCACGAAACCGCCGCCAATTTCATTGTGACCGCGGATGAGCAGGAAAACCGAAAAGACCAGCAACAGCGGCATCAGATAACGGGCGGCCAAATAGAGGATGATCGAACCCATGCTTAATCTTCCTCCTCGCTCGTGGGGATGATGATTTCGCGCCGGCCAATGGTCAGGCGAATGAGCGCATACACGCCGATGCCGGCCAGAGCCAGCACGGTGATCTCACCGAGCGTATCAAACCCGCGAAAATCCACCAGAATGACATTGACCACATTGCGCCCGTTGGCCAGCCGCAGGGCGTTTTGGAGGAAGTACTCTGAAATGTGCGGCACGACTGGCCGGGCCGTGACGATCAGGGTCAGGAGGGTCATCAGCAGGCCGCCGGCGGTTGCCACCAGAAAATCAGCCAGTCGCGCCGGCGGGCTGGTCAGGCGGGTGAATTTGGGCAGCCGGTAAACCACCAGCACGAACAGGATCACGGTGAGAGTTTCAATCGCAAATTGAATCATGGCCAGGTCGGGCGCGCCGTAGAGCAGGTAAATCAAAGCCAGCCCATAACCGACAATCCCCATGATGGCGATGGTTGCCAGCCGTGACCGGCTGCGGATAATGGCCAGCGTCGCAAGGATAATCAATGCTCCCAGCACGACCTCATAGAAATTGATCGGCCCCCAATCATTGCGCAGGACAAGCTCGTCCACGCTTCTCAGATAAGCCAAGCCGGCCAGGCTGACGGTGGTCAGAATGATGGTCATCAGGTAAAAACGCAGGTAGCCGTTCTGCAAGCGATACGTCAGCCAGGCGGCAAAGCGGCGCAGGTTCTCCAGCCCAACCTGATAAGCATGCGCCGGGCCGAAACGGCCGAGCCAGCGCAGATGAGCCATGCTTCCCCAAATCGGTTTCCAGCCAGCGTAAATGCCAACCCCGAGCGCCAAAGTCAGCGCGCTGAGCGCCAGCATCGGATTCAAGCCGTGCCAGAGGGCCAGTTTAACTTTGAGGGGTTGTAACAGGACGGATTGCGCCGAAGTCTGCACCAGTGGGGCAGCGAGGGTCATGGGGAGCAAACCGGCCAGCAGACCCAGCGTGGCGAGGAGCAGGGGAGGCAGGTCGAGCGAGAGCGGGGCGGCGTGAGGGTGGCGTGGGGTTTCCCCTTCCTTTCCGAAAAATGGCTTTAGACCGACCAACCCGGAAACGGCCACCAAAATCGCATTGCCGATCAACGCGCCGGCGGTCAGCCAACCAGCAACCGGCTGAGCCGCCAGGGTGGTTTCATACAATACTTCTTTGGCAATGAACCCCAGGGCAGGCGGCAGGCCGGCCATCGAGAGGGCTGCCAAGCCAGCGGCGATGGCGGTACGCGGCATCGAACGGCGCAATCCACAGAGTTTGCTGACATCCCGCGTGCCGGTTTCGTGATCGACCGCTCCAGCGACTAGAAACAGAGCCCCTTTGTACAAGGCGTGTGAAAAGAGATAGAGCATGGCGGCTTTGACCGCCAGATCGCTGCCCCAACCGAGCAGCATGACCATTGTCCCTAGTGAGGCGACGGTGGTGTAAGCCAGGAGTTTTTTCAAATCCGCCTGACCGATGGCAAGCAAGGCCCCGGCTAGAAACGTAGCCAGGCCAAAGCCGGTAACCAGCGTTTGCCATGCCGTTGTGCCGGCAAAGATGGGGCTGAGACGCGCCAGAAGAAACACGCCGGCTTTGACCATGGTGGCCGAGTGCAGATAGGCGCTGACCGGGGTCGGCGCGGCCATGGCGCCCGGCAGCCAGAAATGAAAGGGATACTGTGCCGACTTGGTCAGGGCGCCGGCCAGAATGAGCAGGAAGGCCGGCAAAAAGAGCGGTGAAGCCCGCAACACCTCGCCCGAAAGATTCAGCTGGCTGATTTCATAGGTGCCGCCAATTTGACCGAGAAGCACCAAACCCGCCAGCATGGCCAGTCCGCCTCCACCGGTGACCAGCAGAGCCTGCAATGCAGCGTAGCGTGAGCCTTCCTTCTCGTGGTCAAACCCGATCAGTAAAAAGGAACTGATGCTGGTCAATTCCCAGAAGACAAATAAAGTCAGGGCGTTGTCGCTGATGACGACGCCCAGCATGGCGGCCATGAACAGAAGGATGAAGGCATAAAAACGACCCAACTGGTGATGACCGTGCAGGTAGCCGCCGCCGTAAATCAGCACCAGCGTGCCGATGCCCAAGATCAACAGGCTGAATAGCAATCCCAAGCCATCCAAATAGAGAGAAAAAGTCACGCCGAGCGATTCGGCCCATGCCAGACGGTAGGCGAATACCTCGCCGGCGGCGATGGCCGGCAGTCGGCCGAGCAGAGTCAAGAACAGGCCGGCCGGCAGGGTTGCCAGCAGGAGGCCGCTGTGATGAGGCTGCGCCCGATGGATGAACGGCGCCAGGGCGGAAAGAATTAACAGGAGCAGAATGGCGGTGGGCAGAACAATGTCCATCGGCGTTGCTTTCTTCTTTTAGATAGATGACTATCCGTGATGTTCTGTTACATGGTAAACCTGACTTCTCCCCGCGAAGTTACGGTTTCCCCACGTTAAAACCGGTACAAATATACTGAATAAAGGTACAGGTTGTCAAGTTGACGCGTAAGGCTTAAGACTTTAACCCCCCTCTGCGAAGCTCGATTCACGGCGTCTTGACTGCTGGCGCAGGCTCAACTGCTGGGCGGCGCAGCCAGAAGAATACAAAGAGCAGCGCGCTGACCAAGCCGCAAATCCCCCCGCCGTACCAGATGGCCTGCGGGCTGAACCAGTCGTTCAAAAAGCCGCCGGCCACCGGTCCAATCCCGGCGGCGACATTCCAGGTCAGACCATACAGGCTCATATAGCGTCCGCGCATGTCGGCAGGGGCTAAATTGGCCGCATACGTCGAGGAGGTCGGCACCAGCACCAGCTCGCCAATGGTCATCACCACCATGCTGAGCCAGAACCCCCAAAAACCCGTTCCCCAGGCCACGCTGCCTACCCCCAAACCGTACAACAAACCGCCCAACGCCAGCACCGGCAGGGGACTGAAGCGGCGGGTGAGCATGGTGACCGGAATCTGGAAGAAAACCACCATCAGGGCGTTGGTCATCGGGATCATACCGTACAACCGCTCGGTGATGCCGTAGTTGGTTTTGGCATATACGGAGAGCAGCACCCACATGATCGAGGCGCTCAACTGGGTGAAGATGAACGCCAGCAGAAAGGTCATGTAGGGCTGATCGCGCAGTACGCGCCCGTAACCGCCAAACCGTTCGGATTTTGGGGTGTGTGCCTCTGCTTCACCATCCGTCTGCGGCAGCGTTTCGCGCGCCAGGAAAACGATCAGCAAGCCGTAAACAGCCAGGCCTGCGGCTGCGCCGTAAAACGCATACTGATAGGAAATCGAAGCGATGAACCCGCCGACAGCCGGGCCGATGGCCACGCCCACATTGTTGCTTAGGCGCATCAGCGAGTAGCCGTCCACCCGCTTTTCCGGCGGGATCAAATCGGCCATCATGGCGTCTGCGCCGACCCGGTAGAGCGGGTTGGCTGCGCCCTGCAAAATCATCAGGAGAACGAAGGCCGGGTAGGTTTCGGCGCGGCTCATCAGGATGTAGCCGGCGCCGTTGACCAGCAGACTGATTGCCATGACCCACTTGCGTCCCAGCCGATCAATGACCGGCCCGGCGATGAAAGAACTGATCAACCCGCTAACCGAGTTGATGGTCAGCAAGCCGGCGCTGACGGTCAGCGGCATGGCCAGCCGTTCGCTGACGTAAATCATCAAAAAGGGCCAGATCATGCTGGCGCCGATGGTACTGATCAGCATTCCGGCAAACATCAGCCAGAATTGAGCCGGAAAGCGGGTTTCAAACAGTCGTCGCATAGGGCAGGGTGATCGAGGGTGGGTGGCAAAAGCCGGATTGATTTTACTACGATTGACGGAGATTGGCGGGGGATTTGGAAGGGCGCGCAATCCGCGCAGCGATTGCGGTTTGGGGATGAGCCATAAAGCGCTCGGATTGTTTTGTCCTTGACAAGCCGTTCATTCTGAAGATAATAAGGGTATTCCAGTACCGTCAACGGCTATGACGGAGGAAAGTAAACCGGCGGAAACCGACAGGGAGGCTGGGGCACCGACTGAAACCCCAGCCCGGCAGAAACCGGTTGAAGTTCCCTCCTGAGCCGCCCGGGGGAACGCTCTGCCTGCGCAGAGCCAGTAGTTCGGGCCGCACCGCCAGCGTTAACCGGCGCGCCAATCGTTCTGCCGCCAGCAGAACGGTGGGGCAGAGTGGGCTGCCGCATTCGCAGCCAACCAGGGTGGTACCGCGGGAAATTTCCTCCCGTCCCTTGACCGGGACGGGATTTTTATTCACCGTCCATCATTTTCAGGAGGTAAAAGTGAGCGACTCCGAAAACATACTGGAAGAACTGCACCGCATTCTCCAAAATGGGCTGGATGCCCTGCAACAGGTTCAGGATGATGCCCAATTGAGCGCTTGGCGCACGGCTCACCTGGGGCGCAATGCGCCGGTCATGCAGGTCTTTGCGCGAATGGGCAGCATTCCCAAAGAGCTGCGTCAGCAGGTTGGGCAGAAAGCCAATCAGGTCAAGATGGCGCTGGAAAGCGCGCTGGAAGAACATGCTGCCATCTTGCGCCGCGAAGCCCTGCAGCGCAAACTGATCGCCGAGCGGCTGGATGTGACTCTGCCGGGGCGACCGCCGGCGATTGGCCGGGCGCACCCCGCCAGTCAGGCGCTGGATGAAATCTGTGCTATCTTCATCGAGATGGGCTTTCAAATCTACCGCTCGCCGGAGGTGGAAACGGAGGAGATGAATTTTGAATTGCTCAACATCCCCGCCCATCACCCGGCGCGGGATATGTGGGACACCTTTCACACCACCACCCCCGGCGTGATTTTGCGCACTCACACCTCGCCCGGGCAAATACGCGCCATGCGTGAGATGGCGCCCCATCCGATTCGGGTCATCTTGCCCGGTATGGTCTATCGCTACGAGCAAACCAATGCCAGCCATGAGATGCAATTCAATCAGGTTGAATTGCTGGCGGTTGGTCATCACATCACGTTTGCCGACCTGAAAGGCACGCTGGAAGCGTTTGCCAAACGCATGTTTGGCGAAAACGCCCGCACGCGCTTTCGCCCGTCCTACTTCCCGTTCACCGAGCCGAGCGCGGAAGTGGACATGGAGTGTTTCATCTGCGGCGGAAAGGGCTGCGGGGTGTGCCGCGGTAGCGGCTGGCTGGAAATCGGCGGCTGCGGCATGGTGCACCCGGTTGTGCTGCAAAACGGCGGCTATGACCCGGCGGTCTATTCCGGGTTTGCGGCCGGGCTGGGGCCGGAACGCATCGCCATGTTGAAGTACCACATCGAAGACATCCGCTACTTCTGGCAAAATGATATTCGTTTTCTGGAGCAGTTCTGATGAGAATACCACTTTCCTGGCTGAAAGATTACATTGAGATTGACCTCCCCCTGCTGGAACTGGCTAGAACGCTGACCATGGCCGGGCTGGAGGTGGAAGAGATACAACTGGTAGGGCTTCCCGATCCGTATGCCGACCTGCCGGCCGACACGCCGCGCGAGTTCAAGGTCAGTGGGCTTTCCTGGCAGCCGGATAAGATCGTCGTGGCTCAAATTGATGAGGTGCTGCCCCATCCAAATGCCGACCGGCTGGTCTTGTGCCGTTTGAACGACGGCACGGGTGAAATCATTGTGCTGACCGGCGCCCCCAACCTGTTCGAGTACAAAGGCAAGGGGCCTTTGCCCAAGCCGATCAAAGTGGCGTATGCCCGCGAAGGCGCGCGGATTTACGATGGTCATCAGCCGGGACAGGTACTGACCACCCTCAAACGCGCCAAGATTCGCGGGGTGGAGTCGTTTTCGATGGTCTGTTCCGAGAAGGAATTGGGCATCTCGGATGAACACGAAGGCATCATCGTGCTGGATGATGATGCGCCGACCGGCGTGCCGCTGGTGGATTACATGGGCGATGCGGCGCTGGAAGTTTCGATCTTGCCCAACATGATTCGTAATGCTTCGATGGTGGGTGTGGCGCGCGAACTTTCGGCGCTGACCGGCAAACCGCTGCGCTATCCGCAGGCGCGTCTGCCCGAAAATGCGCCTTCGATGAAGGACAAAGCCGCCATTCGCATCACCGACCCCACCCTCAACCCGCGCTTTGTGCTGGGACTGGTTGAAGGGGTGAACCCCCAGCCGAGCCCTTACTGGGTACAGCGCCGGTTGCGGTTGGCAGGCATGCGTCCGATCAACAGTGTGGTGGATGCGACCAACTACGTCATGTTGGAACTGGGCGAACCGCTGCACGCTTTCGATTACGATGTGCTTGTGAAGCGCGCCGGCGGTAACCCTCCGACCATCATCACGCGCGCCGCCGAGCCGGGCGAAAAACTGACCACGCTGGACGGCGTGGAACGCAGCCTGGAACCGTTCACCGTGCTGGTGTGCGACACGGCCGGGCCGCTTTCGCTGGCTGGGGTGATGGGCGGGCTGGAAAGCGAAGTCAGCCCGCAGACACGCACGGTGCTGCTGGAAGGCGCGGCATGGAACTTCGTCAATGTGCGCCGCACAGCCTTTCACCAGCGCTTGAACTCCGAAGCGGCCTATCGTTTTTCGCGCGGGGTGCATCCCGCATTGGCCGAACAGGGGGTGATCCTGTGTTTGCAGCGCATGGCGGAATGGAGCGGCGGCCGGGTTTATGCCGATTTGGTGGATGAGTATCCCCTTCCACCGCAAGACCCCGAAATCCGCCTGAGCGAGGGGGATGTGCGGCGCCTGTTGGGGATCGAATTGAGCGCTGATCAGATTGCAGCGATCCTCTCCCGCCTGGAATTTGCCTGCCGGATCGAAGGCGATCAGGTGATTGCCAGAACCCCGCCGCATCGCTTAGACATTGGCAGCGATGAGACCGGCAAAGCCGACCTCATCGAGGAAATTGCCCGCATCTACGGCTACCAGAACATCCCTTCCACAACAATGGCCGATCCGCTGCCACGACCGCGCTCGGATGAGGCGCTGAAATTGGAAAAACGGGTGCGGGGGGCTTTGATTCGGCTGGGCTTGCAGGAAGTGATCAACTACCGCCTGACGTCGCCTCAGCGCGAAATGCGCTTGTATCCGCCGGAAAGCCGCCCGCCGCAGCCCCCATACATCACCATCCGCAATCCGCTCAATCCGGAACGGGCGGTCATGCGCCGTTCGCTGCTGGCTTCGCTGCTGGATGCGCTGGAAAGGAATGCCCGTCTGAGCGAGCGGCTGGCCTTGTTTGAAATTGGGCCGGTCTTTCTGCCGCGTGAGGGGCAGGAATTGCCGGATGAGCCGATCTTTGTGACGATAGCCCTGACGGGGCTGCGCCGGCCGCCAGCCTGGGATGATGCCCGCCCGCCGCATTTCGACTTCTACGATCTGAAAGGTATTCTGGAGGCTTTGGGGAGTGATCTGCATCTTGAACCGCTGCGTGTCGAAGCGGCTGCCCATCCCTCGCTGCATCCCGGCAAATGCGCCGAGTTGTTCAGCGGAGACGTCCGCCTGGGCGTGTTTGGGGAATTGCACCCACTGGTCAAGGAGCAGTATGACCTGTTGACTCCGCCGGTCATCGTTGCTGAACTGGACATGCAGGCGATTCTTGCCAGTCGTCAACCCCGCCGCGAAACGCAGCCTGTGCCGGTCTTCCCGCCGGTTTTGGAAGATATTGCCGTGATTGTGGAAGAAAGCGTGCCGGCCGTTGAAGTGGAAAAAGCCATCTGGCAGGGCGGCGGTAAGATGCTGCGGGCTGTGCGGCTGTTCGACATTTACCGCAGCGAGCAGATCGGGGAAGGCAGAAAGAGTTTAGCCTACAGCTTGACCTATCAGGCGGACGATCACACCCTCAGCGCCGGTGAGGCAGCCCAGATTCGCCAACGAATCATCCGGCGTTTGGAGCAACAGGTCAACGCCAAATTGCGTTCCTGAGCGCATTGATAACGATATTCCGGCAGTGGTTTGGTGTACTAAACGCCGAACCACTGCCAACCTGTTTCTTTCTCTCGTGATTGGAATAGAACCCCTTACAAAAAGCCTTGCATTTTTGGGACTTCGGTTATAATTAGGTTGTTCATCTATTCTAAACCGAAGCGGTCAGACAGGTCGCTTGACCAAGGGGGACGAGGCTGAACGCCGGAGTGGCTGCCTGACGCTTCAAAACCGCTGAGAATTGATGAACAAATTGGCGATACCGGTGTCGAACCTTTGAAATTGCTCATTTGAATGCGAGGGGAAAGTTGGTTGTGGAACACACCCGCCGGGTGTGAAGAATGAATGGATTGCCTTGCCGCCTTTCGCCGAAATTCGGCGTTGGATTGTTACCTTAAGAACCCGTTGAGGAAGAAACATCTTTGAATCCGAAGGTTAATTCATAAGCCGTTATGTGGGTATTACACGCTCACTGGCAGCCGCCACGCCGTCCCACCGAGAGTGGAGGGGTCTTATTCTGGGCAGAAAGCCCGGAACAAAAACCTGAGCCCCGCGGCAGGGGTTTTGCGGCAAAACGCACTCAGGTGCGTGATCATCCTTTCTGCCTTGAACCGGATACGATCCGCCTGCAAATTGGCAGCGGTACGCCGCTGGATGACGCTCAAATCGGCGCTGTGCGTTTGCGCCTGCCTTCCACTCAAAACATTCCGCTGCCCTCACCCGATTTGAACCCTGAATGGGAACCGGATGAGATCTCCAATCCAAAACTGCTGCCGTGGTTGGTGCGCGGATTGTGGCTGCCCGCCGGTAAGGCCTTTGGTGTTCTGGCAAACCTGCCCTCCGAAAGCCGCACCAGCGGATTCATGCTCGGGCCGGATGCGCGCTACTGGCAAACCGTGTGCGGTCTGGTGCTGGAAATTCTTGCCGGACAGCGCATCCTGCCGACTTTGGAACAGGTCGTCGTAGAAGGGCAGCCGGAGATGTATCTGGCGCGCTGGCGTCCGGTTTTGGATGGGCAGGAAGACGGTATCCGGCTTGCCTTGCTGGAACGAGCCATGCCGCCGATTTGCCGGGCTGAAGTGAGCAGCGCGGTTGCGATTGGCAAGACCATCAAGCAGGTCAGTCATACATCGCGCAGCCTGCTGGATAGTTTTCTGAAAATGACCTGTGATGCGCTGGCGCGCTCGTGGGGGCGTTCCAAAGCGCCGCTGTTGCTGCCGGAAAAGGACAATACTCTGGATATCTGGTTGGCGGCCTTGTTCAGCCCGGATGCGCGCGTCAAAGCCAGCCCGGGTCAATTAAAAGCCCTGTATAGCAGTCTGCGCGCCTGGATGCGCAATCTGGAAGCAGCCGGAGATGAGCATTTCCGCGTGGCGTTGCGCCTGACGGCCCCGCCTGCCGATGACACTTCGCCCACCCCGCGCTGGAGCCTGGAATTTCTGCTTCAATCGCGCAGCGATCCAAGCCTGTTGATTCCGGCTGAGGACATCTGGTTCCGCAGTGCGGCAGATATGAAGGCGATTGCCCATCTCAAGCATCCCCAGGAATTGCTGCTGGCGGGTTTGGGCTTTGCCGCCAAATTTTTCAACCCCATCCGCACCAGTCTGCAAGCCAAGCATCCCACCGGTCTGGAACTGGACACCACTTCGGCATACCAGTTTTTGCGCGAGGCGGCTCCGCTGCTGGAACAGTCCGGTTTTGGTATTCTGGTGCCGCCATGGTGGAATCAGCGCGGCGCACGGTTGGGAGTGCGTGTCAAACTCTCGCCCCAAAAAGATTTGGCTCTGCAAGATGGTATTCCAGCGCACTTCACTTTTCAGGCGCTCATTCGCTATGAATGGGAACTATCGCTGGGCGACACCACCCTCTCGCGTGAAGAATTTGAGCAGCTGGCTGCGCTGAAAGTGCCGCTGGTGCAACTGCGCGGTCAGTGGGTGCAGTTGGATGCCGAGCAGATCGAGGCAGCCATCCAATTTTGGGAAAAACAGCAGCGACGCGGGCAAATGAGCCTGTTGGAAGCTGCGCAACTGGCGTTAGGCGCTGAAACAGCGCACGGCCTGCCACTGGATGAAGTGCAGGCGGAAGGCTGGGTGGCGGAATGGCTTGATCGGCTTTCGGACAACCACCGATTGAGCGAATTGCCCCAACCGGCTACGCTGAACGGTAATCTGCGCCCCTACCAGCGCTTTGGTTTTTCGTGGCTGGCTTTCTACCGCCGCTGGGGACTGGGCGCCATTCTGGCGGATGACATGGGGCTGGGCAAGACCATTCAAGCGCTGGCGCTGTTGTTGTACGAAAAGGAATCGCTGGGTAAATTGCCCGCGCCGACTTTGTTGATTTGCCCGACCTCCGTTGTAACCAACTGGGAACGCGAAACCCGCCGTTTTGCGCCTTCGCTTAAGGTGATGGTGCATCAGGGGCCGAACCGGCTGAGGGATCAAGCCTTTGTTCAAGCCGTAGAAAATACCGATCTGGTGTTGACCAGTTATGCGCTCCTGCGCATGGACGCCGAAACGCTGCAGTCGGTGCGCTGGTACGGTGTGATTCTCGATGAAGCGCAAAACATCAAAAATCCTTCCGCCAAGCAGTCGCAGGCGGCGCGTAAATTGACCGCCGAATTTCGCTTTGCGCTGACCGGTACGCCGGTAGAAAACCGGCTGACCGAATTGTGGTCCATCATGAATTTCCTCAACCCCGGTTATCTTGGCTCGCTGGAAAAGTACCGGCGCGAGTTTGCCATTCCGATTGAACGGTTTGGCGACCGCGAGGCTACCACCCGTCTGAAGCAGATGGTCGGGCCTTTCATTCTGCGCCGGTTGAAGAGTGATCCGCGCGTCATCCAGGATTTGCCGGAAAAGATCGAGATGAAAGAGTACTGTTACCTGAGCGAGGAACAGGCTACCTTGTATGAAGCCGTGGTCAGAGATGCGCTCAAGAAAGTTGAGGAGAGTGAGGGTATGGCGCGGCGCGGCCTGGTGTTGACCATGCTGACCCAGTTGAAGCAGGTTTGCAATCATCCGGCGCATTTTCTCAAGCAGCCGGCGGAGCGCGAACCGCTGGGCAACCATACCAACGGGCGCAGCGGCAAATTGACCCGGCTGGGTGAAATGCTGGAAGAAATTTTGGAAAGCGGCGACCGTGCGCTGGTATTTACCCAATTTGCCGAAATGGGACACCTGCTCAGCCAGTACCTGCCGCAGATGCTGGGCTGTCCGGTGTATTACCTGCACGGCGGCACGCCGCCAGCCGCGCGCGATCAGATGGTACGCCGCTTTCAGGAAGACTCCAGCGCCCCGCCGATTTTCATTCTTTCCTTGAAAGCGGGCGGATTTGGACTGAACTTGACCAGCGCCAGCCATGTGTTCCACTTTGACCGCTGGTGGAATCCCGCCGTCGAAGATCAGGCCACCGACCGCGCCTTCCGAATTGGTCAGACGCGCAATGTGCAGGTGCATAAATTCATCACGGTTGGGACACTGGAAGAACGAATTGATGAGATGATCGAATCCAAAAAAGGACTGGCGCAGTCCATCATTGGCACGGGTGAAGAGTGGCTGACCGAGCTTTCCACCGAGGAACTGCGCGAACTGGTCATGCTGCGCCGACCGGAATAAGGATGGGAGAGGCGATGTGAGTATGGATGAGGAAATGGAAGGCTGGGGATGGGGGTTGAGTCCGCGCAAAGTGCGCGGCGGTATTCGCGCTCACAGCGTAAAAGGCACATTTGGAAAAAACTGGTGGGCGCGCCGCTGGATTGCGGCGTTGGAGAATCTGGTTTCGGCGCCGCGTCTGGCTCGCGGAAAGTACTATGCCCGTCAGGGCCAGGTGATTTCGATTGACGAGGACAAAGAGGGGATTACCGCGCTTGTGCAGGGTTCGCGGCCCAAACCCTACCGGGTTACCATCCGGCTCACTCATCTGACCAACTCTCAATGGGGCCGAGTGCTGAATGTGCTGGCCGATCAGGCGATTTTTGCGGCGCAGTTGCTGGCCGGTGAAATGCCGGCCAATATTGAGGATGCCTTTGCTAGCGCGGGAGTCAGTTTGTTTCCCCAAACGCATCACGATTTGATCACCACCTGTTCCTGCCCTGACAAGGCCAATCCCTGCAAACACATTGCTGCGGTGCATTACATTCTGGGAGAACGCTTTGACGAAGATCCTTTTCTGCTTTTTCGAATGCGCGGGCGCTCGCAGGAACAGATTTTGACATCGCTGCGCGCGCGGCGCTCTAATGGCGAGCCGCCGCCGTTAGCGGTGGACAATCCACCGCCAGTTCGACCGAAAGAAGAGCACACCCCGCTGGAAGAGCAAATTGAACACTTCTGGCAAATTGGCGAAAATATACGGGATTTTTCGGTACAGGTGCGCGCCCCTGAAATTCCGCAGCCGCTGCTGAAACGGCTTGGAGAACCGGACTTTGTCAGGGATTTGACCTTGCAGAGTCAGTTAGAAGATGTGTATCAGGCGATTACTCAATTTGCCCTATTGATGGCGTACGGGGACGCGGCACTGCCTCCGGCGGAGGAGGATTAAGCCGCGCTATGGGTTTACCAGCGGAAGAGGGGCGCAGTCAGGCGGCGGAAGAAAGCCGTGATGGCCGGGGCATTATCGGCGATGACATACAGCAGAAACAGGCCGATGACGACCAGCATGAAGGGTACCAACGCTCCCACGCGTTCACCCGGTTCGGCAAAAATGAAACGGAAGAAAGTCCATGCCAGCAGCACAGCGGCAATTAAAATGATGCCCCAAAGCAAAATTGGGTTGATGTAAAAGGGCAACTGAGGCAACGGCGGCATTTGAAAGGGTCCGGGCATCGTCCTCCCTCCTGAGCGATTCCAGTTCTTCTATATATTTTATATCATAGAGGATTCCTGTTCGCTTGTCAAAATTCGGTTGGTCAATCCGCTGGGATTGCTTGGCGCTAATGAGAGTCAATCACTCGCGGATGGTTGCATACAGGTCGTCGAAGTAGACGGTAAACCCGGAAGGGGAGAGCGTATCCCACGAGGCGACAAACAATGCAACCCAACCATCCGGTTCGGCGGGAATGAAATTGACTTCTGCTTCCAGATTGCCGTTGATTTCCAGCCGAATGGTGTCGGTGGTGCAGCGCACACTGATTTGATTGACGGCATTTGGGTCTTCCTGAAGGTAAAGCGCGTCCACCCAATCGCTGGAAGTCAGAGGGAAGAATTCATCATTTTCTTCTTTCCCAATCTGATAACTGCGCGTGTCCAGGTCAATTTCCACGTAGTGGTAATTGCTGCTGTCTTGAAAATTGCACATCACCCCATACGTGCCTTCGGAGGCATTTCCTTCGATTTGGGCATTGAAGCGCACTACAGTCGGGTTGAAGTCGGTGGGGATGAACGACCAGGCAAAGTACTCCGGCTGGAGGATGCGGATAAAATAGCGTCCGTTGAAAAAGCCATGCTCGGAGATGTCGTCGGATTCCTCAGCCCATTCGAACGTATTGGATGAAAAGTCGTCTATGAGGGTATCTTCGCTCAGGCGTTGTCCTATCTCCGGTTGCACGGGAGAAGTTGGATTAATCACCAGCGTGGCTTCTGGGATCAGGGTTGCCAGTGGGGCAAGAGCCGTTTCCAACGACTCAAATGGCGGGGTAGCCGAGAAGAACGAATCCTCGGTGGCATTGAAGGGCATAAAGGTCTCGACAATCGGAGGAACAATCTCATCCCGGGAAGTGTTGGCTTCTCTCGCAAATTGGAAGAGAGCGATTCCTCCAATGACGAACGTCAAACAGCAGCATAATACCACCAGCACCAAGACCACAATCAACCAGGTGGGGATTTTGCCCTTGCCGCTGCCGGTGGGCGGTTGGGGAAGTGAGGATGGCGGGGGAGGAGGGGGCGGGGATGCCGGCAGTTCTTCCATAAAAGATTCCGCAGGGGAAGGTTCGTCTGACGCTGCCGGCGGGGTTTCGGGGCTTCCCTGCAAATATTCTATGGGAGAGCCGCTGCCGCCCACGGCTTGCCCGCAGCCGGCACACACTTTCATATCCGCTTCCAGCGGCGCTCCGCAAAATTGACAAAATTTCAACTCATTGACCATGGGGTTCTCCTTGTTTGAATGGGTATTCCCCCCTTTTCGTATTATTTTAACGAAAAAACGCGCTTTCGGTTGCGGATTTTTTCCATCCAATTTATTTTGCTTTGCCAGACCTCTTGCTTTTTGGATGGAACATTTCAGCCGGTTTGAAAAGCATCAGACGAACAGCTCGAAGGACTGTCTTGTCGGGAGGATGGCCTACATGCGATTCAATTTCCAGTCATAGGGGCGATAAATCAAACGGAGCGAGCGGCGGCGCGTTTCAACCACCCTGCGGCGTGAGTCGTGCTCCGGTAAATAGCGCAGCAAAAAGTCCAGGATGCCTTGTTTGCCGCCAAAGTCGCTTTGGTACCAGCGGAAGATGCTGGAAAGGCGCAGGCTGTTTTCCTCCGCCACTTCGACATCCTGATCCACAAAGTGGGCGGCTGCCAGGTTCAGTTGCTGATCCATTCTGGCGGGGTGATAAACCCCAATCGGCGGGCAGGAATGGCTGGCGCAGTTGAGCGCAAAATGAATGCGCGCATCGGTGTGCGGCAATGCCCAGCCCAAGCGCGGGTCGTCATCCGCAAACTGAGCGCCGGGCAAAAAGGGGTGACCACGGTTCGAGCGCAAAATGCCATGTTCTATGTCATCCAGGGTCAGTCGTTGCCCGCCGACGCAGTAAGCCGCCTGACGGAAGAAGGCTAGACCAGCCCAGCGTTCGCTTACTGAACGGCGTATGCCTAAGGCGATGACGCCATGAATGACCAGCACGTTGTAGAGATTGATCCAGAAGGCTAGTTTTTCCGCCGTAGCGCGAAGTTGCGCCGGTTCAAATTCTCTCAGCGCAGCCGCCAGAACAAGAAATTCATCCTGAAACGAACGGCTGGCACGCATCTGCTCATAATTCACCCGGCTGCCATCTGGGCTAATGGCTTCGCCGATCAGGCGATTGAGCAGCCGGTAGAGAACCTCGTCCAGACGTTGATGGGCGGGCAGGCTGGCAGCGTTTTCAACCGGAGGGTTGAGGACGTTTTGGGGCTGACCGGCGGTGAGAGGTTTTAGGAGCAACTCGCGTAATCCAATCAACAGCGTCTGCATGGATCAATGGTATTCGGTTCCGGCAGTAAACACAATAAGGATGTGTAATCTTTGCGGCGGGGAGGATGGTGTTTCAATCGGCTGGGGTGGCTGCGCCAGCCAGAATCGGCTCATCGCCGTTGAAGTGGCGCAACTGCGGCCAGCGCCAGGTGACGAACCCCACTGCCAGAATGCAGCCAATTCCTCCGGTGATAACGGCGGCTGGCACACCAAAGGCCTGTGCCACCACACCGGCTTCTATCTCTCCCAGCTGCGGGCCGCCCATGAAGAAGATTTGGTTGATACTCACCATCCGTCCGCGCAGGGCATCCGGAGTTTGTAACTGGCGGATGGTGTTGCGCAAAACGGTGGAAACGGCATCTGCCCCGCCGATCAGCGTCAATGCCAGAAAAGTCAGCCAGAACCAGCGCGAAAGACCGAAAAGAATGGTGGCAGCCCCAAATACCAGCACCGCATTGAGTAAAATCATGCCCTGGCGGCGCAGGTTGCTGCGCTGGGAAAGCGCCAGCCCGGCCAGAATTCCGCCGATGGACTGAGCGCCTGCCAGCCAGCCATACTCAACCGGCCCAACCCGCAAAATGTCCTGCGCGATGAACGGCAATAAGGTGTTGGCAGAGGAAAAGAAAGTGGCTAAAAAGTCCAGCAACATCGAGGAGAGGATGATCGGCGAGTTGAGAATGAAGCGGATACCCTGCCGGATGGCTGCCCAGTCTATGCCGGTGGTGGCGCTAAGCCGGGCGGCCGAAGGTTGGGGGACTTCTCCCATTGCAATCAGAGCGCCGATCACCGCAAGGTAGGAAACAGCGTTGAAAAGGTAGGTAAATTCCTGCCCCGCGTAAGCAATCACCACACCGCTGAGCGCCGGGCCGACAATCGAACCGGTGGTCATGGCGATCGAATTCAGACTGAAAGCGCTCGGCAGGTCTGCCTTGGGCAGCAGGTTGGGAATCAGCGCCTGTCGGGCGGGGGTGTCGAAAGCGATGGCGGCGGCCTGCAACGCGGTCAGCAGGTAAATGTGCCACAACCGAATGAGGCCCAAAGCCGTCAAGCCGGCCAGCGCCAGTGCGGTGAACATCATCAAGGATTGCGTGGTCAGCATAACCCGCCTGCGGTTGTGGCGGTCGGCGACCAAACCGGCAAACAACGAAAGCAGCAGGATGGGCAAGAAACGCGCTATGCCTACTCCGCTGACCGCTACCGGCTGATCGCTGAGCGTGCGGATGTGCCAGAACAAGGCCCACAATTGCATTTGTGAACCGGCTACCGAAATCAACATGCCGGCCCACAACAGGCTAAATTTGCGATGATGCAAAGCGGGTGGGAGGTGAAGCAGGGGTTTCATGATTGGCTTGGGTCGTTGTTCTCCAAATAATTTTGAATGCGCCTATCTTATCTCTGATTCCGTAGAATGAAAAGACCGCTTGATTGGAAATCCTGAATTCTTTTTGACCGGACTGTACCGCCGTGAATGAGGGGGATTCAGCGAATCAAGCATCTTTGAGAATGCCAAAGGAGTATAATAACGCAGGATTGATCCCCTCTACCCCTCATCGAGAGGATGACACCCCAGCCAATGACCGTTCCCTTTTCCTACCTGACTCATTTGGAATGTTCTCATTGCCGACAGAGATTTGAGGCCAATCGGGTGCAAACCTTTTGCCCGGATTGCCAGACGCCACTGTTTGCCCGTTATGATCTGGACAGGGCCGTGAAGCAGTTGAACCGTGATCAATTTCAGGCGCGCCGGCCGGGAATCTGGCGCTGGCATGAGCTGATGCCGGTTCAGCACGAAGCCAACATCGTCACTTTGGGGGAGGGAGATACGCCTGTTCTCGCTGTGCCGCGCTTGGGGGATGAACTCGGCCTCGGGCGGTTGTATTTGAAGGACGAAAGTCTCAACCCGACCGGCACCTTCAAAGCGCGCGGACTTTCGGCAGCCGTTTCGCGCGCCAAAGAACTGGGGGTGCGGTCCTTGACCATTCCCACTGCCGGAAACGCGGGCGGCGCGCTGGCAGCCTATGCCGCCCGGGCGGGCATTCCAGCGCAGGTGTTCATGCCGGCGGATACTCCGTTGACCAATATCGAGGAATCACGGGTTACCGGCGCGGCGGTCACGCTGGTGGATGGATTGATCAGCGATGCTGCCCGGCTTTCCGTGGAGGCTGCCCGGCAGAGCGGCGCTTTGGATGTTTCGACCTTCAAAGAACCCTACCGCATGGAGGGTAAAAAGACGATGGGCTACGAGATCGCCGAGGCATTCGATTGGTTGCTGCCTGAGGTGATTGTGTATCCCGCTGGCGGCGGCATGGGGCTGGTTGCCATCTGGAAAGGGTTTGAGGAGTTGAGTCAATTGGGTTGGCTGGAAGAGATGCGCATGCCGCGCATGGTGGCCGTCCAGGCAGCCGGCTGTGCGCCGGTGGTGGCTGCCTTTGAAAAACGGGCGGATGTCTGCGAATTCTGGCCGAATGCCCACACCCACGCTTCCGGTTTGCGCGTGCCGAAAAGTTTTGGCGATCGGTTGATCCTGCAAACTCTGTACGAGAGCAACGGTCTGGCGTTGGCGGTTACGGACGAAGAAATTCAGCAGGCTCAGCGGCGTTTGGCGCGCTGTGAGGGAATTTTTGCCGCACCCGAAGGGGCAGCCAATGTGGCGGCTTTGACTCACCTGAAGGAACGCGGCTGGCTGAATCCCGATGAACGGATTTTACTGCTCAATACCGGTACCGGCTTGAAGTACCTGCGCTGAGGTTTTACGGCTTTCCGCTACCGATGAAGGGGAAGTAATACTGGTAGGGGGCGTTGATTCGGATTTCAATTAAAATTTCAGCAAGGATTTCTTCACCGCTGCGCAGTTCCAGTACGGCACGGCGCATGCCGGGGGGCAGGCCGGCTGTGTTGACCGTGAGAGAAAGGGGGATTTCAGCGCCGGCGGGCAGGTTGCCCTGTTCAGGCTCAACCAGCAGCCAGTCGGCTTGCTGCCAAAGCAGTAGATCATCCACGAAAAAATTGGTGGTTGCGGAGGTGTTTTGCACAGCATACAGCCGCAGGCGGTGTGGGTTTTCATCTGCATAGGCCGACAGGTCTATCTCCCAGCGGCTGTATTCGGTTTCCCAGCAATCAATTTTGCTGGCGTTTTGGCGCCAAACTTCCCGGTCGTCCACCAAAATTTGGAGGAAATCATCCGGGCTGCCGCAACCCTTGGTCTGCAGGTAATAGCGCAGGATGGTTTTGCCGGCCGGGATTTTGATGATTTGTTCGAGACTGCCCTTTTCGGGCAGGGTTGCGCCGCCAAACCATGCCCACCACTGACCGCTGTGGGGCAAGGCTGCGCCGTAGCCGCCGCAGGTGGCTACGCTGCACAACGGCGTGCCAAATAGTAATGAGTACTGCTGCCACGGGCTGGAGCGATCATTGCCCAGTTCAAATCCGCCGTCTGCCAGCAAGGGCGGCTGGCTGATTGCCCGCCGGACGACTGCAAAGGGTGTGTCCTGCCAGCCGTGGTTGGAAAGGGTAATGCTCTGAATTAGTTGCCCGCCCATTTCAAGTTCTGCCTGTACATAGTCCCTTTCGGTTTGCAGGCAAGGGTGGTCGGACAATAGATCGAAGTTGCGTACAAAAGTCTGGCCGGCTGAAAGACTCAAAGCGGTTTCCTGAGAGAACATCCCGCTGGCAGAAACCATCAGGCGGTAACTGCCGGGATTTAAAGTCAGGCGATAGGTACCGTCAGCGGCGGTGGTGGTGATGCGGACTGGCTGGGTGGGCGTTTCGGCTGCGTAAACCGTGATGGTGGCACCCTGCACGGGTGAAAAATGGGAAGCATTGCACTCCTGACTGCCGCGAACCAGTCCTTGAAGGGTTGCAGCCGCAGCGCAGCGGCGCTGGGCTTCCTGTACGGCAGCCAGTGCGTTGATTTCACCCCAACCGGCAGCGTAATTGGGCAGGTTTGTCGGCGTTGCAGGTGAGCCGTCATCGTAATATACCGGCGTGGCGGTCTGTTCGATGATCGTTTCGGTGAGGGCGTAGTTGCCCGTCAGACAAGGGGCTGCCTGCCAGATCAGCGCAACCAGTCCGGCCACATGCGGAGCGGACATGGATGTCCCCGTCAGGTAGGCGTAAGCCGTGTCGCTTCCGGCATACGCCGAGCGGATGTTGACTCCCGGGGCGAGTACCTGGGGTTTGAGGTTGGCATAACCCGGCTGCGGGTTAACAGGATCGGGATTGTCGGTCGGGCCCCAGTTGGAGTGGGCGGCATATTGTCCGTTGCTTTTTCCGCTGGAACCCACACCGGTCACATTCCCGTAACGCGCCGGGTTGCCGACCGTATTCAAGCCGGGCGGATAGGAATAGCCACATCCACCGGCGTTGCCGTTGGAGAAAACCGGGTAGATGCCGGCCGCCAGCCAGGCGTTGACCGCACTTTGAAACCAACTGTCGTACTTTTTCCCGCAGTCCCCCCATGAATTGTTGACTACGTGAGGGCGCAAGTCGGGATTGGGTTGACTGCCATCGGTGCGGGTGGGCGCTAGGATGAATTGGGCACAGGCCAGCAACTGCGCCTCGCCGCAGCTGTTTCCTTTGCAGCCGCGGCAGGCGATCCAGTCCGCTCCCGGAGCTGCGCCGATTGGATCGTTGCTGGCATCTTTACCCGCCATGATTGCGATGGTGTGGGTGCCGTGCCCATGCAGGTCGAGCGGCGCGGCTTCCAATGCGTAGGGGTCGAACCAGTTGTAATCATGGGAGAAACCTCCGCTGCCCAGATTGCCGCGATAGGTGTTGATTAAAGCGTGGTGGGTGTAGCGGACACCGGTATCTATATTGGCTACGGTCAAACCGCGGCCCGTGATCCCCATGCTCCAAACAGCAGGTGCTTTGATTTGGGTCAGGTTATCTTCCACCGCTTGGACGGTGACGGCCGGGAATAAAGGACGCTGCGGGTCGTGAAGGTAGATCTGACGCGGTGTGCGGATGGATTGAATTCCCGGGTAATTCAACACCTCCTGCAGGGTGGCTTCATTCGAGCCTTCAACATAAATCGCATTTTGAATCCAGAAGGACTGATAACGGACACCCCGGCGCTGCAATTCGGCCAGCACACGTGCCTGAGCCAGTTGGGCGGTGCGCGTCAGTTGATCGTACACATATCGTCCGCGCTGCTCCCATTCCATCAGCCATGCGGGAGAGAGATCTGCCGCTGTCTCGAACGTGATCCAGTAATCGGCGCTGCCTTCTTGCTGAATTTGCCGGAGGACTTCGATGTCCACCGGCGGCTGATCGGCCGGGAACGTGGAAACTGCGCCAGCCTGAGGCGGAACGCCCAGCCAGGCGCTCAGCAGCGCAATTCCTATTGCGATAATCCAAAAAAATCCTGACCGCCCTTTCATTACCTGCCTTCTTGTCATTCGTTTTTAAACTGTAACACGCTTGGGGTGGATTTACCTTAAAAAATTCGTAAAATTTGGCAAAGGGTTAGAATCAAAAAGCCGCGACGGGCTGCCTGCCGCGGCTTTTTGACTTGAAAAGCGGTCTTAATTCAGGCGTATGCCAGCGCCTGATCCAGATCGCGAAGGATGTCTTCGATATTTTCCACGCCAACCGAGAGGCGCACCAGCCCGTCGGTGATACCTACTTTCAGACGTTCTTCGCGGGGAACGTTGGCATGGGTCATGCTGGCCGGGTGCTGAATGAGCGTGTCGGTGTTGCCCAATGAAACCGCCAATGTCATCATTTGGACGTGGTTGAGGAGCGCTTCACCGGCGGGCAGGCCGCCTTTCAGTTCGAACGAGATCATTCCTCCAAAGGCGGACATTTGCTTTTTTGCCAGTTTGTGATCCGGGTGAGATTCCAATCCCGGATAAAAGACGCGGGCGACTTTGGGATGATCTTCAAGATAACCGGCGACCTGCATGGCATTTTCGCAATGGCGCTGCATCCGCAGTTCGAAAGTGCGCAGACCGAGATTGGTCAACCAGCAGTCGAACGGTGCCGCCGTGCCGCCCAGTGTTTTCAGCAGACTGGTGAGCGGGCCTTTCACCCAATCCACGTGCCGGCTGACAGCCGCCCCGCCCACAATTGTGCCGTGCCCGGAGAGGTATTTGGTGGTGGAATGCAGCACGACATCCGCTCCCAGCGAAAGCGGGCGCTGGGCGTAGGGACTGGCGAAGGTATTATCCACAAACACCCAGGCATTGTGGCGATGGGCAATTTCCACGACGGCGTTCAAGTCCACAACCGCCAGGGTCGGGTTGGCGGGAGTTTCCACATAGGCCAGCGCCGCCTGCGGGTTTTGTTCGAAGGCACGCTCCCATGCCTGGGGGTGCAGGTCATGCAGCCAGACGACGTTGATTCCGAAGCGCGGGGCAATCTGATCCAGAAAGGTGAAGGTGGCCCCATAGAGCGCCTCCTGGGCGATGATTGTGTCGCCGGCCTTGACTTTTGCCAGAATGGAGGTGGTGATGGCCGCCATGCCGGTGGCAAACACCTGACCGGCGACCCATTTTTCCGGTTGGGAGTGGGGGTGGGAGCGGATCAAGTCCAGCCCTTCCAGCGCCGCTATTTTACCGGCCAGTTGAACCTGATTGGGATTCTTGATGCGGGTATAGGTATAACCGCTGTCTTCCCCCTTGAAAATCGCTGCGCCGGTAGCCACATCCGGGAAGCCGAAGGTCGAGGTTTGGTAGATGGGAGAAATGTGCGCGTGATATGGATGTTCTCCTTCAAAATGATTGACCAACGATCCAATGCCCAGTCTGGAATCAAAGTTCCCCATTCGTATCTCCTGAGTAGGTAAGGTTAGAGGTATTATATCCCTGAATGGCGGTTTCGTTTCAGGATGGTGAGCATAATCGCTGGCAAACCTCTTCGAAGGTTTTGGCATCTGCCAGGGCCAGCAGGGTGTCTCCGGCTTCGATAATGGTGCCGCCGCTGGGCATGACAAAGTCGTTCTGGCGGGCGATTAAAACCACCAGAAAATCGTCCGGCAAGCCCAGTTCCACAATTGCTTTGCCGACCATGGGCGAATGGGGCGGTACGGCTAATTCTTTCAATTCGCTTTTGAAGCCGCCGATGGGGGTGTACTCAATTGGATAAATGCGTTTGGGGGTGACCGGCGCATCCAGTTTCAGCCAGCGCGCTACCGGTGTGATGGTGGTGCCCTGTAACAGTACCGAGGTCAGCACGACAAAAAAGACGATGTTGAAGATCAAATCGGCCTGTGGGATTTGCGCCAGCAGGGGAAAGGTTGCCAGAATAATTGGCACGGCGCCGCGCAGGCCAACCCACGAAAGGAACAGTTTTTCGCGAAAGTCAAACCGGCTGCCGATCAGGGCGAGAAAAATACTGATCGGGCGGGCTAACAGCATCAAAGCGGCGGCAATCAGCAGTCCGCTTCCGGCTATCGGCACCAGTCGGGTGGGAAAAACCAGCAAACCCAGCGTCAGGAACATGGTAATTTGCATTAGCCATGCCAGCCCGTCGTGAAAACGCAGCAAACTTCGGCGGTGGATGAATTCGCGGTTGCCCAGCACAATCCCGGTCAGATAGACTGCCAGAAAACCGCTTCCTCCCAGAATGGTGGCTATGCCGAAGGTCAGCAGAACCAGGGCGAGGCTCAGCGCCGGGTAAAGCCCTTCATATCCCAATCGGATGTGATTGATCAACCAGACCATGCCGCGTCCCATCAACCATCCCACCACGCCGCCAACCAGCATTTGCAGGAAGAACAAGGCGATCAGGTTCAGCGGCGATTGTTGCGCCGATTGAATCAACTGGATCAAGCCAACTGTCAGGAAGATGGCCATCGGGTCGTTGCTGCCGGATTCGAGTTCCAGCAGCGGTTTGAGGTTGCCTTTGAGACCGATACCTTTGGAACGCAGCATCGCAAATACGGCGGCTGCATCGGTGGAGGAGACAATCGCTCCCATCAGCAAGCCGACCAAGGGCGGCAAATCCAGCAGGGCAATGGCAACCCAGCCGGTAATCAAGGCGGTGATCAATACTCCCAGCGTGGAAAGCAAAAGGCCTTCCCTGAGAACCGCCCGTACCTGCCGAATATCCGTATCCAGACCGCCGGAGAACAAAATCAACACCAGCGCAATCACCCCAACAAACTGAGCAATGGCGGGGTTGTCAAAGTAAATCCCACCCGGCCCATCCGAGCCGGCCAGCATCCCCAAGCCGAGAAACAGCAACAGAGCAGGGATGCCGAAGCGATCCGAAATTTTGCTGACCAGGACGCTGATCAGCAGTAAACCGGCGGCAGCGATCAGGGCATATTCATTCATCCTGTGAATGAATTATACCTGTCCGGTGCGCCTGGGCCGAATTTTAGAGCCTAAAGGTTATAAGGAAAAAAATCGGCAAAGAAGTTGGGACGGGAGGTGTTACGCTCCGCCAGCGCCGTAGAAGTTCGGGTCGGTGGGGGTTTGCCCGGATGGATCCCAGACATACACCCAGTCCCCTTCTTTCGCCCAGTCAAACAACCACTTCGAATCGCCGATGGACAGATTGACACAGCCATGCGTGCCGGCATAGCCGAACAGTGTGCGCCAATAGGCGCCGTGCAGGGCGCGCGCCTGATCAAAGTACATTGTCCAGGGCACATCTTCCAGATAGTAATAATCGGAACGGTCGGCTTCGAAAGCGCCGCTCATGGTTTCCAGTTCCTTCTTCTGGTAAATCTGATGCAAACCGGGGCGGGTGAAGAACGGCTCGCCGCCGCTGGCAACCAGAGTGGCAAAGACCAATTGACGGTTCTCGTAAACGGCCAGGGTCTGTTCATACAGATTGACTTCGATCCAGCGGTCGTTGGTCACGCCTTCGGGCGGTGTGGTGTTGACGACAACCTGGCGGATGTATCGGCGCTCCACCCATTCGTCCACGCCGATCATGAACCAGTCGGTGTTGTTAGCCGATTGAACGGCATAGATGGGGACGGCATTTTCGCGGTAGAGGGTCTTGCCGGTTGTCGGAGCGTTGTAGCCGGGGGCAGATCGCACCTGGACGGTATCCATGATCCAGCCGAAATTATGCTCAGGGGTTCGTTTGAAGATCAATCCCTGAAACGAGGAGTAAGCAACCGGAGAGGCGCGCAGCCACTCCCCGGATCGCACGCGCACCCAGGGTTTATTGTTGTAGTACTCGATGCCGATATACGAAACATAGCGCAGTTTGCCGGGGGCGATGAAGCGGGTGGGGTTTGTGCCGTTAATCGCATCCTCGAACGTGGCGTAAAGCGGCACTTTTTCGTTCTCCGGCAGGTTGATGCGGGCGATGTTGACCGGGGCGCGGGTCATTTCGGGGAAGGGGCGGTAAGCCGGCAGGGATAAATCGGGAAACTGGTAGGCGGTGGTCTGAGCCAGTTCGGTCAGGCGTTGGGCTGGGCCGAGCGGCAGACAGTCCTGCGGGTCATGCAGATATACTGCCGGCAGGCAGAGGGGCTTGCCGCTTTGCGAGTTGGACGGTTGAAAAGGGGCGTTTGCCTGAACAGAAACCGGCGGAATAACCCAGAGGATGAATATCGTAAATACCACTAAGAGCAATTTCTTCATTTTTTGATGGGTGTTCAAATTGTTGAGTGAGGATTGTTCTCTGCATTATACCATGCTGAATTGAGGGTTTTTAACCGGGTTAATCTATACAGCGTTTTGGAAGGGGTAGGGAGGAAAGGGGAGACGAATTAGGGGGTTGAAATAAAGGCGGTTTTCTTGTACTATGATTATAATGATAAAAATAGTCAAAATCTCGACTGCCTCTTTAGTCGTCTATTGACACCAAACACGAAGAGTGCCCCGGCGTGTTTGGTGTTTTAATCCCTGCCCCATTCCAGACTCACAGCCAAGTCGAGTATCTCAACTTTTGCACAGTTGAGAGGGCTATTTCCTTTTACTTTAGCCGTTCAGCAAACTGTTTGCGGAATTTACTCACTTTCGGCTGGATGACCACCTGACAATACCCGGCGTAAGGATTCTTCTCGAAATATTCCTGATGATATTCTTCCGCCGGGTAAAAGGCGGTAAAGGGCGCCACTTCGGTCACAATCGGTTTCTGCCAAATGCCTTTCTGATTCAGTTCGGCGATCAGACTTTCGGCAGTTTGGCGTTGTGAATCGCTGTGGTAGAGGATGATCGAGCGGTATTGCGTTCCAACATCAGCGCCCTGCCGGTTGCGGGTGGTGGGGTCATGAACGGAAAAGAACACTTCCAGAATCTCGCGGTATGAAATCACAGCCGGGTCAAACGTAACCTGCACCACTTCGGCGTGGCCGGTCAAACCGGTGCAAACCTGTTCGTAAGAAGGCGCAACCGTTTTGCCGCCGGCATAACCCACCACGGCATCTTGCACGCCCTGAAGGGCGGCAAAAATGGGCTCTACACACCAAAAGCAACCACCTCCCAGGGTGGCTTTTTCTGGGGAGGGAAGTTCGTTCATTGAGCAGGTCTCCTTTCGTATTCGATTATCCAGCAAGCCGCTTGGGACGGCTAGAACCAGGCAGGGGATGTAAAAGGTTAACCTCCGCAAAGAGGTTTTAGCCGATTGGCTTGATAATGTCTACCTCAAAGCGGAGCGGGGAGAGGAGACAACAATGGCGCGCCCAGCGTAAGCGGCCAAAAATCGTTCGGCGGGGATATGGGCGTTCTCCCGCAGCGCGGCAGTGCGGCCGGAGGGATTGTGCAGCAGCAATGTGCCTGGCTGGTCGTTTTCGATGGAGGCGCCGAACACCAGCACGAGGTGACCGCCGCGTTGGGTGATGGGGCGATTCGTCCCAATTTCATGAGAAACCGAGGCGATGATCATCCCGCCTTCAGCAAAGATGGGTTCAAAGTCATGAATAGGAAGGGGACGCGCTTCGGCGCGAAAGCCCGACCAGCAGATGAGATCGGCGAGGGCGCTGTGAAGCCAACCCCGTTCGGCCTGGCTGCCATCAGGGCGCTTTTCGGTCAGGTAGCCGCCCAATTGAACGCCCCGCCGCGCCCACTCGATCAACCCCAGTCGTTGGCCGCCCAGCGCTTCCACGGCCATTTTGACGCAGGCCGCTCCGCAAGCGCGGTTTGTCCAATAGACATACTCATCCAGCGAATAAGCCCCGCTTTCAACCCAATGCGGGTCAAGCGCCGGGCTTAGGCCTTGTTCAAAAAAGGCATTGGCCAGCCACGGGCTGGCAATTTGGGCGTAGTAAGGGATGCGGTGAGGGACGGTTACGAGGCGGGCAGTCAAGGAGGCAAGGTTACTCCACAAGAAATCTAGCGGACATCTCTGCGTCGTAAACCGGTCATGATCCAAACGATGCCAAAAAAGGCCGTGCAGGTCAGCACAATGGCCGCGCCGGAGGCAATGTTGAGGTAGTAGGACAGGTACAGGCCGATGATGCCGGAGAGGGAAGCGATCAGGGCTGCCAGAGCCATCATGCGCGGCAGGCGGCGGGTGAGCAGCGATGCGGCAGCGGCGGGGGTGACCAGCATGGCAACCATGAGGGCAACCCCAACGGTTTGCAAAGAAACGACAATAGCGATGGCAATCAGCACCATCAGCAAATAATCCAGCAGCCGCGCCGGCAGGCGCAAAGTGGCTGCCAGCACGGGGTCAAAGGAAAGGACAACGAATTCCTTGTAGAGCAAAAAGATGATCAGCAGAATGGTCGCCCCGAAGGCGGCGGTCAGGAGCAGATCGGGTGTGCGTACGCCCAATACATCCCCAAACAGAAAATGGGCGAGGTCAGCCGTGTAACTGCGCACCGAGGAGATCAGCGCAATGCCCAGCGCAAACATGCCGGCGAAGATGATGCCGATGGCCGTATCTTCTTTGATGCGGGCGCTGCGGCTGATAGCGCCAATCCCGATGGCGGCGAACACGCCGGTCAGCAAGCCCCACCAGAAGAGCGGCCCGCGCGCTCCGCCACCGAGCAGGTAACCGACGGCTACGCCGGGTAAAATGGCGTGAGCCAGCGCATCCCCAAAGAAAGCCATGCCGCGCAGGACGACGAACACGCCCACCACCGCGCAGACGATGCCGACCAGCACAGCCGCCAGCATTCCGCGCTGCATGAAGGCATACTGCAAAGGCTGGAACAGCAGATCAAAAATGGTCATGTTCGCCCTCGTCACAACAGGTATCGCCCAGCGCCAGCAAACCCTGCTCGGACGGCAGCAGGCGTAAATGACCGCCGTAGGCTTGCATCAGCAGGTCGGGCGCAAACACTTCTTCGGCTGTGCCCAACCGGATCAGGCGGCGGTTGAGCAGCATGACGCGGTCGAAACGTTCTGCTGCGGTTTTCAAGTCGTGCAAGGCGACCATGACGGTGACACCCTGCTCGCGCAGGGCATCCAGAATGCGAAACAGCTCTTCCTGGGCCGGCATATCCAAGCCGGTCAGGGGTTCGTCCATCAGCATCAACTCGGCCTCCTGCGCCAGCGCACGGGCGATGAACATGCGCTGCTGCTGACCGCCGGATAGCTGCCCAATTTGGCGGTTAGCCAAATCCTGCAAGCCAACCGTTTGCAGTGCGCGGCGGACGATCTCACGGTCGGCAGCGGTGGGACGGCGCAGCAAACCAATTTTACCGACCCGGCCCATCATCACCACGTCGCTGACCCGCAGCGGAAAGTTCCAGTCCACCTGACTGCGCTGCGGAACGTAGGCGATGCAGATGTGGCCGTCCGGTTCAGAACCGGCGACTTCGACCACTCCGCTGGTGGGGTGTAATACGCCGGCAATGACCTTGAAGAGGGTGCTTTTGCCAGCGCCGTTCGGGCCGAGAACCGCCAGCCGCTCGCCGCGCCGCAGTTCAAAGGTGATGCCATCCAAACCCTTGCCCGATTCATATTGAACGGTCACATTTTCCAGGCGCAAAATAGGCTTCCCGGCTTCATGGGTGTGAAGCCGGGTTGGAAAGACGAATTTAGAGTTTTGCAGGCTTTTGAAGAAACCCATTGAATGAACTTTCACTTAAGGGCGTTAACGATCTGAGAAACATTATACCGCATGTAGTCCAGATAAGTGCCCGCTCCGCCGCCCGGCTCGGAGAGCGAGCCCGTATACAAACCGACCAGTCGAATGCCGGTATCTTCGGCGACGCGCTGGGCGAGGGTGGGATTGACCGTATTGCTGACAAAGACGGCTTTCACCCCAAACTCGCGAATGGCGTCTTCGATGGCTGCGACTTCCTGGGCGCTGGGCTGGGCAGCGGTGCTATAACCCGGAATGATCGCTCCTACCTGCTCGAAGCCATATCGTTCTGTGAAGTAACCAAACAGAGAGTGATCGGTGACCAGTTTGCGGTTTTCGGGCGCAATTTGGGCCACCTGCTCGCGGATCCAGGCGTCCAATTCCTCTAACTGTTTCAGGTAAGATTCGGCATTGGCGCGGTAGACCGCTTCGCCAGCCGGGTCGGCCGCCGTCAGGGCGGCGCGGATGTTCTCCACCCAAACTTTCACATTGTTGGGATCAACCCAAGTGTGCGGATCGCCGCCTTCGTGGCTGTGGTTGTCATCGTCGCGGTGTTCTTCGTTTTGTTCTTCGCTGTTCTCTTCGTTATGCTCTTCGCCCTCCTTCTCGTGGTCGTCATCGTGTGCGCCAAAATCTTTCAACTCAATGCCGTGCGACACTTCGATCACTTTTTCAGCGGAACCGGCATTTTCGATCAACCCGCTCAGAAACTCCTCCAATCCGGCGCCGTTGACAAACACCAACTGGGCATTAGCGACTCGGGCTAAGTCCTGTGGGGTTGGTTCGTAGGTGTGCACATCAGCGCCGATTGGCAGCAGCGTGGTGACCGAGATACGCTCCCCGCCAATGTTTTTGACCACGTCGGCGACAATTGAAGTGGTCGCAACGACCTGAAGGGGCTGGAACGACTCGCCGGCGGGGGCGGCAGGGGTGGCAGCGGGGGTGGCTGCCGGGGCGCAGGCAGAAAGCGCCAGCGCAAACGCTACGACAAGATACAGCAAATTCGGTTTCATCGCTCGATCTCCTTGTTGAAAATAGTAATGATAATCATTTTCATTTTGATGTGTAAAAAAAATTACGCGTGGCAACTCGGACAAAGGCCAAACAGTTGCAGCCAGTGATCCTGCACCTGATAACCGGTCGCCTGCTCCACCCGCCGGCTGAGCGGCTCGATGTCATCGCCAGCGAACATTTCCACCCGTCCGCAGTGGGTGCAAATCAACAAATGCTGATGCCCTTCAAAAGCGCGCAGATAACGATGGCAGCCATCCGGGCTGTGAACCCGTTGAACAAGACCCAATTCTTCCAACCGTTCCAGCGTGCGATAGACGGTGACCAGACCCAGGCGCGGGTAGTCCCGCCGGCCGCTGTCGTAGATTTCAATCGGGCTGAGAGCGTGATCGGCTGTGGCGACCAGCTCGACAATTGCGCGGCGCGGTTCGGTCAGCCGGTAGCCGGAGGCCTGCAACTGTTCCAGCCAGTTTTCAATCAGAGTGGATGTTGGCATAGTTGTATTTTAAATGAAAATGATTTTCAATACAAGGGAAAAATTAACCTTTTCTAACCTTTGTTTTTTTCATCCAGTAATTTTCACGCTTCTTCTCCGCAAGCGGTTCGGAGAATTTTTTGGTTTTCTAGTGAAACTTCTCGTAAAAAAACCGGAGAGAGTATTTCCACTTTGGGATGGGTTGGATTGAGCCTTGATCGGTCTCACTATTTTGACGGTTTTTCCCATTAACCGATATAATCGGGGTCATTGATTTCGTTCTGGGAGATTGATGCAACATGGCGCTGACGATTGAATGGAAACACCGCATTGAATTGTGGGAAAAAGCTCTGTGGGATGCCTGTTACCGCCCCATCCAGCCGATTTTGCTGGAAGGATTTGCCACCACCCAACACCTGTCTCCCCAGCAGGCTGCTCAGCGTGCCTTTCAGCCGATGCCGCCCGGTACGGCTTGGGGCGCGAAGTGGGAATATGGCTGGTTCCGCACCAGCGTGGTCATCCCACCCGAAGCCGAGGGCAAGCGGGTGGTTGTACGACTCGATACCGGCGGCGTGGAAAGCGTGGTGTGGATCAATGGTCAGGCGGCGGGTTCGTTTGGCTGGGGACACAAGGAAATTACGCTATCGCGCCGGGCTGTTGCCGGTCAACGCTACGAGATTCTGCTGGAATCCTACGCCGGACATGGCCACATCACGGTGGGGGATGGGCCGTATCCGCACGGCGTTGAATCCGTGCCGGAAGCGGGGCCGACCCAATGCGTGGTGGGTGAGTCGTCCCTCGCCATCTGGCGGGAGGAAATCTATCAGGCGGCGGTGGATTTCACCATTCTGTTCGATCTCAGTCAGCTGCTCGATCCGCTCAGCCTGCGCGCCTGTCAGATTGACGAAGCCCTGATGGATGCCACCCTGCTGATTGACCCGGAACTGCCCGAAGAAGAGATGCTGGAAACCATCCGCGCCGGGCGGGAGCGGATGCGGCCGCTGCTCGAAAAGCGCAACGGCCCGACCATGCCGACGCTGTTCGCCTTTGGGCACGCTCACATTGACGTGGCATGGCTGTGGCCGTTGGTTCACACGCAGCGGAAGATGGCCGCCACCGTTCTCAATCAACTGGCGCTGTTCGAGGAGTATCCCGAATTCCGCTTTTTGCAGAGTCAGCCGCACTTGTACTGGATGCTGCAACAAAACTATCCGGAGATTTACGCGCGCTTCAAGCAGGCCGTGCAGGATGGCAAAGTGATCGCTGACGGCGGCATGTGGGTGGAAGCCGATACCAACCTGAGCGGGGGCGAGAGTTTGATTCGTCAGATTCTCTACGGGCGCGCTTTCTTCCGGGATGAATTCGGGGTGGACAGCCGTGTGCTGTGGCTGCCGGATGTGTTCGGCTATTCGGGGGCTTTGCCGCAGATTCTCAAAGGTTGCGGGATGATCGGCTTTGCCACTCAGAAGATCACGTGGGCTTACAACGGGGGCGAGCCGTTCCCGTACAATATCTTCTGGTGGGAGGGGATTGACGGCAGCGCCATTCCGGCGCACATCTTCACCGATTACAACAGCGAAATGCGCCCGCGCAACCTGATGGAGCGTTGGAATACCCGCCTGCAAAAGAACGGCATCCATTCGATGATTCAATCCTTTGGTTGGGGAGATGGCGGCGGCGGCCCAACCCGCGATCACCTTGAGTTTTACCGCCGCGTGCAGGATTTGGAAGGCCTGCCGCGCGTGCGAATGGCCTCACCGGCTGAATTTTTTGAGGATTTACAGGCGCATGGTTTGCCGAAGGAGCGTTATGTCGGCGAGTTGTACTTCCAGGCTCACCGCGGCACCTATACCTCGCAGGCGCGCACCAAACGTGGCAACCGGCGCAGTGAGTTTGCGTTGCGCGAAGCCGAAATATGGGCCAGCGCCGCCCGCGCCCTGTGTGGTTTCGACTTTACCCCGAAAACTCTGTGGGAGTCGTGGCGCAGTCTGCTGCTCAATCAGTTCCATGATATTTTGCCGGGCTCCTCAATTGCGCGCGTGTACGAGGAAGCCGAAGCCGCCTACGCCGAAATTCTGGCAGCCGCCGGGCAGCTTGCTCAACAGGCCGGCCGGGCGCTGACCGGCAGCGGGGCGGGGCGCGCGGCATTCAACTCGCTTGGCTGGGCGCGACGGGCATTCGTGGCCACCCCGCAAGGCGAAGTGGAAGTCGAGATGCCGCCATGCGGTTGGACTGCCATTCCCGATCAGCCAGCGACGACTCCGGTGGACTCGCCGGCTCGCGCCATTCAAACCGCGGATGGATTTGCGCTGGAAAATGAACGGCTGACCGCTCAGTTCAACCGGCGCGGAGAACTGGTCAGCCTGTGGGATAAGGAATCGGAACGCGAAGTGCTGGCGGGGGTTGCCAACCGCCTGTGCCTTTTCAAGGATGTGCCGACCAAGTGGGATGCCTGGGATTTGGACAGTATGACCGAGTTGCTGCCGGTGACAACCGATGAGCCGGTGGAGATGGACATTCTCACCGAAGGCGGTTTGGCAGCCCGTTTGCGCCTGCGGCGGAAACTGCATCACTCCAGCGTGGAGCAGGTGATTACGCTGCGCCGCAACAGCCGGCGGATTGATTTTTCGACCTGCGTGGACTGGCAGGAGCGCCATAAACTGCTCAAAGTGGCCTTCCCGCTCAACATTCATACCAACGAAGTCATCAGCGAAATCCAGTTTGGGCATTTGCGCCGTCCCAATCATCGCTCACGTCCCTACGATGCTGACCGTTTCGAGATTTGCAATCACAAATGGAGCGCGCTGGCCGAAGAAGGACGCGGCGCAGCCGTACTGAACGACAGTAAATACGGTTTGAGCGCGCGCGGCAATACCATTTACCTGAGCCTGCTCAAATCCGCCATGGCGCCGGATATGAACGCCGACCGCGGATTGCAGGTTTTCACCTATGCCCTGTATTACTGGAACGGCAGTCTGCTGGAAAGCGGTTTACTGCGCGAGGCGTATGACCTGAACGTGCCGCCGCTGGTGGTAGAGGGCACAACTGCTCCCGAACCATTTTCCCTCTTCCGGGTGGACAAAGAAAACATTGTCATCGAAACGGTCAAGCCGGCCGAGGATGGCAGCCCAGACATCATCGTGCGCCTTTATGAGGGCATGCGCACCGCTACCCGCTGCACCCTGCAAACCAGCCTGCCGGTGCGCGCCGTCAGCCAAACCAATCTGCTGGAAGAGGATGCCCAACCGTTGACCTGCGCCAAAGGCGAGATTCAACTGGATTTTCGTCCGTTTGAGATCAAAACCATTCGTTTGAAGATTTAGTCTCAAAAAAAACCTTAAGCCAACGGCCTTGTTCAGGCGAAAATGGGAATGGGTCGGATTACAGCAGGGTTGGCAGAAGCGCAATGGTTGCGTTGCTCGGCCCGATGCTGCTGACGGGTTGCCTGATTCAACGGCGTGAAATCCGCCGTCCCCTAGGCGGCGTTGAGCCGTTTCGCTTTTCGATACCAACGCCAGATGATATAAGCGGTTACCAGCACCAGAACGCAGGCGATCAAGATGGGTACGATGATGGCCAGGATGGAAAGTACAGTGGAAACCACATCTTCAGCAATGCTGACCGGCACATTTCCCGCCCCACCTGTGGCAGCAGTAACCGCTGGCCGCACCGCCAGGGTTTTGACGGCATGAACCCCACCGGCTACCAGCAGTCCCAACCCCAGTGATAAGACGGGGTGAACGTCTGTGATCACATTGGCGCTGGCGGCAAAAGCGATGGCGCCGGCGGTTGGGCGCACAAAAGTCTGAATCAGATCATTGATGTGGTTGACGGCGGGTACTTTGTCGGCGAGAAACTCGATTAGCGAGAGGACGATCAGCAAGCCAATGATCCACCACGATTCGAGCGCATCCCATGGCGGGCGCAGGGTGAGCAGATCGGTGAATTTTGCCAGCAGCGCCACCACCAGCAAAGGAATGTAGGCATTCAGCCCAGCGCTGGCGGAAAGCCCAAAAGCGGTAAAAACGCCTAGTAATTCGATCATGGCACTCTCCCCGGCCGGTGTTTTAGAAAATGAATCCCGACCATGTTCCGGTTAAAGTATAGCGCAGCCAGTCCACCGCGCCAATTTGCAGCAAAGCCGTGGTAAAACCGGCCGTCAACAGCAGCCAACCGCTGGTCAGGCTTGTGAACGAATTTTCCAATTGGAAGACCGTCATCCATAGTAATGTATAGCACATGCCCAGCACAAGCCAAACGGTAGCGGCGCTCAAAACAGCCAGCAGGCTGATCAGGGCGGGGATTTGAAGGTACATGGCCGCCGAAACCAAACCCACTAAGGCGATGAGCAGGATCGTCTGCCCGTAGTCAGCCAGCACCGGGCGAGGATCGGGTTCTTTCCAGAAGTATTGATTGAAGAGCGGGAGAAAGATGACCGCAACCAGCAGTCCCAACCCGCTGCCGCTGGCCAGCCGCAACAGATTGGTAGGGGTGTAAAGCGTGGGCGCTTGCGGGAAGAAGTGCAGGTAGGAATTCAACCCGTCCACCCCAAACGTGATCAGGAAGATACTCAGCGGGATGCTGATGCGCAGCGGGGGTAAAGCGGAGCGTTTACCCTGCGCCCATTGAAAGATGAAACCGGTCAACATGCCCAGATACATTCCCGAACAGCGCGCGCACAGCGGGGTCGGTCGGTCGCCGATCCAGAAGGAACGCAGTTCAATGCGGTGGCAAACGGCATATCCGATCGCATCGGCTTTGCCGAGAATGCCGGGCGGAGTCAATGCCAGCCAGAGGGTCAGCGCCAGCAACGCCAACAGCGCCAAACCTGCTTTGAGCAGGGTTTTGGCGCGGGGGCTGATACGCTGGATGATCTTCATGTCTGCGATTATATCAGCAGGCAAAATCAACCTGTACAAATCTGCCCGAATTGAAGTATCATCCACCTATGGATTTTTTGCCGGAGGCGTATCCCAACCATGAAGAAAATCGTAACTGCATTCCTTTCGATCCTGCTGCTATCCGGGCTGGCGGCCTGTCAGACCAGCAACCCGCAACCGACGGCGCAGCCTACCCAGGCCATTGATCTGGCGGCGACGGCCACCCGCAAGGCGTTGGATACTCCCTTCCTGCCTGCCACCAACACTCCGGCGCCAACCCCCACCGAAACGCCGTCGCCGACTCCCACTCCCACGCGCGATTATCCGGCGGAGGGTTACGGCCCGACCAATTTTCCGGCGGATGTCAATCCTCTTACCGGCCTGAAAGTGGCCGACCCGCAAATTCTCAACCGCCGGCCCATCCTGATTAAAGTTCAGAATCTGCCGCGCGAAGACCGGCCGCAGTTCGGCCTTTCGCTGGCCGATATTGTGTATGAGTTCTACACCGAATACGGCACAACCCGCTTTGCGGCGCTGTTCTACGGGCAGGATGCCGAGCAGGTCATGCCGATTCGTTCGGCGCGTTATTCCGATGTCAATCTGATTCGGATGTACAAGCCCATTTTCGTGTTCGGTTATGCGTATGCACCGGTGTTTCAGCGGCTGGTCAATTCCGAGTTCAGCAGCCGGCTGGTGCTGGAAAGCGGCGCATCCTGTCCGGCAGTTTGCCGGGTTGACCCGCGCGGGAAGAATTATCTGGCCGCCAACACCATCGAACTGCAAAACCTGATCAAGGCGCGCGGGATTGACAACACCCGTCCCAATCTGGACGGGATGGCCTTCAATTACACCCTGCCCCAAAACGGTCAACCGGCCGAGCAGGTATTCGTGCGCTTCTCGGCGGCGATTTACAACCGCTGGGATTACGACCCCGCCAGCGGGCGTTACCTGCGTTTTTCAGAAACCCGCAATGACCCGGATGGCAATGCTGCCCAGTATGCTCCGCTGACCGATGCGCTCACCAAACAGCAAATCGCCGCCGATAATCTGGTCATCATTCAGGTGCGGCACAACGAGGTTGATCCGCGCCCGGATGTAGAAGTGCTGGATATGAGCATTCTCGGCAACGGGCCGGCGTATTTGTTCCGCGATGGTCGAATGTTTGAGGTCAAATGGCAGCGCCTGACCGAAAGCGATGTGCTCACGCTGGTGGATGCACAGGGCAATTCGGTTGCCTTCAAGCCGGGGACAACCTGGTTCGAGGTGATGACGCTCAACACGACCGTTGCGCAGGATGGGGCGGTGTGGCGTTTTCGCTTTGTGAGTGACTGGTAAACCATTTGGATTGCTGTTGAAAGGAATTGGGAATATGCGCGCGCCGCCGAAAGGCGGCGCGTTTGCATGCGCATTTCGGCTGCTTTGGAAGAACATGGCAGCCTTCTGAAAGATGGCATGCGCGGGGATTCCCGCAACTATTCTCTGCTTCCTGCGTATGTTAAGCATGATCATGCCGTATAATGAAATTACCAAAGAACCGGGATGCCGGCAGAATTGCACACCGCAATGGGCGGTTAGGCGAGGTGAATGATGAAGCGTTTGCTGCTTCCGTTCATCAGCCTGACGGGTATTTTGTGGCTGAGCGCCGGCTGGTTGACTTGGGTCTTTCATCGTGGGGTAGGGATGTGGAATGGAATTGTGCTGGGCGGTCTGGTCACGCTGGCAGCGATTTATTTGCTGCGTACCTGTGTGAGTTTAATGCCCGCGCGAACGTTTGTGGCGCTTCTCACCGTTTCACTTGTCTTGTTCAGCGTCCTTATGGCGTTCCGCTATGAAGCGGGCATCTGGCAGAGTGTTGTTTTGGCGGCTGCCTTCATTCTGGCGCTGGTTGGTTTGACCATTGGGGTGGAAAAACTGACCGGCAGCGGCTGGGAATTTACTTTGCAGCAAATCCGTGGGGTGTTGACCGGTTGCATGGTGCTGTTTGCAGCGGCCTACCTGCTGCCGTGGTTGGTGTGGCTGATTGGCAGTCCAGATAATCCAGCCGAGTGGCTATCCAACGCCAGCCTTCTGCTGGCGAGTTTTCGTTTTCGATAATCAAGGAGAGTGTGTTATGCGCAGTAATCGTTTGTTTTGGGGTCTCGTCCTCATTCTGCTGGGGACATTGTTTCTCTTGCAGACACTGGGGGTACTTTCGTGGAGCGTCTGGGCTTATTTCTGGCCTTTGATGTTGATTCTGGTGGGTGCGTGGATTTTGCTTCGTCCGCGGCTGGCAGGAAATAAGACCATGGAAACAGAAACCCTCGCCGTTCCCTTGCAGGCCGCCACCGAAGCCGCCGTGGAGTTCAATCACGGCGCTGGGCGTTTGCTGGTCAGTGATGGTGCAGGTGCGGCTCAATTGCTGGAAGGCTCATTCGTGGGAGGTGTGCGCCATTCGCTCCAGCAAGAAGGCGCGCTTGCGCGGGTCAAGTTGAGCGTTGACCCGGCCATAACCCCCATGAACATTCCTTATGCCGGAGATGAGGGTTTTCGTTGGGATGTAAAACTTACCCGAGAAGTGCCGCTGGATCTAACCTTTCATACGGGCGCGGGTGAAAGCCGCATCAACCTGCGCGATTTGAATGTGAAACGAGTGGTGCTGGAAACCGGGGCAAGTTCAACGGAGATGACCTTACCGGCACAATCACCTTTCTGCCGGGTGGTTGTACGCGCCGGAGCTGCTTCTGTGATTTTGCGCATACCGCAAGGAGTGGCCGGCCGAATTGAGATGGAAAGCGGACTGGGGGGCAGCAAGATTGACCCGCAGCGTTTTCCATTCAACGGCGCCACTTATGAAACACCCGGTTATGATCTGGCAGAGCGCCGGGTCGAAATCAAAGTAGAAGCAGGCCTGGGTTCGATTGAGATCACCGGCGAATAATTTTCAAAAATAAAGGAGAGAAGTCATGTCCAAGTGGAATTGGCGTATTCTGGCAGGCGGCGGGTTGATCCTGATGGGAGTGATTGCCCTGCTGGATGCTGTCTTTCAGGTTCAATTGAGCGGAATGCTCTGGTCGGCTTTGTTCCTGCTCGGCGGGGTTGCTTTACTGGCGGTGCTGGCCAATGATCGCAAGCAATGGTGGGCGGCCATCCCCGGCTTTACCCTGCTGGGCATCGGCACACTGATCGGTTTGGGCCGTCTTGCGCCCGCCCTCACCGAGCAGATTGGCGGTATGATTGTGCTGGGGGGAATCGGATTGAGTTTCATTGTGGTGTATTTTTTGAACCGTCACTTCTGGTGGGCCATCATCCCGGCGGGGGTGATGGTCAGTCTGGTGGTGATGTTATTGCTCGAGCCGTTCTTCGGCGACTCGATTGCGTGGATTTTCCTGCTTGGCCTGGCTGCCACCTTTGGAGTGGTCTATTTGCTGCCCGGAGCGGGTGGGGAGCGCATGGAATGGGCGATTTGGCCGGCGGGTGTCATGGCGGTCATTTCGCTGATCGTCATGGGCGTCAGCGTAGAGTGGGCGGCGTATGCCATCCCGGCGCTGATGATCTTGGGAGGAATTGTGCTCTTTGTGCGCGCGCTGCGGCGCGGGTGAGGAGGGGTGATCATGAGTGAGTATAAGCCAGTTCAAAATCGGCGCAGTGTTTTCTGGCCGTTGATGTTGATTATCGTCGGCGTCATTTTGTTGTTGAACACGCTGGGCGCTCTGCCCGGTGATGTGTGGGCCACCTTGTTGCGCCTGTGGCCGTTGATTTTCCTGATCGGCGGCATTGATCACATCCTGCGGGGTGAAGGCTGGGTTTGGGGAATTTTCTCGATTGGATTGGGCACCGTCTTTCTTTTGAGCAATTTCGGCTACCTGCCGGGCAATGCCCTGAATATGCTGCTGCGCCTGTGGCCGCTGATGTTGATTGCAATTGGGTTGGACATTATCCTGCGCGGCAGTTCGCGCTGGGTCAGCCTGGCCGCAGTGCTTATCACGGCGCTGGTGGTGGGGGGCGTGTTCTGGCTGGCAGCCGGAAATCAGGGCTTGATGGCCGGTGAAGTGGTCAGCATCTCCCAACCCCTGCAAGGTGCGGAGCGGGCGATTGTGCGTCTTTCCAACCCGGCCGGCGGATTGGTGGTGGAGGGCACTGCCAGCCCTTCCTTGCTGGCCGAAGGGCAGGTGATTTTGGCCCGTCAACAAACGCTGGATGACCGCTACGCCGTTCAGAATGGACTTGGCAGTTATTCGCTGGGCAGTTCCGGCGTGGTTTACCTGCCGTGGGCGGGAAGTTTTCAATCCCCCAACTGGCAAATCAAACTCAACGGACAAATACCCATCACGCTGGAAACCAACACCGGTTTGGGAGATCAACGGCTGGATTTGAGCGGGCTTGATCTGGAGCGGCTGAACGCTTCTGTGGCGCTGGGGCAGTTGACCGTGCGTTTGTCGGCTGAGGATGCCTTTGAGGGAGTGGTCAGCAACCCGATTGGCAACCTGACCATTGAAATTCCGCGCGGCGCTTTGGTGGAAATCCGTGCCGATACGGCCATTACGGCCCGCAACATTCCGCCAGGTGAGTTTCGCGTGGATGGGGAGTACCTGTACTCTCCAGGCGCAAATGCCCAAAACGCCCAAATCCGTCTGAAGGTCGAGCAGCCCATTGGAGTACTCACTTTGCGTCTGCTGCCCTGACGATTGAGTGGAAAGCATCGAACCCAAACGGGGAAACAGCGCTGCTTTTCGGCTGTTTCTCCGTTTGAATTTTCGGGAACTTTTGATTGTACGCAGCGTCTTGAAAAGTGTAATCAATCTATGATCAGGTTCGATAAGGAGGAACCATGAAAACGCGTTGGACTTTACTGATGATTGTTGTTCTGGCAGCCAGTTTGCTGGCCGCCTGTGCCGGAACGGCGCCGGCTGCCAATCAACCGGTGCGGCAGATCAATGTGACCGGCACGGGAAAAGTGTATGTCGTACCGGATATCGCCTACATTTACATTGGCGTGCGCAGTCAGGCAGATGATGTAGCCACCGCATTGGCCCAGAATAACCGCCAGGCACAGACCATCTCCGATACCCTTCAACGGCAGGGCATCGCCGCCGAGGATATTCAGACGACCGCTTTCAATGTATATCCCATGCAGGAATATACGCCAGACGGTGTGCCCAGCAAGATCACTTATGTGGTGGAGAATACCGTGTTCGTCAAAGTGCGTGAACTGCAAAAACTGGGCGAGATTCTGAACGCCGTAGTAGAGGGCGGAGCCAATACGATCAATGGCATCAGCTTTGATGTGCAGGATCGTGCGGCGGCCGAAGCGGAAGCCCGCCGGCTGGCTGTGGAAGACGCCAAAGCCAAAGCCAATGAACTTGCCAGCCTGGCCGGCGTCAGCCTGGGAGCGCTGCAAAACATCAATGTCTATTCGAGTGGCGGCCCGATGCCGGTTTATGAGGCCAAGGGCGGGATGGCGGCTCAAGCGAGTGTGCCGATTGCTGCCGGGCAGCTGGTCATTCAGGCGGATGCCAATTTGAGTTACGAAATCAAGTAAGCAACCCCGAATTTCGGGCAACCAAGCGAAGTATACAATTCGATCGTTGAGAAGGACCGCCCCCCATTTTGTCCGATCAATGGGGGGTGGTCGCTTTTGTGTAATCTCTTCAAATCAATAATGAATCGCACTGATTTTGGATAGTTTCGTCAGACGGTGCGTGGAGATGATGCGCCGGCTGGTACCGGTCAAGCCGCGCAGCACAATGCTGTCGGTAGTTGCACCGCCGGGGTAATAATCTACCCCTTTGAGCAGTTCACCATTGGTGATACCGGTAGCGGCAAAGAAAACATCCTCCGAGGAAACCAGATCGTCAATGGTCAGAACGCGGTTGAAGTCGTATCCCATCTCCTCGCCCTTGCGCCGCTCTTCGTCGTTGCGGGGATATAGTTTTCCTTGAATCATCCCGCCGGTGCAGCGCAAGGCACAGGCTGCCAGCACGCCTTCCGGCGTGCCGCCAATACCCAGCAGCACGTCAATGCCGGTTTCCGGCAAGGAAGCCATCAACGCCCCGGCCACATCACCATCCGGGATTAAGATAATGCGTGCGCCGACCCTCCTCACCCTTTTGATCAGGTTTTCGTGGCGGGGGCGGTCGAGGATGACGCAGGTCAGGTCTTCGACATTGCCGCCCTTGGCTTTGGCAATTTTGCGCAAATTATCCTCAACCGGAGCTTCGATGTCAATCACATCGCGCGCCTCTGGACCGACGGCGATCTTGTCCATGTAGACAATTGGGCCGGGGTTGAACATGGATCCGCGCGGGGCCAGCGCCACCGTTGAAATCGCGTTAGGCAACCCATGCGCAGTAGGGCGGGTACCATCAATCGGATCCACTGCAATATCTACCTGAGGGGGCTCACCCGTTCCCAAGCGTTCCCCGTTATACAGCATTGGCGCCTCGTCTTTCTCGCCTTCACCGATCACGATGACGCCGTCCATTTGAATCGTATTCAGCACCAGGCGCATGGCATCCACCGCGGCGCGGTCAGCGGCGATTTTGTCGCCTCTGCCAACATAGCGGCCGGCTGCCAGCGCGGCGGCTTCGGTAACGCGTACCAGCTCCAACGCAAGGTTTCGGGTGGGCTTGGAGTCGATCATCGAGTCATTCCTCCTTATAAGATTAGATCAGGTTGATTTTTGGCAGACTACTTTAACCAGAGAATGAGATAATAGCCAATGGCTGCTCCCCACAGCCACGAATCGATCCGATCCAAAACTCCGCCATGAGCGGCTAGCAAGCGCCCCGAGTTCTTGATGTTGAACTGACGCTTGAGCATACTCTCTCCCAAATCCCCCAAGGGACTGAGCGCCCCTAAGACCAGGCCTAAAATCAACCCATGGGTGGGGGTGATCAGCGGGGAACGCAATCCCCACAGCGTGGCAAACAGCACCCCGCCCAGCACAGAAAAGAGCACTCCGCCCAGATACCCTTCTCTGGTTTTGTTCGGGCTGAGGCGTGGGGCAAGCGGGGTTTTACCAAAAGTCCGTCCGATGAAAAACGCGCCGGCATCCCCAACGGCAATGGTGGGCATGGTGAGCATGACCCACCACAGGCCATCCGGTAAAAATCGCAGGGAGATGAGGTAGGAGCCCATCCAGCCAATATAAAGAATACCGGTCAGGGTGATGGTGAAATCCATGCCGGCAGTGGCGCAGCCGTGCTGGCAGGTGAAAATGTGGGCAGCCATGCTGGACAAAATCAGCCCGGCCAGCAGCAAATCGCTGTATTGAAAACCCCAGTAATAGCGGCTGAAGGATAGGAGAAGTGTTCCGCCAATCAGCATGACGGCGGATGGAAAATAACCCCCGTGTGTAAAAAGCCGCCAATATTCGGCGGCGGCTATGGCTAACAGAAGACCGATAAATATGGTATAGGCTAGTCCACCCAATTGAACAAAGGCGACTCCAACCAGAATGAGAACGATAGCCACCACCAGGCGGCTGCGCAGGCTGACCCTGCTGTTCTCAGCAGCAGACCTGATCGGAGAGTTTTCCAAATCGTCTTTCCCGCTGGCTGTATTCTTGTAGGGCTTTGAAAAACTCTTCACGGTTGAAGTCAGGCCAGAGGGTTTGGGTGATGTACCATTCTGCATAAGCGGATTGCCAGATCAAAAAATTGGAAATGCGCATTTCACCGGATGTGCGGATGATCAGGTCCGGGTCGGGAATTCCGGCAGTGAACAAATAGCGACTGACCAGCTCATCGTCAATCTCTTCGGGGGGGATTCCGTCTTTGACGATCGAGCGAATGGCACACACAATTTCATCGCGCCCGCCGTAGTTCCAGGCAATGTTGAGGATCAGGCGATCATTTTCTTTGGTGAGTTGCACGGCACGGTTGACTTTTTCCTGCAATCGTTCGGGCAGCCGCTCAAGATGACCGATGTGGTGAAGTTGAACGCCTTCGCGATGGAGTTCATCTAATTCGCGGTCTATCACATCTTCAAGGATCATCATCAAACCTTCAACTTCTTCGGAAGGTCGCCCCCAATTTTCGGTGGAAAAGGCGTAAATGGTCAAAATTTTTACATTGAACTCAACACACGCCCGGATAATGGTGCGCAAGTTCTCCGTGCCCGCCCGGTGTCCGGCAAGGCGCGGTAAACCGCGCGCGGCCGCCCAACGTCCGTTGCCATCCATGATGATGGCCACATGAACGGGGATTTTGGTTAAGGTGGAAGAGGCGACTGCCTCTGATTCGGTCATATGTTGTCTTAGAACTCCATAATTTCTTTTTGTTTGATTTCTCCAATACGATCAATTTCGTTAATCATTTTATCGGTCAGTTTTTGAAGTTCATCTTCGCCTTTTTTGAGTTCGTCTTCGGAAATGAGTTTTTCTTTTTCGAAGTCGCGAAGATCTTTGAGGATGTCCCGGCGAACATTACGAATGGCTACTTTGGCTTCTTCAATGCGCTGGTTGACCAGTTTGACCAGATCGCGGCGGCGTTCTTCGGTGAGCGGAGGCAGGTTGAGCCGGAGCGTTTTTCCATCATTGTTGGGCGTCAGACCGAGATTAGAGGTGATGATGGCGCGTTCAATGGCTTTGAGCCCGGTAGTATCGAATGGCTTGATCAGCAAAGTGCGCGCATCGGGAACACTGATGGTTGCCAGTTGCATGAGGGGGGTTGGTACGCCGTAGTATTCCACTGGCAGTTTTTCGATCAGGGCAGGGGTTGCTCTTCCGGTTCGGATGCCGGCCAGATCATCTTCCAGTGATTGGATTGCGCCTTTCATGCGATTTTCGGCGTCTTTGACAGTTTCTTTAATCACCGCAACCTCCTTGTCAAATGATTGTTGTGTGCATGGATATTGATTACTGGTGTGTTAAGGATACCGCAATTTAGCAAAAAATACCACCGGTTAAATTTTTTATTGGTTTATTGACAAAATAGCACAAATGTTCTATAATAGTAAAAAGTTACCCAAGGAGATAGCCATGATTTCTCTGCCTATCGTGGATTTGCCGGTGAGACGAACCGAGAGTGTGGACATCGAGATTCCTCAACCTTCGCTTGAAAAAGGTCCGCCGCCTACTCCAAAACCCATTCCTGAGTATGGTTTAAGAAATTACCTCAATACATTGGTGCCGCTTCCACTGCGGACGGGATTTTTAGGCGTAGATGGCGACGAAAACCCATTGTTATTCGATTTGATGGATCCGCGGCCAGGTTCGATTTTGGTTGTCGCTGATCGGGATGCCGGAAAAATGCGGTTGGTAAAAACCTTGATGTATTCCCTGATCTTCACCAATCCAGCTTATGAAATTCAATTTTCCCTGATCAGCGCTCGGGCAACTCAATGGAAGTACGAGTTCGATCACTTTGTGAACTATTTTACTCATTTCACCAACAATTATGACCATCCCGCTGGAAAGGCTATCTTAGAAGAAGCGGATCGGGTGGAGAGCCGTCAACACGGGAGGAATGAAGGAGCATGCCATATTCTGATTTTGGATGGATTTGATACTTTGCCTTACATGGATTTTGATGTCCGGTTGAATTTCGAATGGCTGCTGGAAGAAGGCCCGTATTACGAGGTATGGCCGGTGGTGATCATGGACAGCCGAACTGCTGCGGAACAGAAAAAATGGGTCGAAAAATTCAAAACTCGAATTGTTGGAAAAATGAAAGATCATCGGTTGGCATCTTCCTTGTCCAACCTGCCTGAATTAAATGCGGCCTTTCTACTCAATGGGAAAGAATTCGCTGTCCGAGTTGGAAACCGGGAACATCATTTTTACCTCCCTGATTCAATCTAAGACTTTGGAGGATTTTGCCATGAACATCGGCATGTTATGGTTCGACAACGATCAAAAAACCGATTTGATTGCAAAAATCAAACGCGCAGCGGATTATTACGAAAAGAAATACGGTGTGCGGCCGGATGTTTGTTTCGTTCATCCCAGCATGATCAATGAAGACACCATTCAACGCAACGGCATTGTCATCAAAACCAATCGGCGCATCCTCCCTCATCATTTCTGGCTGGGTGTGCAGGATCAGTCGGTTAAGTCTTTATCTTCCCTCTCCGGTTGAGCGGGACTCTCCTCTGGTTTGGCTTCGTCCACATCCAGCATCATCTCTTCGGGAAGGATACCCAATTCCAATTCAGAGGCTTCTTCCAGCCCTTCTGCCACCGAACGGGTCAACTTTCGAAACAGGTTGATTAACTTACGAACCGGGTTGGGAGAGTATCCTTCCGCAAAACTGCGGACGGCATCTTCTAACCTGATTTCCTGCCGGAATTCTTCTCGCAAGTAATACAGGTGTTCGATGATCCATAAATACAAATCGGCCGATGTACGCGTCGGGAATTCCTTACAAATTCCCAATTCCTGAATGACTTTGACCAACGGCAAATACACTTCGTCATACCAGGAGACAACGGCCTCTTCAAACGGAACTTCCGTGCCTCGTTTTTCTCCCATATACCAGCGGTGAACATGGATGTGTTCCAGCAATTTGGGGTACATTCCCGGCAGCGTCAATTCAACATTGGCATCGGGGCGCAATTCGTGGAGACGGGTGGTCTTGTAAAATTCCGATTTCTCGTGCATCCGCACCAGCCAGTTGAGGTCGGTGTTCTCATCAATTGGGATATCGGTGACGATTTCGGTGATATAGGCATCAATGAATTTCTGCCCTTTCTCACGGGCCACCGAAACGCGATGGTTGCCGTCTTTGACAAAAAATACCTCGCCGATTTTATACACCTCAATGGGAGGCAATTCGATATCTTTCAGTTTTGCCAGATCAACGCTCACCCAGCGCGAGCGGATGTGGCGGTGGCGGGGTAAAAATGCCCGGTCAAAATCGTTATAACGGCCGACGCTGCCAACAATTTTTTCAATTGGAATCTGGCGCACCCCCACATCATACTGGCCGCGCACCGGCAGGTACTTACGAACCTCATCGAAAGCGAGTAACTGGTTATTGGATTTGTTGAACCAGCCCAAAACTGAACGCCAAAAGCCCTTGCGAAGGGCTTGTTCAAAGTCTTCGCGGGCAACTTTTTCAAAGAATGAAGAATGGATTGAATCACTCATATTTGATCCTCCGCCCCAAGCCGGCGCGCAAGTCCGGCAGGGGCCGGTTGACTTGCTGATGACTGTCCTGAATTTCGCGATATCCGTAGCAGTTGATGACGGTGGTATGGCCGACTTTGGTTTCCACCTGGGTATCATTGCGATAGACATGAATGTGACCGTGCAGGTGGTAGGTGGGTTGAAATACTTTGATCAACCAGTTGAATGCTTTGATGCCGCGGTGGGGCAGATCATCCATATCATGAATACCCCATGGTGGGGCATGCGTTACGAAGATATCCAGATACCGCCCAAAACGAAGTTTATTCAACATCAAAGCAGGGGTCAAACCCAGTACCATGGCCCACATTTCGGCCTGCGTGTACTGATGCGGCCCGTAATTGTAACGCAGGCTTCCCTCGATTCCTGCCAGTAAAACTCCCTGCGGCGTACGCGCAGTGCGGCGGTGCAGGTCAATTGCCCCCCATGGCGAGTCCCGTTCCCCGGCGGTGGTGATTTCTACCTTGCTGGAGTGATTGCCGCGCACATAATAGAGCGGTCTATCCAGCACGCTGATGATGAATTCGAGATAATAATACGGCAGGTCGCCGCAACTGATGACAAAATCAACGTTCTTGAAACGCTGTCCGATCTGAACGTTGTAAATGAATCCCAGTTCAATATCGCTAACCGCAAGAATGTTCATTCCAAACCGGCATCGGTTTCCTGCTCCCGCTCGGGAAAAGGCCGTTCATGGCTGCTTCCCACAGCCACAGCAATGGCAACCGCGTGGGTGCGGGTGTGGCTGATGCTGACCGACCACTGCTCCAAACCGAGGTATGTAGCAATTTTAGCAGCATTTCCGTGCAAGTAAAGAACGGGTTCGCCGCGCTGACCATCCAGGCATTCGATATCCTGCCAGCGCACGAAGCCGATGCCCGTGCCAAGCGCTTTGGACACGGCTTCCTTGACGGCAAATCTGCCGCCAAAGTACTCCACTTGATTTCCCGATTCGGCCAGTTCTGCCGGGGTGAACACTCTCTTCAAAAAGCGCTCGCGGATAGAGGGTTTGACCGAATTCAGCCGCTCAATTTCGACCAAATCCACGCCGGTTCGCAGAATCATGGTTCATCACTCCCATCCGGGCCGGCGCTGACAATGACCATGCCGCTGCCGTTCAGGTAACGCCGGGCTGTTTCGAGCACTTCGTCACGGCGGATATTTTCGATGATGGAGGGATAGCGGCGGTAGTAATCCAGCCCCAGCCCGTATCGTTCGATGTTCAGCAGCGCGCCGGCAACACCCGAGTTGGACTCCAGCGCCAGCGGAAGGCGTCCGATCAGATTGGCTTTGCTGTCGGCCAATTCGTTCTCAGCAACCGGCTCACTGGTGAAGAAGGCAATTTCGTTTCGGATCAGGTCAATCACTCGCTGCAGATTTTGCGGGTCGACGCCGGCCGAAACTTCCCATGATCCGGCAGCCGTCGAAGCCACCAGATTGGCGGCAGCGTAATAGGCCAGGCCGTACTCCTCGCGGATGATTTCGCCGATGCGTCCCATCATTCCCAATTGCCCGAGAATGTTATTGCCAACAATCGCCGGGAAGAAATCCGGGTCAGTGCGGCGCGGGCCGTAGGCGCCTATCACCAGATCACATTGGTTTTTTCCGTCAATGGGAACGTGCCGGCGGATGTCCTGCGCGGGTGGCTGCAGGGGAGGGTAGATGACTGCCGGAGGAGCGGTTGGGGTTTGCCATGAACCAAGATGCTGATGGACCCAATCAACGACTTGAGGGGGATCCATTCCTCCTACAACGGCTAACGCCATGCCGGCAGGGGTGTAAAATTTTTGGTGAAAATCCAGCAAATCCTCACGCTGGATGTTTTGAATGCTGTGGGGGTAGCCGTCTTCCGGCTTGCCGTAGGGGTGGTCCTTGAAAAGGATTTCATCAAAAACCAGGGAGGCCATTTCGGCAGTATCCTGGGCGCGGATCGCCAGGCCGGTCAGGTGCTGAACCCGAAGGCGCTCGACCTGATCGGGCGGGAAGGCTGGTTGGGTGAGAACCTCGCCGAGGATTTCGAGCAACATGGGCAGGTCTTCCACGAGGCAGCGGCCGCCGAAACTGACCGTGTGGACACTGCCAACGAAGCCCAAACTGGCGCCGGCTGTTTCAAGCGTGTCGAAAATTTGCTGAAAATTGCGACGCTGGGTGCCGCGCATCAACGACATGGCGGTCAGGTAGGCCAGCCCCAGTTTCTCCGGCGGGTCGTACTGGCTGCCAGCCGTCAAATAGCCGCTCATCACCACCGATGGACTGAATGGATTGCAGCGCATCAACAGGGTAATGCCGTTTTCCAATTCGACTCGCTGGATGTCATCGGCGCCCGGCAGGGCATGGAGAGAATGGGAAATGCGCCAATGGATCAAGGTTGCCCTCCGTTGAGAGGGTAAAAAACGCCGACCACGCGCTGATTGAAAGGTAACCAGCGCTGGGCCGCCCGTAGAACATCCGCGGGGGTGACTTCCGCAAGGCGGTTGAGGTAGTCACTGAACCATGAATACTCTGCAAACATTTCGGCAAAGCCCAGCCAGAAGGCCTGATTGGTGATATTTTCGCTGCCGTAGGCAAACATGGCGCGGGCCTGTTTGATGGCGCGCTGAATTTCTTGCTCACTGACCAGCGTATCCTGCAAGCGTTTAATCTCGTCGTCCACCACCGCCAGAATTTCATCGGGATTGCGGTCTGGCCGCAGCGTGATCGTCAGGTCGTATAGGTAGGGATCGCAGGTTGCCTGCATACCGCCGGCGAAGCCGACGGCCAATTCTTTTTCAACCAACGCGCGGTATAAACGGCTGGTCTTGTTGGAAATTCCACCTCCGCCAAACATGTTCAAACTGGTTGGGCCGGTCAGCAGGGAGTCCAGCACCGTCATGGAGAAAAAGTCCGGATCGGCGGCGGCAGGCGAGCGATAGGCAATTTGCATGTATACCGTTTCACCGGGGCCGCTGACGGCTATATGACGCTCTTCCGGAACGGGCGGTTCAGGGGAGGTGGGGTTTTCGGCCGGCTTGCCGGGCGGGATTGCGCCGTACCATTCTTCGATTTGCCTCAGGACTTGCCGGGCGTCAAAATCCCCGGCGATGGTCACCAAGGCATTGGCAGGGTGATAGTAGCGCCGGTAATGCTCATACAGATCTTCCCGCTGGATGTTTTGCAGGTCTTCTGGTGTGCCGATTACCTCGTAACGGTAGGGGTGCTGTTCAAAGGAGGCTTTCTGCACGGCATCACTGAGCAGGAAGAGCGGTTCGTTCCGGTTGCCGGCCAGTTCGGAAAAGATGACCGTCCGTTCCGCTTCGGCTTCTTTGGGATCGAACAGGCTGTTGACCATCCGGTCGGATTCGATTTCCAGCGCAAGCGATAGATGGTCGGCCGGAAGGGTTTCAAAGTAGGTTGTCCAATCCATGTGGGTGAAGGCGTTCCAGGTTCCACCGGTGCGGGCAATGGCTTTATCCGGCGTTCCGGGCGGAAAACGGGGTGTTCCCTTAAATTGCATGTGCTCCACCCAGTGCGAAATGCCGCGTTTGCCGCTCTGCTCATAACGCGAGCCAACCCGGTACCACACCCAATGACTGGTCAGCGGGGCAGTATGGATTTCTTTCAGTTGGACGGTTAGACCGTTGGGGAGTTGTGCGCGCAGGATGTCATCAGCCATGGGATTCGATTGCTCGACTATTCTCCAAGTAACCACACGCAAAGCGGCAGGGGTGGTGTTCCGCACAAGGCTTCAGACCACGAATTGGGGGTTTGTTTCAGCAGTTCACGATAGGGCAGCACTACTTCTTGCAGACCGTTAAAGGGTTCGTGTAAGTCCGTTTCCCGCAGGGGGATGTCCACATTCACATCCAGATTGACGGGAATTTCCTGATCCACCGGCACTTCCAGTTCCAAAAAAATGGGCAGGTCAGTGCCGGCTTTGAGGACGATGTCGGCTGGGGCGTTGTAGATCGTCAGCCCGCCGGTGTTCAGGCGCAGTACTTGGGCGTTGGGAAGCAGGGTGTCCTCGGCCAGAGTAACCGTGGTGGATGTTTTGATGTGGAGGGTGAAGTTAGCGCGCACTTTCTGATCGCGTACCGGTATGACCGTTCGGATGTGGGCTTCGTCCATTCGCACAAAATTTTGATAGAGACCCTCGATCAGTTGTTCGGAGAGAACGCGCTTGAGGGTGAACAATTGACTTCCCACGCCGATCAAAACGGCTATCAGGACGGCATTGACGATCAATGAAAGGATTGCGGTGATCGTCCAAAAGGAAGCCAGCAATGGATGAGGGCGCAGCCACCGTTGCGGAGCAGCAGGGGTTTGAGCGGAATTGGAGTTTGCTGTTTCCATGATTTCACCTTGTATACCAATATAGCATAGGCGCAAAAAAGAAGCGGATAAAACGGGGTATAATTAATTCGGTTCGTCATCTTTCTCCACCGGGGTACGATTCATGGATCAATCTGGCCGCCACATTGTGGCAATTGTGGGTGCAGGACCGGCGGGGTTATTTGCCGCTCGAGAATTAGCCAGTCAGGGAGTGCGGGTTGTGCTGTTCAACCGGGATATCAAACCCGGCGGGTTGGCGGAATACGGCATTTACCCGGATAAAATCAAAATGAAAGCAGGGCTGCGCGCTCAATTCCGCCAGATTTTGGAAATGGAAAATGTGGAGTATTACGGCAATGTGCTCATCGGCCGGGAGGGGGACTTGACGCTGGAAGACCTGCGTCAAATGGGTTTTCAGGCCATTCTGGTGGCAGCCGGAGCGCAGGGGACAAAGTGGTTGGGGCTGCCGGGCGAGCATTTGCGCGGGGTTTATCACGCCAAAGACGTGGTCTATCATTACAACAAACTACCCCCCTTCAGTCAGCAGGAGTTGGAAATTGGCAAGCGGGTGGCGATTATTGGGGTGGGCAATGTCATGATGGATATTGCCCGCTATTTGATCTCGGTTCGCAAGGTGGATGAAGTGGTCGCGTTTGCTCGGCGCGGGCCGGCGGAGATCAAGTTTGACCGAAAAGAATTGGAAGCGGTGGTCGCCAACCTTGATCTGGCGGCTTTCGACCGCGAAATCGAGCGGGTAGCCAAAGAAATGCGCGCCATTGGTCAGCATCCGGAGGTTGCCAAAGAGTTCATTCACGCTGCCGCTGCCCGCGGGGTGTGGATGCAAAGCCACACCCAGTTCTGGATTCGTTTTCTTTCTTCGCCGCGCCGTATTTTGGATGATGGCAACGGACGGGTGGGCGGTTTGGAGATCGAGGATAATCGGCTGGCGTTGGAAGGCGGCGAGGTCAAAGCGCGCGGGCTGGGACAAACCCATGTGTTTGATGTGGACACCGTCATCTTTGCAATCGGTGATCGGGTGGATGAAAATTTGGGCTTACCGACTCACAATTTTGCTTTCGATAAAAACCCAAAACCGCGCTTTCCAATCGAAGGCGAGTCCTACGAGGCTTACGATAGTGAAAAGGATGAGCCGGTTGAAGGCATCTTTGTGGCGGGTTGGTCGCGCAAAGCGTCCAGCGGGCTGGTGGGCGTGGCGCGCAAGGATGGGGTCAACGGCGCTCGGGCGGTTTTACAGTATTTAACCGAACTGCCGCCGGCTGCGCCAGATGTTTTGAGCAGGGTGCAGGAAAGCCTGAGCCGTCTGCCACATCCGGTTGTTAGCGGTGATGCGCTCCAATTGCTGGAAGCCGCAGAACAGGCAAAAATGCAGGAATTGGGGGTGGAGGACTTCAAGTTTGCCTCCAATCAAGAAATGTTGGAAGTAATGGGCTTGCTCAAGGCAGTATCCTGAGTGGAGGTCGCCGTGATAGGAGTTGTAACGGGCGGGTATGAAGAACCATCAGCGTAAATCTACCCGACCGTTTTATTTAACCAAAGGAGGAAAAGCAGAATGACGTTGAGTGAGGAAACTCGTCTGGAGATGTACTGGATGATGCTGCTGGCCCGCCGGTTGGATGAACGTGCCTGGGTGCTGCACCGGCAGGGCAAAATTGCCTTTCACATTTCGGGCATTGGGCAGGAGGCCGCTCAAGTTGGGGCAGCCTTTGCGCTGCGGCGCGGTTATGACTGGGTGGCGCCTTACTACCGTGATCTGGCCTTGTTGTTGTGTTTGGGCTACGAACCGCGCGAATTCATGTTGAGTCTGATGGGGAAGCGTGAAGAGCCGAGTTCTGGCGGGCGGCAGATGCCCAGCCACTGGAGCCTGAAACGCGCCAATGTCGTCAGCCATTCGGCGGTGGTGGCTACCCAGTGTTCTCATGCAACCGGGATTGGGCTGGCGATCAAGATGCGCCGAGAGGACAAAGTGGCGCTCGCCAGTCTGGGAGAGGGCTCAACTTCGCAGGGCGAGTGGTACGAAGCGGTCAACTGGGCCGCCGTGCATCAACTGCCGGTCATCTTTCTGGTGGAAAACAACCAGTATGCCATCTCGGTGCCGGTGGAAAAACAAATGGCTGTTCCCAGCGCCGCAGACCGCGCCTGTGGTTTGGGTTTGCGCGGGGTGACGGTGGATGGGACGGATGTGTTTGCCGTGCATCAGGCTTTCACGGAAGCGGTGGAATTGGCGCGCAGTGGCAAAGGCCCGACCTTGATCGAGGCCAAAATGTACCGCATTACTCCCCATTCCTCAGATGATGATGACCGCACCTACCGCTCTCGTGAGGAAGTCGAGGAGCACAAAAAGCGCGATCCGCTGCTGGTCAATCGGCGTATTCTGGAAAGAGAGGGCCTGCTCACCTCTGCCCGGTTGGAGGAAATGGAAGCAAGGGCTAAAAAGATGGTGGATGAAGCCGTGCAATATGCCGAGCAGGCGCCCTATCCTGCGCCGGAAGAAGCGGCTTATCCGGTGTATGCCGAGGAGGTGCGCCATGAGTGAGATTACGCTGGTGGAAGCCATTCGGCAGGCCATGGATGAAGAAATGGCGCGCGATGAACGGGTGTTCATTGTCGGTGAGGATGTGGGCAAGCGCGGCGGCGTCTTTCGCGCTACGGTGGGCCTGTTCGAGAAGTATGGCGAAGAGCGGGTGATCGACTCGCCGCTGGCGGAACTTTCCATCATCGGGGTGGGAATTGGCGCCGCTTTATATGGAATGCGTCCGATCTGCGAGATTCAATTTGCCGATTTCATTTATCCGGCCTTCAATCAAATTGTCAGCGAAGCCGCCAAGATGTGCTATCGCTCGAACGGCGAGTGGACGGTGCCGATGGTCATTCGTGCGCCGTATGGCGGCGGCATTGGCGGCGGTTTGTATCATTCACAGAGCGTTGAAGCCTTTTTTGCGCATGTGCCGGGCTTGAAGGTGGTGATTCCCTCCAATCCCTATGATGCCAAAGGCTTGCTCAAATCGGCGGTACGCGACTCCAACCCGGTCATTTTTCTGGAGCCGAAGAAGGGCTACCGCCTGATTCGCGGCGAGGTACCGGAAGGCGAAGAAATTCTGGTGCCCATCGGCCCGGCAAAAATCAGCCGAGCGGGCAGTGACCTGAGCCTGTTTGCCTACGGCATGATGCACTACTACGCACTGCAAGCCGCCCAAAAAGCCGCCGAAGAGGGGATTGATGTGGAGGTCATTGATTTACGCACTCTTTACCCGGTCGATCGCGGAACGATACTGAACTCGGTGCGCAAAACCGGCAAGGCGTTGATTGTCCACGAGGACAACCTAAGTGGCGGCTACGGAGCGGAGGTGGCGGCAACGATTGCCGAAGGGGCTTTTACGGATTTGGATGCGCCCGTGCGCAGACTGTGCGGGCCGGATGTGCCGGCAGTGCCGTTCAGCCATCCGATGCAGGAGTGGTTCATGCCCAATTCGCAGAAAATTTTGCAGGCCATCCGCGAACTGGCGGCTTTTTGAGTGAGAGGAGGAGCCATGGCAACCCAAGTAATCATGCCTCAGTTGGGTGAATCGGTGGTAGAAGGCACCGTCACCCGCTGGTTGAAGCGGGAAGGCGAAACAGTCGAGGAGTTCGAGTCGCTGCTGGAAGTCAATACCGATAAGGTGGACTCGGAGATCCCCAGTCCGGCGGCGGGAACTGTTTTGAAGATTTTGGTGCCGGAGGGTGAGACGGTCAAAGCCGGCACGGTGATTGCCTGGATTGGCGAACCCGGCGAGGAGCTGCCGGATGAGGGGGGCGGCGGTCTACCAACGGTGGAGAAGCCGCAGGCGGCTCAACCTGCGCCTGCCGCGCCTGTCCCCACACCGGGTCGAGACCGCGATTTGGGATTCATTTCGCCGGTTGTGGCACGCCTGGCTCAGGAATATCAGGTTGACCTGAGCCAGATCAAGGGGACGGGACAGGGCGGACGAATCACCAAGAAGGATGTTCTGGCCTATCTCGAACAGAGGGAAAAACAGTCCGTCGAAAAACAGCCTGCAATTTGGGAAACTCCCGGCGAGGGCGATCTGTTCCGTCCCACTGAGCTCATGTTTCCCGGCGGTCAACCGAAAGTGGAAGCCCAAGCCGGATCGCCCGGTCAACCGCCCGGTGAGGTTCCATCCGGCAGCCGCTTGATTCCGCATACCAAAATGCGGCGGAGCATTGCCGAACACATGGTGTTCAGCAAGCGCACCGCCCCGCATGTTACCACTGTCATGGAAGCGGATTTGAAGCAGGTGGTAGCTCACCGTGAGGCAAACAAGGCCCTTTTCGCCCGCGATGGTGTCCATCTGACCTACACGGCCTATTTTGCGGCGGCAGCCATTGCTGCGCTCAAAGCCTTTCCGCAGGTCAATTCCTCATGGAGTGAGGAAGGACTGATCCTGCATTCGGAAATCAATCTTGGCATCGCTGTTTCGTTGGGAGAAGAAGGATTGATCGTGCCGGTCATCCGCCGTGCGGATGGTCTCTCCCTGCTGGGGCTGGCGCGGGCGATCAACGATCTGGCCAGCCGGGCACGGGCGCACCGTCTGCTGCCGGATGAAGTCAAAGGCGGCACATTCTCCATCACCAATCACGGCATTAGCGGCTCGCTGTTTGCCACGCCGGTCATCAACCAGCCGCAGTGCGGAATTTTGGGGGTGGGCGCCATTCAAAAACGGGCGGTGGTCGTCGAAGGAGATGCGATTGCAGTGCGCCCGATGGTGTATCTTTCCTTTACCTTCGATCATCGAATCTTAGACGGCGCATCAGCCGACGGCTTTTTGGGTAAGGTGGTGGATACGCTGCAAAACTGGCCGACCTAGCCCAGAGAATGGAAAATGTGCGATTTCTCGTACATTCTGCCCCGCAACTCTTTTCATGCGGGTAGAATTGTGAGAGAAAAGAAGCAGGGCTAAACCGGCTGGTGGAAAAATCTGATCAGTCTAAATCTGGATCAAAGAGGATGGAACGATGAGTGACTATGATGTGATCGTAATTGGAGCCGGGCCGGGCGGGTATGTAGCAGCCATCCGGGCTGCCCAGTTGGGCATGAAAACCGCCGTGGTCGAAAAGGAATTTTTGGGTGGGGTTTGCCTGAATGTGGGCTGCATTCCCTCCAAGTCGTTGTTGCGCAATGCTGAATTGGCGCACATTCTGCGGGAACGTGCCGCTGAGTTTGGCTTTTCCTTCGATAACCTGAAATTGGATTACGCCGTGGCGGTGGATCGCAGCCGCAAGGTTTCCAAGCGGTTGGTGCAAGGGATTGGCTTCCTGATGAAGAAGAACAAAATTGATGTTCACATGGGAACGGCGCGCTTGACCGGGCGTGACAGCGTGCAGGTTACCGACGCAGAGGGTAAAACTCAAACCTTCACGGCCAAGAACATCATCCTCGCGACCGGCGCTCATGCTGCCATGATTCCCGGCGTGAAGCCGGATGGCGAAAAAGTGCTGACCTACTGGGAAGCGATTTTACAAATCCGCCGGCCGGAATCGGTGGTGATTATCGGTGCGGGCGCAATTGGCGTGGAGTTCGCTACGATTTGGAATTCCTACGGCACGCAGGTCACGCTGGTGGAAATGCTGCCGCGCATCGTGCCGCTGGAAGATGAAGAAATCAGCGCAGAATTAGCCAAAGCCTTTCAAAAGCGCGGCATCCAAATGTTGACCGGCCATAAGGTGCAGGCCGTTGAAACCACCGAAAAAGGGGTGCGGGTGACGGTTTCGGATGGCAGCGGCGAAAAGACGTTGGAGGCAGAGCAAGCGCTGGTAGCCATCGGTTTCAAGCCCAATACGCAGGATATTGGCTTGGAAAATGCCGGCGTGGAGCTGACCGAGCGCGGCTTCATCAAAATTGATGAACGCATGGCCACCAATGTGCCGGGCATTTGGGCGATTGGCGATGTGACCGGTCAACTGCTGCTGGCGCATGTGGCTTCGGCAATGGGCATTGTGGCTGCCGAAAATATCGCTGGTGCCCCGACCGTCAAACTGGATTACCGCATGATGCCGCGAGCGACTTACTGCCAACCGCAAATTGCCTCGTTTGGTCTGACCGAAACGCAGGCGAAGGAGCAGGGCTATGAGGTCAAAATTGGGCGTTTCCCCTTCCAGCCCAACGGCAAAGCGCTGGGTTTGGGTGATTACGCCGGTTTCGTGAAGATTGTTACCGATGCAAAGTACGGCGAAATCCTCGGCGCGCACATGATCGGGCCGGAAGTCACCGAACTGCTGCCCGAACTGACCCTGGCGCAGAGCATGGAGTTGACGGTGGAGGAAATTGCCCGCAATGTCCACGCTCACCCCACGCTGAGCGAGGTGATCATGGAAGCGGCTCACGCTGCGACCGGCCACGCCATTCACATTTAATTGCAGAGAGGGTGCGCGCAGCCGAAGCGCCCCCCACCATTGGGTTGGGTTGAACATTTACTCACCCACGGGTCAAATGAACTTTCTCCATTTGACCCGTGCCTGTTTTTTATGGGGGTTGTCTATGCTATAATCCACCCGCAGAGAGGTGATTGTTTATGTTCAAGAAGATTGTCAATATCTTGGGCGGTGACCCGAATAAACGAGAAATTCAACGGCTGGCGGAGCGCGCCGAACAGATCAACGCGCTGGAAGCCGAATTTGAAAAATTATCGGATGATGCGTTGCGCGCCAAAACGGATGAGTTCCGCGCCTACATCCGTCAGGCAACCGAGGGAATCGAAAACGAAGCCGAGCGCCGGCAGGCGGAAAAAGTCGCCTTGAATGAAATTTTGCCGCAGGCTTTCGCCGCCGTGCGCGAAGCCAGCAAGCGCACCATCGGCTTACGCCATTACGAGGTGCAGTTGATTGGTGGAATTGTGCTGCACGAAGGCAAAATTGCCGAGATGCGCACCGGCGAAGGAAAGACGCTGGTGGCCACCCTGCCGCTGTACCTGAATGCGTTGACCGGGCGCGGGGTGCATCTGGTTACGGTCAACGATTACCTGGCCCGCCGTGATGCGCGCTGGATGGGACCGATTTACGACTTTTTGGGGCTGAAAGTTGGCGTGCTGCAAATGGCCAGCCGCACCGAAAACGGGCGCAAGGCTTTTCTGGTGGATTTGGAAAAAACCTCACCATTCGAGGATCAACACCAGTTGCGCATGGTGGATCGCGCCGAAGCCTACCGCGCCGATATTACCTACGGCACCAACAGCGAGTTTGGTTTCGATTACCTGCGCGATAATCTTGCCTACCGGCTGGAAGAACGATCCCAGCGCGGGCATTATTACGCGATTGTGGACGAGGTAGACAACATCCTGATTGACGAGGCGCGCACGCCGCTGATCATTTCCGGGCCGGCGGCCGATGAAGCCGAATGGTACATCAAGATGGCGCAAGTGGTACGCGCCTTGCGCGAAGAAGATTACGAAATCAACGAACGTGACCGCACCGTAACGCTTACCGAAGTGGGCATGGCGCATGTCGAAGAATTGCTGGATATGCCGCTGGTTGATCCGGAGCGTCCGGAGGACATCAACCCGGAGCAGGCGCGCTTAATGGGCTATCTGGAACAGGCGCTCAAAGCCCAGTTCCTTTTCAAGCGCAACAAGGACTACCTGGTGCAGGGCGGCAAGGTGATCATCATTGATGAATTTACCGGTCGGCTGATGCCGGGGCGGCGCTGGTCGGAGGGTCTGCATCAGGCCGTCGAGGCGAAAGAAGGCGTGAAAGTTGAGCCGGAGAACATCACCTACGCGACCATTACCATTCAAAATTACTTCCGCATGTACGAAAAACTGGCTGGCATGACCGGTACGGCGTTGACTGAAGCGGAGGAATTTGCCAAAATCTACAAACTGGAAGTGCTGCCCATCCCCACCAACCTGGAATACAAGGCTATTCAACCCAACCCCACTCTGGTGGAAGTGCAGGGGAAAGATGAGTTTGGCTATAAATTTACCTATTATGCGCGGCGGGATGATCCCCTCAAAGCGCCGGTCTTCTGGAAGCGCAAAGACTACCCGGATGTGATTTACCGCACCGAAGAGGCCAAAATCCGTGCGATTGTGCAGGAGATTGTGCATTATCACGTGCGCGGACGGCCGCAGTTGGTCGGCACGACTTCGGTGGAACACTCCGAACGGCTTTCCTTGCGGTTGCAGCCCGAACTGCTGCGCCGTTTGATGCAGGTGATGCTGATTCGGGATGCCTGGCTGCGCAAGCACAACCGTCAGGAAAGCGAGGTAGCCATCCCCGAATTGCAATTTTTGTACAAACCGCTGCCGGATTTGAACACGGCTGAATTGCGCAATTTTGCCCGTTCGGTGGGGATGACTTCGATCAACCCGGAGGATGCGGAGAACGTGGCGCGCCTGCTGGACTTGCTCAATTTGAAGGAGGAAGACCGTCCTCGGTTGGTGAAAGCACTGCAAGGCGGTGTGCCGCACCAGGTACTGAATGCCCGCAAGCACGATGAGGAGTCGCTGATCATTGCCCGCGCCGGGGCTTTTGGCGCCGTTACCATCGCAACCAACATGGCCGGGCGCGGTGTGGACATCAAACTGGGCGGCGAACTCGATGAGGAGATTCTGGCGGATGTCAACCGGGTGTTGAGAGGCGCCGGCGACGACCCCTACGAGATGACCAACGAACAACGCCGAAAATTGCTTTTGGAAATGCAGCCTGCTCAATACGGTATTTACGAAGAATCGGTGCGCGCCTTTTTACAGTACATGGATGAGATGGAAAAGGTGCGCGAACTGGGCGGTCTGCATGTGATTGGTTCGGAACGCCACGAAGCCCGCCGGATTGACAATCAGCTGCGTGGACGAGCGGCCCGCCAGGGTGACCCCGGCTCTTCGCGCTTTTACCTTTCCATGGAAGATGATTTGATGCGTCTGTTTGGCGGCGCACAGGTGGAAAACCTGATGGCGCGCCTAAACATAGACGAAAGCCTGCCGATTGAGAACAATCTGGTGGCCAAACTGGTGGAGCAGTCACAGGCGCGGGTGGAAGGAAACAACTTCGATATCCGCAAGCATCTCCTGGAATACGACGATGTGCTGAACATGCAGCGCAAGCGCATTTACGAGCAGCGCGACCGGGTCTTTACAAAAGAAGATCTGAGTGAAGATGTGCGCGATATGCTGCAAAGCGAACTGAAAAATCGGGTTGAAACTGCGCTGGCAGACGAAGAAGGGCCGTGGAAATTGCTGGCCTATCTGGAAGATATCCAACCCGCGATCACGTTCGAAGGGGTCGCCTATCCTTCCTACACATTGCGTCTGATGATGGAAGAAATTGAGGACGAAATCGGTGATGAGCCGGTTTCAGCCGATCAACTGCGGGTGGCGCTGCTGGGGCTGGCGCGGCGCGCCTTGGAAGCCGAGCGCAATCACTTGCTGCGGGCGATTGAGAGTTTGCTGGAACGCAGCGAAGAAGCCATCCAGCAACAACTGGCTGAACGATTGGAAATGGTGGATACCTTTTTTGAAGGGTTACCCGATCGTCTGGAAGAATCCGGCGGCAGTGTCCGCCCGCAGGAATTGGTGGAAGAACTTTCCGGGCTGGTGCGGGTGCCGCTGCGTTTCAACAATGAGGAGATGCGTTCCCTGGTTCAGGGGGGCGACCATTTGGCCGAGCGGGTGAAGGATCAGGTCGAAGCAGCCCTGATGTCGGTAACGCTCAACCGCGTGATCGGTGCCATTCAGCGGCGGATTGAGGAGCTGGATGCTCGCCCGGCGCAATATGTGGGCAAAGACTGGGATGAAGCGGCTCGCCTACTCTATGGT
>FWPU01001251.1_pt1 | contig 77858 bp, 70 predicted proteins | sample 2228361 | NCBI WGS metagenome assembly FWPU01 (sample SAMEA103939777, study PRJEB20133) | metagenome | reverse complement strand
TAATCTACCGAACAGGAGGGAGTTTCGCCAGAGGGGGGATTGAACCTGCGGAGGGGCTGCGATCCCGATTTGCTTTCTCTCTCTTTTATCCGCTCCTTCCCGCCCGGCCAGCGCCGCCTTCCCCGCTGGCTCGAGCAATCCCTGGGAATTCCGAGCGGCGGTCGCGGGTTTCGTTATAATGGCGGCATGTTCGGGACACTCTTGCTGGCGCTGCTGCTCCTCGTTCAGGAGATTCCGGGGGTGGCGGATGTACCGGCCGTGCGCGTCCGGCAGGCGCGCCCCGACAGGGACCGCGTCCGGGCCGGCGAGGCGTTCAAGGTCGGCATTGAAGTCGAGATACCGGCGGGGTATCACCTCTATCCGGCCGCGACCCGTTTCCGGAAGAAGCCCACGGTCTTCGTCTTCGACGGCGGCGAGCCGGCGGGGCCCGTCGTGGAGCCGGCGCCGAAGCGCCACAAGGACGAGTTCGACGAGTACGACTACCACGAGGGGACGGTCGGGTTCGAGGTGCCGGTGAGGCTCAAGCCGGGGCCGCCCCCTGGGTCCCTCGAGGTGACCGGGCGGATCGAGTACGAGATATGCAGCTCCGAGCGGTGCGTCCAGGGGAAGACGCCTTTCGCGTTCAAGGTGGAGTTGCTCGAGGGATTTGTCGCGCAGGAGCGGCCTGCGGTCAGGGCGCGGGAGGAGCGCGGGTTCCTGGGGTTGATTCTGCTCGGGATGGTTGGCGGCTTGTTGTCGCTCGTCATGCCCTGCACGTATCCGATCATACCCCTGACGATCACCTACTTCGTCAAGCAGGCGGCGGGCTCGCGTGCGCACGGGCTGGCGCTTTCGGGCGTCTACTCGCTGGGCATCATCCTGAGTTTCACCGGCATAGGGCTCGTCATGACGATGCTGCTCGGAGCCGGGGGACCCACGATCTTCGCGGCGAATCCCTGGGTCAACTTGGCCGTCGGGGCGCTGTTCCTCTGGTTTGCGGGATCGCTCTTCGGACTGTACGAGATTCGGATCCCCTTGGGGTTGGGGTCGAAGCTGGTCTCGGGGCCGCGCAAGGGGGCGGGGGGCGCCTTCATCCTGGGGCTGTTGTTCTCCGTGGTGACGTTCACATGCACGATACCGATCGCTGCGACGATCCTGGCGATGGCGGCCGGGCAGCAGCGCGCCGCCGCGCTGGTGGCGATGCTTTCCTACTCGGTGACCATGGCGCTCCCGTTTTTCCTGATGGGCTTCTTCCCGGCGGCGATCAGGGATGTGCCCAAGGGCGGCGGTTGGCTCAACACGATCAAGGTCACGATGGGGTTCGTGGAGGTTGGCCTGGCGCTTTATTACTTCTCCAAGGCCGACCAAGTGGTGGGGATCAACGTGCTCAACCGGTGGGTGATGCTGGCGGTGTGGGTCGCCGTGGCGGCGGTCGCGGCGCTCTATTTGCTCGATTTCTTCCGATCGAGGATCGGGCCGATCCGCATCGGCTCGGCGGCGGCCTTCCTGGCCTTCGGGGGCTTCATGGCGACCGGCTTTTGGGGTAGGTCACTGGGTCGGATGGAGATCCTGGTCCCGCCGCCGCCGATTCACGGGACGACCTTCCCCGCGGCGCTGGAGGAGGCCGGCAGGTTGAAGAAGCCGCTCTTCGTGGAATTCACGGGGCTCACCTGAACCAACTGTCTGTGGAATCGCGGGACGATTCTGCGGGACAATGAGGTACGGGAGCTCCTCAGGGGTTACGTGGTAGCGGAGCTCTGGACCGACCGGGATTATCCGATGGACAAGGAAAACCGGAAGTTCCTCGACGAGACGTTCGGGCCGACCCTGCCGCTGTACGTGATCTTCACGCCCGGGGGCAGGGAGGTCGCCAGGTTGGGTGGCCGGCCTTCGCTGCCGGAGTTCCTCGGATTCCTTCGCAGGGGGCTTGCGGAGGCGGGTGCGCCGCCTTGATAGGGCGCGGCCCTTGAATAATCCGCGGGAGTTTGTAAAAGAACTGGGGGGCCGTGGCGGGGTCCCGTTATTGAGCGTGGAGAGTCGAATGAGCCAGGTGAAGCAGATATCGGAGCAGGCGTTTCAGTCGGAAGTGCTAGGGGCGGATCTCCCCGTGCTGGTGGACTTCTACGCGCCTTGGTGCGGCCCGTGCAAGCAGTTGGCGCCGGTGCTGGAGGAGGTGGCCGGGCACTACGCCGGCCGCCTCAAGGTCGTCAAGATGGACACCGACGAGGCGCAGGACACCGCCGTTCGTTACGGCGTCATGAGCGTTCCAACCCTCATACTCTTCAAGGGGGGCCAGGAGGCCTACCGGCGTTCCGGGACCGCCACGAAGGCCGCCTTGGTCTCCGAGATCGACAGGGTGCTATAGGCGCTCTGGGCCGATCCCGCGAACTTTTCGGGCCCTCCGCTTTACTAATAATCGGGCTGACGTTTTGCGGAGGAGGACATATGAGGCATGCGGTGGCGGCGGCGATCCTCTTGGCCTTCGGGGCCGACACAGCTGCGGCCCAGGAGGAATGGGACCGGAGGATGGAGGAGCTGAAGCGCGACTTCGAGAAGTCGATGAAGGCGCTTCGGGAGAAGTTCGACGCGGAGAGGGAGCGGATCGAGAAGGAATTCAGGGCCGCGAGGGAGAAGCTGGGGCCCAAGGCCCCCGGCAAGGAAGAGCCCCGCAAGGAGAAGGAGGCCCCGCGCAAGGAGGAGCCCCGCAAGGAGGGCCGTCCCGGGCTTGAGGGGCTCATAGATAAGCTCATCGAGCGCGTGGACCGGCTGGAGAAGCGCCTGGACCGGGAGCTGCCTGGGCTCAAGGAACGGCTGGAGTGCTGGAAGGATCGCGGGCCGGATCTCTGGAAGCAGTGGCAGAAGGAGTTTCCTCGCGGCAAAGGATGGGATTTCGGCTGGCGCGGCTTTACGCCGCCAGGGGACAGGGAATGGGAGAAGTGGGTGCCGCCCGCGCTTAAAGAGCGGATTGAGCGTTGGAGAAAAGAGGGCGGGCCCGGTGGCCGCGAGTGGGAGAAGTGGATCCCTCCGGCCCTCAAGGAGCGCATGGAACGGTGGAAGGACCGCGACTTCGATCCAGACAGGAAGGATCGTCCCAGGAAGGATAGGGAGAAGAAGCGGGAGAGGGACGAGGACCGCTTCTGATCCCCTCGGGGCGTGTAGTTGCGGGGATCCCGACGGCGGCGCGGCGGGCCGCATGCCGCCGGGATCCTTTTGTTTGGCAGGGCCGCGGGTGGCCTGTAGAATCCCGTCGATGGCTTCTCCTCTCTTGCTCGATCTTTCTTCAATAGATCTCTCCCGTGTCGTCATGGACCGCGGCGAGATCGAACGGGTTCTTCCGCACCGCGGCTCGATGGTGATGGTGGACGTCGTCTGCCATCTGGACCGGGATGGGATGCTGGCGGTGGGGAGGCGGGACGTCGGGGCCGACGAGTTCTGGGTTTCCGGCCATTTCCCGGGCAATCCGCTCATGCCGGGGGTGCTGCTGGTGGAGGCTGCGGCGCAGGTGTGCCTGATCTGTTACAAGGCTGGCACGCCGGAGATCGCCGGGCGCCTCGTGGTTTTCGGCGGCATCGACCGGGTGCGGTTCCGCGGCGCGGTGAGGCCGGGCGACCGCCTGTACATCATAGCCAAGATGCTGGAGCAGTCGCGGCGCGGCGCCAGGGCGGCCACGCAGGTCGTCGCCGGCGGCAAACTCGTTTGCGAGGGAGAGGTCCTCGCCATCGTGACGTGAGCACGTCAGAGGAGTCGCGGGTGCGATCGGCGGCTCGGTTCCTCTTGACGCACCTGTTGCGGCGGCCCATGCTGGCGGTCGTGTTGGGATCAGGGATGGGTGGGGTCCGGCTGGGCAGACCTTCGGTCACCGTTCCCTATGGACGCGTACCCGGCTTCCCGCCCGTAGGCGTGCACGGTCACGATGGCAGCTTGGAACTTTGCGGCCGGGTGGCCGTCCTGCGTGGCCGCGCGCATGTATACGAGGGGTTTGGATTCGAGGAAGTCGCTCGCCCCGTGAGGGTGATGGCTCTCCTGGGCGTCAAGACGCTGGTGGTGACCAATGCTGCCGGGGCGGTGAACCCCGCCTACCGCCCCGGGGACATCATGTTGATCGCCGACCACATCAACCTGATGGGCGGGAACCCCCTGCGCGGCGGGCCACGTTTCACCGACCTGGCGGAAGCATACGATCCGGGACTGCGGAGGCTTGCCCGGCGCGCGGCCCGCCGGGAAGGTATCCGGCTCCGTGAAGGCGTTTACGCCGCCGTGCAGGGCCCCTGCTACGAGACGCCCGCAGAGGTGCGGATGCTGCGCGCCTTGGGTGCCGATGCCGTGGGCATGTCCACGGTGCCGGAGGTGATCGCGGCCGTGTATTCAGGAATGCGGGTCCTGGGGATTTCGGTCATCTCGAACCGCGCGGCCGGTCTTGCCTCAGGACCGGTGTCTCATGCCGAGGTTCTTGCGTCCGCCCGCCGCGCCCTCCCCCGCCTCCAGTCGCTCCTCCAAACTGTTACCGTTTACGCGTCGCGATCTCGTTAACAGTTGCGCAACTGTTAACGAAATCGCGACGCAGGAACGTTAACAGTTGGGACGTCTTAGATTATTGAAAAGGGGAGGAGGGGGGGGTATAGTTAGGAGGGTTGGGAGGGCGATTTCATGAGGACGAGAGACGCGCTGATATTCCTGGCGGCTTTCATGGGGGCATGCGGCAGGGGCCAGGATGGCGTGGTAAGGATGCGCGGTTTCACGCCGAATAGCGGTCTTCAGAAGGACACTCGCGAGATATTCACGTACTGTCCCTCCTGCAACATCCAGGTCGATGCGGGCACCGAGAGGTGTCCGGGCAAGAGGTGCAATTCGCGGATCGACTGGGATGAGAAGTATCCATGCAGCTACTGCGGCGCGACGGGGAAGTGCAGGGCCTGCTTCCTCATGGAGAAGGATGGCGGCAAGTGCTTCAACTGCAAGGGCGCCGGCTTCCTGACGTACCAGGGGCGCACTCCGCAATGCCCCGACTGCAAGGGGAGCAAGGTCTGCACGGTCTGCAAAGGCAGCCAGAAATGCGACTACTGCGGCGGCGAGTCGGCGATCGCCCTGAGCGTCTTGAAGGAGAGGGCGCGCAAGCCCGGCGAGGTCAAGGAGGAATCGGTCGGGGAGGAGAAGCCGGAAGCTCCGAAGCCCGCGGAGGAAAAGAAGGAATAGCCCTGCCCGACAGGGGGAGCAGCTACTTCCTGATATCCACCTTCCGAAAGCTGGCGTCGACGTCCGCCGCGATCGCGACCGCGCCCTTTTCCGAGAGGTTGTAGCGGAAGCTCAACAACGGTTGGCGATCCAAGAAGACGGCGACGTCGCCGGCCTCGGCCACGAACGCCAAGTCGATCCATTCATTGGGCGCCGGTTTCTTGTCCAACCGCGCGGTGTGTTGGAGCCGGAGTCCCGTCTCCGAGCCCTCCCCCGAGGCCACCAAGGTCGGGGTAAGGACGATCGCGCCGTAGTTGCCGCTTATCCTGTCCATGTTGACGTGGAATCCGGCGGACCAGTTCGTGGCCTCCGCGTTTATCCTGATCTGGACGGACATCCCTGAGATTCCGCGGGCTCGCGCGGGGTTTACGAATATCCTTTTGCCGGGGATGATCCGCAGCCCATCGTGACCCTCGAAGGCCGCCGGCGGCGGCGCGCCCTGCTCCTTCCCGTCCCAGTCCCAGAAGCCTTCGGACGGTTCCAGGGGTTGGCGCAGCCAGTCCTTCAAACCCCACAGGGCGCGGCAGTACATGGACCTGACCGGCTCCTCGTCGTACAGGCCCGCGTAGCGGTCCCGCAGGAGGCGGTACAGCTCCTTCACGCGGCCGTAACCGCGACCATCCCACGCCTCGCGGATTTCCGCCGACAGGATCGCGGCGGCCACGGTTCCGATCTCGGCCAGCAACTCCCGATCGTCGCCGGCCTGTTCTTCCAACGCCGCGAGGGTTTTTTTCGCCGCATCGTAACGGCGTTCCGTCACGTCCTTCTGCGCCAAGGTCAGGCTTGCGCGGATCCGCCGGCGGCCCAGCTGGCGCACGGTTTCGGCCCGGCCGGGGGGACCCGGGGCGTTCAGCTCGGCGGCGCGGGCGAACCACCTGGCGGCCCCCGGCCAGCGTTCGGGGATTCGGGAATACATGTAGCAGACGCCCGCCGCCCGCGCCAAGGAAGGGTTGCTATGCGCGGCCTCGTCGACGTCCTGGCCGCCCGCGCGGGCGGCCAGAAGCACCAGATCAGCCGGCAGCAGACCAGCGACCGACAGCGGCGATTCCGCGCCTCCTGCCGCGCGGAATACGTAGCCCGAGAAGCTCATGACAACCCGGCCGCGTCCTCCATATGTCGCCAGATTTATCTCCTCGCCGTCTGGCGTCGAAAGCGCCCTGAGCGCCTTGCCCGCCATCCGGATGAGCCACGCCATGTCCAGGGCGTCCTGGATGTCGGAGAGTATCTCGCGGGCTAGTCCCTCTTCCGAGCGGGCCCATCCCTGTTCGACCGCCAGCCGCGCTACGTCCAGACGGTCGGGATCCAGCGTGGAATCCAGCGCGATCTTCATCAGGAGGCCATCGTAGTTGACGCCCTTCACGCGGGTGAGGTTCTGTTCACCCGCTCCTTGGCGCTCGGCCAGGAACCGGACCAAGGTCCCGTAGGCCTCCTCCGTCCGGCGCTGTATCATTGCGGCTTCGAACTGTTCACGGACGCGCTCGTATGCGCGTCCGAGCCTTCGCAGCGCCGGGTCGTTGAAACGCCTCCGCCGCTCAGGCAGGTCCACCTCGATCGACAGGAGCCACTGCTTCTGGGATTGATCGGCGTACCGCCGCATGTCGTTGATGAGGCGCTCCGCCAGTTCGAAGTCTCCCTCTTCCAGGCAGCTGTCGAGCCTGGCGGCCTGTTCCCGGAAATGCTTGTGGAGTTCGCCCGCCAGGCGCGCGCGCTCGGCCGGGACGAACTGGCCGGCGGATGTATGTTCCAGGACCGCCTCGGGTATGGCGTTAAGCGCCTCCATCCGGCGCAGCTTGTCCGATGGGGGCGGCAGCGCGCTGATGAGCTCCTGGGCATGCGATTCGATCTCATGGCGGAATTCGGACAGGCGTCTGGCGGCGATCTCGGCGTGCCGGGTTCCCCGGTTGGATTCTATGAACGCGGTGTATTCCCTGATGATCCCCGCCCACTCGGATGGGCTTCGCCTTTTTTCGAGGTCGTGCCTGATTATATCGTCGAGATTGCCGATGGGCGCGGGCTCCGCCGGCGTGGCCGGGCCGGGTTTGTCGGGCGGGACATGGACCACGGGGGGAGGGCCCCCGCAGCTCCTGGCCGCGATCGCTACGGCCAGGACGAGCACGAGGAAGCCGCCCGCGGCTGCGCCGGCGATGCGGATGTGCGGCGTCAGCCATCTTGGGGGTTCGGTGATCCGGGCGGTCACAGGCCGATCGGCCAGGAAGTTGTCGAGATCGTCCGCCGCGGCCGCCGCCGTGGGGTATCGGTCCTCTGGTCGCTTGGCCATCATCTTGAGGATGATGTCGTTCAGCGGCCGGGGTATCTTGGGGTTGTGGGACATTGGGGGCACCGGCTTCTCTCGAATGTGCTTGTTGAGGACCGCCAGCGCGGTGGCCCCCACGAAGGGCCTCTTGCCGGTCACCAGATAGTAGAGGAGGACGCCGGCCGCGTAGATGTCAGATATCGGAGTGGCCCTCTGGCCGCGGGCCTGCTCGGGAGAGAGGTAGTATGGGGTGCCCACCACCAGGCCGTCCTTGGTGAGCTGGAGGGCGCCCTCGGTTTCTATCGCCAGCCCGAAGTCGAGGAGCTTCGGCTCGTCGCCCTTGGCCAGCAGGATGTTGTCCGGCTTCACGTCGCGGTGAACGACGCCGTGTTCGTGCGCGTGATGGAGCCCCCGGAGGACGCCCGCGACTATCCTGGCGGCGTCGCGCGGTTCCAGGGCCCCTAGGGCCTCCACCGCGGTGGAGAGCGACTCGCCCTCGACGTACTGCATGACGATGAAGTGGCGCTGCTCGGCGTAGCCGACGTCGTGAACCTGCACTATGTTGGGATGTTCCAGCCGGCCGGCGGTCGTGGCCTCCCGCATGAAGCGCGCGACGTACTCCGGATCCCGGCTCATGTCGGGGGGAAGTATCTTCACGGCCACTTTCCGCCCCAGCCCGAAGTGTTCGGCGAGGTAGACGGAGCCCATTCCGCCGGTGCCGAGCTTCTCGAGCAGGCGGCACTTCTCCAGCGTCTTTCCGATGAGCGGATCCTGTTGTTTCTGGCTCATGGCCTACCCTGTGGATTCCAGCCCCGGCGCATGCGCGTCGGGCCGCGCGGGCAGGGGCGGATCGAAGTCCGCGTTCGACTCCAGGAATCGGCGGAGATCTCCCGCCAGGTCGGCGGCGCTCCTGTGGCGGTCTTCCTTGCGTCGGGCCATGGCCTTGAGGCATATCCTGTCGAGCTCAGGCGGGACGGCGGGGTTTGTCCTGGAGGGGGGATCGGGCTCGATGGAGAGGGCCTCGCGAAAGACGTCCATGGCGTTGGCGCCCGTGAACGGGACGCGGCCGGCGAGGCACTCGTACAGGATGACGCCGATCGAGTATATGTCGCTGCGGGCGTCCATGGCCCCGAGATCTCCGCGGGCCTGTTCCGGGGACGTATAGAAAGGGGTGCCCAGGAAGGCGCCGGCGCGGACGAAGGGAGGATCGTTCCCGTCGATGCGCGCCAGGCCGAAATCCATCAGGTGCGGTTCTCCGCCGGCGTCTAGTACGATGTTGGCCGGCTTGATGTCGCGGTGGATTATGCTTTTAAGATGGACGTGGTGGACGGCACGGGCGGCCTTCTCGACGGCCTGCAGCACCGGCCGCATGCGCAGCCGCCTTTGGCGCAAGACCCGGCGCAGCGTCGTGCCCTCCACGTATTCCATCGCGATGTATGAGAGGCCGTCGGCCTCGCCGGCGTCGCGGACCGAGATGATGTTAGGGTGCGACAGCCTGGCTCCCGCCCTGGCCTCGCGGTGGAAGCGCTCGATGAGTCCCGGGTTGAAGGCGGCTGAGCGGCGAAGGACCTTGAGCGCCACGGGGGCGCCGGTGGGGCGGTGGACCGCCTTGAATACCACGGCCATCGACCCGCGCCCCAGCTCTGACAGCAGCCCGTAGGGGCCGATCGTGCCCAGACCGTGGGCGTCCACCCGCCGGGCTGCGGAGGTCTCCGGCCCCGGAGGAATGGATGTCCTGTCGGGGACGGTGAGGATGCACAGGCAGCGGCGGCACAGGAACCTCGTGCCGCCGGCGTGGCTGCGAGTTAGGTAGAAGGTGTCGCACTGAGGGCAGGCCAGCGTGTGCAGATCCTGCTTTCTCAGGATGTCCATTCTCTGTTCCGGGGTGATGTGCTTCAGCCGGCAGAGTATCTCTCCGATCGGCTCGGGCCGCCCCTCGTCGCGCAGCCTCAGCTGCTCGCGTATCGCCTCGTGCAGCGCGGCAGGGGTGATCAGCCCCTCGGATAGTGCGATCTGTCCGAAGAGCCCGCCCGATTCCGGCGAGACGTCCGCCTCGGCCACATGGACGTTCTGGATGTCGAGAATCGCCTCCACCTGTTGGCCGGTGAGCAGGCCTCGTTCGCGCAGGATCTCCCCCAGGGGCCTGCCGTCATGCAGGCGAAGGCATTCGCCGAGCTGGTCCTCGCTGATGAAGCCCTCGCGGACCGCTATTGCCCCGAAGAGGTAATCGTCCCTCATCGTGGTTGATTATAACTGTTAACGTTTTCGCGTCGCGATTTCGTTAACAGTTGCTCGGTGGAGGCGGGATCGCATGTCGGGGATCTCGACCTCGACGGCGCGGCGGAGCCGTTCGATTTCGGATCCGCGCAGCCGCGGGAACGACAGGAGACCCATCGTTTCGATCACCTGGAGGACGCGCGGATGGACGATTTCCCAAAGGTGTCGGAGATCCTCCGCCTCTTCGCGCACCAGGAGCTCCCTGGCGTGGAGGCGCTCGAAGACCGACGTGAGACCGGCGGTGATCTGGCGTTCCTCGGATGCCACCAGGCCTAGCAGGGCGTAGTAGCCCGCCGCGCCGGCGGCGGCCGCGGCGGCGAAGAAGATGGCGATGGTCCACCACTTGGCGCCGGCGTAGGCGGATACGACCCCTCCCAGCGCGCCGAAGGCCACCACCAGCACCAGGAGCGTCCAGAGCTTCCTCCTGAAGGCGCGCAGGTCGCGGGCCGCCGCGTCGATGACCCGCGCATGGACCAGCAGGCGCCGGACGTGGTCCTCCGCACGGGTAAGTATGTTGTCCGCCCTGCGGGCCGGGGCGCGCCGTATCTCGCGGGCGAGCTCGTCGCGGGCGGCTTCGAAATCCCCCGCTGGCAGCGCCGGGGGGGGCGCATCGGGGACCGGGACGAACGTCGTGTAGATGTGAGGCAGGTCCTTCCGCGGAATCACCTTGCCCAGGTTCCAGCAGAGCGCCCCGTAGGCCCGCGCGAAGTCGCTGAGGCTCTGGAACCTGTCCATCTTGTTCATCACTATGAGGAGCTTGTGGTCGATCCCCCTGAGCGACTGCGTGAAGACCTGGAGCGTCTCCCCCGTCGTGCCCGGCTTGTCGGGGTCGAAGAAGACCAGGACCACGTCCGCCCGCTCGGCGAACCAGCGCACCGCCCCCGCGAAGTCGTACCCGCGGCCCGAGCCCTCCTTGGCGGCGTCGATCATGCCGGGGGAGTCGACCAGGCTCACCTCGCGCAGGAGGTCGATAGGCCGGCGCTTCATTCGGAAATGGGAGACCAGCTCGGGCCCGAACTGCCGCAGCTGCTCATAGGGCAGGTCGGGGTTGGAAACGACGGCGGGGCCGTCGCGTTCCTCCTCGGACGCGCCGTGGGAGAGGACCGTGAAGGCGTCGTCCGTGGGCGCAAGCCCGGTCTTCTGGATTTCCGCCCCGAGTATGTGGTTTATGAAGGTGGACTTCCCCGAGGAGTGGTTCCCCAGGAAAAGGACCAGAGGCGCTCCTCCGATTTCCCCCTCGGTGGGCCGTCCGCCGAACGCGAACTTCTCGGCGACCGGATCCACCGCATCGCGGTATATCCTCCCCGCCTCAAGGGCTATCTCGTCGAGTATTTCCTTCACTGCCATATTTTGACAGGCGGCGCCCATCTTCGCCACCGATTTGTGCCGACCTAACGCGCCGCCAACCTCGGCGGGATCAGCACCTCGCGCGGTACCGGCCGTCCTTTCATCAGGCGCAGGAGCAGTCGGAATGCCTCGCGGCCTATCGCCTCGACGTTCTGCACCACCGTTGATCCCTGGCAGGCCAGGAGGTCGGCCGCGGCGATGTCGTCGAACCCCACGATCTCGAGTTCCTGCGGGACCCTCAATCCCGACCGCAGCACGGCGCGTATGATGCCCAGCGTGATGAAAAGATTGGCCCCGTAGACGGCGTCAGGCCTGTTGCGGCGCCCCAGCGTCTCCCGCACCGCGGCCTCTGCCTCCTCTGGGGTCGGCTGGACGATGCGTATCGCCGCCGGCCTCAGACCGTGGCGCGCCAACGCCCTGCGGAAACCGTCTAGGCGGAACTGGTATGTCTGCACCTCCAGCGGCCCGCCCACGTAGGCGATCGCGCGGCGGCGGCGCCTGACGAGGTGATCCACCGCCAGGATGGAGCCCTTTACATGGTCCGTCCTGACGCAGGGGTAATCCACCCCCTCGATCGACCGGTCGATCTGCACGAAAGGCCTGCCCTCCATCCGGAGATCCAGCAGCACCTTGTCGTCCACGGTGATCGGCGAGACGATCAGGCCATCCACGCGCCTCTCGCGCAGCATCGCCACCACGCGCCTCTCGCGCTCCGGCACCCGGGCGGTGTTGCAGACCGCCAAGGTGTAGCCCTCGGCCTCCGCCTCTCGCTCCGCGCCTATGGCCACCCCCGTCCAGAATGGGTTGGTGAGATCCTCCACCGCCAGGGCGACCGAGTAGGCCCGGCTCTCCCGGAACGATCGCGCCAGCGCATTGGAGCGGTAGCCCATTTCACGGGCCGCCCTCAGGACCCGCCCCACCGTGGCGGGGCTGATCCGGTAGTGTTCGTGCTTGCCGGTCAACACGTGCGAAACCGTCGTCTGCGACAGGCGCAGGCGCGCCGCGATGTCCTTCATCCTCACCATGGACCGGCATTAATGAACGATCCGGGCGCCGCTGTCAAGGATGCCGGGGGATGCGGTCTTCATGCTAACCCGTTTTAGCCGACGTGACAGAAGACGTGACGCCCAGCCGCGCGCCTCAAATGGTGGCGGAAACGACGTTCATGTGATATCTAGTAGTCGGCTTTCCGGCGCCCGACGCGCAGGAGGTGAAAGGCCAATGAGCTTCCTCGGGATCGACATAGGGACCACGGGCTGCAAGGCCGTGGCGTTCGACGAGGAGGGGCGCATCGTCGCCTCCTCCTACCGCGAGTATCCGCTCCACTTCCCCAGGCCGGGCTGGATAGAACTCGACAGCGGCCGGGTGATGCGGTCGGTGCGCGACACCGTCCGCGAGGCGGCCTCCAAGGCGAGGAAGGATCCCGTGAGGGCCCTGGCCGTCTCGGCCCAGGGGGAGGCGGTGACGCCGGTGGGCAAGGACGGCCGCTATCTCCACAACGCCATCGTGACGTTCGACGCCCGCACGGCTCCGTTGGTTGAATGGTGGGATCGGAGGATCGAGCGCCGGCGGCTCTACGAGATATCCGGCATGCCCCTGCACGGCATGTACACCGCCAGCAAGATACTGTGGTGGAAGAGGGAGCGTCCCGACGTCTTCCGTCGCGCACGCCGCTTCCTCTGCTACGAGGATCTCTTCTTCCACGAGATCGGCCTGGAGCCGGCCATTGACGCGTCGCTGGCCTCGCGGACGATGTTGTACGACGTCGACCGCGGCGGTTGGTCCAGGGAGCTCCTCGGGATCGCCGGGATCGGGCAGGAGTCGCTCGCCAGGGTCTTCCCGTCGGGAACCGTCGTGGGCGAGGTGGGGCAGAAGGCGGCGCGCAGGTTCGGGCTGCCCAGGGGCGCCGCGGCCGTCACGGGCGGCCACGACCAGCCGTGCGGCGCGCTCGGCGCCGGCGTGGTGGAGGACCGCGTGGCGATGTACGCGACGGGGACCGTCGAGTGCATCACCCCGGCCTTCCGCCGGCGGGTCGCCCATCCGAAGCTCCTGGAGAACAACATAGCCTGCTACCCTCACGTGGTCCCGGGATTCTTCGTCGCGCTCACGTTCAATTTCACGGGAGGGTCGCTCCTGCGCTGGTACAGGGACACCTTCGGCGGGCCGGAGGCGGCGGAGGCGCGCAGGACGGGGAAGGACGCATACGACCTGATCGTCTCACAGTCCCCCAAGGAGCCGACATCGCTCTTCGTGCTGCCCCACTTCACCTCCACGGGGACCCCTCACTTCGACACGAACTCGAGAGGGGTCATCGCGGGACTGCGGCTCTCGACCACCCGCGGGGAGATCGTCCGCGCCCTGCTGGAGGGCGTCACGTACGAGATGGCCCTCAACGCCAGGATACTCGAGGAGTGCGGCGCGCGGATCGACTCGTTTCGCGCCATAGGCGGCGGCGCGAAGTCGCCCTTCTGGATGCAGCTAAAGGCGGATCTCTTGGGCAAGCCCGTCTCGGCGCTCAGGGTAACCGAGGCGGCCTGCCTCGGGGCGGCGATCCTGGCCGGCGCGGCCACGGGGCGGTTCTCCGACCCGAGGCAGGCGGCCCTCAGGATCGCGAAGGTGGAGCGGACGTACGAGCCCGACCGCGGGCGCTCGGCCATCTACCGTGAGAAGCTTGAACTCTACCGCCGCATCTATCCGGCGATGAAGGGGCTGTTGAACCGGATGTAGCCGGCGGGCCTCAGACCTCCGGCTCGCCCCTGATGCGCCTGGCGGAACGTCCGCGGCCGCTTCGGGCGGCAGGGCCGCCTCCGGCCGGAGCGCGCCCTCCGATGACGGGAAGACGGCGAGCGCGGGTTTCAGGGCGCTCCAGTCGTCCAGGCGCAGCCGCGCCAGTGCCCCGAGCGCGCGGTTGAGGGGGACCGGCGTCGCCGCCTCGATTGCCTTTACCGTCGACAGATCGTCGCCGGCCGGCGGAGGAGATCCCCAATAATCCTGAGGGTTTCATCCGGCCAGGGGAGCTGCGGCACCAGCTCCTCCTACAGGTCGGCGCTGAACCTCTTGTGGTGGAGGAAGCGTTCCAGGAAGCGCGTCTCGTCGACGTGCCGGCCCGCCGCCACGGAATGGCGCTGGTATATGCGCGAGAAGTTCTCTATCTGTTCCCGGTCCAGTTCCCGCAGCATCTTCAAGAGGGAAAAGCGGTCGGCGCCGGCGTCCTTGAGCATGCGGGCGGCGCCGTTGAGTTCGGGGCGCACGACCTCCGCCCCGCATCGGCGGCGGAACCTGCCGGGGCCGCCGAGCGCCCCAGCCGGGGACCGCCGGGGGGGAGCGTCATGGGCTGCCCACTGGGACCGTGCTGCCGTCGGCCTCCTTCGCCAGGACGAACGTGCCTCCCGCCGGCACGTCGGTCCGCACGGGGCCGAAAACGGGGATACTGATCTCCACGCCGGATCGATTCCCGAGCGGCGAATGGGCGTAGACGAGCCATTCCCTTCGGCCGGGCGGACCCGCCGAGCGCGCAAGCGCGAAGACGGGGATCTTCGTGTCGAGCTTCCAGGGCCGCGGCGGATCCAGGTCGGTGTCGAGGAGGAACCACCGCTTCGCCGCGGCCCACTCCAGCGGGACGTCGGTCTGGTAGGGATGCTGGCCCGAGTCGTTGGGGACCAGGCGGGATTCCCTCCAGAAGCGCCGCAGGACCGGATCTTCGTGCACGAGGCGGACCGCGTCCATGAGGGCCTCGTACCGCGCGCCGACCCGGTCGCGCGTGTCGAGGTATCCCCGGAATTCCCGGACCAGCCGCGGCGTCAGCAGCCACATGCCGAACTGGCAGAACCCTCGGTAACGTTCTGGGGTGAAATCCTGCCCGGCGCCCAGGTAGGCGTCGATCTTCCCCTTCTTCCCGGGAGTGTCGCCGTCCCAGACGGATAGCTCGAACCAGAAGTTCGGATTCAGCCTGTGGGCCTCCTCCAGCATGAAGACCCAGTTCATCGACTCCAGCTGGGGGCTCCATACGGTGTGGTCTGTCGACGGGTTACAGTCATGGGTGTAGTATGAAGGCGAACCCCCGTCCCACATCAGGGGATCCGGCGCTATGCGGCCCCTGCAGTGGAGTGAATAATGAGGCCAGCCGGCCCACCTGCCCATGTGCGAAGGACCGAAGGCGCCGTAACCGACGAAGCGCGCGTTCCGCCGCCACTCGTCCCGCGCCAGGCCCTCACGCATGCCGCGCTGCATCGCCCGGTAGCGCTCTATCCAGCCGTCTCCGAAGACCCGGCGCTTGAAATCGTCCTCCTTGCCCCTGCCATGCCTCTCCACGAAGCGTTTCGACTCCTCCGCCTCGTGCCAGCGGAGCCGCGCCGCCTCGTTGTTGCTCAGGAGGATCACTCCGGGCGGCGCGGGGTAGATCTCCTGAAGCTTCCGCATCAGCGGCGTATCGGTCCAGAACCCGCCGACTTCTTCCCACGTTTTCACTGGACCGAGCGGGCAGAGCTTTGTCCGCACTTCTCCAGACAGGTCTACCCAGCAGGGGTTCACGTCGGGAGGGAGATCCTTGAAACGGGCCTCGCGGTAGAGTGAGGCGTCCCACTGCGTACCCACAAGGGTGATCGGGAGGCCCCATTCGGCGCACAGGCGCAGGGAAGTCTCGTAATACGGAAGGCGCCTCAACGCGTCGGCCCCTGTCGGCGGGAACGTGAACCACGGCAACAGGGGATATCCGCGGCGGATCATCTCGATCTGCCACTCGGGAGAAAATCCATCAGGCTTGTCTCCCCTGTTCCAGTGGCCTGCAAGGGGGAGCGGGCGCCCGTCCGGGCCGTTGTTGGGCCTGAGGTACTCCTGGCGGACGGCGCGCGCGGCTGGCGGCTGATCGTCGCGGGCTTCGCCGACGCCCCGCCGGCAGCCGCAGGCCAACAGGATATCCAGGATCAGCGCGGCGGTCGCCAACGGTCGCCCTCCATTAATAAACTACGCCCCGGCCGCCGGGCGGTTCCCGGAGAAACGGCCTGCTGGCGCGCCCCGCCGGGCGGTGATATAGTCCGTTGAGGTCATGATCAGCCGCCGCGAGGCCGTCAGGCGCGTGATCGCCCACCAGGAGGTCAGGCCGGTCCCCTACACCATCCAGTTCACGATCGAGGCGCGCGAGAAGTACGCCGCGCACGTGGGACGTCCGATCGACTGGGTCGAGCACACGGGGACCTACTGGGTGCCCTCCTCCACCAACGAAGGCTGGGCGGAGGTGAGGCCCGGCTACTTCCGGGATCCCTTCGGCGTGATCTGGAACAAGACGGTGGACCGAACGCTCGGCGTCGTCGACGAGCCTCCGCTCAAATCGTATTCGCTTTCCGGCTATTGTTTCCCTCGGCCTGAGGACCACCCCGTTTACGGCCTGATCGAGGCGAACCTGAGACGGTATCCCGACAGGTTCCACGCCGTGAGCATAGGTTTCGCCCTTTTCGAGCGCGCATGGACTCTCGTCGGGATGGAGAACCTGCTGGCGGCCTTCGCCCTCGAGCCGGGCTTCGTCGGGGATCTCCTGGACAGGATCGCGGACTACAACGTCGGTGTGATCCGAATCGCCGCCCGGCTGGGCGTCGACTGCGCGCACTTCGGGGACGACTGGGGCAGCCAGCGCGGGCCGCTGGTGAGCCCGGCGATGTGGCGGAGCCTGGTCAAGCCGCGTTACGCCAGGATGGTCCGCGCGGCGAAGGAGGCGGGGCTCCTGGCGAGCCAACACTGCTGCGGGAAGGTGGAGGCGCTCCTGATCGATCTCGTGGAGCTTGGCGTCGACGTCTTCAACCCGTTCCAGCCCGAGGTCATGGACATCTGGGCGCTGCGGAGGGAGTATCGGGGCCGGATCGCGTTCTGGGGCGGGTTGAGCGTCCAGCGCACGCTCCCGCGGGGGACGCCGGAGGAAGTGCGGCGCGAGGCGAGGCGCCTGATCGAGGGGATGGCCCCGGGCGGCGGCTACATCCTGGCGCCCTCGCACGCCCTGCCGCGCGACGTGCCGGTGGAGAACATAGATGCCTATCTCGAGGTCGCCCGCAACCAGGCTTGTTGAGGATCGTGGATCAATCCCGACCGGCGGGGGGCGTACTAAAGGATGGAGAAGTCCACTTTAGGGGCGGGAGGGCCGCTTGAAGACCGTAGCGGTTGCGCATGTCCTTTCGGCGGCGGCGCTATTCTGGCTTCCTCAGGACGCGCCGCCGGCGAAGCGGGTCGTACGGTTCGACTCCGCGAGGGAGAACCTCCTGAAGGAGGACGCATGGAGGCCCTATGAAAGGGGCTTCCAGCGGGAGGGGCGCGCCTTTGTCTGCGACAACGGCTTGGAGAGGGCCGCGCGGGGGGTCTGCCAGACCGTCGTCCTGAACCAGAAGGTACCGCTGCCGATAGTGGCGGCGGCGTGGAGCAGGGCGGAGAACGTGGGCGGCACCGCCGACTCCGATTACTCGATCTATTTGGACCTGGTTTACGCGGACGGTGAGCCGCTTTACGGGCAGACCGCAGCGTTCTCGACCGGAACCCACGACTGGGAGCGCCGCGGGGTACGGGTCCTTCCCTCGCGGCCCGTGCGGAGCGTCAGTTTCTATCTCCTGCTGCGGCGTCACTCAGGTAAGGTCTGGTTCCGCGACGCGGAGCTCCGGCAGGTGGAGGTGCCCCCGGGGGTTGCCCTTTTCGACGGCGTCCTGGTGAGTCCCGGGACGAAGTCCGGCGGGTTCGCCGTGCGCGACGTGGCGGCGGACTCCGACTTCGTCTCGCTCGACGGAGGGCGGGCGCTGGGACTGAAGCTGGAAGAGGAGGTCTCGCGTTCGGGCCGTGCCGAATTCCACAAGGTGCGCATTTCCGACACGACCGGGAAGGACCGCGCCGTGACGCTGGTCTTCGCGCTTCCCCTCCGGCGTGGGAGCTGGAAGTGGTTCGCCGATCCGCGCAGGGAGGAGGTTGCCGAACCTCCCCGCGAATTTTACGAGACGGTGCGGCACTCCGCAGGCAGCGACGGGCGCCTGTCGCGCTGGCCCTTGGCGGCCGTTGCCTCGGGGAATGAGGGCCGCGCGGTGGCGATAGATATGGGGCGGCCGGCCTATTTCCGGGTGGGTTTCAGCGCCGCCTTCAACGAGCTTTACGCGGCGTACGACATCGGGCTGGTCCCGGAAAAGAGCTCCGCCGAGATACGACTCTGCACCTTTTCTTTCGACGCGACGTGGGGGTTCCGCGGGGCGCTGGCCGCGTATTACGAGATATTCCCCGACTATTTCCGCTGCCGGGTGCACAAACAGGGCATCTGGATGCCCTTCTACAAGATAAGCCAGGTGGAGGGGTGGCAGGATTTCGGTTTCCGTTTCAAGGAGGGCGACAACGAGGTCGCCTGGGACGACGCCCACGACATCATCACGTTCAGGTACACGGAGCCGATGACGTGGTGGATGAAGATGCCCAAGGAGATGCCACGCACGATGGAGGCGGCCCTCGAGGAGGCCAGGCGGCTGGCCGCCAAGGGTGATCGGCGCGCCCAGGCGCTCCTTACCAGCGGGTTTCACGACGAGAATGGCCGCTTCCCGGCGCGCCTCCTGGAGACGCCGTGGTGCAACGGGGCGGTCTGGAGCATGGACTCCTCATCCGGCGTGCGGGGCGAGATCACGGACTTCAAGAACAAGTGGTCGCCCGCGATCAGGGAGAGGCTCTATGGACCGGACAGGAAGGGGGACCTGGACGGCGAGTACGTGGATTCTAGCGAGGGTTACGTCACCGACGAGTTGAACTTCAGGCGGGAGCATTTCGCCACTGCGAGGGCGCCGCTTACCTTCTCCTTCCAGTCGCGCCGCCCGTGCGTCTTCAGGGGGCTTATCGCCTACGACTACGTCCGATCGATGGCCGAGGACGTGCGCGGGATGGGGAAGCTCATGATGGCCAACGGCACGCCGAGCCACCTCTGCTGGCTGGCGCCGTGGCTCGACGTGATGGGCACCGAGACGGACTGGAACCGGGGTAAGAAGTGGCGGCCGATGACGGACAGGGATCTGATCTGGCGCCGGGCGATCTGCGGGCCCAAGCCTTTCTGTTTCCTGATGAACACTGTCTTCGACGAATTCCCCTACGAGCTGAGCGAGAAGTTCATGAAGCGGTGCCTGGCCTACGGGATGTTCCCGGGCTATTTCAGCCACAACGCCTCGGAGGGGCACTATTTCTCCAGGAAGGACCTCTACAACCGGGACCGCCCGCTCTTCAAGAAGTACGTGCCGCTGTGCAGGATGGTGGCGGAGGCCGGCTGGCAGCCCGTCCCGCTGGCCGCCTGCGACGATCCGGAGGTGTACGTGGAGCGGTTCGGGCGGCGGTACCTGACCCTCTTCAACGATTCGGCCCGGCGCAGGTCGGTCACGCTGCGCCTCAACGGCGTGGAACCGGCCGGTACGAAGGACTTGGTGGGAGACAGACCCTTGGATTGGAAGGGCGGCTCGGCGGCCTTGACGCTGGAGGCCGAGGACGTGGCGGTCGTGGAGATAAAGTGAGGGAGCGGTCAATGGACGGGACGCGCGAAGGGACGCTCAGCAGGAGGGAGTTCCTGGCCGCCTCGACGGCGATCGCGGCGCGCGCGCTGCCGCCGGCGGGGAGGAGGAATCCCATCCCGCGCTGGCGCGGCTTCAACCTGCAAAACTTCTTCCAGGCCTTCAGCAAGGGCGAGCAGTCACAGGGGATGGTGTCCGAGGACGACCTCAAGTGGGTGCGCGACTGGGGATTCGACTACGTCCGGCTCCCCATGGACTACTGGCTGTGGGTCGGCGGCGACTGGCAGTCGACCCGGAAGCTGAACCCGGACGACGTGATGAAGATCAGGGAGGACGTCCTGGAGAAGGTAGACCGGGCGGTGGATCTCTGCCGGAAGTACCGTTTGCACCTGACCCTCAACTTCCATCGCGCGCCCGGTTACTGCATCAACAATCCGGACCGCGAGCCGTTCGTCCTCTGGAGCGACAAGCGCGCGGAGGATGCCTTTGTACACCACTGGGAACTGTTTGCCAAACGATACAAGGGGGTGCCGGACGCGGATCTCAGCTTCAACCTCGTCAACGAGGCGCCTGCCCCGCGGGAGGGCTACATGACTCGGGAGGATTACCGGCGGGTGATGACGCGCGCCGTCGAGGCGATCCGCGCCCACAGTCCCAGGCGGCTCATACACGTCGACGGGTTGAGGGTGGGCAACGAGGTGGTGACGGAGATGATCCCCACGGGGGTGGCCCAGAGCGTCCACGCCTATTGGCCGGCAGGGATCAGCCACTACCGTGCACCGTGGGTGGACAAGAAGGGGAATTTTCCCACGCCCGAGTGGCCGGTGAAGAACAAGGACGGCACGATCAAGCAGGGCCGGCCGCAGCTCGAGGAGCGGCTGAGGCCCTGGGGCGAGCTGGCCCGGAAGGGGATCGGCGTCCACTGCGGCGAGACCGGCTGCTACAACAAGACCCCCTACGGCGTCTTCATGGCCTGGCTTACCGATGTTCTTGAGGTCCTCAAGTCTCACGAGATCGGCTGGGCGCTGTGGAACCTCAGGGGGTCATTCGGCGTGGTGGATTCACGCAGGGCGGACGCGGAGTACGAGGACTGGCACGGCCACAAGCTGGACCGCAGGCTCCTTGACCTGCTCCGGAGGATGTGAGCCTCCCCGCGTCCTCAACGGCCCAGCACGTAAGGTTCCCAGATGTAGTAAAGGCGGAACCCCAGGAGGCGGCGCGCCATCTCGAGCTCCCAGGCCGGCGCGCCGGTGCTCGAGGCGTTGACGGAGTAAGGGTTCTCCATCCTCTGCGGCCTGCGAGAGTACATCACTAGCTCGGCCGCCCTGATGCCGGCCAGCGACTTGGCCTCCTCCAGCGCGTCCTTGAGGTACCCCACCCGGTCGACGAGCTTCGCGTCGAGGGCCTGCCGGGCCGTGAAGACGCGCCCGTCCGCGGCGGCCCTCACCTCGGCCTCCATCAATCTCCCGCGGCGCCCCTCCGCCACGACGCGGATGAAGCGCTCGTGGGCCTGGTCGACGAGCGATTGCAGCAGCCCGCGGTCCTCCTCGGTCAGGTCGCGGAACGGCGAGCCGGCGTCCTTGCGGGCGCCGCTCTTGAGGGCGGTGGCCTTGACGCCGATCTTGTCCATGAGGCCCGACAGGGATACGTGGAGCGCGATCACGCCTATGGAGCCGGTTATGGAGGTCGGGTGGGCCACGATCCTGTCGCACGCCCCGGCCACGTAGTATCCCCCGGAGGTCGCCAGCCCCATGAAGCAGGCCACCGCCGGACGCCGGGTGCGCTCCTTGAACGACTTGAGCTCGTTGTGGAGGATGTCGCTGGTGGTGACGTCGCCGCCGGGCGAGTCGATCCGCACTATGACCGCCTTGACGCCGGGGTCCTCCTCGGCCTTCTTGAGCTTCTCCACGAACGCCGCGGCCGCCGGTTCCTTGATCCCGAAGATCGATTCGTGATGATCGCTGGTGAGTATGCCCTCCAGATCGATCATCGCGATCTTGCCCTCCGCACGCGGCTCGGCGGAGACGGTCTTTTCGTCGTACGCCCTGAGCGAACCTCCGAGGGGGATCTCCACTCGGTTGAAGACGCAGCCGGCGGCCGCCGCGGCCAGGCAGACTGGAATGATGCGCGTCATGTCGCCGCCCTCCACAAATCGTTCGCTTCCTTATACACGGACGCGCCGCCCCGGGGTTTCAATCCTTCGAACGATTGCCTTGACGCCTTCGGCCGCGGCGTCCTAATCTTGTGTCGAGCGAAGGAGACCGAGGGATGCGGCGTATTTACGGGCCGCCGGCGGCCTGCATATGGTTGGTCACCCTTGCCTGCGAGGGTGGCGGCCGAAGGGTCGAGGGAGAGATCATGAAGACCGAGTTCGGCAATGTCGACGGCAAGACGGTCTACCTCTTTACCTTGAAGAACGCCGGCGGGATGACGGCCAGGATCACCAACTACGGTACGATACTGACGGAGCTGCACGTCCCGGACCGGCAGGGGAGGACCGCCGACGTGGTGCTCGGTTTCGACGACCTGGGGGAGTATCTCAAGGGCCACCCGTTCTTCGGCGCCATCGCGGGGCGCGTGGCCAATCGAATCGCCCGCGGAAGATTCAAACTGGATGGCAAAGAGTACGTCCTTGCTGTCAACAGAGAACCCAACCATCTGCACGGGGGGATTAAGGGATTCGACAAGTACGTCTGGGATGCGGAGGCTTTCGGGACGCCCGAGGGTCCTTCGATCCGCATGACCCGCACCAGCCCGGACGGCGAGGAGGGATATCCCGGCAACCTCGCGGCGACGGTCACCTACACCCTGACGCACAAGAACGAGCTCCGGATCGAGATGACCGCGACGACCGACGCCCCGACCATCGTGAACCTGGCGCATCACACCTACTGGAACCTGGCGGGGCACGGATCCGGCGACGCGCTCGGCCATGAGATACGGATCAACGCCGACCGTTACACGCCCGCCGACGAAACCCTCATCCCCACCGGCGTGATCGAGCCGGTGGCGGGGACCCCGTACGACTTCCGCTCTCCCAAGAAAATCGGGGCGGACATCGACAAGGTCAAGCCGGGCTACGACATCAACTTCGTTCTCAACGGTGAGATGGGGAAGCTCCGCCCCGCGGCGTGGGTGAGGGAGCCGGTTTCCGGCAGGCTGATGGAGCTCCTCACCACCGAGCCCGGCATGCAGTTCTACACCGGGAACTACCTGACCGCCAGGAAGGGCAAGGGCGGCGCACTCTACGGCAGGCACCAGGGGTTTTGCCTGGAGACCCAGCGCTATCCCGATTCGATCAATAAGCCTGACTGGCCCACGGTGATCTTTCGCCCCGGCCAGGTCTACCGCCACGTCATGGTGCACCGCTTCTCCGCGGAGTGACCCCGCCCGAGCGTTTTTCCGGGCGGGAAGCAGCCCGGGGTCGCCGGCCGCGTATAATAATGCGGCAACCGAAATATCGGGGAACCGAACATTATGAGCGACGCGGAGCGCATAGACGTCCTGCTGCACGGTTTTCTTTCGAAATACTTCGCCATACCGGCCCGCCAGCCGGCCTCCGGCGGCATCACCTTCGCCCAGATGCGGGTCCTGTGGAGCCTCGACCAGAAGGAGCCGTTGACCCCCGGGGAGATCGCAGGGCGTCTGGGGATAAGCTCCTCCACTGCCACCGGCCTGATCGACCGGCTCGACGAGGCGGGATACCTCAGGCGGTGCCATTCGGAGGTCGACCGGCGTCAGGTTCAGTTGAGGTTGAAATCGCGGGGGCGGCGGCTGCTGAGGGATTTCCGGCGATATCATCAGGACCGCCTCGGGAGGCTGCTGGGATCGCTGAAACGGCGGGACGTTCGGCGGATGGCCGAGGCGCTCCGGGTCCTAAACGACGTGATCGGTCGCTGGAGGGAGGACAACGGGTGAGGACGGCGGCGGTTCTGGCGGCGCTGGCGTTGGCGGGGTGCGCCGAGGTTGGGGAGGCGCGCAGGGCGCAGGATCCCTCCACCCGCCGGGCCGGCGAGCGCACGGTCACGGCCGAGGAGGCGGGGCTGGGGCGGGGGGCCCCGCTGACGCTCCGGAGGGGCGTCTCCGTCGCGCTGTCGTGCAGGCCCGACGTTGCCGCCGCGCGCGCCCGCGTGGAGGCGGCCCGGGCCTCCCTGGACCAGGTCGGGGCCGGCCTGATGCCGCAGATATCGGTTTCAGCCGACTACCGCTGGCAGAGATCCGGCGGCGCGGCGACCCCGGAGCCGTCCGGGTCCGAGGTGGGATCGGGCAGCGGGATCGTCCAGAGCCACGGCGCATCCTTGCGCCTCTCGCAGCTCATATTCGACTTCGGCGGGACACGCGCCCTCATCAGGCAGGCCTTCAACAACTACGTCGCGGCTCAAGCCGACCTGGCGGCGGCGGAGAACGACGCGGTCTACGACTTCAAGGTCGCGTTCTTCGATCTCCTCAAGCGGGAGGAGCTCGTCCGTGTGGGCGAGGAGACCGTCCGCCAGTTCGAGAAGCGGCTGGAGCAGGTGAGGGCCTTCGTGGAGGTGGGGACGCGTCAGAAGTACGACCTGACCAAGGCCCAGGTGGATCTCGGCAACGCCCAGCTCGATCTCCTGAAGGCCCGCAGCTCGCTGGAGGTGGCCAGGGCGGTCCTCAACAACTCGCTCGGGCTGGCCGCGGACGCCTCGTATCCCATAGAGAGGCCCTCGGAGCCTGGATCCTGGTCGATGGAGTTCTCCGAGGCGTTCAATGCGGCGGTGCGCTACCATCCCGCCCTGAGGGCGTGTCTGCTGAGGGAGGAGGCCGCCAGGGCTGCCGTGGACGCGGCGGTGGCGGATCTGTATCCGCAGATATCGCTCGGCTGGTCGATTTCAGTCTCCGGCTCGATGACGCCGCTGCACTGGACGACGGTGCTCGGGCCTGCGCTGGACTGGCTGCTATACGGTGGCGGGGGGAGGCTGGCGGCGCTGCGGGCGCGGGTGGCGGCGCTGCGGGAGGCCTACGCCAGGCGCGCGCAGGAGGAGCAGAGGATATCGCTGGATCTCCGCAGGGCTTACGCCGCCCTCGACGAGGCCGGCGCCAGCCTCAGGATCGCTGGCCTCACCGTGAGGCAGGCGGAGGAGACGCTTGACCTGGTCTCCGGCCGCTACATGGCGGGCAAGGCCTCGTCGGTGGAGCTCACCGACGCCCAGGTCGCCCTCGCCCGCGTCAGGGCCCAGGAGATCCAGGCGCGGTACGATTTCGAGATCGCCATCGCCGCGATAGAGCGGTCCGTCGGAGGAAACAGGAAACCCTGAGCGGTTGGACGCATGAAAAAGATGCTCCTTGTGGTGCCGGTGGTCCTTCTGGTGGGAGGCACCGCTTGGTGGTTCGGCCTGCGCGGCGACGGGCAGGCGGCCCGTTACCGCACCGCCAAGGTGGAACGCGGCGACATCAGCGTGACGGTCAACTCCACCGGCACCGTTCAGCCGTTCCTGCTGGTGCAGGTGGGCACTCAGGTCACCGGGACCATCCAGAAGCTGATGGTCGATTTCAACTCCAGGGTCAAGGCCGACGAGGTGGTGGCCCAGATAGACCCGGCGCCGTTCCAGACGCGGCTTGAACAGGACAGGGCGAACCTCGCCAGGGCGGAGGCGGACGTCGGGCGCGTCAAGGCCAACCTGGTGCAGGCGGAGAAGGAGCTGGCGCGCGCGAGAGAACTCCAGAAACGGGAGCTGATCTCGGCCTCCGACCTCGACGCGGCGGTGGCAAACTACGAGTCGCTGGCGGCTCAGCTCAAGGTCGCCGAGGCGTCCGTCGCCCAGGCCCGGGCGGCGATGGAGAACTCGCTGGTCAACCTGCGCTACACCACGATCAAGTCCCCGATCGACGGGATCGTGATCTCCCGGAACGTGGACGTGGGCCAGACGGTGGCGGCCAGCCTTCAGGCCCCCACGATATACGTGATCGCCGACGAGATGAAGCGTGTTCAGATACAGGCCAGCGTGGCGGAGGCCGACATCGGCCGGATCAAGGCGGGCCAGGACGTGACGTTCACCGTGGACGCCTACCGCGAGGACCGTTTCAGGGGCAAGGTTTCGCAGATACGCCTGTCGCCCACCACGGTCCAGAACGTGGTCACCTACACCGTGATGATCGAGGCGGACAACCCCGGGGGCAAGCTGCTGCCGGGCATGACCGCCAACGTCGCCTTCGAGATAGGCCATTACAAGGACGTCGTCAAGATCCCGAACGCCGCGCTTCGATTCACGCCTCCTTCCGCCGAGCCCGCCGCGGCGGGGGGGACCGGCCAGAGGGAGCGGGTAGGCGGCGGGCGTCCCGGCCGCGAGCGCGGGTCGCGCGGCAGGGTCTGGATCGCCGGCCCGGCGGGCCCGGAGGCCGTCCAGGTCACGGGAGGGGTCACGGACGGCACCTACACCGAGCTGGTCAAGGGGGATCTCAAGGAGGGGCAGGAGGTGATCGTGGGCGTCATCCAGGGGGACTCGGATGCGATGAAGAATCCCTTTGCCCCCCCGCGGTTCCGCCCGCCGCGAGGGCGCCGGTGAGCGACGACGGCATCATCATAGTCCTGGAGAAGATCAACAAGATCTATCGGCTGGGGGAGGTGGAGATACAGCCCTTGAGGGACGTATCCATGAGGGTCGCCCGCGGCGAGATGGTTGCGATCATGGGCGCGTCCGGATCCGGCAAGACGACGCTCATGAACGTCATAGGCTGCATGGACCGGCCGACCGACGGCAGGTACATCCTGGAGGGGCAGGAGATATCGCGGCTCAGGCCGAACCAGCTGGCCTACCTCCGCAACAGGAAGTTCGGCTTCGTCTTCCAGAATTTCAACCTGCTGGCGAGGACCTCGGCGCTGGAGAACGTGGAGCTCCCCATGCTGTACTGGAGCTGGGTCGACAGGAAGGAGCGCCACCGCCGCGCCCGCGAGGTCCTGGAGCGGGTGGGGCTGGGGGACCGGCTGGACCACCACCCCGGCCAGCTATCAGGCGGCCAGCAGCAGCGCGTGGCCATCGCCAGGGCGCTGGTCAACAACCCGTCCATACTCCTTGCCGACGAGCCCACCGGCAACCTGGACAGCCGGTCGGAGCGGGAGGTCATGGGGATATTCACGGAACTGCATAGGTCGGGGATGACGATCATCGTCGTTACGCACAACCAGGAGATCGCGGCATACGCGCAGAGGACGATAAGGATCAGGGACGGCATGATCGTCGAGGGGGCGGCATGAACCTGCTGTCATCCCTCTACCTGGCTCTGCGAGCCCTGGCCCGGAACAAGGTCCGCACGTTCCTGACGATGCTGGGCATCGTGATCGGGATCGCCAGCGTCATCGCCATGGTGGCCCTAGGGCAGGGGGCCTCGAGCATGGTGCAGAGGCAGATAAACTCGATGGGCAGCAACCTCCTGATGATCTACCCCGGGGCGGCCTCCTCCGGCCATTTCTCGTGGGGGGCGGGCAGCATCACGACGCTTACCCCGGACGACGGCGCGGCGATCCTCAAGGAGATACCCTCCGTGAGGGCGGTCACGCCCATAGTCCGCACCCGGGGGCAGGTCGTTTACGGGAACGCAAACTGGTACCCCGGCAGCATAATGGGCTCGAGCACCGATTTCCTGGAGGTCCGCGAGTGGGAGGTGGAGGAGGGGGCGTTCTTCACCGAGCAGGACGTGATCTCGGCCACCAAGACGTGCGTCCTTGGGAGGACCGTCGCGGAGAACCTGTTCGCCGGCGAGACGCCCATCGACAAGGTCATCCGGATAAGGAACATGCCGTTCAGGGTCCTGGGCGTGCTCGGCCGCAAGGGCACCAACGCCATGGGGATGGACCAGGACGACGTGATCGTGGCGCCGTGGACCACCGTCAAGCGCGTTCTCCAAGGATCCGCCTTCAACAACGTCGACCAGCTCCTGGTGGGGGTCGTCTCGCCCGCGGCGATGGCGGAGGCGATTCGGGACATAACCGCGCTGTTGAGGCAGCGCCACCGCATCCGCGAGGGGGACGAGTCGGATTTCCGGGTGCTGACGATGAGCGAGATGATGTCCACCGTGACGGAGACCTCGCGGGTCATGACGCTCCTGCTGTCCATGATCGCATCCATATCGCTGGTGGTCGGCGGCATCGGGATCATGAACATCATGCTGGTCTCCGTGGTGGAGAGGACGCGGGAGATCGGGCTGCGGATGGCCGTCGGGGCCCGGCGGGTGGACATCCTCATGCAGTTCCTCCTGGAGGCGGTGGTGCTTGCGATCGTGGCGGGGTTGATCGGGATGATGCTGGGCGCGGCGGCCTCCTTGGTCATATCCAAGACCATGCGCTGGCCCACGCTGATATCCCCGGCGTCGATCGCCGTCTCATTCGTCTTCTCGTGCGCAGTGGGGGTCTTCTTCGGCTTCTATCCAGCCATGCGGGCCTCGCGCTTGGATCCCATCGAGGCGCTGCGTTACGAGTGAGGCCGCCCGGACGGCGGCGTATCCGGCGTGGTGCGCCAGCGACGGCTGTTTCTTTCCCTTTACCCGGCAGCCGGCGGCGTTTTAAACTCGCCGGGTTCGTAAAAGGAGGCACCATGAGAATGAACGCCGCCGTCGCCCTGGTGGCCGTCCTGTCGCTGGCGGGGGCGCAGGACAACGCGCTGGCTCCAAAGGAGAAGGCCGAGGGCTTCAGGCTCATCTTCGACGGCAGGACCCTGGACGGCTGGGACGGCAACCCCAAACTATGGTCGGTCAGGGGCGGCGCGATAGTGGGCGAGACGACCAAGGAGAATCCCGCCAAGGGGAACACCTTCCTCATATGGAGGGGCGGCACGGCGGCGGACTTCGAGCTTCGCTTCCAGTTCAGGCTCACCGGCGGCAACAACTCCGGGGTCCAGTACCGCAGCAGGGATCTCGGCAACTGGGTCGTCGGAGGCTACCAGTACGACATCAACACCGGTCCGGAGCACATGGGGAAGCTCTACGAAGAGAAGGGAAAGCGCGGGCGCATGGCGATGGGTGGAGAGAAGGTGGCGTGGAAGGACAAGAAGGATCTCCTGGGATTCACCGTCGAGAAGGACGTGCTTGCAAAGGTCGAAAAGAAAGGGGAATGGAACGATGGGGCCGTCGTCGCCAAGGGGAACCGCATCCTCCATCTCCTCAACGGCGTCACCGTGGTGGACTTCACCGACGATGACGAGAAGAACAGGTCGATGTCGGGGATAGTCGCGCTCCAGATACACGCCGGCGCCCCGATGAAGATCGAGTTCAAGAACATCCGCCTGAAGAATCTTAAGTAGGCGTGGCCGTCCGCAGATATCGGGGCCCGATCGCCCGTAAGATAATTATGAGGGCGGCGCTCCTCCTGGCGTGCCTGGCCGCCGGCGCCCAGGGCGGTCCGAAGGACGTTCAGTGGAAGGAGGTTCACGGCGCGCGGATACCCGTGCCCCCCCAGGAGCATCCCCGGCTCTACCTGCGCGCCAGACACATCCCGGATCTGGGCTCGCGCTTGAGCCACCCGGTCCTCAAGCCGGTCGCCGACGGCCTTCGTCGGCTTGCCGCCAGAGATCCGCAGGCGAAGATAGAATGGGACTGCATTCAGTACCTTGTGACCCGTGACAAGGAGCTGGGGCTGGCGACCGCCTCCGCCGCGCTCGATCAGCTCCGGAAGGCCCGGCTTCCAAACGTCCACGACGCGTGCCGCGTCACGGGCCGCTGGATGGTCACCGGCGCGATCGCCTACGACTGGCTCCATCCGCTGCTCACGAAGGAGCTGAAGGACGATTTCATCCGCGAGCTGGTGCGGCTGGCCAAGACCCAGGAGTGCGGTTATCCCCCCGTCCGCCAGGGATCGGTGACAGGCCACTCATCCGAGGCGATGATCATGAGGGACATGATTTCCGCGGGGATCGCCGTCTACGACGAGTTCCCGGAGATGTACGAACTGGCGGCCGGGCGTTTCTTCCGAGAGCACCTGCCGGCCAGGAATTGGCTCTATCCCGGTCACGCCTACCACCAGGGGGATTCATACGGCCCTCACCGCTTCCACTGGGATCTTTTCCCCCTCTGGATATTCGACCGGCTCGGCGCGGGGAACGTCTACACCCCGGAGCAGCGATGCGTCCCTTATTACTATCTCTATACCAGGCGGCCGGACGGCCAGCGGCTCCGGGGCGGCGACTGCTTCTCCCAGGGCGCGCGCAAGGGGCAGCCCTGGAGCCTCTACCTAGGGGCGCTTCTGACGGCAAGCTACTATGGTGACGGCTATCTCCTTCATGAACACCTGCGCCAGCCGGGTGGGAACGAGAAGGACCGTATATTTGAACTGCTGTGGCGCGACACGGCGCTGCAGCCGAGGCCCCCGGACGACCTGCCGCTCTCCCGATATTTCGGGCCGCCATTCGGCTGGATGGTGGCCCGCACGGGGTGGGGCGAAAACGCAACGCTGGCCGAGATGAAGGTCAACGTCTACAACTTCTGCAACCACCAGCACCTCGACGCGGGGGCATTTCAAGTTTACTACCGGGGCGCGCTGGCGATCGATTCCGGCCTTTACCAGGGTACCGCCGGCGGATACGGCAGCCCGCACGACAGGAACTACCATTGGCGGACCATCGCCCACAACAGCCTCCTCGTGTACGACCCGAAGGAGGTTTTCGGCCGCGACTACGCGAACGACGGCGGCCAGCGCCTCCCCAACGGCCGCCGGGAGCCGGCGACCCTCGACGTTCTTCTGGATCCGAAAAACGGTTACCAGACCGGAGATGTCCTCGCCCAAGGGTTCGGCCCCGACCCGCGGATCCCCGACTACACCTATCTGACGGGCGATATCACGCGGGCCTATTCCTCGAAGGTGCGGCAGGCGGTGCGATCCTTCGTCTTCATGAACATGAAGAACGCGGCCGTCCCGGCGGCGCTGGTGGTCTTCGACCGGGTCGTCGCGTCCGATCCTTCTTTCAAGAAGTACTGGCTGCTTCACACACTGGAGGAGCCGAGGGTGGACGGGAACACCGCGGAGGTCGAGCGCGAGCAGGGGAGGATGGCGCTGACGGCGCTGCTGCCGGCGGCGGACAACCTGGAGATCGCCAAGGTCGGCGGGCCCGGGAAGGAGTTCTGGGTCTTCGGCAAGAACTACCCGACGGAACCGGGGGTGAAGGATTGGGCGCAGCGCTCTTACGAGACGGGCGCTTGGAGGCTGGAGGTGTCGCCTCGTAAGCCGGTGGAGGGAGATTTCTTCCTGGTCGTGATGCAGGTCGCCGACCGCGGATCGCCGGCCCGGCTGCCGGTTTCATTGGCGGACGAGGGGGATCTGGTGGGCTGCAAGGTCGGCGACCGCAAGGTGCTTTTCAGCCGCGCCACCGGGCGGGTGGCGAGCGTGATGGGAAGGTCCGTTAAGTGACGGAGTCGTTGGAGGTTTTATGAAACCCCTATTTGGGAACGGCAGGGGGGACATTACTCGCCGGGATTTCGTCGGGGCCGGCGGCGCATTCGCGGCGGGCCTGGCGGCGGGCAGGGCCGTGCCCCAGGAAAGGACCGAGATCCTGGCGGCGAAGGGGGGGCCGAAGACGGTGACGATCCCTCCCGCCCGCGTCTCGGCGCTTACACGCTGGCCGCGCTTCGGCGAGGCGGAAAGGAGGCGGCTTCACGAGCTGATCGACAACAACAAGTTCTACCACGAGCTCCCGATGCTCGAGGAGGAGTGGAAAAGGTATACCGGTTCCCCCTTCGTCAAGGCGCACATGAACGGATCCAGCGCGCTGACCAGCATGTACTTCGCGTTGGATCTGCCGCCCGGCAGCGAGATCATGGTGCCGTCGTACACGTTCTTCTCCGCGTGCCTGGCCATGCGGTTCTTCGGGCTCGTGCCGGTCTTCGTGGACATAGATCCGAAGACGGCGTGTTTCGACCTGGAGGACGCCAAGCGAAAGCTCACGCCGCGGGTCAGGGCGGTGGAGGTGATGCATTCCTGGGGACTTCCCTGCGAGCTCGACGCGATCGGCGAGTGGGCCAGGGAGAAGGGCCTGATCCTGCTGGAGGACGCGGCGCACGCGCACGGGGCCTCCATGATGGGCAGGAAGGCGGGCACCTGGGGCGCGATGGGCATCACCAGCTTCCAGGCCTCCAAGGTGATGCCCGCCGTCGAGGGCGGGATGGGGATGTACCAGACAAGGGAGTATTACGAGCGCGCCGCCGCGTTCGGGCACTACGAGGATCCCGAGCGTTTCCCCGACGGCAGCCCCGTGCGGGCGTACGCCGGCACGGGATTCGGCCAGAAGTACCGGATGCACCCCTTCGCGGCCGCCGTGGCCCGCGAGCAGCTCAAGGGGCTCGACGCGCTCAACGCGCTGGTAGAGAGGAACGTCCGGGCGATGAACGACAGGCTGACCCGGCTGCCGGGCATCTCCGAGCCGCGCCTGCGCCCCGACCAGAAAAGGGTCTACTACCACGCGAACATGCTCTTCATCGACTTCGAGCGGCTCGGCTTCTCGCGCGAGGCATTGATGAAGGCGCTCAGGGCCGAGGGCGTCCGCGTCAGCGTCTGGAACTATCCGGAACAGCACAAGCTGAGGATATATTCCGAGGCGAAGTGGTGGCACCACCAGCCGAGGATACCGGAATCCATGCCCGGCAACGAGTGGGTGAACCGGCACCACGTCTTCCTGCCGCTGGTCTACGAGGAGGCCCCGGAGCTGATCGATCAGTACGTCAAATCGTTCGAGAAGGTGTGGGCGCACCGTGACGAGGTGGCCGCGCTGTGAGAAGGCCGGTCGTTTTCGCGGCGCTCCTGGCCTCGTCCATCACGGCGGGGTGCGGGCCGTTGGGCCCCGCGCCGGCCCCCGCCGTCCGGGCCGCCGTTTTCTCCAGCGACGCGACTCCCCCGGTCGGGCACCCCCTCATAGGGAACGTGCCCCTGCAGGTCGTGGACGAGCCGCTCCTCCTCAAGGGTATCATCCTTGACGACGGGATCGCCAGGTGCGTACTGTGCGCGCTCGACTGGTGCACACTCGAGGGTGAATATCACCGCCAGTTTCGCCTGAAGATCGCCCGCGCCGCGGAGACCCCCGAGTCCGCGGTGGCCCTGCAATGCGTCCACACCCACAGCGCCCCTTCCCGGCGGGCCGAGCCGGGGTTCTTCGAGGAGATGACCGACAGGGCCGGTTCGGCGGCCAGGGAGGCCCTCGGGCGGCTCCGGCGCGTCACCCACGTGGGATGCGGGAAGGCCAAGGTCGAGATGTTCGCTTCCAACAGGCGCGTCCCTGGACGGGACGGGAAGATCGTGTCGCGCTGGAGCTCGACGAAGGACCCCGCCCTCCGTGATGAACCCGAAGGTTTCATCGATCCCTGGCTCCGTACGGTGACGTTTTTCGACGGCGAGACCCCGATCGCGCGGATGCACTACTATGCCTCGCATCCCCAGAGCCATTACCGCGACGGGCGGGTCCACGCGGACGTCCCGGGCTGGGCCCGCTCACGGCTCGAGAGGGAAGAGGGCGCGCCGCAGATCTACTTCACCGGGTGCGCCGGCGACGTCACCGCGGGGAAATACAACGACGGATCGCCCGAGGCGCGTGCGGCCATGATAGACAGGCTTGCGGCCGCCATGCGGAAGTCGGCCGCGGGGACGCGTAAGGAACCCGTGTCAGAAATCTCCTGGGAGGTCCGGCCGGTGGATTTCGCCTGGAAGACCGATCCCAAGTCCCCCGATCCTCCCGGCCGGCGGCATCCGGTGGAGATCGGCCTGCTGCGTATCGGTTCTGTCGATATCCTACACCTGCCCGGCGAGCCGTTCGTCGAATACCAGGTTTTCGCGCAGAACCTAAGACCGGACCGCTTCGTGGTCGTGGCCGGCTACGGCGACGGGGAACCGGGCTACATATGCACGGATGCCGCCTTCGACGAGGGAGGTTACGAACCCACGGCCTCCCGCGTCGGGCCGCCCAGCGAGTCGCGGCTGAAGGCGGCCATGGCGGATCTCCTCAAGCCCCGCAACCCCTGACCGGTCCCGGCAGGACGCCATTCTATGCCGACAAGACCCGACTTCTGATCCATCTTGACGCAGGGCGGGGAACACGTCGTCCGCGATCCGGAGGGGTGGGCGGTCCGCCGGCGCCACATCCTTGCCAACCTGCAGGAGGTGACGGGCCGGCTCCCGGACAGGCGCGGCCTAGTGCCGCTCGACATGCAGGTCATCGAGACGGTCGATCTTCCCGGGGCGGTCCGGAAGAAGATATCGTTCGCTTCAGAGCCCGGCGACCGCGTCACGGCTTACCTGCTGGTGCCGAAGGGGCTCTCCGGAAGGGTCTCCGGAATACTGTGCCTGCATCCGAACGCCCTGGGATACGCCAGCGCCACCGTGAAGGCGGTGTGGGACAACATGAGGGCGGTGGATCTCCTGCGGTCGCTGCCGGAGGTCGATCCGGAGCGCATCGGCGCGATCGGGCACTCGCTGGGCGGCCACAACGCGATCTTCACGGCCGTCTTCGACGAGCGGATCAAGGTGGTCGTCTCTTCCTGCGGCTTCACCGCCTTGGCGCGCTATCGGGGTGGGGAAACGGCTGCAGGCCGCATATCCCGACGCGGGCCATGAATTCCCAGAAGGCGGCCGCAAAACCGCTTACGCTTGGTTCGACACTTGGTTGAAGGGCGCTCCCCCGTAGCCGTCTTGGAGGGGGAGGCAGGCGAAGGTTTTCACGCGGTCGGGGCGGCTATTTGTGCTTCGTTCTCACGCGCCTGGGGGGCTTGGAGCATTCCGGGCACTTGACCAGCGCGTTGTCGTAGGGGCTGCCGCACGTGAAGGCGATGAAGCACTTCTTGTCGTTGTCCCAGAAGAACGTGTCCTCCTTGCCGCAGGCGGGGCACGTCTTGATGATGATCTCCTTGTCCTCGTGCTTGTCGCTGTTGGCGCAGATGAACATGATGTAGCCGGTGTCGTCCACGGTCCGATCGGGCACGTACGCGCCCCCCTTGCGGCTGAAGGCCGGGACGTAGACGGCCTGCTTCTCCTCCGGGACGTCCTTGCGGGTCCTGGCCATGGAAAGATCCTCGGCGCCCCAGCGTCCCTGCGTTACGGGTTCCACCGGAAGCGGGATGTTCGTGTTCTTGCCCTCCTCGGAGCGCTTGACCTCCTGGCGCGGTATGGTGATCTTTTCGAGCTCCTTAGGCGTGGCGCGGGACCGGTCGAGGGCCCGCTCGCTGTAGACCGATATCCACCAGCCGCCGTAGGCGTCCTCCGCGGTCGGCGGCGTGACCTCGAAGGTGATCCCCCCCCGGACCTTTCTATCGATGTCCTTCTTGAGGGAGGCCAGGAGCGCCCGGTCTTCGGCGTCGTCCAGCAGCGAGGCCACCAGGTCGAAGCAGTTCTTTTTGGCCGCGGCGCTCTCGAGGAGCGCGCCGTGGATGCCGATTTCGAAGCAGGCGGGGTTGTTCGGATCGCCGTATACGTTGAGCTCGTATTCACCGGCGCGGTAGGAGGTGTACGGGACGTGCCTCAGCACGCCCTTGTCTATGACGGTGCTGGGGATCTGCTTGAGGTCCTTGCCCCACCGCCTGGATGCGGCGGCCTGCCGGCAGCGGGCGCGGCTGGGCAGGGCGCGCGGGGCGTGGATCTCCCGCCCCGAGCATGCCACCAGCAGCGCGAGGGATGCGACGTAGGCGTATGTCTTCACCGCCGCAGTATATGCTCGAACGGCGCCGTGTCCATGGATTTCTCTATTCGCGCGGGCCGCGGCGGCTGGGATGTGGCGTTCGGGGCGTTTTCCTGGTACCCTTTGACTGCGGGAGGTGAGGCGTGATCCCTTCGGCTCGGGGCGCAAGAGAGGAAGACTGCCTGATTCCGATGGAAGCGGCGGGGCTGAGGTTCCGCAACAACTTCGTCGTGGGCAGCGGTCCGGCGGTGAAGAGCATCGATCAGATCAGGGAGATAGAGCGCTGCGGATGGGGCGGGGCAAGTCTCAAGCTGGCCATCGATCCTCCTTACATCAGCCTGCCGCCGCGCTACAGGTGGTTCCCCGCGAAGGGATACCATGCCTTCACCGCCGAGACGCGACTGGATCTGGATTCGAGCCTGCGCCTGATGGAGAGGGCCCGCCGCGAGACCCGGGACCTGGTGCTCTTTGCGAACATGGCCTACGCCGGGACCGAGGGCCAGGAGGGTTGGATCCGCATGGCCCGCAAGTTCGAGGCGGCCGGGGCCCACGTGATCGAGCTCAACATGTGCTGCCCCAACATGTCGTTCAACGTCCAGTCCTCCGGCGGAAGGACTGTGACGCTCTCGGGGGCAAGCCTGGGGGCCGACGCGGAGATCGTTTCCCAAACCGCGGCCGCCGTCCGGTCGGCCGTCCGGATACCGGTCTTCGTCAAGCTGACCCCGGAGGGCGGCAAGGTCGCGGACGTGGCGAAGGCGTGCTTCGATAAGGGTATCCCCTGCGCCGGCACCACCGGCAACCGGCTGGCCGTGCCCGATTTCGACGTGCGCGCCCCGGAGAAGGGCGTCTGGCGCCTCCAGGAGCAGCCGACCCTTGCCTGTTTCTCCGGACCATGGCTGAAGCCGCTGGCGCTGCGCGACGTCTGCGAGATCCGCAGGAAGTGCCGCCCGGGCGACCTCGTCATGGGCAGCGGCGGCGTGGAGAACTGGACCGATGCCGTGCAGATGATCATGTGCGGCGCGGATTTCGTCCAGATATGCACCGCCGCCATGGTGCGCGGCTTCGGGATGCTCCCGGGCATCGTCAAGGGGGTCAGGGAGTTCATGAGGGAGAAGGGATATTCGAGCTACCTGGATTTCCGCGGGGTGGTTGCATCTCGCATCGCGCCCGCCAACGAACTGGTGCTGTACCGGGGCAACGCGAAGGTGGATCAGGAGCGCTGCACGGGCTGCGGTCTCTGCGCCCGCATAGGCCACTGCCACGCCGTGCGGATGGAGGGCAAGAAGGCCCGCGTGGATCCCGCGGAGTGCACCGGCTGTTCCACGTGCGTGGACGTGTGCCCTTCGGGGGCGGTCTCCATGGAGGCCTTCGAGCGGATCGCTCCCGTGGAGAAACGCTGAACGATCCAGCGGTTCGTATCGCCATCATGAGGAGGTGGACATGATTCGCGCCGCCGCGGCGGCTTGCCTCGCCGCCATGTGGATCTCCTGCGCCGCAGGCGCCCCCGCGGCCGATCGGCCCCAGGAAACCACGGCCCAGCGCGGCGCCCGGATGGCCTGGTGGCGTGAGGCTCGATTCGGGATGTTCGTGCATTGGGGCCTATATTCTGGGCTGGCCGGGACGTGGGAGGGCAAGCCGGTGGGGAAGCGGGGCGGCTTCTCCCTGCACGATTAGAAGGTGAGCGACTACGACGCCGGCTCGGTCCTGGGTCGCGACCTGGCAAGGGAAATCGTCGAGGCGGCGCGCGCGGAGGGTCTGCGCGTGGTGCTCAAGATGAAAGGGCCGGTCGAGATCCACTGAGTCCCGGCGGCCCGGCGCCGCACGGGAGGCCGGGATGAATTTCAGGTGGGGCGCGGGATGGCCAAGACGTTCTTGACCATCCGCAGCAGGTCGTCGGGCTTGAAAGGTTTCTGCAGGTAGCCGAGCGCCCCGGAATCCTTGGCCTCCGCGATGTTGGAACCGGCGTCCCGGCCCGTGAGGAACATCACGCGGATCTTCCCGGTCCGCGGGCGTGAGACGATCTGCTTGGCCAGCTCGAAGCCGTCCTTCCCGGGCATGGAGACGTCCAGTATCGCCAGGTGCGGCCTGACCCGGTCGGCCAGCCTGAGGGCGTCCGGCGGTCGCCTGGTGGCGTGCACCTCGTAGCCTTGGGCCTGGAGGCAGCGCTTGACGATATCAGCGATCCGTGGGTCGTCGTCCACCACGATGATCCGCTTGGATCTCATTTGCATGGATTCTACCACATCCCGCTCGGCGGGCGATGTCTTGGAGCGCGGGCGGTCGAGTTGTATCATCTTGAGGTTCAAAGGGGGGACTGAAGATGGTTCATCTCTGCATGGCGTTCCTGGGCGCCTTGGCGCTCTGCCAGGCCGGCAGGCAGAAGGCCCTTGTCTTCGAGAAGACGGTGGGCGACAGGCAGGTGAAGTACAACTACCTGCTTTACCTGCCCGAGGGTTACGAAGAGAAGGGGGCCAAGAAGTGGCCGCTGGTGCTGTTCCTCCACGGGATGGGGGAGCGCGGGGATGACGTCAACAAGGTCAAGATACACGGGATCCCGAAGCTGGCCGAGAAGAAGGAGTTTCCGTTCGTGGCCGCCTCGCCGCAATGCCCGTTGAGCTCCGACTGGCGCAGGGAGACGGCGGGCCTCAACGCCTTCCTGGACGAGATCCTGGAGAAAAACGCCGTGGATCCCGACCGCGTCTACCTTACGGGCCTGAGCATGGGCGGCTACGGCACCTGGATGTGGGCCAGCGCGAACCCGGAGCGGTTCGCGGCGCTGGTGCCCATCTGCGGCGGCGGCGATCCCTCGAAGGCCGCCGCCATAAAGGATATTCCCGTGTGGGTATTCCACGGGGCCAAGGACAAGGCCGTGCCACTGAGGAAATCCGAGGAGATGGTGGAGGCGATCAAGGCCGTCGGCGGCGAGCCGAAGTTCACCGTCTATCCGGACGCGGGGCACGACTCGTGGACGGTCACTTACGACAACCCCGAGCTGTACGAGTGGATGCTAAAGCAGGTCAGGAAGAAGGCGGGTGGGAAGTAGCGGGGTGGCTTTCCTAACGGATGTGCTCCGCGCGGCCGAACGTCACCAGGGCGTCCTTCATCGAGCGGTACTGGGCCCGGATCCAGCCTTCGGATCTGGCGGCGTTGGAGACGCGGACCTCGTCCACCACGCCGCGGAAGTACGCGTCGCCGTACTGGGCGTGACGCGCGATCTTTGCGGTCTCGGGCGATGGATCGGGTGCGCCCGGTGCGGCGACGGCGGACGCCGGCCGGCCGTCCAGATAGGCCTTCAGCATGCGCCCGTCGAACGTGCCCGCCAAGTAATACCATCGGTCGGCCCCCAGGTCGCCGAAGGCGGCCGAGTGCCAGACGCCGGCGATCCGCAGGCTGACGGCGCCGGCGGATTGCGGCGTGAAGTGATCCCATGACATCTGGTAGTTGTTCTGCCGCATGATCGGGCCGGCGGCCTTCTCATGGCCGGGGGCCGCAGGGCTGCGGACCCAAGCCTCCAGCGTCCATTGCGCGAGATCCTCAGCCTCGCCGGTGTCGATGTAGTCGCGGCGGCCGTCGAAGGATCGCGCCCATCCCGCGATCCCGGCGACGACCTTCGCGGAAGTCCCGGCGCCGTGCCGGGCGCGCGCGGTCGAGTCCCTCGCGGGCGCCCCGGGGGCGTCCGCCAAGTGGTACACCAGCCGGAACCGCGCGTCCCAGACCGCCGCGGATCCCGGCGCGCCGTCCGCCGCCGGCCCGCCCCAGTACATCCAGATCGGCTCGACCGGCGACGCGGGACCGACCTCCGGGACGCGCACCCAGACGCAGGACGTCCCCGCTTCGTCCCAGGATTCGATCTCGTGCGGCAGTACGGTACGCCCATCCGCCCCGACGAACCTGAGCGACCGTCCCCGGTTTGCGTCCCCCGTGTCGATGCGGCGGCCGTCGAGGAGGACCATGAGGGGGAAGTCTCTGAGGGTTTCGCCGCCCTCCGGCGCCGCGAGCGTCAGCCGGCGGCGGTACGGCCATCCCCTGTTCCACCACGGGGCGGGGGACGAGTCCGCCTTCAACTCGCGCCCCGGTGCGACCGAGGCGCCGTGGCCTTCCGCCACCGACAGGGAACGCCCGTCCGCCAGCCGCGTCAGCCGGATCCGGCCCCGCTGCACCTCCACGCGCGCCGCTTGCCCTTGCGCGGCGATGGTGAAACGCGTGCCCAGGACCTCGATCTTGGCCGCAGGCGTGGTCACCGTCAACGGACGGACCGACGGCGCCGTGTGGATGTCGGCGGAGATCTGTCCTTGCAGGAGAACCAGATCCGCCGGGTGGTATCCGGCGGACAGGCTCGCGTCGCCCTCCAGCAGCAGCGTGGAGCCGTCTGAACGGGTCAGTCGGGCGCCGCATGAGGCGCCGGCGAGCCGCAGGCCGCGTCCCGGGAGGAGCTCGTCGCCGGGCCGCGCCGGGCGCGCGCCTTGCGGTTCCTCCGTCACGCCTTGGCCGGAGATTTCCGACAGGCGGAACGGCGTCTCGGCGGGGGAACGCGGCCGTTGCAGCAGGGCTGCGGCGCCCGCTGCGGCCAGCAGGGCCGCCCCGGCCGCAGCGATCCAGAACCTGCGGGGGGGACGGGCGGCGGCCGCGCGGAGCCGCCGCAAGGCGTTGTCGCCCGCCCGGGAGGCTCCCCCCGCCTCGATCGACCGGAGGATCCCCTCGACCGCCCGGATACGCCCTTGGCGGCGAGGGGAAAGAGGACCGGCCTCGTTGCCTTCCATCACGTCTCTTCCAGGCGGAGCCTGTCCTCCACGCACTTCAGCAGGGCCGTCCGGGCTCGCTCCAGGCGCTTGAGTACGGCCGCGAGGCTCGTACCGAGCGCCTCCGCCGCCTCCCGCGCGCTGAAACCCTTGAAGTAGTGAAGCCGGCAGCATTCCCTCAAGGGTTCGGGGAGCCGGTCGAAGCACGACCGGACCTGCAGGGCGCGCTCCTCCCACGCGTTCCCGTCGGGGTTGGCGTCGAGGGCGGCGAAGACGTCCTCCATCCCGGCGAGGACTTGCGGGTCGACGGCGGTTTCGCGCCGGCGGCGTTTCAGTTCCGCCAGCGCGAGGTTGCGCCCGATGGCCCGCAGCCAGGCGGGGAAGGCCCCTTTTTCCTTGAGCTGCCCGAGCCGGCGGTAGGCTTGCACGAACGCGTCCTGGCAGATATCCTCCGCCAGCGAGGCGTCGCCTACCAGCCCGGTGACGTACGCGCGCAGCATGGCCTGGTGCTCGGCGACCAGGATCTCGTAAACGTCCAGTTCAGCCATTCAGTTCACCTCGGCGAAGCTTATATGGTAAGGGTGCCCCGGCACCTCGAGGACGCCGGTGCACTCGAACTCCGCCTTGCCGTCAGGTCCGAGGCCGCCGAAGAGTTTGTCGCCCCAGGAGTCGATCGGGCCCGTGAGATAGTTGACGATCTTTCCGCCCCTGAAGTCCGCCACGCTCAGGATCGCGGCCCCGCGGGTGTCGGAAAGCGCCGCCGAGACGGGATCCTCCAGCCGCCTGTCGCGGAGGCGCCTGGTGATCCTTCCGTTCTGGCCCGAGACGGAGACCCACACGATTTCCCTGTCGCCGCGGCAGCAGACGACCAGGTCGGTCTTCCTGGGGGAGCTGCGGCCGCAAGCGATGGAGGTGGGATTCCGGCCGACCTGCACCAGCCCCACGGGGCGCACCCCCGAGCCGGATTGTGGATCCGCCATGACGCCCACGTCGTAAATCACCAGCCTGCCGTCCATCGTGGCGACGAAGGCCTTGGAGCCGAAGCCGCCCTCGGCCGGGTATCCGGCCGCCACCGCGGTTGGTCGCGACACGGCGGCGACCTCCACCACCTTCGGGCGGGCCTCCGGGGCGACGTCGAACGTGAAGGGCCACTGGTCGGGGGCCGGGCCCTCGTTCTTAGTCTTCTCGAAGTTCTCCATGGTGGTGAAGTACATCCTCCTCATGTACTGAAAGAGCGGCCGCAGATCGATGAAAGCGACCTTGTTTTCCGCGCGCGATGCCACGACCGCGAAGCCGCAGGAGGCGGCGCGGTGCTTGTCGTCGGCGCCCCTTGCCCACTTGTCCCGCACCGAGGCGTCGTCAAGGCGCTCCTTCGAGTTGTCCGTGAGCCAGTGCCAGCGCGCCACGTCGCACGAGGCCGAGACGGCCGTCGGGGCCGACATGTCCGGCAGATCAACGAAGCCCATCAACTTCAGGCGCGTGTAGGTCCCCACGTTGGGCAGTCCCGCATAGTGCCATGAATGATGCGCCAGTGCGCGCGCCTCGAGGGCCACCACGGCCACCTGTCCCCTCGATTTCTGGACGTCCCAGCAGGCGATGAGCGCGAACTCGTTGTTGGGGGTCACCGCCACGGCGGCGGGCACCTTCCCCTGGGGAAGCATGGTGAACGGGTAGCGGTCGTCGTTGTTCCCGTAACCGGTCGCGCCGACCAGGCCGTTGGCGAAGACCATGATCCCGCAGTTGGACCATTCGACCCGGGCGCGCTCCACGGTGACCGGCCGCTCCAGGATCCCGCCGGCCGCCTGTTTCCATGCGGGTTGGGTCAGGCCTGGGTCGGGGGACTTGCAGTACCATTCGTTCATCGTCGGGGCCAGCTGGTAGACGTGCCAGAACTTCCCGCCCCCGTGGCCCTCGTGGAAGGACCAGCAGAAGCGCATGCGGTCCGCCCCCGGGTTCCCGGGCTTCAGCGGCACGTAGAGGACCTGGCCCGCCATCCCGGTCCAGTCCACCGGGTTCTTCCCCTTCTCCTTATAGACGTACTCGCCGTTGGGGGACCGCTGGTGGATCTCCGGGAAATCGGCCTTGGCGTCCTTGTGGAAGAACTGCCAGTCCGGCCCCAGGCGGTGGTGTATGCTCGCTGGGTCCGTTGCGAACGCGGCCCGCGCGTAGGCCGAAGGCTCCACCTTCGATCCGGCGATGATCCGCTCCTTCCATGCCCCGCCGGCGCCATCGGCGGATGGGCCGTCCGGTGAAGACCCGTTGGATGCCGCATCCTTCGGCTTCCGCAGAACGCCCCTGACGGCCTTGGCTGCGGCGGCGTCCTTCGATTCGAGGACGGCCAGCAGCTTCTTGAGATTATCTTCTTCCCAACGGCCGAGGGAGCCGCCCAGCAGCAGGTAGTCCCTGAGGACGTCGGCGGGGGCGGGCTTCATGATCGGTCCGAGGAAGAGGTAGAGTCCTTCCGCGTTGAGCGCATCCCATGGGAGGACCGCCTCACCTCCCTCGGCGCTGACGCGGATTCCCTTCTCGTCGGCGGACAGGAGCCGCGCCTGCGTGGGCCGGGCCGCGCCTATCCGCAGAGGCAGGAGCTCCCGGATACCCTCCTTCGCGCGCCCGATGGTGAAAATCCTGAGACGGCCGACGATCTCCTCCTTCGAGGGGGCGGGCGCGTCCTGTCCGCCCGCGGGCGCGGCGGCTAGCAGCCACGAGAACGCAAGCGCGGAGGCATTACGGCACATATATTATAAGGATATGATCGAACGCGGGATATGACCGTAAAAATGAGACGAAGAGGAGGTTCTCCGTGATCGAAGGATCGGTTTCGCGCCGCGAGTACATCGCCGCGGTCGCCGCGCTGGCGGCCGCGGGCTCTGGGAGGCGACTGCACCTTTCCACGAATTCATACTCCTGGCACGTCTACTATCAGCGCGAGAAGAGGAATTTCGGGGCCGACCTCGACGCGGGGCTGGCCGACGTCGCTCGCAGCGGACTGGACGGTTACGAGCCAGGCGTCGGCGGGCCGGGGGACATCGACCGCCTGGAGCCCCTCCTGAAGAAGCACGGCCTGGAGATGCGCTCCATATACTGCGGCAGCGCGATGCACGAGGAGGCCCTTGCCGAGAAGAGCATCGAGCGGATAACGGCGGTGGCGGAGCGGGCGAAGGCGGGCGGGACGAAAATCGTGGTCACCAACCCGAATCCCATCGGGAAGGCCAAGACCGACGACCAGCTCAGGACGCAGGCGGACGCCCTCCAGAGGCTGGGGGAGAGGCTGGCGGGGCTCGGGATGACGCTCGCCTACCACAACCATGACCAGGAGATGCGGCAGGAGGGGCGCGAGTTCCATTCCGTGATGAAGGGGACCGATGCCAAGGTCGTGACACTTTGTCTCGACGCCCACTGGGTCTGGCGCGGCGCGGGCAACTCCTCCAAGGTACTCTCCGGGGTGGTGGGGCTCTACGGGGCCCGCGTCAGCGAGGTGCACATCCGCCAGTCGGTGAACGGCGTATGGTCTGAAACCATGGGGGACGGCGACATAGATTATACGGCGGTGGTGAAGGGTCTCGTCGCGGCGGGGGCCAAGCCGCACCTGGTCATGGAGATCGCCGTCGAGAAGGGGACTCCCCACACTATGGACGCCGTGGAGGCCCACCGCCGGAGCGCCGAATACGTCAGGAAGGTCTTCGCGCCGCTTGGATAGCCGTCACTTGCCAGCCGCCAGCTCCCGGCAGAACTGCTCGAAGGCCTGTACGCACCTGCGGACGTTCTCGGTCTGCTGGGCGTCCCAGACCTCGTACTCGATGGAGAAGACGCCTTGGAACTTCTGGCGCTTCATCTCGGCCAGTATCGCCTTGATTCCGGCCCGGCCCGTGCCGAACGGGACGTCGCGGTTCTTGTCGTTGAGATCCTTCAGGTGGAAGGAGACGATCCTGCCCTCCAGCTTTTTGACCGCATCGATGGGGTTGATGCCGGAGCGGAGCCAGTGTCCCGTGTCGGCGCAGGCCCCGACGCGCTTCCCGCAGCCTTGGACGGCCTTGAGAACCACCTGGGGATCCCAGTAGGTCGATGGTTTCGGGTGGTTGTGGAGCGCCAGGTTGATCCCGAACTCCTCGCAGAGCTTGTCTATGTCGGGGACGGATTCGGGTCTAGGTTCGGAGACCAGGGTTTCGAGCCCCATCTTTCTGGCGAACTCGAAGTCCCCGCGGCCGCTGCCGCCCACGCCGAAGTTGACGGCCTTGACGCCGGCCCCGGCCAGCTTCTTCTTCAGCTCCTCCATTGCGTCGTCGGGCATGCCGGGTCCCACCTTGACGTTGGAATCAGGCTTGAGCTTCTGGCCTGGGAACATCTCGAGGTAGCGGATGCCCAGGGAGGCGGCGTGGTCGGCCGCCTCGAAGACGGTCATCTTGTTCACGGTCCAGCACTGGAGGGCGAGGCGGAAACCCAGCTTCTCGCCGGCCGCCTGATTGCCGGGGTCGACCGGTTGCGGCGCCCGGGCCGAGCAGACGAGGAACGCCGCCGCCAGCGCACTCATGCCCGCGCAACGCATTTCTCCTCCTTTTCTCGATGATCATCGCAGTGGCACGGCGGTCGGTCAAAGGTTATTGTGCCCGCGTGAGGGGCGGCATGGCGTGTCGGAAAATCGTTTCTTCGAGGTCTCTTCGCGGTAGGATGATGGCGGTTCATTGAGGGAGGGTCGAAAATGTTTGCCGTCATCGTCAGGATGGAGGCCAGGCCCGACAAGGTCGACCAGCTCATCGCTTTGGCCCGGCACAACGCGCTCGAGACCAGGAAGGAGCCGGGTAACGTGCAGTTCGACGTCCTGCGTTCCCCGGAAAATCCCCTCAAATTCGCCCTGGTGGAGATATACAAGGACGAGGCGGCGTTGAAAGAGCACCAGAAGACGGCGCATTACGCGCGCTGGAAGGAGGAGGTCCCGGGGCTCCTGGCGCAGCCGAGGGTGAGCGAGAAGTACGACGTACTCACGCCCGGGCGTTAATGACGGGGATCGATGAAGCCTTTTTCGATACGCCTGCCGGGCGAGATCGTTTTCGGCGCCGGCGAGTCGCGCCGGGTGCCGGAGATCGCCTCGCGGCTGGGGCGGCGGATTCTTCTGGCCTGCGGCGTTCCGGCGTCGCATGAGCCGCCGTTCGTGAGGGCGCTCGGGGCTGCTGTCCGCGTCGACGTGACGCGGGAGCCGGACATCCATTCGGTGGACGAGGCCGCCCGCCTCTGTCTCGAAGGGCGGTGCGAGGTGGTTGTTGCCGTCGGGGGCGGAAGCTCGATGGACACGGGCAAGGCGGTCGCGGCATTGGCGGCCAACGGCGGGGCCGCGCTCGACTATCTCGAGGGGGTGGGCGGCGGCCGCGTATTGGAAGGGGAACCGCTCCCCTTGGTGGCGGTTCCCACCACGGCCGGCAGCGGCTCGGAAGCCACCTGGAACGCGGTCATCCGCGTGCCTGAGAAGGGGGTCAAGCGGAGCATGCGCAGTCCCCTGCTGCTGCCGAGGGTGGCGGTGGTGGATCCTGAGCTGGCCGCCGGGGCCCCGCGGGAGGTGGCCGCCGCGGCGGGGCTGGACGCGCTCACGCACCTGGCTGAGGCCTACGTCTCGACCGGGGCGCAGCCCTTCACGGATGCGCTGGCGCTGCCCGGGATCAGGTTGGCGGCCCGGGGGCTCCGCGCCTTGGCGCGCGGCGGGATGGATCCGGAGGCCCGCGACGGGTTGTCGCTGGCTTCGCTCTGGGGGGGGATATGCCTGGCCCACGCGGGGCTCGGCGTCGTTCACGGCCTGGCGGCGCCGCTGGGTGGCAGGGGGGACATCCCCCACGGGGCGGCGTGCGCCTGCCTGCTGCCTATCGCGGCGGTGATGAATCTGCAGGCGCTCCGGGAGCGCGCCCCCGAGAGCCCCGCGCTGGGGCGGTACCGGGAGATCGCCGCGGCGCTCGGGGCGGACGGACCCGGGCCCGATGAGGCGGCCAGGCGCTTTGCGGAGCTCCGCCGCGACCTGGGCGTGCGATCCCTCTCGTCCTTCGGCCTGAAGGTCGAGGACATCCCTGCGATAATCTCCGCGTCCCGCGGCGGCAGCATGAAGTACAACCCGGTGGAGCTCTCCGACGCTGAGCTGGAGAAGATCCTCCGCGCCGCGCTGGCCTGACCCGCGCCGCCTCCGGCCTCCTACTTCACGGTGTTGGAGAGCGTGCCGATCGGCTCGATGGTGATGCGGATCTCGTCGCCCGGTCGCAGGGTGAACTCGCGCGGCGGCACGATGCCGGTGCCGGTGAGGAGGAAGCAGCCGTTGGGGAAGCTGTTGTCCCTCAGGAGATATTGGACGAGGCTCTCGGGTGAGCGCTTGAGCCGGTCGAGCGATGTGGAGCCCGAGAACGCCTCGGCCCGTCCGCGGAGGACCGTCATGCGTATCTCGGTGGCCGGGGGCAGCGGCTTGCCGGAGACCAGAAGGCACGGCCCGAGGGCGCAGCTCCCGTCGTATATCTTCGCCTGCGGCAGGTAGAGGGGGTTCTCGCCCTCGATGTCGCGCGAACTCATGTCGTTGCCGGCCGTGTAACCCGCTATGGCGCCGTGCCGGTTGACGAAGACCGCCAGCTCCGGCTCCGGCACGTTCCACTTCGAATCCCCGCGGATGCGGACGTGCTGGCGGTGTCCCACGGTTCTGTGGGGGGTCGATTTGAAGTATATCTCGGGGCGCTCGGCCTCGTAGACGCGCGCGTAGAAGTCCCCTCCGCCGGCGTCCTTCGACTCCTCGATGCGGGCCTCGCGGCTGCGCTGGTAAGTGACGCCCGCGCCCCAGACTTCCTGGGTGTCGATGGGCGGCAGCAGGTCGTCCCTGTCCGGGTCGAGGCCGGACATGACGACGGTGTGCTTTCTGGCGCACGAGGCCAGGAACTCCTCCAGGTCCGGGCGGTTGATCAGCCGGCCCCAGTCGTTGTCGGGCATCGCGTGGCAGCGTCCGTAGGCCACGAGGAATATGCCTCGCGCGGTCCGGTAGAGTTTCGTCGTCATGGCCTAGTCCGATCGTTTGAAGTAATTCGGGTTCACGGCCGCGATTTCTCGCTTCCCTGGCGGCGGTGCCAGTCGTCCTTGAACAGGTTGAATCGCTCGGGGGTCATGGGGTGGTCGCGGATGAAATCCTCGTCGAGGGTGACTCCGAGGCCCGGCCCGCCGGGGAGGCCGAAATACCCGTCCTTCACCTCCGGATAGCCGGGGCCGGACGCCGCCCGCTTGACCCAGGCGTCAACGAAGTCGTTGAAGTGCTCTTGTATCTTGAAGTTGGTGACGGTGGCAGCGAGGTGGAGGCACGCCGCCGTGCTGACGGGACCTCCGACGTTGTGGGGTGCGAACGTGACGTAATATGCGTCCGCCATCGCCGCGATCTTCTTGCCCTCCAGAAGGCCGCACGACTCGGTGACGTCGGTCTGCAGGACGTCCAGGCATCCCAGCTCCAGGAGCCGGCGGACCTCGAATCGGGTGTGTACGCGCTCCCCGGCGGCCACCGGTATGTTGATCTTGGCCGCCGCCTTCGCCATCGCCTCGTGGTTGTCGGGGGGGACGGGTTCCTCGACCCACGAGGGTTTGAAAGGTTCCAGCTCCCGGGCCAGCTCGATCGCCGTGGCCGGGCTGAAGCGACCGTGCATCTCGATGAGGATCTCGACGTCGGGGCCGACGGCGCCTCGGATCGCCTCCACCAGCGAGATGGAGCGGTTCTTCTCGGCGCGCTCCATCTCGTAGAAGCCGGCCCCGAATGGATCCACCTTGAGCGCCCTGTAGCCGCGAGCGACCACATTCTTGGCGGCCTCGTGGAAGGCGTCGGGGGTCCGCTCGACCGTGTACCAGCCGTTGGCGTAGGCCTTCAGGCGGTCGCGGACCGCCCCGCCGAGCAGACGGTATACGGGCTGGCCGAGCGCCTTACCGATTATGTCCCAGCATGCGATCTCGACCAGCGCGATTCCCATCCCGGAGATTTCCTCGATCCTTGCGAAGTCTTCCACGAACATGCGTTGTACCAGGCGCTCTATTTCGAACGGGTCCGCGCCGAGGACGTAGCGTTTCGCTGCGTGTTCCAAGTATCCCAGCAGCGCCTCGGTCCTGTTCACGTTGCGGCCCTCGGAGACTCCCACCAGGCCTTCGTCCGTCTCGACCTTCAGGAAGGTGAGGTTGCGCCAGGGGGTCCCGAGCACCATCGGCGTGAGCCTGGAAATCTTCATGATATATCCTCCCTCGTAGGCTTCCCGTCAACAAGGCGCATGGTCCTCCGCTTGTTCTTGTCCCTCAGCGCGGCGGGGAGCGCCGACTCGGGGAAATTCTGCCAGCAGACCGGGCGGACGAACCTGTAGATGGCCGCGGTGCCCACGGAGGTGAAGTGCGGGTGGAACGTGGCGGGGTATGGACCCCCGTGGTGCATGGAGGCGCACACCTCCACGCCGGTGGGGAATCCGTTGAAGACGATCCTGCCTGCGATCGATTCCAGGGCCTTCATGATCTCCCTGTTTCCTTCAATCTCGCCCTCGCCGGCGTGGATCGCCGCGGCGAGGCTGCCGTCGATCGACCTTATCGCCCCGAGCAGTTCTTCCGTCGAGGCGCACCGGACCACCAGGGCGGCGGGGCCGAACACCTCCTCGCGCATGCGCCGCTGGGCGACGAAGGTCTTTGCGTCGGTGACGAAGACGTGAGCGGCGGCCTGCATCCGCGCGGCGTCCGCCGGGGCCTCCGAGCGCGCCGCCAGCGTCACGCCGGGCGTCCTTTCCAGGGCGCGGATGCCCTCGTTGAAACCCTCCAGGATGCCTCGGTGCAGGAGCGAGGCCGGCGCGAACTTTCTCATGAGGTCGCAGAACTTCGCCAGGAAGCGGTCGAAGTCCGGGTCGGCGAGTCCAAGGATGATGCCGGGCTTGGTGCAGAACTGGCCGCAGCCGAGGGTGGCCGATGCCTTGAGCCCCTCCGCGATGGCCTCGGCGCGCTCGCGGAGCGCACCGGGGAGCAGCACGACGGGGTTGACGCTGCCCATCTCCGCGTACACGGGGATGGGTACCGGCCGGCTTGCGGCCGCTTCCAGGAGGGCGCGGCCGGCGGCGAGCGATCCGGTCATGGCCACCGCCCGCACGGCGGGATGCGTCGCCAGTCGCACCCCCACCACCGCGCCGGGGCCGTGGAGCAGGGAGAAGACGCCGTCGGGCAGCCCCGTCCATTCGGCCGCCCTGCGGATCGCCTCGCCGGCCATCTCCGCCGTGCCAGGGTGCGCGGAGTGCGACTTCACGATCACCGGGCACCCGGCGGCGAGCGCCGAGGCGGTGTCGCCGCCGGCCACGGAGAAGGCCAGCGGGAAGTTGCTGGCGCAGAAGACCGCGACCGGCCCGATCGGGACCAGCATCCTGCGCAGATCGGGCTTGGGCAGGGGCCTCCTGCCGGGCAGCGGCCGGTCGATGCGCGCGTCGACCCAGGATCCTTCGCGGACGAGTTCCGCGAACATGCGGAGCTGGTTCGCCGTGCGGGTCCGCTCGGAGTTCAAGCGATCCTTTCCCAGTGCCGTCTCGGCGTCGGCGCGCTCCAGAATGGCGTCGCCGGCCGTCAGGAGTTCTTCGGCGATCCTTTCCAGGAAGGCGGCCACGGATCCGGGGGGAAGGCGCCTGAGCTGGTCGGCCGCCCCGCGGGCCAGTTCGGCCGCGCGGTCCACCTCCTGTGGGGTGGCCTCGTGGAAGGGCGGATCGAGCTCCGCCGCCGCCGATGGGCTCCAGGCTCGGAACGTCCGCTCGCCCCGCGCGGAGAGCTCGCGGCCTATGATGTTCTTGCCGTGCATCATGCCTCCATGGGGACGAGGTTGCCGTGGGGGTCGAACTCCATCTCGGTCGGACCGCGCAGGACGGAGAGATCCTTCCTGGCCGAGACGGCCTCCGCGTAGGCCTCGGAGGCTTCGAGTATCTGAAGGGAGAGAGTGTCCTTTATGCGCACGACTCGCGCCCGGCGCGGGTCGCCGGCGGTGGCTGTCCTGAGCGCCTGGGCGACGGCCTCGCGGTCGGTGTCGAAATGTATGGGCATCTTGGCGAACTCGATGCTGATGGCGGTCAGGGCGTTGGTGTACGTGGTCTTCAGGTCGACCGCCCGGACCAGGCGCGTGGTGGTGAAATCCGCCACTCCAGCGCCGGTCCCGTTCCCGTGGCTCTCCGGTGTGATGTCGCGCACGAAGAGGCGTCGCACCCTGGGGGCCTCCGGGGGGGGCGTGAAGAATTCCGGCAGCCCGCGCCCCGTGACGTTCGGATCCATGCCGGCGCCGCTGATGTTCTTGCCCAGCCGGTCCACTATCAGCAGGTCGATTTCGCCGAAGGGGATCCTCGGCATCAGGCGGCGGGCCTGGGCGTGGATCTCCTCCTCGCGCCGCTCGATGTCGGCGGCCGGCACGACCTCGATCGAGGCGGTTTCGTGCCGCTGGTTCTCCACGATCGCCAGGCCGCACAGGATAGGGGCCTTCGCCAGCGCCACCCGCGCCGCGCTTCGGATGGCGCGCTCGTGCCCCACGCTGAGCGTGGCGGCGTGGACGGCTCGGGCCCCCGCCTCCTTGCCCAGGCCGATGGCGATCATCTTCATGATGCCGCTGGTGATGCGTCCCGAGAAGTCGGTGTGCGGCTTGACTCGGTTGACCACCACGATCCCATCGGCCGCCAGCGCCTCCCTGGAGAACATGACGGGGATGCCCTCCTGGGTGGTGCCGATCAGCGTGGTCTCCATCGATGCCTTGATCGGAACGCCGAGCCGCTCCTCCGTTATGCCGTACTCGCCCAGGAGGGCGCGCTGCCCCTCGGCGGTCGCCCCCCCATGGCTGCCCATGGCGGGGACGATGAAGGGGCGGGCGCCCGATTCCTTGAGGGTCTCCACCACCGACGCCACGATCGTGTAGATGTTGGATATGCCGCGGCTGCCGACGGCCACGGCGACGTTTCCGCGCGGTGCGACCTTCTTCATCTCCCCGCGCACGGCCGCGGGTATGTCCAGCGGCGGCGCCTTGGGATATTCCTGGCGTATCAGCATCATCCGTGGAAACGGCGGAGCGGATGGGTTACCCATCGCCGCTTCCCTGTCTGCTTTCTCAGGCACGTCGAGGCCCCTCCAGAGATTTACCAGGTTTTCGCCGCGGCTCCCACTGATTCCTCGGTGTCATTTCGGCGGTCTGGAGAGTCCCTCCGCGGCGGCGGCCGCCTTGATTCTCGGGCCGCGCGGCCCCGGCGCACCGAAGATCTCCCGCAGGAGGCCGGGAAATTTCCCCAGCGACGCGATCGCCGCCGCCCACTCGGCGGGGCGTTCTTTCTTCAGGCGGTCGGATTCGCCGAGGCAGAGGGCCAGGTACGCGGCCCTCGCGCGGTGGGCGTCGGGACCGGTCAGATCGCGATCGATAGCGGGACGAAGTTCGCGCCGGAGCTCATCCAGGCGATCGAGGGGTCGGGGGAGGGGTTCCACGTTGGCAGGCGTCTCGATCCGTACGCGGTATATTTTGCGCCCGTCGCGTTCGATCTCCTCTCCTCCTTGGGCGATGATCACGTTGCGCGCCGCGGCGGCGATCTTGGCGGCGAAACCGGAGATGGTTTCGTCCTTCGGCATGTCGTCGCGGACGGTGTTCCTGTATGAATCCTTGATCTTCCAGCCCTGGGAGTCCATCCACCGGCGTCCCTTGATGACGCCCACGATGGTCCCCGCCGTGGCGGCGTTGCAGTCGGCGTCCCATCCGAAGTTGAACGCGATTTTCATGGTATCGACGAAGTCGCCGCCGCCGTAGAGGAGGGCGGCGGCGACGCATGCGGTGTTGAGTTCGTAGCCGTTGCGGTCGCGCATCTCCCCGTTGTGGCGCTGGTACTTTTCCTTCACCTTCAGGCGGGCGGCGCGCCAGTCCCGGGGGTGTTCATTCCACCAGCGGCGGACGTCGGCGACAACGCCGGCGGTCTCGCCGGCGGGATCAACTGCGGCAAGGCCGGCGTCCAGGATCTTCTGGATGTCGGTCTCGAAAAATGCCGTGGCGATCATGGAGCAGAAGAGTTGCGTGGTTTGGGCGGGCTCGCCGTCGATCGCCACGCGGGTGTAGTGGAGGCCGATGCGAGATGCGGTGCGAGGCATGCCGGGGGCCATCATGCCGAAGGATTCGCTGAGGAATTGGGCGGATATGTTGAAGGCGGACCAGGGGTTGATCGCGATGCGGCCGGTGAGGGGCGGTTCCAGACCGAGATCCATGAGCCGCCGGGCGTAGAGGTTTGCGCACCAGATGCCCCGGTTGATGTGGGCCGTCCAGAGCTCGCGGATGCGGGCGTAGGGCAGGAATATCTCGCCGGTGCGGGCCATCTCGGATGCGTAGACCCATTCGATGTCGGTGTCGTCGTCGGTCCGGGCGCCGTCGGGGAGACCCGGGGTGTACTCCTCGACCTTGCCCGGTTCGTGGATGTATTTCATCTCGTGGGGGAGGCCGTTGAGGTTCCCCAGCAGCTGGGCGAGCAAGCCCCCTTGGATCTTGTCCTCGAGGAGGGCGGCGGGGATCTCCGCGGTTTGAGGGGCGTCCTGCGGCGGGATCCCGGCGCGTCCGAGAAGGATGGCGGCCAGCGCGAGCAGCTTCATCGGGCGGGATCCTTCCGTGGGGCCACCTCCGCGCCGATGGCCTTCTCGAAGAACTTGATTATGGTGGAGAAGTCCTCCTCGCCGCGGCCGTCGGCAATGGAGGCGAGGAAGATCTGCTTGGTGGCGGAAAGGGCGGGCATGGGGACGCGAAGGGCGTGAGCGGCCTCGAGGGCCAGCTGGAGATCCTTGTCCATGAGCTTCAGGGGGAAGAAGGGGGTGAAGTCGCGCCTGAGGATCGGAGGGCCCTTCATCTCCGCGATGCCGGAGCGGGCGCGACCGGCCTGGATTATCTCGTACATGAGCGCGGGATCGATGCCCGCCTTCGTGGCCAGTGCCATTCCTTCGCTGAAGGCCTCGAGGGTCACCGATACGATCATGTTGAATACCAGCTTGGCGTAGCAGCCCATGCCCGAGGGTCCGATGTAACGGGCGGACTTGCCCATGCAGGCGAGGATGTCCTCGGCGCGCTCGAATACGGCGCGGTCGCCGCCCACCATGAAGCCGAGTTCGCCCTTCTCGGCCTCGTTCTTGCTGCCGAAGACAGGGGCATCCAACATGTAAGCCCCCTTGGCCTTGAGCTTTGCCGAGACGCGGAGGCTCGCGGCGGGCGATACGGTGCTGGAGTCGATCATGATCGCCCCGGGTTGGATCGTCTTGAGGATGCCTTCGGGACCTTCGACCGTCTCCATGAGGGCGGGGGGATCGGCTAGCATCGTGATAACCCATTGCGCGTCCCGGGCTGCTTCCGCGGGGGTGTCGACGACGGTGCCGCCGATCTGTGCGATTTCCTCAGCTTTTGAGCGGGTGCGGTTATATAGTCGGACGGCATGTCCTGCACGGATCAGGCAACGGGCCATGCCTCGTCCCATGAGTCCCAGTCCCACGAATCCGATTTTTTCGCCCATGGCGTCCCTTTCTATCACTGCAATTTTAATACATTAATTGAGGCTGATTCTTGTATGATAATTGTCGACTGTCGACAGGTCAACAACCATGGCCGAGGCCCCCAAAAGTGCAGTCATTCAGAAAGAAATTCTAAGGGACAAGATATTCGCCGTCCTCAAGGATTGGATTCTTGACGGCACATTGAAACCTGGTCAGAGGATAGTCGAATCGGTCCTGGCCGCTCAACTCAAGGTCAGTCGCGCCCCTTTCAGGGAAGCCCTCTGGTTGCTGGCACGGCATGGCTTGGTGACGCTCAGGGCCCATCAGGGGGCGTACGTCGCCCGGCTCTCCGAAAAGGACGTGAAGGAGATATTCGAGGTCCGCCAAGCCCTCGAAACCTACTGTGCGCGGAAGATAAAGGCAAGCCTTACGCCGGAGAAGACAGCCCGCCTGAGGTCCGCCCTCCAGCGGCTGGAGGAGGCCGCCGCCCGCAAGGACATGGCGGCGTTCAGCCAGGCGGATCTGGAATTCCACACCACGATCGCCGAGTTGGCGGACAACAAGCACATCGAGGATATACTGCGGGGGACCTCCACCCGCTTTTTCGGCTATGAGCTCATCCTCGACCACGCGCGCGGCTCGACCTTTCGTTTCGAGGCGGTCCTGGAGGAGCACAGGCGGATGTTCCGGCTCATCCTCGAAGGGGACGACGCGGAAATCGAGTCCGGTTTCAGGAAGGCTTTCGCGTCGTTCTTCGATTACGTCATGGAGCGTTTCCGCGGCGCCGGGCAGTGATTCAAAAACGCGTTGCGGAGGACGCAATGCAAAGACGATGGTCGTTCAAGGACAACGAATCGGCGATGGGGGAGCATGGATGGTACAACGGCAACTCTGGGGGACAAGCGCACCCGGCGGGGCAGAAGAAGCCGAACCCTGCTGATCGCGGCGAATTTTTAAGATGAGGGGACTTGAAGAGCTGATAGTCTCCCAGCACGCCTACGATCTGGCGCGTTGCTTCGCGTACCGGTCGACGACATTCCCGAAGCCGCACCGGTTCACGCTGGGGGACCGGGCGCAAACGACCCCTGAATAAGGCGTTGAGGGGAGCGGAGGGGGGCGTTGAAAACTAACCTGAGGCAGTGCTGGGATGGGGATCTCCCCGCTGTCGTTGCCCCGAGGAGTCAATAGGGCTTGTATACAGTTCCGGAAGATGGCGCGACTGCACCTGCTCGAGGCATTGGCCACGGGGAAGAGAGGTCTACCAGCGGGGCAACCGGATGCCTTGGCGGATCAGGCCAAGCATCAATCCAGGAAAAGGAAGGCCCGATAGGCCACGCTGCGGGCCGTCCTGGACGCCAACGTGTTTGTGAGTGCCTTTCTTCAACCAAAGGGACCCTCCGGATGCATCATGCGCGGTTTTCTTGAAAGGAATAGCTTCGAGTTGATGCTCTCGGAATCGATCCTGTCTGAGGTGCGCGGATCGATGAGGTACCCTCGGGTTCGTCGGCGCCTGGCCCTTTCGAATCTGGAGATTGAGGCGAGAATCGCCTCCATCTGACTTCTGGCTGATCTTGTCTCGGGGGAAACCAAGGTCCACGCCTTAGAAGCCGCACCGACTGCGCCGGCACCTCATTCATGGCCGACCGGCCCCCCGACGAAGTCTTCGCCCAGCAGCTTTTGAAGGTCGGGCTTGCCACGGATAACCATGTCAAGGAAGCCCTTCGCGAACAAACCGAGCGTGCCCTGAAGGGCGTGTCTGTCCCGCTGGCCCAGATACTTGTGGAGCGTGGGGTCATCGCCGCGTTCCAGCGCCAGAACATCGAAAAGAAGCTCGAGAGCCAGCGGGAAGAAGCCAAGCGCCTCGGCCCCTACCGGGTCCTGCGGAAGCTCGGCGAGGCGGGGGTGAGGTGCTCCCCATTTTTAGGGCCAGTCGATGTCTCAGTCTTCCGACCGGGTCAACGTATTCCCGCTCCTCTTTAAACCAATAGTTTTTTTTCTTCGCGCGCCCTCAACCCAGGCGAGCGGAGCGAGCCCGGGGCGCGCGAAGAGGAAAACTCCTTTTCCCACTTCGCCCGGAACTCCAAGGGAGTCAGGTACCCCAAGCTCGAATGAGGGCGTTTGGCATTGTACTCACGCCTCCAGGCAGCGATTACAACCTTAAGTCGTACGTCCAGACATGCCTCGGATAAAGCGCTTTAAGAGGCGCCTGACCCCCCTTTCGAACCCTTTCCCGTGAGGGCTTCCGAGAGAGCGCCAGCCCCAGCTTCTTCCACAGGCGATACACCCTCTTCAGGTTCACCTTCTCAAGCTCGCGCAGCCGCCTTGCCTCCGAGATCGTCAGCCATTGATACTTCCTGCGCCACCGATAGAACGTGAACTCCGAGATCGCGTGCTTGCGGCAGACCTCCACAATCGGAATCTGCCCCGTCTCGGCTTCCTTCAGGATCCGGACGATCTGCTTTTCACTGAACCGCTTCTGCTTCATCGATCCTCCTCCCCCGGTCGGAGGATCTTAACATTGAGACTTCATGTGGCCCTAATTTTGGGGAGCAGGCCCGCGAAGATATTGGACATGGGTTTGCGGTGGCGCAGGCGGCACTGGGGAAGGGAGGGCGTCCCAGGCCAACAAGGAGGTGGGGAGATACAAGAGGGGGGTTGAGGCGCGGGCGGCGGAGTGGTTGGAGAATGCGATCCCGGGCCCGACGGGGCTGTTGAAGGTATCGGCGCATAAGTCGAATCCCTCCCATTGGGGCGAAGATCCAGCTCAAGATGAGGGAGCCTGGGTGATGCAACGGCAACTCTGGGGGCCAGACGCACCCGGTGGGGCAGAAGAAGCCGAATCCGTGGGGCCTCTTCGACATGCACGGGAAAGTGTGGGGGTGGCGCCAAGATTGGCATGGACCGTATGGGTCGTGGCCCGGCGGGAAGAGGAGGTCGCGCGCGTGGTGGGTGGCCCCGGAGGTGCTGCGGCTGATGGGGTGGATCCTGGCGGCGCGGGGAGACGGGGGCCTCCTCTTCTTCCGTTTGCCGGTGCACGAGGCCTGATTCACCGGCAGTGACCATGACAAGGGATCCTTTTCGATAAAAACAATATGATCCCGACTTATCTGCCGGCTGAGTTCCTTGGAACGAACCAATGGGAGCGCCAGTACGCCCTGTCGAGGGCGTAGCAGTCGACCGGCTCACCCGGCGGCGGGATGTCGGGCAATATGCCGTACCGCTTCATCTCCCGCAAGTACGGCTGGGGAGGGCGGAATCCGGGCATGTCGAACCGCTTGATATCCTCCAGCCGTCGCTTCCCCGCGACGCAGAGTGACAGTATCGCCCTGTAATCGGGGTCGTTCGCGTCCGCGAATACGGGGCCGCAAACGCCGTAACCACCGGCGGCGGGCGAAAGCGGCGCCAGCAGCGCCAGCGACCTGTTCGGCCGCGTCAGGTTGAACAGGCGGTGGCGGCTCATCCGCAGCCGGGGGTCGCCCATGTCCATCTTCCAGAACGATATGCCGATCTCGTCGGAGAGATTCAGCGGCAGCGAACGGTGACCCTGATGGCATCCGGCGCACCTCCGGCGGACGGCCTCGGCGGCGGCGCGCGCCTCGAGCCACGCGCGGTCCGTCTCCACCTGCTCGTTTGCGGCGTATCCGCCGATCATCCCGGAACCAAGGGCTCCATAGGTGCCCGGATAGGCCGCCCCCGTCTCTATCCAGCACCGCAGGATGTCCGTTTCCTGGGGTGTCAACCTCGCCCCGTGATGGCTCCCGTCGATCTTTCTCATGATCGGACTTGCCGATGATCCCAGCGCGCGCGGCGGATAATTGCTGCGCGGGTCGTCGCGACCGTCGGAGAAGAGCCGGAGCCTCGTCAGTTCAAAATAGCTGTGGGAGAACATGGGGCCCCTGTCACCTGAGAGTACTACGCCCCCGGCCCTGGGGCCTTCCTCGGGGCCGCGCGCGTCCGCCGGCCGGTCGTAGTCATGGCACCGGAGACAGCGGCGGTCGAGGATTGGTTGCACGTCGCGCGGGAAATCCAGGACCTCCGGCACCCCGGCGATCGGCTCCACGCGGCTCGGCGGGCGGGAGAGGGCCGCCAGCGCCGCATCGTTGGACATCGTCCGCGTGCGTGACTCGTGACATCCCACGCACCCGATTGTCTCGCCCGGTGCCACGGAGCAGAAGCTCTGCATGCGTTTTACCGCCAGCCCGCGATCGTCGAGGGCCGCGAAGAAGAAGGCGCGGTTGGCGGGCAACTCGAAGTGGGCCGAGCCGTCCTGCTCCACCGGCACGGTCCCCAGGATGCGGACCAGTGTGAAGGTGCCCCCGTAACTGATCGGGTCCATCCCGCCGGTGTAGTTGATCGGTTTCGGCAGGGACTCGAGCACCAGGAGCTTCTTTATCTCCCCTTTCTTGACGCCCGCCATGTTCCGGCCCGCGGTCACGTCGGCCAGCACGAGCGTTCCCGTCGGGCTTTCCTCCCTCCCGCGAGGGGGTATGATCCGTTCTCTTTGCCGGCGCACGACCGGACGGGGCTCGTGGAGCTCGGCGCGGCCGAAGTCATCGGTGAGCGTGAACAGCCTCCCGCTCTCGCCGCGCGCGTTCATCATCAGCAGCTCCCGCCCGCGCGCCACCAGGAATTCGTCCGCCGACAGCGGATATGGATCCCGACAATCGTGTTCCCGGCTGATGCGCCGAAGGGAGGCCGGGTGATCTGGACCTCGCCGCGAGTTGACGACGGCCACGTATCCGGCGTGCTCCCGCTGGCCGTGCCCCGGCGACTCGATGAGGACCACCTCGTCGGTGCCGGGGATGGGTTTGGCGTCGATGAAGACGCCGCCGGGATGCATGTTGCCGAAATAGACCATGTGGCCGGTCCCGTCGGGATTGGCGGTCCAGAGGTGGTGATAATGTACCTGCGAACGGTCCACGTACTCCCAGCGCTGGTAGAGGATGCGGCCGTCGGGCAGCGGCCACGGCGTGTTGTCGTGCTCGATGTTGGCGGATATGGGGCGGATGTTTCGGCCGTCGGCGTCGCAGCGGTGGAGGACGGCCACCTGCGTCAGCCAGCAGTTGACCCATCTCCTGCAGCGGGCCGAGACGAATACTATACCACCGTCCGGCAGGTAGGCCGGCTCTATGTCGTCGTAGGGGCCGTCCGTCAGCCGCCGCAGGTTCCGGCCGTCCGTGCCGATCTCGTAGAGGTGGAACGTCTCCCGGCCCGCCGGCCTGTATGAGAACAGTAGCCTGTCCCCGTCGTAGTGGACCACCGGGTCGCGGACGGTCCCCTCCGGGTCGTCCAGGAGGTGCGTGACGCGCCCGGTGCGCGCGTCCAGCTTGGAGAGCCGTCCCGCCTTCCTGTAGCACTTGTTCCTGTCGTCCGGGGCGAAGTAGCCGAAGTTGGCGTACCAGTGGCCGTCCGGGCCCGGTTGGCGCGCGGCGAAGACGATCTCGGCCACGCCGTGGCGGGCGAGCGCCTCCGAGAGGGCGCGCCGGCGCTCCTCGGCGGCGCGTTCCGCCTCCCGCCGAGAACGGTCCAGGGTCGCCTTGAGAAGGCCGGCGGTCTCCTCACCCGGAAGCTCCACCTCCCAGATCGAATAAAGGGGATGGGGACCGGTCCGGAGGCAGAGTATGCGCAGGAAGCGGCCCGTGCCTGAGAGTCCCTCGTGGACCGATCGTCCCTCCTTGCCGTTCTTTTCGTGATGGATGGCGCGCCATATCCGGCCGTCATCCGATACCTGCACCTGGTATTCGGCGGCGAAGGCCGCCTCCCACACTATTGCCACACGACTCACGCGCGTCGGCCTGCCCAGATCGACTTGTATCCATTGTTGGCCGCCGCCGCTGCTGGCCCATCGGGTCTTCGGGTCGCCGTCGAAGGCGCGCTCCGGGGCGAACGACTCTGATCGTAAAGGGCCGTGAACCGACGATGCCGCGAAGACAGCCGCCGCGGGGTCGTCGTCGGACGCGGCCGCCAACAGCAGCCCTGCGATGAACCAATGACCGATTTGAAGCGTTTTCGGCCTCCGATATTCATAACGCGCACGGATCGGAGTTTTGGCCTTTTTCCGCCGGCCGTTCCGAGCGGCGCTCCGCGGCCGTAGATAATTATGCCGGTGTCTTGCCTGCGGGCGGCCGCCTGCGCGGCGGCCGCCCTCTGGTCCGTGGGGCAGGAGGTGACGCGTTCGCAGGAGCAGTACCGGCTCAATCCTGTGCCGCAGTCGTTGGAATCCAAGAGCGGAGTGGGCAACACCATGCCGGTCCTGGCGCTGGCTCACGTGCTGACCGGCGACGCCCGCCACCTTGACTCGGCCCGCGCGTTGGCGCTGGCGTCCTGTTCATATACGACCTGGGGCCTCGGCCGCACCAGTGGAAGAACACCGCCGCCTACCGGCTGTACATGGCGCTCCCCCGCGGATCCTGGACCGCGCGCAGCAACGTCGTCGACATCGCCGATTGCCCCCGCGGGAACTGGTACGGGCCGGACTATCTGCTGCGCGCCTTGGCGCGCGAATACCGCGACGGCCACGCGCAGTGGCTGGCGGCGGAGGTGGACGCCGCCGGCGTCGATTCTCCTGAGGCGAGGTGGTTGAACCTCATCTGGTCCGACCCATCTGTGGCGCCCAGACCGCCCGGGGGGCTGCCGACGATGCGGCACTTCGAGGGCATGGGTGTGGTCTCGGCCCGCAGCGGGTGGGCCGGTGACGAGTCCCTGGTCGTCTTCAAGTGCGACCCTTTCATCGGTCACAAGGCGGTCCAGGAGTTCACCCATGATCCCGGCGGCGGCCACGTGCATCCGGACGCGAACCACTACCTCCTGTTCGGCGCCGGCGAGTGGCTCGTGCGCGACGACGTATACAGGGCCAAGGAGACAAGCCAGCACAACAAGTTGTTGGTCGACGGCAATGGGCAGCTGGGCGAGGGGCGGATGTGGTTCGACGTCGTCAGGCAGCGAGCCGCCGGCGGGGGTGGTGATGGAGGCGCGGGGAGACACTTGGACGTTCCGCGCCGCAGGCAGGCCGGCGTCGCTTGATCTGAGGACCGGCGAGGCGCGGTAGCGGCGCTCGGGGCGGGGTGATATACTCCCGTGGTACTGGGAGGCGATTTAACGATGGAAGGGATGCTGGACCGACGGGATTTCATCAAGGGCTCGATCGGTGCCTTGAGCCTGGAGGAGATGGCGCTCCTCTCCTGGATGGACGGCGGGGGTCGTCAGGACGCGACCTCCTCGCCGGTCAAGGGGATGCCGAAGGGTAAGATCTGCGGGGTCGAGATATCCAGGCTGATCGTCGGCGGGAATCTAACCAGCGGCAACGCCCACAGCCGCGATCTGTTGTACGTCTCCCCGCTGCTTAGGCGCTACTTTACGGACGAGAAGATATTTGAGACGTGGGCCTTATGCGAGCAGAACGGGATCAACACGGCGATCACCCGGCTCGACGACCAGACGGTGCGTCTCATGGGCCGGTACTGGAAGGAGAGGGGCGGCAAGATCCAGTGGGTCGTCCAGATCAAGCCGGCGAGGCTGGACTTGCAGGCGTTCAAGGAGGACACAAAGAGGGCCATAGACTCCGGCGCGGTCGGGACCTACGTGCAGGGGAGCCTCGCGGACGAGCTCGTCAGGGAGGGGAGGACGGGGCTTATCGGCGAGGCCCTCCAGGACATGAAGGACCGCGGGGTGATAGCGGGCATCGGGGCGCACTGCCTGGAGGTACCCGTGGCCTGCGAGAAGGCTGGGTTCAGGCCCGACTTCTACATGAAGACGCTGCACGGCCGTGACTACTGGTCCTTCAACCCGCGCGGCGAGCGGTGGGAGCCCTTCCATCCCATCAGCCGGAAGTCCGGTGACAACGTATGGTGCATCAATCCCGAAGAGACCATCGAGTTCATGCGTTCGGTGACCTGCGCCTGGATAGCCTTCAAGGTCCTGGCGGCGGGTGCCATCCACCCGCGCGACGGGTTCAAGTACGCCTTCGAGAACGGGGCCGACTTCGCGTGCGTCGGGATATTCGACTTCCAGGTGGCGGAGGACACGCGGCTGGCCGCGGATGTCCTTTCCGGGGATTTGCAGCGCCGGCGCCCATGGCGGGCGTGACGGCCGCGGCGTATCAGCTCGGCAAACCGCCCAGTATCAGCCAGAGGGCAAGCCTTAAGAGCGCGCCGGCCGCGGCCGCCAGCAGCTGGACGAGCACCGTGAGGAAGTAGTTGTAGGGGTGGTGGAACCGGAACAGGACGCTCATCAGGCCGCCCAGGAACCCGCCGTAAGCGGCCCAGCCGACCAGCGTCTCGTCGTCGCTCTCCACGAAGAAAGCCGCGATGGAACCTATCGAGGCCACCGTTCCCCAAAGGATGGCGATGATGTAGTAAATGTAGCTCAGGGCCGACAGCGCGTCTCCCGCCCCCGGCACCAGCATGAAGCCGGAGATCAAGCCTATGACCAGCGCGATCGCCTGCGGCTTGTCGAAACGCTTGGGCTGGCCGCCGGCCTGGATGGCGCTGATGCCCACCGACTTGCGGCGGGAAGGGACCGACTTGGCGGCATCGGCCATCGTTGCGACCTCCAGGATTTTCTCGCCCCCATTATAGAATTTTTGGGTTGAAACAAGATCCAGAAACGTCGGGCGCCGGTGGGGTGGGCGGGCGGTCACTCCGGCGGTTCGCCCAGGATGCCGTCCTCCTCCATCTCCTTGACCCGGCGGATGGGCGGCGGTACGCGCCCCTCGACGGGGATGTTGTTGTGTGTCCCGTAGGCCACGGAGATCCCGACCACATCGCGCCCCTTGTCCGCTCGGAGGCGCCGGAAGACGTTGCCGATGATGAGGCCGGAGCCGTCCCGTATGCCCACCCCGTGGCGGATCTCCTCGAAGACGTTGCGTTTCACGACTAAAGTCCCGTCCATGCCCGGGTGCGTATCCACCGCGCAGCGCTGGTAGCGCGTGAGGTCATCGCCCCGGACCTGGTTGTGGACGAACTCCCACTGGGTCTTCCTCACCCCCGGCTTGTGTACGTGCTTGCCGGGGCGTTTGGCGCTCCCCCGGTCCAAGGCCCGTTGGAGGCGAGGGAATGGCGGTTCTGGCCGAATTCGTTGTCGACGATCAGGACGCCGGCGCCGGAGTAGACCGCCACGCCGTAGCCCAGGCCGTCGCGGAGATTGTGGTGGATGCGGCAGTGATCGAGCTGGGCGGCCGCGGCGCCCCTCGGCCCCGCCTCGTCGCGTCCCGCCGGGAAGATCGGAAGGAGGGCGGCCATGCCCCATGTCCCGAGCATCTCTTCACTCCGCCCCGGCTTCGTGGGCCGGCCTGATTACACGAGCATCCTTCATATTGGGTGGACCGCCCCGCCGCGGCCCGCGCTCGCGGAGGGCCCGAGGGGGGTCACTTCAGCGCCTCAGCGATCTTCGCCTCGTCCCAGGCCGCGTTGGAGATCGTCAGGGCCCCCTTGCAGCCCGCCGCGCGGTAGGCGTCCCGGATCCACGATGCGTCCAGTGCGCCCCGGACGTCGTGGAGGACGAGGCGGCGGGGGGCGCATAGGGCCGCCGCCGTACGCAGTCCTCCTACGCGCAGCATGGAGGGGTGTTGGCGGGCGCCCGTCCAGGTATCCTCGGAGCGGTCGTCCAGGCCGCACGTATCCACGATCACGGTGTTGAGCTTTCGGCAGGGCGCTACCGCCGCCGCCAGGAGCGTAGGTATGCCCGCCTCTCCGAGCCCGACGAGGCGCACCTCCCGCGTCGACGGGTGGGCCTCCAGCGCGGCCAGTTCGTCGGCGATGTCTTGGACGCGGCGGGCGAGCTCCGTGCGGAAGAAGGTCGTCGGGTAGGTTTTCAACTGTTCATTGTTCCCGCCGGACGGCGGCTCCGGCTCGTGGTTCAGAGGTAGCATGGCGGTCAGCGCGTCCCGTACCGTAATGGCCGTGGTCTCCTTGTCTCCGAGTCCCACCACCAGCGTCGCGCGGGGTGATTCCGCGCGGCGGCCTCGCCCGGTCGCCGGCTCGCGGAGCGTGAGCACTGTTCTCAAGGCCGGGCGCATGAGCCGCCTGAAACGCTCAAGCGAGGCCTCGTCCCGAGGGCGCAGGGATTCCAGCTGGTTTTTCACCATCTCGCGCAGAAGATTTCTAAGTCCTTCGACGTCCTTGGCCCCGTCGGGAATGGGCTTGTCGGGCCCGAAGACGGCGAGATCCTCTTTCTTGTCCACGGTAAAGGCGGGTTCGGGGATCTGCATCGCGTCGGGTTTGCCCTGCAGCCAGCGCGCCAGCCAGGCGTATACGGCCTCCCGCGAGTTTTGGTTGTAATTGTGGCCGTAGTTGAACTGCACCACGCGGAACCTTTCCTCCACGCCGAGGGCCCTGTATGCGCGCTGGATCGCCGGACCTTCGAGCGAGGGAACGTTCTTTGTCCAGTCGCCCGTGCAGGAAACCAGTATCAGTGGTCTGGGCGCGGCGGCGGCGGCGATCTCCACGTTGTTGAGGTCGATGCGGAGAAACGGCGCGTTCTCGCAGGAGCATCCGCCTTGGAACTCGGCCGCCACCATGTTCACGGGGGCGGCGCATGCAATGCGATCGTCCACGGCCGTCAGTAGGAAGGTCTGCGTGCCGCCCCCGGAGGCGCCGGTTGCGCCGAGGCGGCCAGGGTCGACGTCGGGGAGCGACGCCACGAAGTCCACCGCGCGCAGGCTGTTCCATAGCTGGAGCCCCAGGAGCCCCATCCCCCACGCGGGGTCGCTGAACCTGTGGGGGAGCTGTTTGAAGTCGCCGTAGCCGACCATGTCGTAGCTGAAGACCACGAATCCTAGGCGGGCGAGGGTTATGGCGCGGCCGGGGACGGAGCCGTCCTTGGTGTCGTTGAAGCGGCCGTATTTCCAGTGGCCGTGGGGAGAGACCACGCCGGGGAAGGGACCTTTCTGCCCGCTGGGCCGGTAGAGGTTCCCCGTCAGATAAAATCCCGGCAGGGTTTCCAGACGGACTTTCTCCACCGTGTAGCCGTCGCGCTGGAGCTTTCCGAAGACGGCGGGTTTGAGCGGGGGGCGGTCGAACTCCGGCCACAGCCCCGCCGAGACGAGTATCCGGCGGCGGATTTCAGCCCGCCGGGCCTTCCACGCGTCGGGCGATTTGGAGGACGCCTCCAGTCGCAGCTCCCATGACGGTTTTGCGTCCTGCGGCGCGGGGGCGCCGGTGGCGGCGCCCAGCAGCGCGGCCGCGGCGATGAATAGCGTTGTTGGCCTCATGAAAGCAATACGGTGCGGGGGCGCCTCGGGTTGAGACGCTTGCAGGGACGGCGGCCGTCCGGCGCCCCGCTCCGGTGGGGAGCGCCGGACGGCGCCGGTGCGCGCTACTTCGTCTCGATCGGTATGCGCCTGGCCCCTGCGCTCTTCGACTTCCCGACGCGGATGGTGAGCACGCCGTTGGAATACTCCGCCGCGACCTTGTCCGGATCCGCGCCGGCCGGGAGCTCCAAGGTCCGGCTGAAGGAGCCGTAGCGGCACTCGGAGCGCATGAATCCCTTGCCCTTCTCCTCGTGCGATTCCTTCTTCCGGCCGGAGATCGTCAGCGTGTTGCCCGCCATCGAAAGGTCGATCTCCTTGGGATCCACCCCGGGTATCTCGGCGCGGACGGTGATCTCCTTCTCGCCGTCCCTTACGTCCATCGCGGGCGCCCAGCATGCCCACGAGGAAAGCGGGCCCCATTCCATGGCGCCCCATGGATCCCTGAAGAATCTATCGAACAACCGGTCCATTTCGGTCCGCAGGCGGCCAATCCCGAAGTCCCTGTCGTGGCCGCGCGCGGCGGCTTCCTTCTTTTTCCACGGTATCAGCTTCATTGACGCACCTCCTGTTATTTCCCCTTTACCTCGATCTTTCGGGGCTTGGCCGCCTCGACCTTGGGCAGGTTGAGGGTCAGAAGGCCGTCGGCGTATTCCGCCGTGATCCGCCCCGCGTCGATCGACTCGCTGACGCAGAACGAGCGATAGAAATCACCCACACCGTACTCCCGCAGCAGGAACGACGTCCCTTCAGGCTGCCTGGGGGCGGCCTTGCCCCAGATGGTGAGGACGCCGTTTTCGAACTGGACGTCCACGTCCTTGGCCTCCACGCCGGGAAGCTCCGCTACGACCACCAGCTTCTCGTCGTCTTCGATTATGTCGGCATGGGGGACGTACCGGGGGCCGCCGTAGGTGGGCTCCGCCCGCGAAGCCTCCTGCTTGACGGCTTCCTTAGTCATCTCCGTGCTCATCGTCGCACCTCCTCGACTACCGGCTTTCCAGCAGCTTCACCTCTATCTTCCGGGGCCTGGCTTCCGCGGCCTTCGGGAGCGTGACGGCCAGGATGCCGTTTTTGAGCGTCGCCTGGACCTTGTCCGCCTCGATCTCCACGGGCAGTTCCAGCGTCCGGTGGAACTTCCCGAAGCCGCGCTCGCGGCGGTGCCAGGTCGCGCCCCGGCTCTCCTGGGCCTTGCGCTCCCCGGAGATGGACAGTTCGCTGCCGCGGACGTGGATCTCCACGTCGTCGATCTTGAAGCCCGGCAGCTCGGCCTCGGCGTACAAGTTGGCATCGTCCTCCCACACGTTGACGGCGGGGTATGGGAACTCGTACGCCGGGCCGTCCTCGGCATAGTCGCGGAAGAGCTGATCCATCTCCCGCCGGAGCTGGTTCAGCCGGTCCGCGAACAGCGAGAGAGTCCCGAACATCGTTCGCCTCCTTTCCGCGCGTTCCGGCGGCCCGCGGCGCCCCGCCGCGGCCGCCAAGCGCATATGGGTAAAGCGCAAATTAAATGCCAAAGCCTCGTTGGGGCATCGCTTCCAAGTTCATGGCGCGAAAGGATGTTGTGCGAGCGCACCGCGGCCTTGTCCCCCTGGCCTGCCACGATGACAGCCGCGGGCGGGACCTGGGGGAGTCAAAAGGGCTTCGTCTAGGGCGTATCGGAGGTTCCGCGAGGTGGCACGGTCGTTGCTGTGGTTGCCGTATAATGAGGGAATGTCCGCAGCCGCGGGGGCGTTGGGAACATGAGGATCGACCGCATAACCGACAAGGCCCGTGAGGCGTTGGAGGCCGCGCGCGCGATTGCCGAGGATCGCGGCCACACGGAGATAGAGCCGGAGCACGTCGGGATCGCGCTCCTCGACCAAGTCGAAGGCACGGCCGCGCCCCTGATAAGGGCGGCGGGGGCCGATCCTGCCCGGCTGCGCGAATCCTTCGGGCGCGCCATCGAGCGCCTGCCCCGCGTGGAAGGGGACCGTTCCGGGGCGGAGCTTTCCCGCAGGACGCGGAAGATGCTCCAGGACGCCTGGCGCGAGGCGGAGTCGCTGAAGGACGAATACCTTTCCACCGAGCACCTGGTGATCGCCATGGCCGCCGACGGCCTGGCGGGCGTCGGCCGCGAGCGGCTGCTCGGGGCGCTGGCATCCGTGCGCGGCAACCGCCGCGTGACCGACCCCAATCCCGAGGCCAAGTACCGCGCGCTGGAGAAGTACTGCCGCGACCTGACGGATCTGGCCCGCAGGGGGAAGCTCGACCCCGTGGTGGGCAGGGACGAGGAGATACGGCGCGTGATGCAGGTGCTCTCGAGGCGGACGAAGAACAACCCGGTGCTCATAGGCGAGCCGGGGGTGGGCAAGACGGCCATCGTCGAGGGCCTGGCGCGCCGCATAGTGGCGGGCGACGTGCCGGAGGCGCTGAAGGACCGGAGGGTGATGGCGCTGGACATGGGGCTCCTGGTGGCCGGCACGAAGTTCCGCGGCGAGTTCGAGGAGCGCCTCAAGGCCCTCCTCAAGGACGTCTCCGACGCGGCGGGTTCCGTGATCCTTTTCATAGACGAGCTTCACACGGTGGTGGGGGCGGGGGCGGCCGGCGAGGGCGCCCAGGACGCTGCCAACATGCTCAAGCCCGCGCTCGCCCGCGGGGAGCTCAGGTGCATAGGCGCCACCACGCTGGACGAGTACCGCAAGCACGTGGAAAAGGACGCCGCCCTGGAGCGCCGGTTCCAGACCATATTCGTCGGCGAGCCCACCGTGGAGGACACCATCACGATCCTGAGGGGATTGAAGGAGCGTTACGAGGTCCACCACGGCGTGCGGATATCGGACGACGCGCTCGTGGCCGCCGCCACGCTTTCCCACCGGTACATCTCGGGCCGGTTCCTGCCGGACAAGGCGATAGACCTCGTGGACGAGGCGGCCTCCAAGCTGCGCCTGGAGACCGACTCCATGCCGCAGGATATCGACCGCGTGGAGCGCCGCATCATGCAGCTGGACATCGAACTGGCGGCGCTCAGGAAGGAAACCGATTCTTCCGCCGTCGAGCGCCGCAGGGCAATAGAGAAGGAGCGGGCGGATCTGGCGGAGGAATCCTCGCGCCTCAAGGCCAGGTGGGAGGCCGAGAAGGCCGTGGTCCGCCGCCTGCGCGAGATCAAGGAGAGGGTGGAGTCGGAGAGGACGCGCTCCGATCTGCTTCAGCGGCGGGGCGAACTGGAGAAGGTCGCGGAGATCCGGTACGGCATAATCCCCTCGCTCGAGAAGGAACAGGAGGAGCTCCAGCGCAGGCTGTCGGAGATCCAGAACGGGAGGTCGCTGCTAAAGCAGTGCGTGGACGAGGAGGACATCGCGGGGGTGGTCTCCCGCTGGACGGGCATCCCGGTGGCGAAGATGCTGGAGACGGAGAGGGAGAAGCTCCTCAGGATGGAGGAGCGGCTCGCGGCGCGCGTGGTGGGGCAGGATGAGGCGGTGCGCGCCGTCAGCGACGCCGTCCGGCGCTCCCGCGCGGCGCTCTCCGACCCCCAGCGTCCCATAGGCACGTTCCTCTTCCTCGGCCCCACCGGAGTGGGCAAGACGGAACTGGCGCGCGCGCTGGCCGAATTCCTCTTCGACACCGACGAGGCGGTGATCCGGCTGGACATGTCGGAGTACATGGAGAAGCACACCGTCTCGCGGCTGCTGGGCGCGCCGCCCGGTTACGTGGGCTACGAGGAGGGCGGGACCCTCTCCGAGGCGGTCAGGCGGCGGCCGTACGCCGTCATCCTGTTCGACGAGATCGAGAAGGCCCACCCGGACGTCTTCAACGTGCTTCTGCAGGTGATGGACGCCGGCCGGCTCACGGACGGCCAAGGCCACGTGGTGAACTTCAAGAACACCGTGGTGGTGATGACCTCCAACGCCGCCACCGAGGCGGTGCAGGACGATGCGATTCCCGGCGCGGAGAGGCGGGAGAGGGCGATGGCCGCCCTCAAGCGGAGGTTCCGCCCGGAGTTCATCAACCGCATCGACGAGATCGTGGTCTTCCACGCGCTCGGGCGGGATCACCTCCGCAAGATCGTCGACATCCAGGTGGAGCAGCTGCGCCGCAGGCTGGCCGAGCGCAGGATCGGGCTGGAGGTGACCGACGGCGCCAAGGACGCGCTGGCCGGGGAGGGCTACGATCCGCAATACGGCGCGCGGCCGCTGAGGCGCGTCATCCAGAGGAAGATACAGAATCCCCTGGCGGCGATGTTGCTGGAGGGCCGGTTCCGCGGGGGCGACACGGTCGTCGTGAGGGTGGGCCAGGGCGGCGCGCTTGAGCTGGACTCAAAACGGGGGACTTGAATCAGGGGGGTGTGTCATGACGGCCAGGAGCATGATCGCGGTGTTGGGGCTTTCAGCGGCATTCGCCGCCGGATGTCTGTTCGGCACGGGGGCGGTGCCCTCCGCGGGGCGCCGGGCCGCAGCGGCGTCACCCCAGGGGGCGGAACGGGAAAGGCTCCGGGCGGAACTCGCGCGGGCGGCGGACACCTCCGAGATCTTCGCCAAGGTGGCCGAGCTGGCCTCCCCTTCGGTGGTGCACATAGCCGTCTCGCGCACGGTGGTGGCAAGGGATCCGTTCGAGGACTTCTTCAACGACGACATGTTCCGGAGGTTCTTCCGGGAGCGCATGCCCCAGCGGCGGTTCCGCCAGCAGGGACTGGGCTCCGGGTTCATCCTCGACGCCGCCGGCCATATCCTCACGAACAACCACGTCGTCGGCGGCGCCGATGAGATGGTGGTCCGCCTCTCCGACAGGCGGGAGTTCAAGGCCCGCCACGTGGGTTCGGATCCATTCACCGACGTTGCGGTCATCAAGATAGACGCGCCCAACCTCTCGCCGGTCGTGATTGGAGATTCGGATGCGCTCAAGGTCGGCCACTGGGTGATCGCGATAGGGAACCCCTTCGGGCTGGAGCAGACGCTGACGGTCGGCGTGGTCAGCGCCAAGGGCAGGGCCAACGTGGGGATACTGGACTACGAGGATTTCATACAGACGGACGCGGCGATCAACCCCGGCAACTCCGGCGGCCCGCTCTTCAACACCCGCGGTGAGGTCGTAGGGGTAACCACCGCAATACTATCGCGGACGGGGGGCTACCAGGGGGTGGGCTTCGCGATCCCGATAAAGATGGCGCTGGCGATCCAGGCTCAGATCGTCAAGCACGGCAGGGTGAGGAGGGGTTACCTCGGCGTGCAGATGGCCGACCTGGACGAGGAGTCCGCGCGGGAGCTGGGACTGTCCAGGCCGCAGGGCGCCTACATCGGCCGCGTGGTGGCCGGTTCGCCGGCGGCCAGGGCGGGGATGCGCATGGGCGACGTGGTGCTCAAGTTCGGGTCGACGGAGGTGCGTGACGCCAACCATCTCAAGGGGCTCATCGCTCAGGCGGCCGTCGGCAGCGACGTGAAGGTGCGGATCATGCGGCGCGGAGAAGAGCGCGAACTCACCGTGCGGATCGCGGAGCAGGAGTATTGATCTGGTCCCCGGCCGGACGACCGAATTAGATTGAACGGGGGTTCGCGGCAGGGGTATAATCCCATCCGCCTTTCGAGCCGACGGGGGAGGAGTATGGCCAAGCTCATAAAGTGCCCGCGGTGCCAGTCGCTCATAGACGTGACCAACCTTTCTCCCGGCAACACGGTGAGATGCCCGGATTGCGGGGGGATGGCGCGGATCCCGACGGGGCAGACGGGCATCCAGCCCCGCGTGCCCACGCCGGCCCCGCAGCCCGCCGCCGGGGCGGGGTCGCGGGAGGGCGGCAGCAGGGGGTACGGGCGCCGCGGCGGGGCCGGGGCCGAGGGCCGCGGGCGCAGGCTGCCGGTGCGAAGGCGCAGCAACACCGGCGTGATGATAGGAATCACGCTGGGCGTGCTGGCCGTCGTCGCTCTCTTGGTGGTCCTTTACACGACGCAGCAGAGGGAACCGCCCGTCGTCAAAAAGGAGGCAAAGCCGCCCGTCGAGGAGCCCGCAGCCCCGCAACCCGCTCCGGAGCCGCCACCGCCACCACCGCCGGAGCCCGCCAAGCCCTCTGAGGCCGATCTCAAGGCGGCCGGCGAGGAGGACGCCAAGACCGCCAACTGGGATAACATCATGAGCTATATGAAATCGGGCGGGGCGTTCGACGACCCGGACAGGCCCGAGGGCTTCTACTTCGCCAGGATCAAGAAGATGGGCAAGGCGGCCTATCCGTATATCTTGAAATACCTCGACAGTGAGGAACTGCCCGTGGCAAGGTCTGCGGCGACGCTTCTGAACGCTCTGACCGGCCAGGACAAGCCGATCCCGACGCCCGCGACCCGCGCCCAGGTCAAGGCGGACTGGGAGGCGTGGATCAAGGCCAACCCATGAGCCGCGCCGGGGAACGCGAAAACTCCGCCGCCGCGGCGGTTGTTTCATCTGTGTGGGCGATTCATTAGATATGGGTAACCGGCACGGGGTGGAGGACCACCCTGCCGGCTTCCAGAGGTGTCAACGTGGCTGACGCCGCCGGGAAAGAAGGGGAATCGTTCCCCCGCCCGTTCGGCAAGTTCATGCTCCAGCGGGAGGCGGGTCACGGAGGGAAAGGCGTCGTATACGAGGCCGTCGATACCGTCCTCCAGCGCCGGGTCGCCCTGAAGGTCTCCCTGAAGGGTGAAAAGGCCGATCCGGAAGATATCAGGGCTGAGGAGGAGCGGTTCCTCCTGGAGGCCCGCATCGGGGCCTTCCTCCCGAAGCACCCCAACATCGTCGGCGTCTACGAGGCCGGGGTCATCGATGGTCAGAGGTACCTCTCCATGGAATACGTGGAGGGGAAACCGATGACCCGCTGGAGGAAGGATCCCAACGTCACTATAGGACATCAAGTGCGCCTCCTCCGGGACGTCGCTCTGGCGATAGAGCACGCCCACCGCCACGGGGTGATCCACCGCGATCTGAAACCCAGCAACATCCTGGTCGACCGGGAGGGCCGGCCCCACATCACCGACTTCGGGCTGGCCAAGATGGTCGGCCAGAAGGTGGACACGTCGCGGACGCGGGCGGGGAGGCTCTGGGGGACCCCCGCCTACATGAGCCCGGAGCACGCGCGGGGCCGTGAGGTCAACCACAAGACCGACGTCTATTCGCTGGGCGTGATGCTCTACGAGATACTGACGGGTCACACCCCCTTCCGCGGGCCCACCAGCACCGACGTGCTCGGCAAGGTCGTCAAGGACGTCGTGGTGGCGCCGTCGAAGATCCTCAAGGCGGGCGCGCTCACTCCCCGGCAGATGGAACTTGAGCCCATCTGCATGAAGGCCCTTTCCAAAGATCCCGATCAGCGGCATCCGACCGCCCAGGCCTTTGCCGAGGATCTCACGCGGTGGCTGGATTACGGCAAGACGACGCGCGAGGAGCCCAAGAGGCCCAGGGCCCTCCTGATCGGGGCGGCTGCCGCCGCCGCGTTCCTGGTCGCGGTGCTGGCGGTGGTGCTCCTGACGTCTCGGAAGGGTCCGTCGCCCGAGGAGATCGCCGCCCAACAGGAGGCGCGCGAGCGGGAGTACATGGAACAGCTGGAGAAGGAAAAGCGGAGGATCGAGGAGGAAGCGATCAGGGCCCGTCTGGAGGCGGAGGAGAAGGCCCGAGAGGAGAAGGAGAAACTCAAGCGGGAGATGGAGGCCCGCAGGAGGGCCGAGGAGGAGGAGGCCCTTATCCGCCAGGCGCGCCTGGAGGCCGAGCGCAGGGAGGCGGAGGAACGGGCCCGGAAGGCCGAGGAGATGCTCAAACAGCCGAAGACGGAGGAGACTGTCGCCCCGCAGCCGCAGCCTCCGGCGACGCCGGGGGCCGGCCCCCAGCGGCCCGGGCCGGAAAAGCAGCCGCTGTTGACGGTCCAACCCCCCGCCTTGCCGGCGGGCGAGCCCAAGGCCCTCGAAGGCGGCGTGCTTCACTGGGAGGCCGAAGACTATACAGGACAGGACAAGGCCGCCGCCGGAAAGGATTACAATGACACCACGCCCGGCAACGCCGGGAAGGCGTACCGAGCGGACGACGTCGATATATTCAAAGTGGGTCCGCCGGACGCCTCGGTCGTTTACGTCGCCCTCGCGGCCCCCGGCGAATGGCTCCGGTACCGCTTCAGCGGTGGCGGCCGGTACGACGTGGAGATCCGCTACCTCGACCGCAGGGGCGGTACGATCCATTTCGAGGTGGATGGCGCCGACGTGACCGGTCCGATAAGGCTTCCTCCCCAGACTGCCGTCCCCGGCTGGGCCACGTTCACCACCACCACGAAGGAAATACCGGAGGGCGATCACGAACTCCGGCTGGCTTTCGATACGCACGTCCAGGGCGTAGATTATTTCCTGTTCAAGAAGGTGGTGCTGCTGCCCCCGCCCGATGCGGCCCTGCTGCGCGAGATGGAAAAGACGATCCGGGAGGTCTTCAAGGCCGATTACGCCAAGCGGGCCCCTGACGACCTGATGGTCCTTTCCAAGAAGCTGCTCCAGGAGGGGATCAAGACCGAGAACGACCCGGTGGCCAAGTACGTCCTTCTCTCCGAGGCGCGCGATCTGGCGGCCCAGGCGGGTGACGTTGCGGGGGCCTTCAAGTGCGTGGACGAGATGGACAGGAGGTTCGTCATCGACGCGCACGCCATGAAGACGGCGGCGCTTAACGCGGCCGCCCGCGGGACGCGCACACCGGAGGCGTCCAAGGCCGTGGCCGAGGCATATTGCGCCTTCGCGGAGGCGGCGGCCTCGCAGGACGATTACGACCAGGCCATGATCCTGCTCTCCAAGGCGGAAACCGCCGCCAAGGGGGCCCAGAACCCCGCGCTGCTCCAGAAGATCCAGTCCAGATCCAAGGAGATGGCCGCGCTGAGGGACGAATTCAAGCCGGTGAAGTATCACCTCAAGACCCTGGATTCGAGGCCGGGCGATCCGGCCGCCAATCTGGCCGTCGGCATCTACCGCTGCTTCGTGCGCGGCGACTGGACGCGCGGGCTGCCGATGCTGGCCAAGGGATCCGACGCGGCGGTGGCGGCCGCCGCCCGCAAGGAGATGGCGGGGGCCGAGGGCCCCGCCGCCGAGGCCGCCCTCGGGGACGCCTGGAGGGAGACGGGCGAGAAGAAGACCGGGACGCTCAGGACGCGGTGCTATACAAGGGCGCTCTACTGGTACGAGAAGGCGTCGGACGAGATCACCGGGATCGACCGATTGAAGGTCGAGAACCAGATCGAGGCCCTCTACAAGCTCCTTGGCGGCGAATCGCTCAAGAAGGGGTTGGTATTCTGGGTCGAGCCGGCGCGGGATTCGGGCGAGGGATACCGCGAGCTTGCGTCGATGGTCAAGTGCAACAACCAGAATGTCGGCGTCGTCCTGGACGGTGGAGTGAGGGCCTTGGCCACCGCCAAGGGCTCGGTCGAATACATGGCCCCCGAAGGGGTCAGGGCGATCGAAAAGCAGGGCTCCGTCTTCGCGTGGATAAAGGCCGACAGCTACGCCGACGTGTGGGGGTGCGCCGTCTGCAGGGGGGATACGAGCCTGGCGACCCACGATTTCGGCTTGTGGTTGTACGGGGCCAGGGTGGGGGCGCATATCAACTATTCCGAACGCCGCCTCCGGAGCGCGCTCTATTCGAAGGCCGGACCGGCGCCGGGGAAATGGGCGCTTGTCGGATTCACCTGGAACGAATTGAACGTCACTTTCTACGTCGACGGCAAGAAGGACAACACGGCCGTCATGGCGGCGCCCCTCGGTCCCCCGCGCCGCACGAGCAGGGTGGTGGTGGGGAAGGGTACCGCGCCCTACCGCCACTATTTCCCGGGGCTCATCGCCGCGGTCATGATATACAACCGCGAGTTGTCCCCCGCCGAGGTGACCCGGCTCTACATGGGGGCCCGCGGCAGGTACCGCTGAACCGCCGGCGCGGCGCCGGCTTGCCGGACCGTGCGTCTCAGTCCGCGCGGAATTCCACCCTGATCTCGGGTTCAAGGCAGACCTTAACACCGGGGAAGTCCTTGATGAGGGCCTTTGCCTCATCGAGCGACTTGGGCTGGGCCCCCGCCGCCTTCTTGAGCTTCGGCGGGTCGCCCAGCATCTTGTCGAAGTCCATTTCCAGGAGCGTCACGGTGATCGTCCCCGACCCGTCGGCGTTCAGCTTGACCGAGCGGCTGTCCTTCAGGCAGCCGCAGAGGACGACGAGTGAACAGAGCATGGTTTCCGCGATTGAAGGCCGCATTTTATCCTCCGAAGGCTCCTTCCATGTTGCCTCGGACACGATGACACATTGTCCCCCTTTGAAAGCTCCCCACGGCAGGAATTCCGCGCGCCGCCGTGTCGCGGGGAAAAGCATTGCTGGGTTCGCGGCGGGCAAATTGATACGATCTGGACGGGCCATTTGCGGGAAGGACGCATGACGGGTTTCGCGGACAAGCGGCTCAAGTGTAAGGAGTGCGGGGCGGATTTCGCCTTCTCGGCGCGCGAGCAGGAGCATCACGCGCGGATGGGGCTCAGGAACGAACCCAGGCGCTGCCCGGTGTGCCGACAGGCCGCCAGGATGAGGAAGGAGGACATGGCCCTTCAGCGCAGCATGCGCCGTGGGGCGGCCGGCCCGAGGGAGACGTTCAAGACGACCTGCGCGCAATGCGGCCGTCCGGCCGACGTGCCCTTCAAGCCGGTGGGTAACCGTCCGGTCTACTGCAGGGAGTGCTTCAGGTCGATGAGGTAGACGGCGCGGCCCGCGGCGCCCTCCCGGCGGCTGGTCATTTCGGCGCGGGCCAGTTCAGGTGCCGGTGGAGGAACTCGAAGGTGCCCACGCCGTTGATCGCGTGCGGGCCGTCGAAGAATTCTATCGCCGTCCTATCCCCGATCCCCAGCTTGTCGTAGAGCCGGCGGACCTTGGCGTACTCGTATGCCACCCACTCGTCCGGGGCCACGCCGTCGTCGTGCCCGCGCTCCACCATGAAGGGCCTCGGGACCATCAGGGCCGCCAGCTCCGCGTAGTTGAAGGTGTTCCCGAGATCGAACTCCGGCATCTCGTACTCGCCCGTGAACATGTAGCTGTAGCGGCTGGAAACGGAGACGTTCTTCAGTATCCACTCGTTGAAGTCGGCCGAACAGATTGACAGGGCGTAGCGGTCCGCCAGGATCGTGGGGACGCGGACGGCCGTCTTCCCGCCGTATGAGAGGCCGTAGAAGCCGATCCGCGCGGGATCGACGAAGGGCAGGCCCGACAGCCACTCCAGCGTCCGTTCGTGCTGGCGGACGATGAACGAGAACAGGGAGAGCCCCAGCGGGTTCGCCTTGCGCTGGAGCACTCGGAACCGGTCTCCCCCGATGTAGGGGTTCTGAGGGGCGTACGTGACGAACCCGCGCTCCGCCAGCCGCGCCGCGAAGGCCTTGTAGTACCTGAATCCCTTGCCCTGGCGTTCGATCGTCTCTTGCGGCCTGCCCTCGAGTCCGTGCTGGCAGACGACCACCGGCCGCCGCTCGCCGGGCTTGATGCCCTTCGGAATCAGGAGGATGCCGTACGCGAAGACGTCCGGATAGACGTCGAGGACCACCTCGTACCCGCGCCACGCCAACTCGTCGTGCGACCGCCGCGTGCGCGGGTTCGCCGGGATCTCCGGCGGCGGTAGCTTGCCTATCACCTCCTCCCAGAGGTGGTTCCGGTAGGCCGCCGCGGACCGCGCGAAATTCTCCGGCGACGAGCGGTCGGCCTTGGCCCAGAACTTCTCCCTGACCGCCTCCGAGCGGCCGAAGACGCGCTGCGTGTGCTCGACCAGCTGGCGGAACTGCCTGCGCGCGCGTTCGTCGGGGTCAAAGGACGGCCGCAAGTCACGGGAGGGGTCGCCCGCGGGCCTCAGGGTGCGTATGAAATGCCGCGTCTTGAGGAGCTCGGCCAGGGCCTCCTCCGATATCCCCGGCCCTGTGCCCTCCGGCGCGGCGACGATCATGAGCTGCTTCGCCGCCCCGAGCCGCTCGAAAACGGGCCTGGCCCGCTCGAGCTCGCGCCGCGCCGACTCGGCCGGCGGGGGAACGAGGCGACCGGGCGCGGCCCCCCTCCGCCCTTCCCGCGGTTCCGGCGGGCCTCCCACAGCGGGCCCGGTTCCTGTCTCTACCACGAGCCCCCTCGGGGCGATCATCGCGGCCAGCTCCGCGTCGCCGAACTCGCGCAGGAGGCCCCACACGTTCCTGTATATGGGCTCCTGCCAGATACCCTCGCGCTCCTGGAAGTACCCGCTGACGACCGCCCCGCGGATCCGGTGGTCCAGGGCGGCGGCGTAGAGCGCCAGCATCCCGCCTTCCCCGTGGCCGACGACCGCGATCGGAGCCTCGCGATCGCCAAGGCGTTCGTCGTGGGGAAGGTGCGGAACCAACGGACGCTGGTCCGGAGGAACCACCCGGGGAGGCCCGAAGGCCTGCTTCGGGAGCTCGCTCGTCTGGCTCGCCTCGCGCAGGAGGCGCGGGACGTAGACGCCCTGCTCGGGATAGAGGGGCTCGCCTCGCGCGCGTACTTCTCGCGGTTCGCCGAGATGCTCCGGGACCCGATGGGGTTCCAGGCCTCGGGGCGCCTCCGCCGCCCGCCCCCGGATCCCGTGAACGCGCTCCTTTCGTTCTGCTACTCGCTCCTCGTGAAGGAGGGCGTCCGGGCGCTGATCGCCGCTGGCCTGGATCCGTACCGGGGCATCTACCACCGGCTCCGGGTGGCGAGACCCTCCCTCGCGCTCGACCTCGTGGAGGAGTTCCGCCCGCTGGTCGCCGATTCGGTCGTGCTGAACCTCGTGAACAACAGGATGACCCGGCCGTCCGACTTCGTTGTTCGGGGTCCCGCCTGCGCGCTCACGAGCGAGGCGCGGCGAAGGGTGATCCGGGCATTCGAGGCTCGGATGGACGTCCTGGTGCGGCACCCGCTCTTCGGCTATCAGGTGAGCTACCGGCGGATCCTGGAGATGCAGGCCCGGCTCCTCGCTCGCGTGATCGCCGGTGACCTCGCCGAGTACCGGCCCTTCGTCACTCGATGAGTCGCAACCGCTTCGTCGTGTGCTACGACGTCCGCGACCCCGCCAGGCTCCGCCGGACGCACCAGGCGATGCTCGGCTACGGAGATCCGCTGCAGTACTCGGTGTTCCTCTGCGAGCTATCGAGGGCTGAGCGCGTCCTGATGGAGATGACGCTCCGGCGCGTGGTCGCCCTCCGCGAGGACTCCGTGATCGTGATCGATCTCGGCCCGGCG
>FWPU01001250.1_pt1 | contig 77898 bp, 66 predicted proteins | sample 2228361 | NCBI WGS metagenome assembly FWPU01 (sample SAMEA103939777, study PRJEB20133) | metagenome | reverse complement strand
ACCCGCGAGGGAGAAGGGGCCGGGGGATAAGTGGAAAAGTGCATAACACGCTCTAGGCTGGAGAGGGGGCGAGCCGAGCGTAGCGGGGCTGGGGGTGAGGTAAAGCGGCGAACGCGTTTGATGCAATCACCCTGGGGAATGAGCGTTTCCACCACAACGATCACCGCGGGCGCGGACAAAGCGCAGGGGAGATGACCTCTGCGCTGTCTGGGCCTGCTGCGATTTGCCGTTCGGCACACGCTTGTCAGCCCGTCCCCCCATGCTATAATCGCCGCACTCAGGCGACCGCGGACACTGTCGCGGGCACATCGCACGTGTGAGGAGCCGGTTGTGAAGGCATTCATTACTGGAGCCGGAGGTTTCGCTGGGGGGCACCTGGTAGCATCTCTGCTACGCCAGCCTGGACAGGCACCCGCCGACATTGTCGCTGGCGTCCTGCAGCCCCCTGGTCACAATCCGACTCTCGATCGTCTGGCCGTCCAGCAATATCAACTCGATCTGTGCGACGCCGCTGCCGTACACGCCGCCATCGAGGACATCCGCCCCGACGTGGTGTTCCATCTGGCAGCGCTGGCCGATGTCGCAGCGTCATTCAAAGACCCCTGGGGCACGCTCGCCAACAACATTCACGCCCAGGTGAATCTGCTGGAAGCCTGTCGGAACATCGTGCCCACTGCCCGCGTGCTGGTGGTCAGTTCGGCGGAGATTTACGGCGCAGCCCCTGCCGACGTGCCCCTCGACGAGACGGTGCCCTTCGCGCCGGCCAACCCTTACAGCGTCAGCAAGGTGGCACAAGACATGCTGGGCCTGCAATACTACCTGGCGTATCGTCTGCCGGTCGTGCGCGCCCGTCCTTTCAACCACATTGGCCCCGGCCAGGGTAGCGGCTTTGTGGCCGCCGACTTCGCCAGTCAGATCGCCGCTATCGAGGCGGGGCAACGCGAGCCGGTGATGTTCGTGGGCAATCTGGAAGCCGAGCGCGACTTCACCGATGTGCGCGATGTAGTGCGCGCCTATCTGCTGCTGGCCCAGCACGGGCAGGCTGGCGAGGCCTATAATGTGTGCAGCGGGCAAGGGTACAGTATCCAGTATCTGCTCGACACCCTGCTGAGCTATGCCACCGTCCCGATCGAAGTCCGCCAGGACCCGGCGCGTATGCGCCCTTCGGACGTGCCGCGGCGGGTCGGCGACGCGACCAAGCTGCGCACCCGCACCGGCTGGACGCCGCAGATACCCTTTGAACAAAGCCTTCTGGACACCCTCAACGATTGGCGCGCCCGTCTGGGATTGCCCCCTGGCGACGCGCCTTCTGCAGGAGCAGAGCGACAATGAGCAAACGCGCGCTGATTACCGGAATCACCGGGCAGGACGGATCGTATCTGGCCGAGTTCTTGCTCGAAAAAGGCTACGAAGTGTTCGGCCTGGTGCGGCGCACCAGCACTGTCAACTTCAGCCGCATCGAGCATATTCAGGATCGCCTGCACCTCATCCCCGGTGACATGCTCGATCAAACCTCGCTGCAACTGGCGCTGCAGGAATGTCAGCCCCACGAGGTCTACAACCTGGCCGCCCAAAGCTTCGTGCAGACCTCCTGGACGCAGCCGGTCTTCACCGGTGACGTGACCGCGCTGGGCGTCACCCGCCTGCTGGATGCCATTCGCCACGTTGATCCCTCGATCCGCTTCTATCAGGCGTCGAGCAGCGAAATGTTCGGCAAGGTGCGCGAGGTACCGCAGCGCGAAACGACGCCCTTCTACCCGCGCAGCCCCTATGGCGTCGCCAAGGTCTACGGTCACTGGATCACCGTCAACTACCGCGAGAGCTACGGTCTGCACGCCACCAGCGGCATCCTCTTCAACCACGAAAGCCCGCGCCGGGGCATCGAGTTCGTCACCCGCAAGGTCACCTACAACGTGGCCAAGATCAAGCTCGGCCTGGCCAATGAACTGCGCCTGGGCAACCTGGATGCCCGCCGCGACTGGGGCTTTGCGGGCGATTATGTGCGCGCCATGTGGCTGATGCTCCAGCAGGACACCCCCGACGACTACGTGATCGCCACCGGCGAAACGCACTCGGTCGAGGAACTGGTCACCGTTGCCTTCGAATACGTCGGGCTGGACTGGCGCGACTACGTGGTGCAGGACCCGCGCTTCATGCGCCCCGCCGAAGTAGACCTGCTGGTCGGCGATGCATCGAAAGCCAGGCGCGTGCTGGGTTGGGAACCGAAGATCACCTTCAAGGAACTGATTCAGATGATGGTGGACTCCGACCTGGAATTGCTCAAGTCCGGCGGGCAGGCGACATAGAGGCGTGATCAGTGGTCGGTTCTCAGTGTTCAGTTCCCGGTTCTCAGTCATGGCGACCTCCCTGTCCAATGGTCTGCCTTGCCGCTGTCACTCTGGACCGGTCGCTCACTGACTCCTGTCAACTGACTACTAGGCACTGACAACCCTCATGCTCCTCATTGACACGCATTGTCACCTCGATTTCGACGCCTACGACGGCTTGCGCGACGAGATCGTGGCCGAGGCCGCCGTGCACGGCGTGACGCGCCTGATCAACCCCAGCACCGACTTGACCCGCGCGCCCGCCGTGCTGCGCCTGGCCGACACCTATCCCGGCGTGTACGCGGCGGTGGGCGTGCACCCCACCAGCACAGCCGCTTTCTCTCCCGCCTCTGTGAGCGAACTGCGCGCTCTGGCCGCCCATCCGAAAGTAGTCGCCATTGGCGAGATCGGGCTGGACTATTACTGGGACACCGTACCCAGAACCACCCAATGGGCCGCCCTGGAAGTCCAACTGACCCTGGCTGCCGAACTCGGCCTGCCGGTGATCCTGCACAATCGCGAGGCTAGCGACGATCTGCTGGACATTCTGGCCCGTTGGGTGAGCGCTCTGCCCGCTACCCTGCGCGACCGTCCCGGCGTCCTGCATTCGTTTTCCGCGCCACTGGCGGTGGCCGAACGTGGCCTGACTCTGGGTTTCTACCTGGGTTTCACTGGCCCGATCACCTTCAAGAATGCCGACGACCTGCGCCGCGTCGCAGCGAGCGTGCCCCCTGACCGCCTGCTGGTCGAGACCGACGGCCCCTTCCTGACCCCACACCCGTACCGCGGACGCCGTCCCAACCGCCCGGCTTACCTGCGCTTCATCGCCGAGCGGCTGGCCGCGCTTCACAACATGTCGTATGACGACTTCGCCGCGCAGACCACGGCCAACGCCGTCCGTCTGTTCGCCCTTTCGCTCGATGAGTGAGATTGCCCCTCAAGTTATATTTTCTCTAACAATTTCCTAGCGCCAACAGATATTGTAGAATTGAAACGAGTCTCTTGAGAGATCGACTCACACATCGCGCCCTGTGTTGGCCGGGTAGAGAGATGGCTGTGGCAACAAGCACCTTCCGCCGTCCTGGCGGATTCAGAGGTTTCACCCTGATCGCTCTACCGACCGAAGGCTGCTGAAACACAAAGAGAGGGGTAGGGCCTGGCCTTCCCCTCTCTTTTCCACGACAGCGCGGTTACCTAGAAGATGCCGCCGAAGCGCCCACGCATCCCGTCGTACATCCCGCCGCGCATGCCACCGAACCGCTCTGGCATCATCATATCCCAGCCCAGGCCGCGCCCCATGAACCAGAACGGCGCGTCCAGCCGGTTGACCAGCCAGTCGTGCAGACCGGCCAATAGCTCGTCGGCCTCATCCTGCGTCAGCGAGCCATCCGCCACGCGCTGATTGATCTCCTCGGTGAGGCGCGCTTCCGCTTCCGCAATCACTGTCTCTTGATCCAGGCCGTAGCTGGCAATCACCTCGCCCAGAGTCGGCGGCATCAGCACCTCGCGCAGCAACTCGGTCGTCTCCAGACCCGCCTGGTCGGCAATCACGCCCACCAGCGTATTTTCCAGAGAGTCCTGGATGCGCTGGTGAATGCGGTCGCGGATCGGCGTCGGCCACAGGGGCAGGCTGCTGGTGAAAGCCCGCTCCAGCGCTGTGTCGAGCTGTGCCAGCAAAGTCTCAGCGCGCTGCTCTGTGATGAGACCATCGCTGAGCGCCGCCTCGATCTCGGCGGTGAGTTCCGCCTTGACCGCATTCCGCACTGTCGCCGGGTCTACGCCGTTGGCCTGCAGCACCTCGTCCAGCGTCTGCCCGTCGCGCAGGGCTGTCACGACATCGCTCCATGTCAGGTCGGTCATGTCTTCCACGGTCTGCATGATGGTCGCTCCCACATTCAAGCGAATCCGTGCCGCGAGCGTACCGCGGTCGCGTGGCCCCTGCGCCGCCGCTACGCCAATCGCGCTCAGCGCTACTGCCACCACCAGTGCCACACCCATCAGGCGCATCGTCCACTTGTTCATGTCTCACTCCTTTTGCTCTCGTTGTTGTCGGCACGTCATCTACGCGCCCTCTGTTTCACTGTGCCCATTCTCGATCCAGGTTGTTACCCATTCATCATCCAGATGCAGCCAGGGTGTAAAACTTTGGTAAAATCGGCCCCAACATGAACGCCGATCGTTTGCCCACCAGTGTCTTCTCGGCCAACGAACACCCTCTGCCGGTCGCTGTCCTGTCGGAGTTGTTCGGTTTCGCGCCAGAGGCTCTGGCCGCCAATCGCGCCGGTCACCTGACCGACGTGCAGCGCCAGGACCTACTCTTCCACAGCCTGGGCTATCTGGTGCGCGGCCTAGTGATGCTGGTGCTCAGCCTGGCCCTGATCGCGTCCGTGACACCGCTGGCAGACACATTGGCCAATCAGATTCTGCTGGTGCTCGCCTGCGCCGCGCTGCTTGTGCTGGGCGCAGACTGGCTGATCGCCGCTTACCGCGTGTTGCGCCCGTGTGTCTGGTCGGTCAGCGGTCGGGTGCTGCGGGCAGGCGACCCGTCTCATCCGGCACTGACAGTTGGAGAAGTGACCCTGCGCGTGACCTACCGCCGCTGGAAACGCCTTCCCACGGCCCTGCCCGGCGAATATCGCGCTTACTACGGGCCGACCCGTTCCCTGTTGAGCATCGAACCTGTCCCCCAGGAGTTCGCCCCATGAATAATGTGCCCCCTGTGCCACGCTCTCAGTCAGCCGTTGATCTGTCCGTGCTGATTGTGAGCTGGAACGTGCGCGACCTGCTGACCGCCTGTCTGGAGAGCATTGCTGCCGGGCCGGTGACATGCGTCGCGCCCGACGGATCGCTGCACGGCACAGGCGATCTGTACGTCGAGACCATTGTCGTAGACTCGGCCAGCGCGGACGGCACTCCCGCCCTGGTACGCGAACGGTTTCCCTGGGTCACCCTGATCGCGTGCACGGAGAATGTGGGCTTCACGCGCGGCAACAATCTGGCGCTGGAACGCGCGCGCGGGCGCTACCTGCTACTGCTCAATCCGGACACAGTGGTACACGACGACGCGCTGCCCGCTTTGGTGCGCCATCTCGACGCCCATCCAGACGTGGGCATCGCCGGGCCGCGCGTGCTCAACGCCGACGGTAGCACGCAGTCCACCCGGCGGCGCTTCCCCACCCCGCTTACTGCCTTCTTCGAGAGCACCTGGTTACAGAGCTACGCCCCGCGCCGCATCCTCGATCGCTACTACGTAGCCGATCAGCCCGACGACGGCATCTATGACGTAGACTGGGTACAGGGCTGTGCTTTGATCGCCCGCCGCGCCGTCTATGAGCAGATCGGCGGCCTGGATGAAGGTTACGTGATGTTCTCGGAGGAGTTGGATTGGTGCCGCCGGGCCAGGCTCGCTGGCTGGCGCGTGCACTATGTGGGTACCGCCTGCATCACGCACTACGGCGGTAAAAGCACCGAACAGGCCGAGACGCGCAAGCACATCTACTTCCAGCAAAGCAAACTGCGCTACTTCCGCAAGTTTCATGGTCGTGCCTTCACGTTTGCCCTGCGCCTGTTCTTGCTGGTAAGCTACGCCTGGCAGTTGGCTCTGGAGGCCACTAAGGGACTGCTGGGCCACAAACGTCCGTTGCGCCGGGCGCGGGTGCGGGCCTACCGGGCAGTGCTCAGCGCGCTGGCGTGTGGCCGTCAACCCAAGGAGTGAAGAGGATCATGCGCATCGGGCAGATTACCGGCGAATATCCGCCCATGCAGGGCGGCGTGGGAGCTTTCACGCAGGAGTTGGCGCGTGCCCTCACTGCCCTGGGGCACGAGTTATTCGTTTTCACCGATCACCGCGCCCAATGCCTGGACGCCCCTGCCCTCGATGAGCCGGCACATGTCACCGCCGATGCCCGTTCCTGGGGCTGGGGTACGCTCAGCCGTATTCGGCGCTGGGCGCAGGCGCAGGCCCTGGACATTGTCAACATCCAGTACCAGGCGGCGGCATTCCAGATGGCTGCCTTCATTCACATTCTGCCCATGCGCCTGGACAACACGCGCGTAGTGACGACCTTTCACGATCTGCTGGTGCCGTACCTTTTCCCCAAAGCTGGCCCTTTGCGCTACCAGGCCGTGCTGACGCTCGCCCGCAGCAGCGATGGCGTGATCGTCACCAACCGTGGCGACGAACAGCGCCTGTGCAACGAGAAATCCATTGCCAGACTGCGCCATATCCCCATCGGCTCGAACATCCGGCCTTCTCTGCCGCCCGACTACAACCGCACCGTCTGGCGGGCGGCGCTTGGCTTCCAGCCAGAGGACATTGTCATCGGCTATTTCGGCTTCCTGAACGCTTCCAAAGGGGTAGATACGCTGCTCCAGGCATTGCGCATCGTGCGCAATAACCGCCTGCCCGCCAAGCTGCTGATGATCGGCGGGCGCACCGGCACCAGCGACCCGGCCAACATCATCTACGCCCGCGAAATCGAAGCGCTGGTCGAAGACCTGAACCTGATCGATCATATTCGCTGGACGGGTTTTGTGGACAACACCGCCGTCAGCGGTCACCTGACTGCTTGCGACATGGTCGCCTTGCCCTTCCGCGACGGCGTCTCCTTCCGGCGGGGCAGTCTGATGGCTGCCCTGGCACACGGCTGCGCCATCATCACCACCTATCCGGAAGTGGAAATGCCCGAACTGCTCGAAGACGTACACGCGCGTCTCATCCCCCCCGATTCGCCCACTGCGCTGGCCATCGCCATTGAGGACCTGGCCAGCAACGCCGACCTGCGCGCCGTCATGGGCCGTCAGGCCCGCGAACTCTCGCAGCAGTTCACCTGGGAGACCATCGCCACACAAACCGCCGCCTACTACCAGGAGATTCTGGAAGCCTCTTCCTGAGCGCCCCCGCCGTCAAGAAACTTTTACCCCCCATGCGCCGTACATTAACATGAGAAGCTATAATAAAAATAAGGCTGGATCATGCGGATAGTTGGGGGGTACGATGGGAACATTGCCCGGTGACGACTGGCGTGTGAACACCCTCGACTCGCTGGCCGATCGCGCGCCCGTCCGGCGCGTCGCCCTGATCACCGAAGCGTTCCTGCCCAAGGTAGACGGGGTGAGCAAGCTCACCACCCTCACTGCCCGGCATCACCTGAACATGGGACGCGAGGTGCTGATCTACGCGCCTAGCCTGACCGTAGGTAATCTGCGCACGCCCGAAACGCTCGACGGCGCGCGCGTGATCGCGGTGCCTTCGATGCACCCGCCACTGGTGCCACCGGAGTCGCGCTTCGGCTTCCCCTATCTCAGGCTGGACGAATTGTGGCGCTTTCAGCCCGACCTGATCCACCTCTTCAGCCCGGCAGCGCTGGCCTGGACGGGCGTACACTACGCCCGCTATCACGGCGTGCCCCTGATCGCCAATTATCAGACCGATCTGCCTGGCTACACACACCGTTATGGGCTGGGCTTCCTGGAAAGAATAGCCTGGGCCTATGTGCGTCACCTGCACAACAAGGCCACGCTGACCCTCGTCCCCACGCAGCACAATCTGCGCGAATTGCGCGAACGGGGCTTCCAGCGCCTGCGCCTGTGGCATCGGGGCTGCGATACAGCGCGCTTCAACCCGGCGCATCGCTCAGCCGAAATGCGCCGCCGCCTGCTGGGCGGTCGGCCCGATGACAGCCTGCTGGTGCTCTATGTCGGGCGGCTGGCCCGCGAAAAGCGCGTGGAACTGCTGCGCGACGTGTCCACGCTGGAGGGGGTGGCTCTGGCTATCGTCGGGGACGGCCCGCTGCGCCCGGAACTCGAACAGCTCTTCGGCGACCGCGCCACCTTCACCGGCTTTCTCACCGGTGCCGAACTCTCCGCCGCCTACGCCAGTGCCGATGTCTTCGGCTTCACCGGCACCAACGAAGTCGCCGGACAGGTGGTGCTGGAGGCGATGGCATCGGGTCTGCCTGTGCTCGTCCCCGCTTCGGGCGGCATTGTGGACTACGTGTCGCACGGCGTCAACGGCTTCGTCTGCGCCATTGATCCGGCGGATTTCGCCCGCTACGTGCGCCTACTGCGCGATCAGCCGGAGCGACGACGTGCCATGGCCGCGCAGGCGCGCGCCTACGCCAGCCGCCTATCATGGGAAGACACCATGGCTCGCCTGGAGCGCCTCTACACCGAAGCCCTGGAGATGGCCGGACGCTCACAGGGCATCCGTCTCCGTCTGCGGGAAAGTGTGCGCCAGGCCAGCGGGGCGCTTTCGGCGCGGCTGGGCCGCAGCGAATAGGAAAGAGCAAGGTTCGCCGCCGAGGCATAGCAGCGAACTCAGGAAATCTTGTGAATCCCGATGGTTTTCCTCACCCCCCAGCTTCGCTTCGCCCGTCAACGAGGCGCGTCAGCGCCGAGTGGGGGCGAGGTGACGTGAAGGACAGCTCTCAGTCCCAGATATTGCCAATGTCTGTCCGCCTCTAAACACTCGCGCGAGGGGGGATATTGGGATAAGAAAAAGATACCTGGTGAAAGTTCATAACAGCCTCTAGCGAGCGCTCAGGCGATTTCGCTGTCGTCTATCTGCGTCTTGACCACATGTACGTTGAGAGCGTTGGCCAGGGCAATGGCGACCGTATAGGCGCAGGTTTCGGCCCGCTCATACGCCTCTTGATCTTCCTGGTGCTGCCGCAGATACTCCAGCCCCGCCTTAGAGTCGACGGCGAACTTGTCGCCAATCGTAGCCCGTTTTCGCTGTAGCTCACTGCTGGTTCTGTGAGAGGTTTGCAGCAGCAGCAGGGATTCGTCGGCCAGAGTCAGGTAGACGCCCCAGGTGTAGTAGATGTAGGTGATTTCGGTCGCCAGATTGCGGCCTGTTGGCTGCGCCAAGTGTTCGTGCACGATAGTATGACGCAACTCCACGTTACGTACCTCAGCAGTGCGAATCTCGCGCCCCCGCCGGTTGCCAAAGAAGCCGGTCAGCAGGCCAGAAGGCGGCTGCAGGCGAATCAAGCCGCGCTCGGTATCTACTACGCACTGCACAAAAGCGGGCACTTCTTCACCATGCCGACCCGCCGCCCGATCTCGCGCCACCCGTAAGGTGACCGATCCCCGCCCTGCCCCCAACCATACGCCAGGGTACTGCACGGGCAGTTTGAGCGATTGGGCGCGGATGCGCACCCGCTCCAGATCGATCTCCTCTCGCTGGTGCGGCCCCAGAGGGCCGGTCGCCCCGCTGCGACCGGGGGCGGGAGGGGTTACCGCAGGCAACTTCTTCGCCCCGAAGATTTTCAGCGGGCACCCCACATATTCCGCCAGGGCGCGGGCCGCGTGTTGTGCCGGCGCAGCATGGGCGGTGTTGGGGCCAGCAGGCCAGCGCACCAGTTCCAGCCAGCGCGGTTTGTCGTCGCGTTGTCGCGCCAGGTGAAAACCAAGCAACCAGCGCTGCGTCTTGGCGTCGTACCCCAGCACCACCGCCTGCACGAATTCCACTGAAAGTACGGTGCCCGGCAGGCCATGTTTCTCGGCGAAGCCAGGGGTATATTCCAGCACGCCATTACCGCGTGTCACTTCAAAGACCGGAATGCGCGATAGCACCTCTGGCCCAGCCGGAATCAGCCGCCAGGTTACGTCGCGAATCTCGATCTCGAAATCATCCGCCTCGATGACCGCCATGATCCTCCCCCACCTTGTCAGGTAACCGTGTGAAGCTACCTCTAGTGTATGAAGTTTTGCCCGGCAAGTCCAGCGAAGGGGGAAACAGGGGTGTATTTCACGAAAGTTCACACCAGAGAAGGGGCTTCAGAAATCTGCTTCAGTTCACTGGCACTCGTGAACCAAACTGAAATGCACCCAGGAGAAACGGAGTACAGCACGGCCCACAAAAAGCAACAGGCGGCAGGTCTGTTGACCCTGCCGCCTGACGCCCCCAGTTTAGGTGGCAGAAAGCGCGCTATTTGATCTCGACGACCGCGCCCGCTGCCTCGAGCTTGGACTTGGCGTCCTCGGCAGCTTCCTTGCTGACCGCTTCCAGGACGGTGTTCGGGGCACCCTCGACCAGGTCCTTGGCTTCCTTCAGGCCCAGGTTGGTCAGGCTGCGCACGACCTTGATGACCTCGATCTTCTTGGGGCCAACGTCCTTGAGCACGACGGTGAATTCCGTCTTCTCTTCCTCTTCCTCAGCCGGAGCAGCCGCCGGGGCAGCCGCAGCGCCCGCCATCATCATGGGCATCGCGCCCATGGCCACAGGGGCCGCCGCCTGGACACCCCAGGCTTCTTCCAGCATCTTCTTCAGTTCTGCCGCCTCAACAACCGTCAGGCTGCTGAGTTCTTCGACCAGTTTCTGCAGATCGGCCATTGTCAGAGCTTCCTTTCAAGTTAGCGCACGAGACTTGCGTACGGGTGATAGACAGAACACACTACCCGGAATTTGGCCAGACCGTGGTCTAGGCCGCTTCTTTCTGGCTGTAAGCAGCCAGCACGTTGATCAGGCCACCTGTTGCCGCCTGAATGACAGCCACCACCTGACGCCCAGGTTCTTCAAGCAACCCGACGAACTGGGATATCGGCATGGTGATCGTGCCCAGCAGTTGAGCACGCAATACCTCGAGCGGCGGCAGTTTGGAAATGGCGTCGAGTTGGTCTGCTGCGACCACGCTGCTGCCGATGATGCCACCCTTGACCACCAGGATTTCGTTGGTGCCAGCATATTCGAGCACCGTCTTGATGGCCGCGGCCAGATCATCATAGGCGATGGTCACGGCGACCGGCCCTTTGAGCAACGTCTCCGGCACGGCCATGCCCACTTCCTGCAGCGCCAGTTTGAACAATGTGTTCTTGGTGACCGCCAGCCGGGCATTGCTCTCGCGCAGGCGAGCGCGCAAATCGCTGAGCTGTGCCATCGTCAGACCGCGATACTCCGAGACGATCAGCCCGCTGGCACCCTGCAGCATCTCTACGTACTGAGCGAGCAGTTCCCGCTTACGCTCTTTGGTGATAGCCAAGCGCGCATTCCTCCTTTCTTTGGAAATGATATTCCGCAGAGGAGACCAAAAACGGTCTCCGCGTATCAGGCGAAGACCGTATCCCAGGCATGGTGATCACACACCGGAGAGCCGGTTGGGAGTCTTCACCTCGGCAGGCGGATACCCCATTAAGCCCCATAGGGCACCTGCTGTCTGCGGCAAAAGGCCAACCTAAACTGGATGGTGAGTTTGCGGGGCCATCATAGCAGTCAGTCTCTGGCCCGTCAAGGCTGAATCTGGCTGCGCCGTCAACGCCCCCGCCCCAGCCATGCCGCCAGTTTGCGGCGGATGAACGCCCACCGGGCCGCGCTCCACGCCTGTTGGGCCAGCCGGTTGGCCAATACTCGCTGCTCCGGCAGCGGAGGTGGCGCATAGCGTTCCGCCACATACGTATGTGTGATAGCCGTCACCGGTTGCTCGATCTCCGGCAATTGCCCTACCAGATAGCGGCGGCGCTCGTCGGGCGTAGCCGCCGCATCGAAATGCAGGCCCAGCCAGCGCCCATAGATGGCCAGGCGAGCGTAGGCCCGCTGTACGGCAGAGAGTCCTCCCAGTCCGCGGTACTCCACGTACCAGATCACGAACAGCCCCACCAGGATCAGCGCCGCGATGACCAGCGCCAACAATCCCAGCGTCAGCAAGATCACACGCAGCACGTCGCTGCCCCCGTGCCCACCAACGCGCGTCACATCGGGCGGGGGCGGCGGTGTCGCGCTGGGCGCGGGTGTAGGGCTTGGCGTCGGCGAAGCGGGCACCAGCGGGTTGCTGCTCACGCCAGTAGGAGTCGCCGCTGCTCCTCCCTCTGGCGTTGGCGGAGGTAACGTTGGGGTGGCCGTGGCCACAGGGGTCGGCGAGGGAACCGGCGTCACCGTGGGCAGCAACGCCTGAGGGACCATATCGTCCTGCCGGTTGATAGGCGCTTCGTCGGCTGTCGGCTCGAACTCCACCCAGCCATAGCCGGGAAAGTAGACTTCGACCCAGGTATGCGCGTCACGCTCGCGCACCAGGTAGGTCTGGCGCTCCGGGTCCCAGGTGCCCTGGGCGAATCCAGCAGCCATGCGCGCCGGAATCCCCTGCGAGCGCAACATGAGCACCATAGCAGTGGCATAGTAGTTACAGTAGCCCTGGCGCTGCTCGAACAGAAACCATTCGACAGGGTCGCGGCCACGAGGCGGAGCAGGAATAGCCTCGTTGTACTGAATATTAGTGCGCAACCAGAATTCGATCGCCCTGGCCTGATCGTAGGGCGTGACCGCGCCTGCCTGACGGATGATCTGCCCCGCCAGTTCGCGCACCCGTGGTGACACATCACCCGCCCCCTGAAGATAGAGGCGCAGCACCCAGTCCGGGTAGTCTTGTCCTGCCGTGCGCAGTGCCGAGGCTGACGCCACGCTCACCAGTGAAGTGACAGTATAGCTATCACCGCTGCGCAGCGGATCACGGGCGCGGATGATGGCCACATCGGTCGGGCCGTTGGTATTCACACAGGTACGCCCAAAGTCTTCCACACAATCCAGTTCAGCTTCAACCGGCAACCCCATCTCACTGGGTTGCGGAGCCGCGTGTACCAGGTCAGTGGAGCGGATGAGCATGGTGATCTGTTGCCGGACTGCCGCCCGCGCTCCCGGCAGCAGCGGGCCGATGTTGAACTGCAACCCTGCCGAGTCGGTGAACGCCCGCACCGTGCGGACATGCCGCCAGCGCCGCGCGGCAGCGTCGTAGGCATCATAAACCGTCGAGCGCCAGTAGTAACGCACATCCGGCGGCCCCTCGACCTGTACCAGCATCACCGGCTGATCGCCAAGCTGGATCGCGCCGCTCAGTTGCAGTTCGGCCCCGCCATAATAGTCAGCGGTAGCAATGCCCTGCCCTTCCAGCGACGAGAAAAGCCGGTTCCACAGATCGGCGAGCTTTACCAGCGTGTCTCCGGAGAGCAATTCGCGTACCCGCGAGAGATCGCGATCGTCTCTGGCGGTCGGAGCACGCCATGCCAGCGCGACCAGGGTCACCGCCAGCAGCGCCCCTGTCCAGAAGAACGCCCGCCACATCACCGGGCGAAAGCTCACCTGATGATCGAACCACTCGTATTCGCGCACCTTGAAGTGGGAGCGAATGAGTAGCAACAGCGCCAGCACGACGAAACCGGCCAGGTAGCGATCCAGCGGGGCATCGCCCTGGTAGTAGAACTGATTGGTCACCAGCACCAGGCCCGCGGGCAGAATGACGCGCCACACACGGTTCACCCGAAACACGTGCCAGGCCGCGTTGTGGCCCATGAACCAGAACAGCACCGCCAGGAACAGCACGAAAACCACGTCGTCGTTGGCCGGGCGCTGTCCTGCAATGGCTTCGTCGAGCCAAGTCCTCACCTGTCCCAGCAGAATGTCCGTGCGCCCCCATAGCGGCCCGGCTTCGACCAGGGTGAAGGCGCTGACCACCAGGATGCCGGCCAGGCTGTAGAAAGTGCTCAGGATCAAAGCGAGCAGTTCGGAATAATGGCTCTTCGCCAACAGGAAACCGAAGCCAACGGCCAGCAGGCTGACCGGCACCAACGCTCCCAGTCCATCCGTCCAATGCGCAGCTACCAGCGCCTGGGCCGTGACGATCATCAACGCCCATACCAGCAGCAGGCTGGTCACGTCGCCAGGGCCGAAGATCGCCCGCATTTGATAGCGCAGCCGCCGTCGCCAGCGTCCAGGAGAACGCGGCGCACGCGCTACCTGGCGCGTGGGAGAGACCGGTCGCAAGCGTTGGGCAGTAGCCACAGCGTCCCTCGTTCCCTGGCCGGGCCACTGGCTTCACCTGCCAGCCCGGCAGTGACTTGTTTGGTGCAGACGCGCCCGTCAGAGCATGTGACGATTCTAAGGCTCGCCACCTCAAGCGCCAAATGGGGTTGTGCAGCCATTCCGAGTTGCATATAATCGCCGCCATGATACCCAAAAAACACCTGCTACTGACCACCGTTGCGCTGACGTTAGCCCTGCTGGTCGCCTGCGAGCCACTGGCACCCGCTCAGACCCCCGTCTACATCGTCGTCACTGGTGAGACGCCTGCCACAACCCCACCTCTGGCCGAAGGGACACCCATGGCTGCAGTCAGCACCCCTCAGCCAGCGGCCCCTGGCGTGGCCGGCGTCGTGAACACGCTGGCTCCCTCGCCCACACCTACGCCAGTTGCCACCGCCCAGCCTTCGCCGACACCCTTTAAGTGTACCGAAGCCAGCGGGCGGGTGATCCAGTACTCTATCCCCAGTGCTGTGACGGGTGCAGAGGTAGTCAACTACGTCTATCTGCCCCCGTGCTTCTACGATTCCCTGCAGCGTTATCCCTACGTGATCCTGCTGCACGGCACCGGCTACGATAACGGCATGTGGGTAGACCTGGGAGCGCCTTCGGTGATGGATCAGGGCATTGCCAATGGCACGTTGCCGCCCATGGTGCTGATCATGCCCGATGGCGGACTGCTGGCCGAACTAAACGATCAACCTGACGACGCATCCTTCGAAACGGTGATCCTCACCGAACTGATACCGGCGCTTGAGCGCGATTTCTGCCTGTGGTCGTCACGCGAGGGACGCGCCATTGGCGGCATCTCCAGAGGTGGCTTCTGGGCCTTCAGCATTGCCCTGCGCCATCCCGACCTGTTCAGCGCTGTTGGAGGGCACAGCCCCCATTTCGAGCCGGGCAACGCCGGGCCAGACTTCAACCCGCTTGACCTGGCTGCACGGCCCAATCCGGCCCTGTCGGCGTTGCGCATCTATCTGGATCACGGTGCGAACGATTATGTGGCGACCAATGTGCGTCGCTTGTCCGACCTGTTGCGGCAGAACGGCATCGCGCACGATTACTTCATTGATCCGGTAGGCGATCACGACATGACCTACTGGACATCGCATGTGGCCGAGTATCTCTCGTTCTACGGACAACGCTGGCCGCACGACATCGCCGCCCTGCCCTCGTGCCTGGAACCGAGTCCCTGACGACGGGGAGATTACAGCACGGCGTCGAAGAGCTGGAGCAACAGCCAGAACAGGGTGAATGCACCAACAGCGGCCAGCACGATGCCGATCAGACATCCCCAGCGCCCAACACGGGAGCGTAACACGTAGCGCAACACGGTCAGGAAGGTCACCGTGCCCCCGCCGGCCAACACCGCGCCAATGTCATCGGCCTGACCAGCGAAAGGGATCAAATCGGGGATGGCATCAACAGGGGAAAAAAGGTAAAGTGCGGTCAGCAGCAAAATGGCCAAGATGCTGCCGCTGATGCCCCAGTCCAGAGCCTGGCGGATCAAGGGGTCACGCGACGATGTGCGCCGCGCCGGAGCATAGGCAGTATAGGTGTTTTCATATTCGTACTGCTGGTCATCATAGTATTCGGAGTAACTCTCGTCTTCAGGGCGATAATCGTCTCGACGCGGCATGAGTTCTGCGCTCCCGCTCATGGGTTCTCTGCGCGAAGTATACCAGAAGACCTGCAGGCTGTCCTGTCCTGGCAAAGCGAACGATCCGCTATAATCGCAGCGTATCTGCACAACTGTGATTGCAAGGCGGTAGATGTGGAACCGATCACTTTGTGGCATTTCCTCAAAAGGCGATGGTGGCTGATCGCAGTGCCTGCGCTGGTAGTGGCGCTGCTCACGCTACCTGCCCTGCGTACCGCGCTCGACCCGCCCGCCCGCTACGAAGTGCGTGTCCGGCTGACCGCGGCTGCTCCCCCTGGCACGGAAGGAGCGATTGCGGATGCACCAGCACCATACCAGGATACGTCCTACGTGGTGTGGCTGGCTTCAGAATACGTGGCTGTCAATCTTCCACACTGGATCATCAGCGACAGCTTCGCCCAGGAAGTCAGCACGGCGCTGGCGGGCGAAGGACTCTCGCTCAGCGCCGCCGACCTGCAGGGCGCGTTTGTGGCGGATAGCTACCGCAGTATCGTCACACTTTACGTGCAGTGGGATGATCCGGCCCAGATTGTGCCGATCGCGCGGGCAGCCATTCAGGTCCTGCAGCAGCGCAATGCCGAATACTTCCCGCAGTTCGCTGTGTCACCGGCGCGGGTGGTGGCGCTGGATGGTCCGAAAGTTCAGCAAGTGCCGCCCCCGCTCAGTCAGCGCCTGCTGCCTCTGGTACGGCTTGCCATCGGCGTGCTAGCAGGGCTGATCCTGGCCGGGCTGGCCGAACACTTCGACGACCGTTTGCGCACTCGCGCCGAAGTCGAGCGGCTGGGCCTGGAAGTGCTGGCCGAGATTCCCGGCGAATGATCGGCAACGCCCAGCCACTTCTTGGCAAACGCTTGCCCGACAGACCGCCGCAAATGCCTGGGCGTCTGCTATAATACCGACGCAGAGAGCGCTCTGTATAAGGACACTATCGCCTATGAACCTGATGCACTATGTGCGTATCCTGCTCCGCCGCGGCTGGATCATGGTTCTCGCCATGCTGATCACCGCCGGAGCGGCCTATGGCCTGAGCAAGATGCAGACACCGGTCTACCGGGCCACACAACGAGTCTTGTTGCAACCGGCGCGCAATGACTACGGCCTGACCGAGACGCTGCGCATCCTGCTGCGCAGCTACGTCGTCTACCTGAACACCGATCAGCAGGCGGCAGCGGCCATTGACCGGCTGCAGCTCGACATGACTCCCGGAGAGCTGCGCAGCCACACAACGATCAGCTCCGATCCCACCCAACTGGTGGTGCAGATTGACGTAGACATGGAAGACGGTCCGCTGGCCGCCCGCGTCGCCACCGAGTTGGGCCGCCTGCTGGTGGAGTACCGCACCGAAGACAATCGCGATCTGCGCCGCGAAGACCGTATTGATGCCATTCTCATAGACACCGCCACCTATGGCCTGCACTCGCCCAAGACCAAGATCAATGTGCTGGCAGGGGCCATTCTGGGACTGTTGCTCGGCGGCGTGATCGTGTTCGTTCTGGAATATCTGGAATCTAATATCTTGCGCAGCAAAGAAGACGTTGAGACCTTCCTGGCGTTGCCGCTGCTGGCGGCCATCCCAGCCGAAGATAGTCATGCATGAGGTAATCCCATGCCCGGCCCTTCTCTGATCATGCTCACCAACCCGCACGCGCCCGCTGCCGAAGCCTATCGCACCCTGCGCACCAACCTGATGTTCTACGGCGTCGATCGGCCAACCAGAGCGCTGGTGTTCACGTCCCCCATGCCCGGCCAGGGGGCAAGCACAGCCCTGGCCAACCTGGCCGTTTCGCTGGCGCAGGGCGGCCATGAGACCATCGTGATAGACAGCGACCTGCGTCGCCCCGCTCAGCATACCCTATGGGGACTGACCAACGAGCGCGGTCTGACCACTATGTTGTTGGACGATGCGGCCCTGGCCGACCCACCTTTGCAAGACGCGGGAGTGGAACGTCTGCGCGTGCTGACCAGTGGCCCGCTGCCCCCCAATCCCGCCGACCTGGTCGGCTCTAAACGCATGGACGAGGTGATCGCTGCTCTGCGGCAGCGAGCCGACTATGTGCTCTTCGATGCGCCGCCGGTGCTGGCCGTCAGCGATGCGGCAGTGTTGGGACACAAGCTCGATGGTCTGATCCTGGTTCTGCGGGCGGGAGCAGCCCGCCGCGACCATGCTGCTCGCGCCAGAGAGGAGTTGGAGCGGCTCAACGTGCTGGTGCTGGGCGTGGTGCTGGTCAACGCGCCGCGCGACAGCGCTCTGACTAGTTACTACACCCAGGCATAATTCGTTCAACCCCGTGGAGAGGTGGGCATGAAGGGATTGATCCTGAGCGGCGGCAAAGGCACGCGCCTGTACCCCCTTACGTACACCCGCGCCAAGCAATTGATTCCTGTCGCCAACAAGCCTGTGCTCTTCCGTGTCATCGAGGCCATCCGCGACGCGGGCATCACCGAGATCGGCATCGTCATCGGCGATACCGGCCCGGAGATCAAAGAAGCTGTGCAGGACGGCTCGCAATTCGGCGTGCGCGTGACCTACATCCAGCAGGAAGCGCCCCTGGGGCTGGCGCACGCGGTCAAGATTTCGCGCGATTTCCTGGGCGATGAGCGCTTCGTCATGTTCCTGGGCGACAACGTCATCCAGGGCGGCATCAGCCCCCTGATCGCCGAATTCGCCCATCATCACGAATGGAACAGTCAGATCGTGCTGACCGAAGTCGAATGCCCAGAACAGTATGGTGTCGCACGGCTGAATGGCGAAGGGCGTGTGGTCGAGTTGATCGAAAAACCCAAGAACCCTCCCTCGAACCTGGCCCTGGTGGGCATCTACATGTTCGATCATCATATCTTCGAGGCCACCGAGGCGATCAAACCGTCCTGGCGCGGCGAACTGGAGATCACCGATGCTATTCAGTGGCTGGTCGAGCACGGCTATGTCGTCTACCCTCACATTCATCGCGGCTGGTGGATCGACACCGGTCGCCCCGGCGACATGCTCAACGCCAACAGCCTGGTGCTCGAAGAGCTGACACCGGAAATTCGTGGCAGTGTGGACAGCGCGTCCGAGGTGGATTCGCGCGTCACGGTCGAGGAGGGCGCGGAGATCATCAATAGTGTGGTGCGCGGCCCGACCATCATCGGGCGGCATACGCGCATCGTCAACAGCTACGTCGGTCCTTTCTCCAGCATCTACCATCATGTGCTGATCGAGAACAGCGAGATCGAGCGCAGTATCGTCCTGGAGCACAGCGCCATCCGCGACATTCCTACGCGCATCCAGGACAGCCTGATCGGTCGTCACGCCGAAGTGACTGTGAATACCCTGCGCCCCAAGGCGCTCAAGCTATATCTGGGCGATTATAGTCAGCTTGGATTGCTCTAGCCGGATAGCAGAAAGAACCATGAATCAAATTCGCCTCATCGTCGCCGACCTGGATGGCACCCTGCTCAACTCGAATCACGAAGTGCCGCCATTCACTGAGGCTGCCGTCCGCGCCGCTCAGGAACGAGGCGCGCTGTTCACCGTTGCCACGGGCAAGACGTTCCCTTCCACCGTGGCGTTGATTGAGCGCTTCGGGATCACCATCCCGATCATCTGCGGCAACGGCACGCAAGTCTTCGCGCCGGACGGCACTCTGCTCTACGCCGACCCCATTCCGCTCGATTACGCGCTGGAAGCGATCGAGCTGGCGCAGCGACGTGGCTTCACGTCTGTGGTCTATACCGAGATGGGCCTGGTTTCCACCGTGCACGACGACAACGTGGCAGAGCTAATCGCCCATCACGAACCCGTGCCCGACCTGGTGCCCGACCTGACTGAAGCCTTGCAAGGGCAGTATCGCCCCTTCAAGATGGTCTTGATGCATCAAAATCACAGTGCCGTCAATCAGTTTGCCGAAGAGCTACATACCATCTTCGACGGACGGGCACAGGTGGTACGGTCGGGGCTGCTGTCGGTCGTCGAAGTGATGCCCGCCGGCGTGACCAAAGGCACGGCCTTGCAGCACATCCTGGACTACCTGGGTCTGGAACCTCAGCAAACAATGTGTCTGGGCGACAACTGCAACGATCTGGATATGATCCGGCGAGCTGGCATCGGCGTGGCCATGGCACACGCGCCCGAAGAAGTGCGCCAGGCAGCAGACTATGTCACCGGCACCAATGACGAGGACGGCGTGGGGCATGCCATCTGGCGTTTCATCCTCTCCGGCCAGGATGTACAGCCCGCGCCGCAAATTGCGACAAGGAGCACTGACTGATGAAAACAATTCTGGTCACTGGCGGAGCGGGCTTCATTGGCAGCGCGTTCGTCCGCCGCATGGTAACGCGCTATCCGCATTACACGATCGTTGTGCTGGACAAGCTGACCTATGCGGGCAACCTGGACAATCTGATCCCGGTGCAGGACGCGCCCAACTATCACTTCGAGCGGGGCGACATCGCGCACCGCGAGACGGTGCAGCGCGTCATCGAAAAGTACGGCGTAGACGCCATCGTCAACTTTGCCGCCGAGACGCACGTAGACCGTTCCATCCTCGACCCCGACGCCTTCATCCATACCGACGTGATCGGCGTCTATACGCTGCTCGACGTAGCCCGGCAGCTTGGCGTGCCGCGCGTGCATCACGTGAGCACCGACGAAGTCTACGGCTCGATCGCCGAAGGCTTCTTCCGCGAGGGCGACCCCTTGTTGCCCAACAGCCCCTACGCCGCCAGCAAGGCCGGCGGCGAGATGATGGTGCGCGCCTATCATGTGACCTACGGCCTGCACACCACCGTCACGCGCGGCAGCAACACCTTTGGTCCCTACCAGTATCCGGAGAAGCTCGCGCCGTTCTTCATCACCGAAGCCATTGACGACCGCCCGTTACCGCTCTATGGAGACGGGATGCAGGTGCGCGACTGGCTCTACGTGGACGATCACTGCGACGCCATTGATACGGTGCTACATCATGGTGCACCGGGGGCTATCTACAACGTGGGCGGCGAACACGAATTGCACAATATCGAAGTGACCCGTTTCATCTTGCGAGTGCTCGGCAAGCCGGAGAGCCTGATCCGCTTCGTAGCCGACCGGCCCGGCCACGATCGCCGCTATGCCCTGACCAACGATAAGATTCGCGCCGAACTGGGCTGGTCTCCGCAGCACAGCTTCGAAGAGGCGATGACTGAGACGATCCGCTGGTATCAGCAAAACGAGTGGTGGTGGCGCAAGATCAAGACCGGGGAATACCTGGAGTACTACAAGCGCCAATACGCCGAACGACTGGCGCAGAGCCAGCCGTAGTCTTCGCGCAACCTCGTTTGCCTCGCCAGCCGCCGTCGGGCTGGCGATTTTTGTCATTGTCCCCTACAGGGGCGGCGCTGGCACGACCAGTTCGTTGTGATCGCGCACGGCCAGCCCCATGATCGCGTCGTTCGGATAGAACGCAATGCCGGGGAACAACCCGATGACAAACCCCTCAAAACGGGTGCGCAGCAGTCCGTCGTCCGGCCCCACCGGTCGCCCGTAGATGTCCACCATGCGCGCCACCGGATCGCCAGCTTTCAGGAAGTCGCCGGGTTGCACCAGGTGATGGACGATGCAGGCATACGGCACCCGCGGATGAATGGTGCGCCGCACCGGATACCCTGGCCGGATGACTGGTACCGGCGGCAAGGGTTCCGCTTTTCCCGGCAACATCCCTGCCCAGCGCATGACGTTGCGAATGCCCACTACCACCGCCTGCACGTGCAGATTGTTGACGGTCTGCTGCCCGCCGATCTCGATAGTGATAGCCGGTATGCGCGCACGGTTGAGCGTCGCCCCGCTGACCGAACGATGCAGGTCCATGTCCATGTAGCGATTCGAGGCGAATTCATTGATCACCGTTAACCCTAGCGCATCGAGCATCCCGCCGATAGTCTGCTGCAGCTTCATGGCGACCGGTTTGTCCGCCTGACTGTGAAAGAACACCGGATCGCGAAAGGCGAACGGAATGGAGCGGATGCCGAAGTCATGCAGGTCAATCAGGTAGCTGGCCGTGGACTGAATGCTGTCGAACAGGCGCGCATACGCTTGCTCCAGCGCTGGTGCAAAGTGATTGGTCTGATCATCGTAGACCGCCGGCAGACCAGGGAATAGCCGGTTGGGGTCGCGGCCATTGAGATAGTAGGGGCTGCGCGCGCCGGTGCGCAATCCCGCCGGGCTGAGCGTGGGAATGGCCACGATCGTGCCACGCAACTCGCGCACCAGGTCTGCGGTGATCAGGCGATGAATGACCGCAATGCCGTCGTACTCGCTGCCGTGAATGTTCGCCGTCAGCCACAACACCGGCTCCGCTTCGCGCCTGCCCTGCGCCAGAATCACCGGAAAGAACTCAGTGCCGCCCGTGGGTAATGGGAGCGCCTCAAAGGCTCCGTAGACAATCTGCCCTGGCACGGCGTTCACATTACCGATCTGCAAGCTCATGGAATGGCGCTCCTGGGGGCGATCCGTTCGACGTTCAAGGGCGATCACGTCTGGCCAGCGCATTGGCCAGATGAGCGCCGATCAATTCCAGCATCATGACTTGCTTTTGGGCAATAGCCTCAGGCTGCGCTCGGCAGGCCAGCAACACGCCATAGCGCAGCGCCATACCCACCGGCACGCACACCGCTCTGTTCATCCCGTGTTGCTGCACAAAGGGGTGCCATAGGGTATCCGCCGGGCCAATGGCCCGGCTCTGACCATTGTGGGCCACCCACCCCACCAGCGACTCTTCGCCGTTCTGCTGCGACGGTGCTGCGGCTACCAGGTCCGGCGAGCCGGCCTGACTGCGCAACACCAGGCTATCGGGTGTGCGCTCGTCGGGCGCATAGAAAGCCGCATAGTCGTACCCCAGTTCGCAAATGGCTTCAACGGCAGCCTGCAACATGGCCTTGGTGGAACGCGCCCGCGTCAGTTTCTTGGCCAGCGTCCGCACCGCGGGCGCGATGTCTGTACGCAGAGTCTGCAGGCGACGCTCTTCGGCCAGGCGCTTGATGCGCCGCAGCAGATCGTCGTCTTCAAAAGGGGCGACAGACAGCTCATCCGCCTGTCCGGGCAGGCCAAAGTCTGCCTCTTCATCCACCAGCACGATCAGCAGGCCGGGATGCGCTTGTCGCAGCTCCTTGACGAACCCATACATATCCCCCAGCCCGCTATCCAGAACCAACACCTCATGGCGCGTCCGCGGATCGCTCAGTTGCGCGGCTGCCTCTTCCTGCCCCGCAACCAGGGTCAACACCAGTTGAGGATCGCGCCCCAGTTGCTCGCGGTAGCGGGAGAGCGCCTCTCGTGGGACGGCAGCCAGGACGTGAATAGGCGACAGTTGGCTCATCGGCGAGGTCCAGTCCGGTGACAGGCCAGAGTACGGCTGGCACGCCTAATTATAGGGGGAATGCAATTTGGTCACAACCGCGCTGGAGTTTCAACCGCGGGGAAAAAGAGCGATGCGCTCACCAGGAACTATCTCAACCGGCCTTCATCATCTGTGACCGCTGACGTCCGCCGCGCATCAACAGCGCAGCCAGAACGGCAATCAGGCTGGCCACTGCCCCAATGAACTGCAGTTCCCTGATGACAGCGACCGCCGCCTCAAGGCTCGCCGTTTGTGAGGCCAGCAAGGTCTCCTCGACGCTGAGGCTACCACTCGCCATGTAGTCCGCCAGCAGCACGTCGAAACGTTCCAGCGCATAGATGGTCAGCGATGAAACTGCCACCGTCATGCCGATCAGGCGCAAGACCAGGATCAACGCTGCGGCGATCCCTCTCTCGTCCTCATCCACTTCGTTGAGCACTGCAGTGCCCACCGGTGAGATGGTCAGGCCCAGCCCGATGCCGATCATGGCCATCTGTGCCCCCATCAGCCAGTAGGAAGTATCGCTTTGCCACGATATACCGGTCAACACAAACCCGACTGTCGCCAGTGACACACCGGTCGCAGTCGGCAGGCGATAGCCACGCCGTTCGCTGAGCCAGCCACCAGGAACGGCGGCGAGCGCCATCGGAATAGTCAGGCCAGAAAGCAGCACCCCGGCAATATAGGCCGCCTGTTGTACCTCCTGGCTGGTGGGACTTTCCATGCGGAAGTTGACCAGCAGCGGCGCGCTGACCAGGCCGATCGCCAGGCAAAAACCTACCAGCAAGTTGGTCAGCGACGAGATCAAGACGTTGCGGCGGCGAAACATGTCCAGTCGGATGAGCGGATGACGGGTACGGGCTTCTACTACCAGGAACAGAGCGAAGGCCACGCCTGCCCCTGCCAGCAACCAGGCGCGATAGGGACTGTCCCCCCGCTGTAGCTCCTCAAAACTTCCGGCGGTGCTGGCAGTTTCCGGACTGGCCCCCAATCCCACATTCAACCCGACCAGCGCCAACACCAGCAACACCGTGCCCGGCACATCGAAGCGTTCCACGCGGCGCGGGCCTTGCACACCGCGCAGCACCCACCAGGCCCCACACAAAGCCAGGGCGCTCAGGGGAATATTGATGACGAACAGCGTCTCCCAGGACGGCCTGGCGACCGTGAAGCCAAGACGGGCGAAAGCCTCTACGATGGCCTGCCCGTGTTCGCCGAACAGGCGCACCATCACCCCACCGTAAAGGTGTCCCAGTACCCAGCCCAGCGTGTCCACCGCGCCGACCACGCCAAGCGGTCTGGCCCGCCGTTCGGGAGGGAACAGGTCTCCCACCAGGGCAATGGTCACTGGCACCATCGCCCCCGCCCCAAGCGCCTGCACCACCCGCCCGACGATCACCAGATACAGGTAGCGTTCCTCGGTCCGCGGCGGTGTCTGCCCCAGCACGTCGCGATAGAAGCGGCTCAGCCAGCTATTGAGCGCGGGGCTGTCGTAGACCGTGACCAGATAGGAGCCGCCCATGAAGATCAGCAGGCAGATGATATAGACTGTCCGCCGCCCGAACTGATCCGACAGGCGACCGGCAAAGGTCATACTGATGGCATAGGCGAGCAGGTAGCCGCTGACCGCCCACGACGCCTGATCCAGGTACTCCTTCACCGGCAGGTCGAGGCCGACGATCACTTCGGGCAAGACAGCGGAAATGATGGTGAGGTCGAGCGCTCCGACGAACACTGGCAGACTGACAATAGCCAGAATCAGCCAGGAGGCATGAGGTGAGCGTGAACGGGCCATCAGCCGCCCTCGCCGACAGCAGGTGCTTCGATATTCAGCGGCACGTCGTAGTCAGAAATGTTGATGAGCCAGGTCGTCGGCTCGGCATCCGCGGCCCATTCTGGCGGCGGCTCTATCAGAGTGACGCGCGCCACACGCCGATCGCGCACCCCCACATAGACCTCGATGTCCAGCAGGCCGCTGGTCGCCCGACTGAGACCAAGCGTCAGCGAAAAGATACGCCCGGCGTCTACCCGTCCGCGCAACTGATAGGCGCTCTGGCCGTCCAGGTCTCGGCGACCCACCAGCACCAGGTCGGTCAGGGTCGAGAGGGTGTGAGCAATCCCACCCGGCTGAGCCATGAGCACGGCGGGGGAGAAACCAGGGATCAACTCCGCCTTGAGCCAGCGGTTACCCGTCAGCAGTTCTCCCCGGAAGTACTGCTCGTCGTCCACTATGATCAGGTCGGCAGTGGTGCTGAGCACCCCCAACCGGAACTGAATACGGGCGCTGAGGCGATCGGGGACTTTGAACTCGCCGCTGGCATATTTGAACGATACGCCAGCATCTTCTGGCAAATCGAGGCCTTCGATGGGCACATCAACCGGGTAACCGCTGACATCAATCTCGTACCTGAACGAGGAGGCGTTCTGCAATTGCGACACACCTTCTGCCAGTAGCCTCTGCGGATCAGGGGCAGGTTCAGAAGCAGAGTCTTCGGAGCCGCACGCGGAGATTGCCAACACGACCAGAACCAGCAGCGTCAGGAGTTCGCGTGTGCGCATCAAACGTCTTCTCCGTGATGGATGCCCACAGGTGATTACGTAGAGCAGCACGGTTCGGTTGCAGCCGCCCACCGCTATGATAACGCGAACTGCTGCCCGGCCAACCAGAGACTGTCATGGACTCTCGCGCAACACTTCCCTTCCCCCTATCCTTCGCAACTGCGTCGCGAGAGGAGGGGATTTGATTCTCTGTCGTGCAAGCGCTCTTTCTCCTGGGCGCGCGAGAAGGGCGCGGAGGTTGAGAGCAAAAGCGCATCACACACCCTGGCCTGGCCGAAGCAAGCGCGAGCGACCCAGGACATCTATCACGCTGGCCACCAGGTCGTAGCGCCCAAAGGCAGGCATCAGGTAAGCCCCCTGCGCGCGTCCTTGCAGGCTGCTGAGCAATTCCTGCGCAATCCGCACCCCCTCGGCGGGGGCCTGATCCCCGGCATCTGCGATGCGCTGACGAATGTGTTCCGGAATCTCGATACCAGGCACTTCGTTGTGCAGAAAGGCGGCGTGTCGCGCCCCGAACAAAGGCAGAATCCCGGCCAGGATGGGTAACTGTAGCGGGCCATACGTGGCTTCGTAAGCTTCGCGGAAGCGATCCAGGGCCTCGGGTGCGAAGATCGGCTGTGTGAGGGCATAGTCTGCACCAGCGCTGATCTTCTTGTGCAGCAGCCTGACCTCGCGGTCGAGATCGTGCGCGTTGACATTCAGCGCACAGCCTACCACAAAAGAAGTCGGTTGCCCGATCGAATTGCCCGCCTGATCTATGCCGTGGTTCAGATTGTGCTTGACCAGTTCGATCAAGGCTGTGGGAACGATGTCGTGCGCATCGAACGAGTCCGGATAATCGCCGATCTTCGTCGGATCGCCCATCACCACAAAGAGGTTGCGTACACCCAGCGCATGGGCGGCCAGCAAATCTCCGTGAATGCGCAGCAGATTGCGCCCACGTGTGGGGAAATGCAATACTGTTTCCAGGCCCACGTGATGCTGGATCAGATGACACACCGCCCAGGGACTCATGCGCATGCGCGCCATAGGGCTATCGGACACGTTGATGAAGTCGGCCCCCGCTTCGCGCAGGAGCTCCGCCGAGGCGATCACCTTCTGTGCGGTGAAACTGCGCGGCGGCGGCATCTCCACTGTCACCACAAAGTGCCCGGCAGCGAGCTTGCGCGAGAATTCGGTTGGCTCTTCGGGCGCTTCCACAGCCACGACATCGGGCAGGTCAGTCACCGAAAGCGCAGGGGGTACTGGCCGTGCTGGATCGTCGAGCGCCTGACGCATGGCGTGTATATGCTCTGGCGTCGTGCCGCAACACCCCCCAACGATGCACGCCCCGGCCTGCCGGAAGGCCAGCGCGTATTCGCCGAAATAGTCGGGCGTGGCGGGGTACATCACGCGCCCGCCTGCCATCTCCGGCCAGCCGGCGTTGGGCACCACGGAAAAACGCGCCTCCGGCACAGCGCGGCGCATCAATTGCACTATGCGCAAGAGGTGTGCCGGGCCGCTGCTGCAATTGACGCCGATCACGTCCGCCCCAGTCTCGTAGAGGGCGCGGGCCACCTGCGCGGGAGTGTCGCCCAGCACGGTGCGGCTGTCGCGCGTGAACGTCATCTGCGCCACGATGGCGATGCCGGGATCGAGTTGCCGCGCCACTTCGACAGCCGTCGCGATCTCGTGCAGATCGGTGAATGTCTCGAAGATGAGCAGATCGGCCCCGGCTTCCAGCAGCGCCGCAAGCTGAATGCGGAAAGCGTCGGCGGCCTCTTCGCGGGTGACGCGCCCAAAGGGTGCCAGCCGCGCCCCCAGCGGCCCCACCGACCCCGCTACATAAGCATCATCGCGCCCCAGGTCGGCGATCACCTGGCGGGCGATGGTCACGCCCGCGTGATTGACTGCGGCACAGTCACGCTCCAGGCCGCAATCGGCCAGCTTGTAACGATTGGCCCCGAAGGTATTGGTCTCGATGATCTCCGCCCCAGCCTGCAGATAACGCCGGTGAATCTCGGCCACGGCGTCTGGTTCGGTGATGTTGAGCACGTCGAAGCAGGTATCCATGGGCAGGCGATACTGTGCGTGCAGCATGGTACCCATGGCCCCATCGAGCAAGATGGTGCCACCCTGCGCCAGCCGTTCGTGGAAGGGAATACGGGCCATGTCATGCCTCCGTGAGTTGTTCAGTGCGCGAAACACCCACGCTGTAGTATTTGGCATCGGGGTGATGCACGATGATCGCCGCTGTAGACTGTTCCGGCACCAGTTGGTAGGCCGGGGTCAGCGACATACCCAGCATCTCCTCTGCAGGCAAGAGCCGGAATAGCGTCGCATGATCCTCAAGGTCGGGACACGCCGGATATCCCCAGCTATAGCGCTTTCCGCGCTCCACCGGGATACCCAGTTCGCGGTTGATATGCCGGTTGAGGTAGGTAGCGGTTGCCTCCGCAGTCTGCACCGCCAGGCCGTGAAAGAAATAGGCTTCGGTGTACTGGTTGGCGGCCTGCAGCCGGTCGAAATGTTCGGTCGCCTGCGCGCCCACCGTGACCACCTGCAGCGGGCACACATCCACCTGCTCACTGCCTGCGGGCGCGAAATAGTCGGCCAGACACAGGTAGTCACCGAAGGGTTGCCGCGGGAAGCTGAAACGAGCGATCTCCTTCGGTTGGCCGATCTCGGCATACAGGGCCGGGTTGTAGATGATAACCGCGTCGCCATCTGCCTGCGCCGGGAAATAGCCATAAACCGCCTGCGGGCGCAGGCTGCCACTGACCAGAGCTTCGCGCTTCATGCGCTCCAGCCGCGCCTCGAAATCCGCTTCCAGCCGTGCCCACTCCTCACCGTGCGCGTTGCGCGCTCCCCAGCTAAGCCGGAATAGTTCCGGCTTATGGATGTATGGGAATACTGCTTCAAGCGGGATATTGAGCACGGTACGCGCGCCCCAGAATGGCGGGACGGGAATATCTGGTGCGGGCGGCACGCTCGACCGTTGCCCTCTCCTTCTGCGATCGCGCACCGGCGGGCGCTCTTTGCCCTGTTCGGCGTAGGCTTCGCTGATAATACGCTCGACCAGTGCCTCCCGCCGGTAAGGATCGATCAACTGATCCATCACCTCCAGACCCTCGAAGGCGTCGCGGCAATAGAACACACCGGGCGCGTAGGGTTCGCCCGTATCCTCCAAAAAGAGAATGCGCCGCCCAAACGCGCGATTGATGGCTGCTCCGCCGATCAGCACCGGTATCTGCAGACCCCGCCGCGCCAGTTCGTTGACCACCAGCGGCATCTGCTTGGACGTGCTCACCAGCAAGGCGCTCAGGCCGATGGCATCGGCCCGGTGCTGCACGGCTGCGTCGAGAATCACGCTCACCGGCGTTTGCTTGCCCAGATCGTGCACTGTATAGCCGTTGTTGCTCAGGATGGTGCGCACCAGGTTCTTGCCGATATCGTGCACGTCACCATAGACCGTCGCCAGGACAATCGTGCCCTTGCTGACCCCTTCTTTGCGCTCCAGGAATTGTTCCAGATAGGCAACAGCCTTCTTCATCACCTCGGCGCTCTGCAATACAAAGGGCAGGATCAACTCCCCCGCGCCGAAGCGATCGCCCACTTCCTTCATGGCGGGCAACAGCACGTTGTTGAGCACGCTCACTGCATCCTGGCGTGTCAGGCACTCGTCAATGAGCGCTTCCACCCCTTCCTTCTTACGATGCACGATCTGCCAGTGCAACGCCTGCTCGGCGGACATGCCCGCCGTGGGATCGATCACCTCCGCCCCCGCCACGGCTACTTCGTGCTCCTCGAAGTAGCGGATATATTCAGTCAGCGCGTCGGGGTGCTCGTTGAAGATGAGCGCATCGGCCAGGCGACGCTGCTCGGCGGGAATCTCGGCGTAGGGAGTGATGTGCGCTGGGTTCACAATCGCCATGTCCAGCCCTGCTTCGACGCAGTGATAGAGGAATACGCTGTTGAGCACCGCCCGCGCCGCCGGTGACAGACCAAAGGAGACATTGCTGACACCCAGCGAGGTGAGCACGCCCGGCAACTCCGCCTTGATGCGCCGGATGCCGTTCAGGGTCTCGACAGCGCTGTTGGCCATCTCCGGATCGCCGGTTGCCAGGGTGAAGGTGAGCGCGTCGAAGATCAGATCGCGCGGTGCCAGACCATACTCACCGACCGCGATCTCGTAGATTTTGCGGGCGATTTCGGCTTTACGCCCGGCGGTTTTGGCCATGCCGATTTCGTCTATGGTCAGCGCCACCACTGCTGCCCCGTGTTTGACAGCAATGGGCAGCACGGCGTCAATCCGTGCGCGTCCGTTTTCCATGTTGATGCTGTTGATCAGCCCACGGCCCGGATACACGCTCAGCGCTGCCTCGATCACGTCTGGTTCGGTGCTATCAATCATCAGCGGCACATCCACCGCCAGTGACAGGCGCTTGACGACCTCGCGCATCAGAGCTGCTTCGTCCGCCCGTTCCGTCAACGCCACGCAGACATCCAGGATGTGCGCACCCGCGTTCACCTGCTCCTGCGCGATCTGCACGATGCCGTCGAGGTCTCCCTCCAGCAGCAGACGTTTGACCTTGCGGCTGCCCTGGCTATTGATGCGCTCGCCGATCAGCGTCGGCGGCGGAGATTGACGCAGGGCAATGGCGCGCACCCCGCTGGAGGCCGCCGGTTCCGTCTGCGGCTGACGGGCAGCGGGTTTGCGGCGGATTTGCATTTCGCCCTGCACCCGCAAAATGACCTGCTGCAGGTGCTCTGGCGTCGTGCCACAACAGCCCCCCACCACGTTAACACCCCAGTCCACAAACTCACTCAGCATGGCGGCGAAAGGTTCGGGCTGCATGGGGTAAACGGCCTGCCCGTCCACGTTGATCGGCAGACCGGCGTTCGGCAGGACGCTGATCGGTTTGGTGCTGTGCTCTGTCAGATACTTGATCGGCCCGGCCATGTGCTCTGGCCCCGTCGAACAGTTCAGGCCAATCACATCAATGGGCAGCGCTTCAAGTGTGGTCAATGCGCTGGCGATATCGGTGCCGAAGAGCATCCGCCCGCTGGTATCGAGCGTCACCTGCACCTGTAGGGGAATGCGCACGCCCGCGTCGGCAAAGTAGCGCTGAATCCCCACCACTGCGGCGCGCACTTCCAGGATGTCCTGGCTGGTCTCCAAAAGCAGCACGTCCACGCCACCTTCAACCAGTCCCTGCGCCTGCTCATAGAAGACGGCAGCCAGCTCGTCGAAGGTGATCTTGCTGAGATCGGGGTCGTCTGAGCTAGGCAACTTGCCCGAAGGACCCATGCTCCCCGCTACATAGCGCGGAATGCCCGTCTCGGCGGCGAAGCGATCGGCCACCCGTCGCGCCAGTTGCGCCGCCGCGCGATTGATCTCCAATACCCGATCCTGCAAGCCGTACTCCGCCAGAGTCAAGCGATTGGATCGGAAGGTATTCGTTTCGATCACCTCGCAACCCACCGCCAGAAACGAAGCGTGAATGGCCTCGATCACATCCGGGCGCGTGATGACCAGGTAGTCGTTGCAGCCGTTGTACTGCTCCCCGCCGAAGTCTGCCGCGGTCAGGTTGTAGCGCTGAATGTTGGTGCCCATCGCGCCGTCGTAGATCAGCACGTGATCGGCGATGGCGTCCAGATAGCGACGGTTGGTGAAAGAGGATAGCTGTGCAGTCATTGACCCGACCTCTGTGAAAGGGCCATGTTTGACATACCTGGCCCCAAACAAGGTAACACGCACCCAAGAGACTATTTGAGAAGTCCTGCTCTGCGGTTTTACCTCACCCCTAAGTCCCCTCTACACGCGGAGAGGGGACTTAGCCCAATGGCTTACTCTACCTCTCCGACGCGGAAAGGGGCCGGGGGGGTGAGGTCTTCAAACGGTCTCATAAAAACTGCCCCTTGCAAACTTCAAGGGGCAGTGTGCGCTCAGCGCTGGCAACGCCCCTCATCTTCCAGAAAACCTTCTGCCGGACTTGGCACCTTTCCGCAGGGACTCGGAGGCAGGTTGCCGCGGTTTCGTCGGGCCGGTCCCTCCACCGCTCTCGATGAGAGTTGCCGCGCAGATCGTAGCATAGGCGGCAGCTATATCGCAACTGCGTGTGCTCGTCGCCAGTTTGAGTATAATGGACGCTGATGAGCCAATGCAGAAACCGTATGCACACATAATAGACGACCAGGGGTACTGTCTACATGCACATGCGGGTGGTGATGCTAGGTTTTGGCCACGTCGGGCGCGCCCTGGCCAGGTTACTGCTGCGCAAGGCCGAAGTGCTGCGCGCTGATTACAACCTGACAGTGACCGTCACCGGCTTGGCCACTCATTCGCACGGATTGGCGATCAATCCCGACGGACTCGATCTGGCTGGGGCGCTGGCACTTGTCGAGCGCGGCGAGCGGCTGGACTCACTGCATGTCGGCCCGCCAGTGACCGACACACTGAGCCTGATCGAACAGTGCCCGGCAGACCTGATCCTGGAAGCCACCTGGTTGAACCCGCACACTGGCCAGCCTGCGACAGATTACGTCCGCGCGGCCTTACGGGCCGGACGACACGTAGTGACAGCCAACAAGGGGCCGGTTGCTTTTGCATACCGCGAATTGCAGGCTCTTGCGGCGGAACGCGGTCTGGGCTTCTTCTTCGAAAGCACGGTGATGGACGGCGCGCCAGTGTTGAGCGTCGGGCGCGAAGGGCTGCTGGCGACCACCATTCAGCGCATTCGCGGCATATTGAACAGCACCACCAACTTCATCCTGACGCGCCTGGAAGAAGGCGCTTCCTTCGCCGAGGCACTGGCTGAGGCACAGGCGATTGGCGTCGCCGAAGCCGACCCAACGACCGATCTGGAAGGGTGGGATGCCGCCGTGAAAATCGTGGTACTCGCCAACGTTCTGATGGGCGCCGACCTGCGCCCTGCCGATGTGGAGCGCACCGGCATCACGGGCGTCACTGTCGCCGACGCCCAGCAAGTCCTGCAGGCAGGAGAGCGTATCAAGCTGTTGTGCGAAGCCGTGCGCGACGGGGCGCAGGTACGCGCCAGTGTGCGACCGGTTCGGCTGCCTTTCGCTGACCCCCTCTGCCAGGTGAGTCGCACCTCCAGCGCCGTCACCTTTCAGACCGATACCCTGCACGAGCTGACCATCGTCGAAGGAGATACCGATCCCACTACTACCGCCTATGGGATGCTGGTTGATCTGATCAACATCGCGCGGGGCCGACACCGTCCGGCCTGAGCAGGGAAACGTGTTTTATAGATGGCAGGATCATCTTCTTCTGCGGCACGTCCGGGGAGAAAACCGGTGGAATCAGCCAATATCAAGCGCAACGATGATGCGCAACGCATCGCCCAACTGACGTCTCCTTACAGCCCGCTCAGCCCGCCGCAGTTGCCGCTGGATTTCGGCGACTTTCTCTCATTATTGTGGCGGATAGACCGCCATGCCGAGCAGCCACATCTGGTCACCTATTACCGGCAGTGTGTTGACGCGCTGGCGCGAGCAATGGGCTTTTACCAGAAGGGGTTAGGACGCCTGGTGCGTACCACTCCACCTGGCAATCTCTATCGCTCGCTGAGCAACGTGCCCTTCCGCGAGACTGGACGGTTGGTTGATGCGTCGGCGCGCAAAGCCGCGATCGATCAGTTGGTGCGTCTGCGCGGAGACGTGCTCTCGATTGGCTCGTATCAACACGAATGGGTCGTCGGCTGGCCCGGCAGCGGGATCATCAACGACGAATTGCGCGAACGGGTCTTCGCCACGCTTTTCACCGCGCTGCGCGGACAGTATCAGTATCTGGCAAGACTGTTGCTGGTGATTGACATCGTGCTACAGGAACTTCTCCTGGGCACGCGGCAGAGCACTGAATTCTCGCTTGGCACGCTCATCGAACGCTACGACTATCCCGATCCGGAAAGTCCCGCCGTGCGCAGCCTCTACAGTGGCAATACGGCTGGCTGGTGAGCAGAAGGCGTGTCCAGCGTTTTGGCCAGATACCACACTGTCTCTGGCCCTTCCCCCAGATCAACCTGAATGGCACGCGCCTCCACAAAACCGAGTCGCTGATAGAGCGCCCGCGCGCGCGGATTCGACTCCGCCACCCCAATCTCCAGACAGGTTGCGCCTAGCCGCTGCGCTTCTTGGGTCAGAAAAGCGATCAGCGCCGTACCGATCCCCCGCCCACGCAGTTCTGCGCTGACGATCAGATCGCTGATCTCCGCCGCGCGGGGAAACAGCGCCAGCAACCCAAACGCGCACGCTTCCCCGTCCCGCTCCGCCACCACCCCCAGGCCGCGTTTCTGCTGTGCCAGCCGTTCTGCCTGTTGCAGCACGACTCCGACCTGCTCCAGAGTACGCTGTGGCCAGCAATTCCTCTGCAGAGCGAAAGCATCGGTCAGTTGCGCTGGGCGCAGCGCAAACACAAGCGAGGGGTGTGCTTTCGGTTCGGTAATCTCCATGTCGTTCCTGAGGAAGTAGAGCCGCACAAAGGCTACCGCCTTGTCAAGGAGTGAGCGCTGCATCAGAAGATTTGGCGGAGACAGAGGCATTCCCTGCCAGACGTTGCTCCTGCCAGGCAATGTGACGGGCCAGGATCGTTTCACCGCTCAAGCGACGAACGCCTCGCTGCCGACGCGCTTCGTAGCGCTCCAGCCACTTGAGCAGGCGGCGTGCCAGGCGCGCCTGAGGCAAATGATACTCGACTTCGCGCCGCAAAGCCTGACGCATCTCCGCTTCGAGCAGCCGCCTGGGGTTCTCTTGTAGAGCGCACATCAAGCGTTGCTGATGGGCCAGGTCGAAGCGGGGAGCAGGCAAAGCCAGCGGAACACACGACGAGGTCACCGGAAGCGCGACAGGCGCTTCGCCCGCAGCGAAGGAGGGACCCGCCGAGGCGGCGTCGGCCCTGGGCTGCGGCATTGGAACTTCCGGGCCTTCGGCAACGTCTTCAGTTTGACGTATCGGCTCAGCCCCTGGCTCGCGGCGTTCCAGCGCCCCCAACTGCCACAACCGCAACCCTGCCTGATAGGCTGTGCTGCGATACGGCCAGGGCGTGCCGGTGAGTTCTTCCCAGCGCGGACCGGCGACGCTGGCGCTCTGGTAGGTACGAAACAGCCGTCCCTGTGGACCGAAGATGTTATAGCGGCTTCCCCGGCGGCGGATAAAATAATGACCGATTGACTGGCCTGACGAAGACCGACTGTCTCCGGCAGTACGCGACGAGGTCGGGCGGGAATTCGTCACAATTCGCTCCTGGATAACCTTGGGGTGAATGGGGCTTAGCCTGATTCTAGCGCGAATCGGCACAGGCGTGCCTTAGAGTTTCCTTGAAGATCGCCGTTTCGGTCTCAACGAACACGCGATGAAATACGGTGGTTCACTCAACCATGACATGCATCCTCAGCCACCCGTACCACCCCACAAGAGAAAGGCTTGAGAGAAGTACACGCTTTGGCCACCATAGACTATACTAAGGCGCGGCTGGCAACACGTGATTCGCCGGTCTCAAGAAGCCAGGCCATGACTCGCACGCTCTACGAGGAGTTGACATGGGCGCGACTGAACACCTGAAGCGAGTACTCCCCGTCTGGCTGGCGCTCCTGGGCGCAATGCTCGCGTGTACCCTGAGCACCTCCCCGCCGGACGAGACAGCGCAGCGTCTGGAACGCGCGCCACTGGTGCTGATCCTGGCCCCTGTCAACGGCAGCACCTACGCCGAAGGGACGCGCGTCGCGTTGCAGGCGATCGCCCAGGACACCAGTACTGGGGTCGCCCGCCTGGAATTCCGCATGGACGACATCGTCATCGGCACCGTCACCTCTGAGAACCCGGTGGGCACAGCTTCTTTGCTGGCCCGCGCCGAATGGATCGCCAGCGAGCGCCGCAAACATCTGTTGACTGTCGAGGCCTTTCGCGCCGATGGCTCCTCATTGGGCGTGAGCGACGTATCGCTCCAGGTCATTGCGCCCCCAGGCGCGCCTGCCGAGACCACTCCGCCTGGCGCTGCGACCGCCACAGTTCCCCCATCACCCCAACCCCAAAACAGCGGTGCTATTGTGTCCGGGCCGACTGCCCGCATCAACGTCAACGATCTCAATGTACGCGCCGGGCCAGGAACCACCTATCCCGTCTTGGGCACACTGGCCTTCGGGACTCAGGTACCGGTGACAGGCCGCGTCCCCGACGGCACTTGGCTGGCGATCCCCTTCAACGGCACGACCGGCTGGATTTTCACTGAGCTAGCCGTACTGGAAGGCGATCTGACCACCATCCCTGTGCTGGAAGGATTCTAGAACTGATAGCCCAGCCCATCAGCCACCAGGGCCGGGTCAATGGGCGTCTGCGGGATGATGACGAGCAGGTCGGGCGTCACCCGTTCGCGCTGGTAAGCGATCCCCTCTCGGCGGAAAGCCTGCTCGAAGCGCGTTTCCTCTTGATCCGGCAACACCACTTCCACGAACGCCACCCGGCTGGCCGCGTAGATGCGCAGCGGCACATCGGGAAAACGGACCAACCCCCTTGCCCCGTAGATATCATACCAGTCTGCCGCCAGCACTCGCTCGCGGGTAGCGAACATCAGCACGTGCGCGATGCCAACATCTGTCCACACATGCCGGATGTTCTCGCGGTCGAGGAACGCGATCAGCGGCTCCAGGGTCACTGGCTGGCGCGTATAGTAGGGTGATGCGAATCCCTTGACGAGATCGAGGCGACTGCTGCCCAACAGGTTCAGCCCGACAACACTGGTCAGCAATGCCGCCGCCAGCCAACACCGCCAGAGCCGTCGCCCGCCCAGCCAGACGGCCAGCGCCGCCGCGCCGATCGGCAGGGCGCTATGAATCATCAACACGTAGCGCCCCGTTGCGTCGAAACCGAACTCGTTGAGAGCGCGGTTGCCGTAGCCGCTCAGGACGTAGATCAGCGGCACGCTCAGCGCGAACCACGCGAGCATGGCACGCGCTGGTCTCTGCGATCTTCTCCAGGGGCCGAGCCATACCCCCGCTCCCAGGCCAATCAGTCCGCCCTCATAGACGATCTGCAACCACCAGATGGCGGGCCAGCTCAGCCCTGGCCAGCGCGGGTCGTTGCTCACCAGGCGCGGAGCCAGATCGTAGGTCAGGTGATCCAGCACGGCGGGCAGGTTGGCGAGAGTATCGCCCTGGTCGGCGAGGAGATAGCGAAACGTGGCGAAATCGTGCGTCAGGTTGTACCACCCCAGGGGACTGCTCCCCACCGCAAAGGCCAGCGTCGCCCAGCCCCACGCCCGGCCCAGACGCGCCCGACCCCAGTGCAGCACCGTCAGCATAGCCGGTAGCGCGTAGAAAGCGATCAGCCAGGAAACCCAGCCCCCCACGCCAAGCAAAAAGCCCAAGGCGATCAGACTTCGCCGCCGGACGTTGTCCGGCTGAGTGGCATCTACCACATAGCTGGCGGTGACCAGCGCCAGATTGCCCAAAGCCAGGGTTTCGGCAGTCGCGCCCCAGGTCTTCGTGCCCGTGATCAGCAGGTAACTCGGCGCGCACGCCGCCAGCAACGCGGCTAACACGCCCACTCGCCGGTCGAAAGCGCGCCAGCCCAGCCAGCCGGTCGTCGCCACATACAGGCCGGAGAGTCCCCAGGGCACGATCTTGAGTGTAACCGCGTTCACCCCGCACATGGCGAAGAGGGGCGCGATCAGATAAGACTCCAGTGCGCCCAAATAGGGCTGTCCGGGATGAAAGACAGGGCGCTCGCCACGCAGGATATGCAGCACCTGCAACCCCACCATGCCCTCGTCGTAGTCGTAGCGCCAGCCAGCGCGTATGTACAGCGCCAGACGCACCATCAGACCGAGCACAGCGCACAGAACCACCAGCCCCACAGCCAGAGTGTTGTGGCGCAGCGAAACGTGAAGCCGACGGGGCATAGTGCTACTGCGCAGGGGGTACCACAGTGAACGACATGGCGCTGACGGGGATGTCCGTCTCACCGATGTACAGACGGATTTCGTAATTGCCCGGCTCGAAGCCGTTGTCGCGCCCAAAAAAGAAATAACCTGAGCCGCTATCTTCCAAACCCCAGAGGTAGGTGTTGTCGTCGAACAACTCGCCATCCTTGGTGATCACACGCCGCCACAGCACTCCCTCGCTCATGGCGCTGAACTCGACGAACAGATACAGTCGCTTGACCCCTGCCTCGAAGATGGTGCGCGGGTTGACCGGTCGGTAGCTGGCATCTATCTGATCGTCGAGGGCGACAATGCGCAGAGTCGCGCCCGGTTGTGGCGTCACGCTGGAGACCGCCTGCGTAGCATTGGGCGTGAAGGTAGGGAACGGCGTAGGTGTTGGAGTATAGGCGGGCGTCGCTGTGATGATCAGGATCAACGGGGTAGAGGCCAGAGTCGTCGCGCGGGTGTCATCGGCAGGCGGCGGGGTATCAGTCGCGGTCGGCACAGACAGCGTGTCAGAATTCTCCACCAGGGCGGTTGCCTCTGGCGTAGGTGACATGCGTCCGGCATTTGCTTCGTCCTCATTGCCCAGAATACCGATCGCCAGAGTCAGCACACAGGCTACGGCGCTAAAGACCGTCATGATCGACGCCACCACAAATAGCCGCCAGCCGCGCTGACCGGCCTCGCGCCGTCGCCGCCAGTAGACATCGGTGCGGCTGCGCTGAAAAAGCCGAAAAGCAATGGCAAAGAGCAGCAGGGCCAGCCCGAACAGGCCGCCAGTGACATAGGGCAGTGCGTGCTGAACCGTCTCGCGCATCAGTCGTCAAGGCTCCGGGAATCCGCCGCCGGGCGAATTATAGCACGCGGCCTGTCGCCAGGGGCAACAAGCCGTTGTATATCTCTGTCACTGCTCTACTCTCAATCTGGGTGTGGGCAAAGGCTGTCAGCGACTGACTTGACACAGGAGCACTTACCTCACTCTCAGCCGCGCTTCGCTCGGCTCGCCTGTTCTCCAGGCCAGACTGGAGAGCGGGGATAACCAAAGCACAGCAAACTGCCTCACACATTTTGCACGCCCCCTTCCAATTTCCACCCCTTGCCAAAACCCCCTGGTCTCACTATAATAAGGGCGCAATGGGTCGTTAGCTCAGTTGGCTAGAGCGCGTCGTTGACATCGACGAGGTCAGAAGTTCGAGTCTTCTACGACCCACCTGTCGGCAGCCAGCCCCGGAAACGAGGCTGGCTGTTTCTTTGGTTGTCCTCTCCTCATGGTGAGCGCGTCCCAAAGGCTGGGCAGGGCGCGTCGGATACCTCTTGTACCAGGTCGGCACGCACCCAGCCGGTGATGACCGACTGCCCCACTGTGAAGCGCACCTGGAACCAGCGCTGATTGTCGCGCCCAAGCTGCTGATCGAGCACTTCCAGCGCTTGCCCCAGGTCTACCGTGAAGATACGCACCGCCACCGGGTTGGGTTCGGCCCGTACATTCACCGCCTGCGTGTTGGCGAAGACCATACACAAGATGCTGGGAGTAGGCGTGATACTGGGCGTCCACGTGAAGGTTGGTGTGGGGGTGTGCGTCGGTGTATCGCTCGGCGTCGGGGTGATACTGGGCGTCCAGGTATGCGTCGGCGTATGGCTAGGCGTCGGTGTCCACGTATGAGTGGGCGTATCGCTCGGCGTCGGCGTCCAGGTGTGCGTCGGCGTGATGCTTGGCGTGAAGGTGGCCGTCGGCGTAGGAGTCACGGTCGGCGTATCAGTCGGCGTAGGGGTGATCGTCGCCGTCGCCGTAGGCGTAGCTGTAGGTGGATTGAGAATGGGCTGCCACGCCGGTTCCGTCGCAATGGCGACCACGCCCAGGATGATCAGAATCACCACAGCACTCAGCGCGTAGATGCCGTACTGCCGCCGCCGCATCCGCCGGACTTCGGCCTCCAGCCGCAAAATGTCGGTGCGCCGGCCCAGGATACGGAACGGATCGTCCTTGGCGATGTCCAGCCAGCGTTGCGCCGTCTGCGGATCATGCTCGTCGAGCGCCGCCTCAGCGCGTTCCAGGTGTCGCGCCAGCAGATCGGCCACCACCATACGATAGCGCGGGTCCTGGGCATAGCCGCGCAACCCGGCCAGCATAGTCCGGGCCTGCGCCAGTTCGTTCTCGTAGTTCTGGGCGATGAGCGCTGACGCTCGCTCGATGACATGCCGCGCTTCGGCCATGTCCGCCTCGGCCTGGCGGGCGCGCTGCAGCAGGGTGGCAATCTCCTGATTGGCGGGGTCGAGATCGGCGGCAGCTTCCAGCGCCCGCACTGCTTCCGCAGCTAGGCGCAACCGCTCGTCCAACACGGAGGCCGAGTCCATGCGCGTCAGCGCACCCTGCGCCTGATTGAAAAGTTGGGCGATGATGTTCTGGATGCGCTCTTCCACTTCGCGCGTCAGGCTTTTCAGGCGCTCGCTGCCAGGCAAAAGCTGGCGCAGTCCCGCCAACGTATTGAGTACTTCTTGCAATTCGCGGGCGCGCTCGCTGAGCGCACCGCTGCTCAGATTCAGTTGCACAGTCGCCTGATCGAACTGCTGTCGCACCCGCCGCACCAGATCGATCCGCTCGCGAGCCAGGGGATCGTTAGGCACGACGCGCAGCGCTCCCTCATACTTCTGCAGAGCGCTTTCCCAGTCGTCCGCGGCCAGCAACCGATCGCCCTCGGCCAACAATTCGCGGGCCAGGGCCAAATCCTGAATATCAAGCAGGGCCTGCTCTACATCCTGCCAACTGCTAATGCCCGCCCGCGCTGCCAGGTCGCGCGCCTCGCGGTACAGCCGCTCCGCCTCGTCGTAATTCCCCGCGCGCACCAGCGAATTGGCACGGTTGTAGGCGATGCGCGCATCAAAGGGGATGCGGTGATCGGGCACTACTCCGCGCAACAGGTTGTCCTCGGCCTTCTGCCGATATTCGCGCGCCTGTGCGTTGTTCGGGTCAGCAGCCAGGATACGATTGGCCAGGTCGACGGCGCGCTGATAGTCCCCCGCATAGTACGCCTCGGACACCTCCGAGAGCGAAGCAGCGGGTTCGGCCAGCGGACCGCTCTCGACCGGCCCTGCAGCAGGGGGCACCGCCCGTTCTGCCGGACGCGCCGGGGCGCTCCCGCTCGCCGTCTGAGCGCGCTCCCCTCCGCGCGTCAGATCAATGCCATACCGTTCCAGCAGTCCTTTGACCTTCAGTTCCAGGTGTGGGCTGCGCTCAGCGGCTTCGAGCAATAATTCGTGAATCTCTTCGTTGTTGGGGTCGTGATCGAGCGCCTCGGCCAGGATGTCTATGGCCTCATCTATGTCGTCCTCGCTACCGGCTATCTCGATGCGAATGCGCGCGCGGCGCAGCAGGGCGCGCACGGTAGCGGCTTCGGGAGTGGGCGGCGCGCTGTGACGAGCAAGCTGCGCGAACAGTTCGCGCGCCTCCGCCTCGAACTGCGTGTTCTTGCTCTGGGCGAGCAGGGCACGCGCTTCGCTCTCAAGCTGAGCCATCTCGCTGGCCGTGGCACTCGACGGCAGGTCTTCGATCAGACGGCGTAGGCGTTCGAGTTGATCTCGCAAATCAGCCATGGCGTCTCCTTCGCTGAGCGCTAGGGAATAACCCGGTGATTGAGCGCGTCATTGATCTGTGCCAGGATGCGCCGAAGCTCTGCTTCCATGTCTTCGTTGATGTCGTCGAGGATGACCGCCTCTAGCAACAGTTCGCGCGCGGTACGCAGCGCTTGCTGACTGCGGCGCAGTTCGGCCAGACCCGCCCGCACTCGTTGCCGGGCTTCGCGCAAAGCCGGAACTGTGTGCAGGCCGGGGAACTCCCAGCCATGCCGCCCGGCGATCCGTTCCAGCCCTGCCCGAAAAGCCTCAATAGTGGCCAATTCCTGGCGCGCCCCCTGTTGCAGTAATGCCTGCAGGGCCGGGCTGAGCGTCGGCTCCACCCCGAAATCGAGATGATCTACGTCGGCGTAGCGCTGTTCAACTTCGGCCTGCGAGGCCGGTTGCGGGCGCAGTGCCCCCTTTTTAGGCGAAAGACCGGTGAAGATAGGATAGAGGATGCCCACGCACAGGTTGTGAATGTCGCGGGCCAGATGTTGATCCAGCGTGTGCGTGCCGACCTCAATCAGTTGGGAACTGTTCAGGTCAATGATGCGCAGCTTCTCGCCGTCCCAGTATACGTGTTCCAGCTTGTGATCGAGGTAGACAATCCGCTGACTGTGCGCCCGCTGCAAAAACTCGGCGAACTGCAGTGCCAGATCAATCCCTTCCTCGGTCGGCAGGCGACGACGACCGTTGCCAGCATTGGGCTTCATCAGGTAGAACAGGTTGTGATAACGCGGCAACAGTTCCAGCGCCAGATACGGACGCCACTGCTGCGCCGCTGCCGGATAGAGTGCCTCGCGGAAGGTTGCAATGTCCAGCCCCAACGACACGATCTCGCCGCCTTCCGGTCTTTCCGCCCGCGACGAGACGTACCCGCAATCGTAGAGGCGCACCACTGCCTCGCACTCTGCCAGGCGAACCAGCAGATCGGCCTCGCTGACGAAGGCACGCGCTTCCCAATGTGGCGTGCCGTCGTCGGAAAGATGCTCCGGGCGCATTACTTTGAAGGCCACCATCTGTCCGGTACGCACATCTTCGGCTTCCATCACACGGGCATAGTGCCCCGGCGCATAGGTGTCAATGAAATTGCCGGGGATGTAGCAGGCATTCAACTGTTCGGATGTCTGATTCATGATCTGCTGTACAGTTCCAGTGCTCACTATCGTCTCGGTGTGCTAGGGTATTTCTTCGCGCGGGCTGTAGTCAAGCTCCAGCGACTGCAGCCTGACCACCACATCGCGACCAGCGACGTACAGAATCAACGTCACTGGCTCGGACTGCGGGAACAGAAACACCGAGTCTCCCAGCCAGCGCTCGTTGACGAAGAAGCTGAGCGTCGTCGCGTCAGTACGGCGCACCGATAGCCGCAATTGTGGATCGGATTGCGGAAACTCGGTGGTAGAGCGGAACCGCCCGTTCTGGTTGAGGCCCAGGCTGACGAAGTTGGTCTCCAGGAACTGCACCTCACCGACCGTCCACTGCCCCAGTGCGTTCGCCGCCCCCAGTCCGAAGGCCACTCCGCCCTCTGCCAGCGCGGCTTGATTGTACCTGACCAGTTCCAGAACGGCATCCACCCGGCGCAATGCATTGGCCACGCCGGGCTGGAAAAGCTCGCTGAGCAACTGCGGCGGAATTTCCAGGCGCACTTCGCCGGCAACTGTCTCCGCAGTAGAGATCTGCCATCCCTCCCCCTCGACGAAAGTCAGCGCGCCCGCCTGTCCTGGCCAGGTCTCTATCGGCAATTGGGCCAGCGCTGCCAACACATCTCCATGGGTTGACGAAGCTCCGCTGACTTCGGCCATCGCCACGGGCGCTGGCGTGCTGCTAGGGACAAGGGTGCTGGTTACAAAGGGGGTTGGCGTCAGGGTAGGTATAGTCTCCTCAGTGGCCGTCGGCTGCGTGGTCATCGTGGCCGTCGGCGGAAACGTCTCCGTGGGCGTAGAGGTGTCGGTACGAGTGGCCGTCGCCACGGGCGTGAGCGCGGCGGCAACAAACGGTCGTGTCGCCAGAATGCTGGTAGGCTCAGGCGTTGGCCTGGCTGACTCTCCATCGCCCCCGCCCAGTGCGCGCAGCAGGGCCGCCCCCACCGCCAGTGCCAGCACCAGCACAGCCCCCAGGATGACGCGATTCCAGATGCGGTCAGCCCCGGCGTCCGACTCCCGCTGCCCCTCGCTCTGTGCAAGGCGGCGCTCTTCCTCGTAGATAGGCGCGCCGGATTCCGCGGAGATGCCTTCCATGTCCAGATGGATCATGTCCTCTTCCGGCTCTTCGGGCGGCAGTTGCTCTACCAGTGCCTTCCAGTGGCGGAAGAGCGGATATGCCGGATGACGGGTGATGAAGAGCGACGCAAAATGGCGATCGAAAGCGGCGAGCTTGTCGCGCCGCGACAGGCGCTGCGTGGTATAGGTCTCCAGCACCGCCTGGTACATATCGTTCCACTGGCGCACCTGATGAGCCTGGTCTGGCCCCAGGCGCTCCAGCGTCACTGCCGCAATCGTTGCCAGGGCCTCGGCGATGGCCGGATCGGGATCAGGGCTGCTCGTGACCGCGCCCTGCTCCACGGCCAGCCGCAACTGTTGCAGGCGCGCCACAGCCTCACGTAGACCACCGAGCCACTCCAGAAATGGCTCGATCTGCAGCCCTGTCACCTCGCAGGCGCGTTCCAAACGCTCTCGTCCGGCGTCCAGCGCCTGACGAGCCGCGTGAAAATCGCCATCCGACCAGTGTCGCAGCGCCTCTTCCACCAGCTCGATGGCACGCGGCACGCCAGCGAGCATTTCCCCGGCCATCGGCGCGTTAAGTGCGCTGCGCACGGCGCTCAGGTCGCCGGGGCGGGCTACCGCATTCATCGCCTGCTGAGCGGAACGAATCAACTGGCGGCTGGTCAACGCACGGTCGAATAGCTGGAAGGCAATATGCGTGCGCGCGCTGTCGCAACTGATCTGTGCTGCGCTGCGCCAGAAGTCCGCTTCTTCCAGTTCGCCCGCAGCCAGCGCCTGAGCGCCGCGCAGCACATACGCAAAATACAGCGCCCGCCATCCAGCGCTGCTGCTCTGCTGCATGAAGGCCACCAGTCCGCGCCCCATTGCTCGCAGATAGAGCGCTTGCGAAGGCATCTGCGCCGCGAAAGTCTGGCGTTCCTGTTCCTCGTCGCTCAACAGCAATGCCAGAGTCGCTGCCTCAATCTGCGCCGTAGCCTGGGGATTGTCCACGCTGCCCTCGCGCATCCAGCGCTCGAGCAGTTCGCCCAGGCGACGTAACCGATTGGCCGCCAATCGTTCCCCATCGGTGACAGCCACCGTGTAGGCCCTGCGCCCCGCTTCGGCAGCAGCCAGCGCGTCGCCCCGATCCCACGCCTGCCAGCCTTCGATCAGCGCATCGGCCAGCGCCTGATTGGGGCTGAACTTCTCCACGAAGGGAGCATCGGGTAGGCGATTCGCCAGATCGCCGAACCAGGCTGCCAAGTGCTCGTTGATGGGGCGGATCAGGTCACCAGTCTCGCGCAGCAATGTCACCGTCGGTCGGCGACGCCCCAGCGCCAGGTAATTGACGATTGTCGTCCAGTTCCCCCCTGTCTCAGCCAGAGCGCGCGCTGCCTCGTGCAGACGTGGATCGCTCAGGTCGTCCAGGTAAGGTTGCAGGAACCGCTGCACATCCTCGAACCAGGAAGCCAGCGTCTCCCCGCCGGGGCGCGGACGGAAGTGCTGGAGCGCCGTCACTGCCTGGTGCACTTCGTCGAAATAGTCGTGCAGCGCCGCGAAATGCGGTGACAAAGGGTCTATTTGTGCGGCGCGATACAGGCTGTCCCCTGCCCGCGCCGGATCGCCATACACGTGCTGCCCTGTTTCCTCCAGCAACGACACCAGCGCTTCGGTTGCTTGATGCGCACGCCTGGCACTGGCCGCTGCTCCCTCCAGCGTCGGGCTGGCATCCATATCCTTTAGCAGCACCAACCCCTCTTCCAACCCTGCCAGCAAATCAGCCACATGGCGATAGACCACCAACAGGCCGGTCAACCCTGGCAGTGGAGCGCTGTCGAGCAGCCGCTCGACTTCGTTGAGATCGGTCATCGCCAGCCGCGCTTGAGGCAGAGCGGACAAATCTTTGCGCAGCTTCACCAGGTGTGGACGCAGCAATATCACTTCGGGAATGCACACCGCGAGTTGCTCTGCCAGCAGCCATTGTGCCTGCCGCGCATTCACGCGCACCTCGGCGGTCGTGAGCAAGGCCCGCCCTGCTCCCTGCGCATCTCCGGTGAATAGCCGTTCGAGCGCCCCCAGAAACCCCTGCGGCGGCGGAGTGACCGCCAGCTCGTCCAGCGTCGCCGAAGCCGAGATCAGGAAGCGGATCAGTGGCTCGTGCAGCGGATCAGCTTGCGGCAGCAGATCGTCCAGCAGCGCCAGCGCCCGCGACCAGTTGCCGCTCTCCAGATAAATGCGGATTGCGTCCAGATCGGCCTGCACGCTGATCTGCCGCAGATAGCTCTGGATTTCGGCGGCCAGGCGTACTGCTTCCGGATAGCCGGGATCCATCTCGAAGGCCGCCGTCAACTCATCCCGCAGCGCGATCAGCTCTTCCTGGCTGGCCGTGGGACGAACACGCCTGCGCACACGAGACACAATCTCGTCGCGTGCCTTCTGCAAAGGCAGGCGGTATTCATTCAGGGCATGGCGTAGTTCAAGCAATGTCCCGAAGCGGCGGCGCGGATCGGGATGCACGGCGCGGGTGATGATCGCCTGCAGGCGCGGCGAGATATGTTCGGCATCGTCTCCGAAATTGACGTAGAAATGCCCGCTCTCCTCGTCTGTCTCCGCCATCAGGCGGTCGCCGCCCGTCAGGATGAAGTAGAGTAGTTCTCCCACCTGTCGGATGTCAGTGGCGCGAGTGACCGCCGGCGACGCGCCTGGCTCATCCAGAAAGACCGCGTTCCCCCAGTCAATGACTTTCAGCCGATAGGCAGTGCGATCCCAGAACAGGTGCTTGGCATCTACGTCGTTGTAGACTACCTGCCGGTCGTGAGCGTAGACCAGCAAGTCGAGCAGATGGTCCACGATGACCAGCACTTCGAGTTCTGGCAGCAAGGCTCCCCTGGCCGCCGCCTGCAAAACCATCTCCTCGACCGTCTCGCCGGTAGCCAGATCCATGACGATATATTCGTGGGTGTGTCCACCGACGCGAAAGGTGCCATGTCCCCGTAACTCAGTCAGCACAGGGTGACCAGAGAGCCGTTCCAAAGCCTGACGTTCGACGCGAATACTGACCTCTTGCCCGGCGCGCATGGGCGGGGCGTCTTGCGGAGCGGGACGCTTGATCACTACCGGACGGTCGTTGTCGAGCGTATCATAGGCGCGCAGAGTCTCCCCCGACCGACCACGCGGATAGATGTAGTCGTAGCGATAGCGGTTGTCAAAGAGGCTCTCGGTACGGCGGCCTGGGGGATGAGCAGGCATTCTCAACTCCCGCTGATAGCTGTCCGGCGTCACAGCGAACGCCCTTATTGTACGCAGCGCAGGCAAGGAATACCAAACCTGCGCACAACAAGGGCGGGCTCGGATGTCGGGGGGAGCATTCAGCAGGGATTACTCATGATGCTGGCCCAATGCCCCTGGTTGACTCCCCACACTCGGCACTGATGCGCCTCGTCGCCGAGCGGGGCGTGGCTGAGAGTGAGGTCAACCAAAGCGCGGCGAGCCGTCCGTCACGTTTGGCACGCCCCCTATTCCGCGCGGGTGAGTTGATCGGCCTCGTCCCTGGTATCTACCAGGAACAGAGCCAGCCCATTGAAAAGCTTCTGATCCAGCAGGCGATCCTGGCGGGCGCGTACCCACTGCGGCACGTACTTCTGCGGTACCGGTCCATCGGCGGCGCGGGTCAGGGTGATCTCGTTCTGGTGTCCGGTTTCGTCTGCGGCAGTGCGCACCGCGATCCACACGCGCGTCACTGGCACGTCGAAGGGTCTTTCCAGCTTCGGCCCGGTCTCGTTCAGCCAGGCATAGGGCAACTTCTCATCGCTGGCGTAGCGCTCGAAAGCAATGAACTCCACCGGATTGGCGGCCAGGAAGCCGTCACCAAGCTGCTGATGCTGCAGCACATAGCGGGCCACGCCGCGCCAGTCTTCCTTGTAGTGATCGCCTTTTTGGAAAGCGTTCAGGGTAATGACCAGGCCAGTCGCGCAGACGAGCAACACGGCGGCCCCCACCGCATAGCGGAGGCGCGGCCCGGCCAGCCATATCCAGCCGCGCAGCACCAGGGCGATCAACGCGGGCAGGATGACCACGAAGTAGCGATCCACGTAGAGCGGCTGCACCAGATGCGAGATGGCGAAGACCAGCGCCAGCGTCCCCACCACCAGCCAGAACCAGTACCACAGGTCTGGCTCGGTTCGGTAGTGCCGCGCGGCATAGATCATCCCCGCGCCCAGGCCGGTCAGCGCAACCAATGCCGCTGGCAGAGCCAGCGCCGGAATGGTGTTGCCCGTGCCCACGGTCATAGCGCTGAGGGTGAGCAGCACGTCCTGAGGAGTCGGCTTGAGAATCCAGCCCAGCCCAGCCGCGATGGTCTCTGCCTGGAGCATGTAGACGATCCAGGCCAGCAGGGGGATCGCGGCGAAGACCTGTGCCCCGATCCAGCGCCGGAAGAGCGCCCGTTTGCGCCGCAACATGAAGCCGAACACCAGATATTGGGCGAAGGACAGCCCCGCCGCAAAGTAGTGCGTGACGTAACCGGCCATGGTCGCCAGGACGAATACTGCCCAGTGCGCCCGTGTGCGTTCGCCGCGCAAGAGCTTGAGGAAAGCGTAGGAGGCCAGCAAGGCCAGAACGAAAGCCAGCGCATAGACCCGCGCCGTGCGCGACAGCCAGATGTGATAGGGATTGAAGGCCAGCAGCGCGCCCGCGCTCAGCGCCAGCCAGGGCGAGCGATACAGCCGCGCACCCGTCCAGATGGTACCCACGATCCCCAGCACGCCCAGCAGCGCCGAGAACGAGCGCAGCGCAAATTCCGAGCCGGTCGGGTAGGCGTGCAGCAGCACATAGTAAAGGGGAGCCTGGTTGCCCAGGTCGCGCACGATCAGCAGGGTGTCTTCCAGCGATGCGTGGGCCAGGATGTCGGTGTACACCTCGTCTATCCACAGACTCGGCCCGCCCAGGTCGTAGAAGCGTAGCGCCGCTCCGGCCAGCACGATCAGCGCGGCCAGGAGCCAGAACAGGCGGGAGCGGGGAGACGTGTCGGCGGCCATGCGCACTCCTTTCAGGCTTTGGTGTAGTGCACGTCCGATTGCTGGCGCAGGCGGTCAGCGGCCTGCTCGGCGGTGATGTCGCGCTGTGGCGTGCCCAGCATCTCATAGCCGACCATGTGCTTCTTGATCGTCGCGCTGCGCAGCAACGGGGGGTAGAAGTGCGCGTGCAAATGCCAGAAGGGATAGGTCGCGCCGTCGGTCGGCTGCTGATGAAAGCCCATGCTATAGGGGAAAGAAGTGCGGAAGACATTGTCGTAGCGCACAGTGATATGATGCAGCGCGTCGGCCAGGGCGTGCCGTTCGGCCTCGTCTAGCGCGGGAATGCTGGGAACGGGCCGGTTGCTGATCAGCAGCGTCTCGAACGGCCAGATGGCCCAGAAGGGCACCAGCACCGTCCAGTGCTCGTTGGCGTAGACAATGCGCACCCCGCGACGGCGCTCTTCGGCCAGATATTCGGATAGCAGAGTGATGCCATAGGCGTTGTAATAATCGCGTTGCGCGATCAGCTCTTTCTCGATCTCGCGCGGCAGGCGCATGGTAGACCAGATTTGACCGTGCGGGTGCGGGTTCGAGGCCCCCATCATCTCGCCCCGATTCTCGAAAATCTGCACATAGCCGATGAAGTCGCGCATTCCCAGATCGAGCGTTTGCTCGGCCCAGGTATCTACCACGCGGCAGATGTCGGCGACTTCCATCTGCGCCAGGGTGAGATCGTGGCGCGGACTGAAGCAGATCACCCGGCAGATGCCCTGTTCACCTTGCACGCGGAAGAGGGGGTGATCCGCCGGTTCGTCGGTGGGCGTGTCGGGCAGCAGGGCCGGGAAGTCGTTGTCGAAGACGAACGTGCCCGTATAGGGTGGGTTAACGTTCCCTCCGGCGCGCGCGTTGCCGGGGCACAAATAACAGGTCGGGTCGTAAACCGGGCGCGTCTCCGGCGGAGGGCTGGCGACTTCGCCCAGCCAGGGCCGTTTGGCGCGGTGCGGCGACACCAGAATCCATTCATTGGTGAGCGGATTAAACCGCCGGTGCGGGTGTTCCGTTGGGTCGAACATGAGCAGTCCTTCATCAGGGGATAGCCGATCCTGAAAAAAGTGTACTGAGCCACGCTGGTTTGTGCTACCCGCTGTGCGCTCAGGGTACGGGCAAAGGTTGTCGTTGTCAGCGTTCTGCTTGACAGGGAAATTCTGCCCCCCGCTTGACACTCACACACTTCGCTGCCCACTCTATGCATGGAGAGGGAGCGAGCCGAGCGCGGCGAGGTAGAGAGTGAGATAAACCGAAGCGCAGCAACCTGCCAGACACATTTCGCACACACCCCCAAAATCCCACGACTCGCAGGGTCTATGCTATAATGCGCATCTGAGGTTCGTCGTTAGCTGGCAGGAGTGTCGGATGGATCTGCAACAGGCAGCGCGCATGATCGAATGGCTGGATGAGGAGCGTCGGCGCGACCGCGGGACGATTGCCCTGCTCGAAGAGCGCATCGCCCAGCAGGCCGAGACCATCATTCAGTTAGAACGGCGACTCAACGGCCTGGAAGGCGAGCAATCATCTATGCGCACGGCCTTTGTGCCCGTTGGGCGCGACACCGAACTCGCCGAGCAACTGCGCCGGGAATTCCAGCAACTGATCGAGGAAATCGAAAGCAAGCGGCTGATGGCCGAACGCGAAGTAGAGCGTCGCCAGGATATCGGTCGTGAGAGCCTGGCTCGCATGATTCGCGACCTGGCCGACCGCACCAATGCCCTGGAAAAAGCCATCGAGGAACTGCCCGCCGCCCGCGTCGAGCGCGATCGCGTCGCCGCAGCGCTGGCTGCTGTCCAGCAGCGCGTCGAAGACCTGGCCAAGAAATTTGAAGAGCCGGAACGTCGCATCACCTTCCTGGAAGAGCAGCGTCGCCAGGACGCCCGCCGCATTTCGGACATCCAATCCGAACTACCAGAACTGCAAAAGCAGTTGGATGCAGTGCGACCCAAACTTGACGCCCTGGAAGCGATGGTGCTGCGCAACGAGAAACGCATCCTGGAAGTGCAGTCCGCCGAGCGCGACCGCCGCGAGGAGATGCAGCAGTTCATTGATCAGCAGACCTTGCTCTTGCAACAGCGCGATCAGCAGGTGGCCGAACTGGCCAAGAGTTTCGGCACCTACGACGAAGATATGCGCCGCTATGTCGAGCGCTTCGAATCCTGGGCAGAAACACACCGGCAGATGAAGAAGCTCATTGACGATTTCGAGCGCATCGCCGAGCGCCTGGGCCGGCGCATCAACGAGGTGGCGGAAATGCAGCGCCTGTCCGAAGAGCGCTTCCGCCAGGAATGGAACGGCTGGATCGCCGACGACCAGAAGCGCTGGAAACAGTTCACCCTCACCAACGACGAGGCCTGGCGCAATCACGACAAACAACTGGAGCAGTTCCGCCGCTCGGTAGACCTGTTGCAGGCGGCCATCGAACCGCTGCGCAACAGCATTGACCGCCTGTGGCAGCTCGAACGAGCGCGCGCCGAGCTTTACCGCGAACGGTATCAGGCGCTACTGTTGCAGTACGATCAGGCAGAACATCCGACTCCAGTAGCGAGCAGTAACGGGGGAGAATGAGATAGATGGGGCGCGCGAGGGCGCGCCTCTGTTTTTAGGCTGGCCAGCCAGCGATTTCGTCACTTCGGGTCTATAATAAGGAGGAAATAAGGTCTCATGTTTTTCTCAACGTTGATGCGTCGAGCAGGTTGTGCCGAAGGCAGGGCCTGACCGGTCGGGCGGCACAGTCTGGGCGACGAGATCTGCTGGGGAGGATAGACGGAGTACACGATGGTTCATACTCAGGTAACCAAAGAAGAACTTCTGGAGAAAGCGAAAAAGCCCGCCGAAGATGCCATGCGCCTGCACGCCTTTTATCGGGGCAAGATGCAAACCGCGCTGCGCTGTCAGGTACGCGATCTGAACGATTTTGCCATCTGGTACACCCCCGGCGTGGCCGCCCCCTGCAAGGCCATCGCCCAGAACCCAGACCTGGTCTATGAACTGACCAGCAAGTGGAATACGGTGGCCGTCGTCTCAGACGGCACGCGCGTGCTGGGCCTGGGCGACATCGGTCCCAAAGCCGGACTGCCAGTGATGGAAGGCAAAGCGCTGCTCTACAAGTACCTGGGCGGAGTGGACGCCTACCCCATCATGCTGGACACCAAAGACCCGGACAAGATCATCGAGACGGTGCTGATGCTGCAACCGGCTTTGGGCGGGGTCAACCTGGAAGACATCGCTCAGCCGAAATGCTTTCGCATCCTGGATACATTGCGCGCGCAGGCCGAAATCCCCATCTGGCACGACGATCAGCAGGGAACAGCCAGCGTCGTGCTGGCGGCTATGATCAACGCCGCCAAGATCGTGGGCAAGCGCCTGCAAGATATGCGCATCGCCTTTCTGGGCGCGGGCGCGGCCAATGTGGCCTGCTCGCGGCTGCTGTTCGCCTATGGCGTAGATCCATCCAACTGCATCATGACCGACATCAATGGCATCCTGGGCAAACACCGACGCGACATCTACCTGCGCCGGGCGGAATATGTGCAGCAGTGGCATCTGTGCCAGATCACCAATGCCGAGGAGTTACAGGGCGACGCCGAGGTAGCCCTGCGTGGCGCGGATGCCATGATCGGCTTTTCGGCACCAGGACCGGGGGTGATCAAGCCCGAATGGATCAAACAGATGGCCAGGGACCCCATCGTCATCGCCGGAGCCAACCCCATCCCGGAAATCTGGCCCTGGGAAGCTGCCGAAGCTGGAGCCGCTATCGTGGCGACGGGTCGTTCGGACTTCCCCAATCAAGTCAACAACTCGCTGGGCTTTCCGGGCATCTTTCGTGGGGCGCTGGATGTGCGCGCCCGCACCATCACCGACGAAATGGCCATCGCCGCCTCTGAGACACTCGCCCGTATGGCCGAGGAAAAAGGGTTGTCGCCAGATTACCTGCTGCCGACCATGGAAGAGTGGGAAGTGTTCCCACGCGAGGCTGCCGCGGTAGCAGTCAAAGCGGTCGAGCAGGGCGTCGCACGTCTGCCGACTACCTATGAACAAGAGATCGAACGCGCCTCGCAGATGATCCGTCAGGCTCGCGAGATGACTCATCTGCTGATGCGCGAGGGGTTTATTCCCGCAGGCCCGCAGGCCGACGAGGAACACCAACAGGGGTAGGAAACCATGCATGAATTGATCATCATTGGCGGCGGCCCGGCAGGTCTGGCTGCCGCAGCGTATGCGGTGCGCAAACGGATGGATGCGCTCTTCATTTCCAGAGGGCTGGGAGGGCGCGTGCGCCGCCGTCTGCTCTTGCCCTGGGTGGAAGACTACCAGGTGACGGTGGCCGACGAAACCATTCAACGCTTCCGCGCTCAATTGGACTATCTGGACTTCATGCGCGTGCGCTCCACGGTGACTGCTATCACGCCCATCGAAGGTGGCTTTCGCGTCACCGTGGCCGATGGCAAATCTTACGAGTCCAAGACCATCATCTTCGCCACCGGCGCAGTAGGCGAACTGCTCAACGTGCCCGGCGAGCGCGAGTTCGAAATGAAAGGGTTGTGCTACAGCGCCATGACCTATGCGCCGCTGATGGTAGACCGGCGCGTGATAGTCGTCGGCGACGAGATGTTGGCGCTGCGCGCAGTGGCTGAGCTGGCGCGCATTGCCACACACGTAACGCTGGTGGCAGAGACCGACGGTGACCTCGATACGCCAGTGGGCAAGAATGTGCTCAGCGCCGACAATGTCGAGGTGCTGCGTCGCGCTCAGGTGCTGGCCGTGAAAGGCGATGAATACGCCCGTGCCCTGGTGATCCGTCACGAAGACCAGGTGATCGAGATTCCCGCGGATGCTATCTTCGTCGAGAAACAGTTGATCCCGAATTCCGCCCTGGTGGCCGACCTGGTGGCGCTGGACGAATGCGGCTTCGTGATCGTGGATCACCGCAACCGCACTACCATGCCGGGCCTGTTCGCCGCGGGCGACGTGACCAATGCCATGGCTTTTCAGGTCTTGATGGGCCTGGGCGACGGCGAAAAGGCCGCGCTAAGCGCCTTTGACTATTTGTTGGGCATGGGCGGGGCAGATTTTGTATGCAAAACGCCGAAATAGGCACGCTGGATATGGGTCGAGGGGGCGCTCTGCCCCCTCATTGTTTCATTGGGCTAGTGGCACAGCTTCTCGCCGGATGACCGCGCCCAGGCTGCGCAGTTTTTCCTCCACCCGCTCGTACCCCCGGTCAATCTGACCGATATTGCGGATAGTCGTGGTGCCACGCGCGCACAAAGCCGCCAGCAGCAAAGCCATGCCCGCCCGAATGTCCGGGCTGCTGATGTGAGGGACGGCGCGCAGGACAGTCGGCCCGTGCACCACCGCCCGATGTGGATCGCACAGGAAGATGCGCGCGCCCATACTCACCAGCTTGTCGGTGAAGAAAAAGCGGCTGTTGTACATCCACTCATGAAACAGCACCGTGCCCGCTGATTGCGTCGCCACGGTGAGGGCAATGCTCATCAGATCAGACGGAAACGCGGGCCAGGGCTGTGCTTTGATCTCCGGAATCTGATTGCCCAGATCGCGCTGAATCACCAGGGGTTGTCCGCGTGGCACGATGATGTCGTTGCCCTCCACCTGCCAGATGACACCCAGCTTGCGAAAGACCAGCGCTACCATGGGCAGGTAGTGCGGATCGGCCTGCCGGACGCGAATCTCGCCGCCTGTGACCACGGCTGCCCCAATATAGCTGACCACCTCCAGATAATCCGCTTCGACCCGAAACTCGCCGCCGCTCAACCGCTCCACGCCCTGGATGGTCAGGCAGTTGGTGCCAATGCCGCTGATCTGCGCGCCCATGCCGTTGAGCATGTGACACAGATTCTGCACATGCGGCTCAGAAGCTGCGTTGCGGAGGATAGTTGTTCCCTTTGCCAGCACGGCGGCCATGATCGCGTTCTCGGTTGCGGTCACGCTGGCCTCGTCGAGCAGAATGTCCGCGCCGCGCAGATCATCGGCTCGCATGTGAAAAGCGCCGTCAAAGTCAATCTGTGCCCCCAGGCTCTGCAAGGCTAGCAGGTGCGTGTCTAGCCGCCGTCGCCCGATCACGTCTCCGCCGGGCGGAGGGAGTTCCAGCCTTCCCGCGCGGGCCAACATCGGCCCGGCGAACACGATCGAAGCGCGCGTGCGCTGACACAACTCCCGGTCGAGCGCGTGACCGCTGAGCGTTTTGGCGTGCACGCGCACCCGATGATCGCCCAGTGGTTCTACTTCCACGCCCACGCTGCGCAGCAGATCGAACGTCACGCGGACATCGGCGATGTCCGGCACATTGTTCAGGATCACCGGCTCGTCGGTGAGCAGACAGGCGGGCAGCATTTTCAGCGCTGCGTTCTTGTTGCCGCTGACCGTCACCTCGCCGGCCAGCGGATGATTACCCTCGATGACGAATTGCTCTTGCATCGTGAATTGCCTCTTTGGGGAACGATCAGGCCAGGTGCAGCACTACCGGATCGCCGATCGCCGCCCCCAACAGATCGGCTGCGTTACCCTGGTTGATGCCGATCTCCAGTTGCCCGGCGCTGCCAATCAGCGCTGCCACCTCTCCCGCCGCAACTGCACCATATGTGCGACGAATGGGGCCAACATAGTGTCCACCAAGCTGCACGCGACAGGCAATAGCGGCCAGAGCGCCAGGGACATTGATCTGCGCCCCAAAACGCGGGCTGAATCGTAGACGCTCTTCGTTTTCCCAGGTCAGCCGCCCGATGCTGGTGATCAGGTTGCCGAAGCGATCGATGTGCAGCACCTCACCGACAATCTTACTCGCGTCGCCCAACAGACGCGGTGGTGGCAGAGTGACCAGATTTTCGTGCGGCGGACCGAAAGCCGTCAGCGGTGTACCCTGCGCCAGATGGGCCGCCACCGGGCTGAAAATGTCCCGCCCGTGAAAGGTCTGACTGACTTCGGGCAGATGAAATCTTCGCTCGGTCAGGGTGACGATCTGGCGCGGCGGCGTCTCTTGCAGCACGTAGCTGAGCACGCCGTTGTCCGGCGCGACGAAACGACCAAACGCTGTCTCCACCGCGATCGGAGCGCGGGCTGTGCCCACGCCAGGGTCAACTACAACCAGGAACACGGTATCCGGTGGGAAAAAACGATAGGCAGTGAGCAACACATAGGCGGCCTGACGCACGTTCTGCGGCTGAATGTCGTGGGTGAGATCGACCAGGTGGGCTGTTGGGCAAATGCCCAGCACGACGCCTTTCATGATGCCCACATAAGCATCCGCCAGGCCAAAGTCGGTCAGCAAAGCGATAGTCGGTGGCATGGCTCCGATTGTACCAGCGAACCTTCTGACGACAAGACGGAGTGAGAACAATCCATACAGCAGAGCTGTGGACAAATCATCGTGTGGTTTTCTGGTTGACCTCACCCCCGCTCGGGCTGACGCGCCTGGCTCGCCCTCTCTCGGACGCGCGGTGAGGCAAGGCGGCGAGCGCGTTTGATACAATCATCCTCGGGGGTGCCCAGAAGAAGCCTGGACAAAGCCGCATCGCTCTGGTAGAATGCCTGCGGAAAACGACCTCTGATCGCGGGAAAGATTGGAGATTTGGCGTTGGCTCATCACAAGTCTGCCCTCAAGCGAATTCGCAGCAATGAGCGCAAGCGGCTGCGCAACCGTATCTTCCGGTCGCGCGCGCGCACCGAGATCAAGAAGGCCCGTGCGTTCATGGACAGCGGAGATATCGAGAACGCGCGTCAGGCCACCCTGCAGGCCATTCGCGTGCTGGACAAGGCCGCGGTTAAGGGCATCCTGCATCCGAACAACGTGGCGCGTCGCAAGAGCCGCTTGATGAAGCGACTGGCACGCCTGGAAGCGGCGGCCAAGAACGCATAGGTATTGCCGCGACACGGCTTTGCACGAGGCATCCGGACCCTGGCGGATGCCTTTTTGTGTTTGTACGTGCGGTGGAAAAATTAGAGGGCGTTTTCGCCTGCGCCGCCCACTTCACCTGGAATCACAAAACGATACCCCACCCCGCGCACTGTGGTGATGTATTGCGGTTTGCGTGGATTCGGCTCGATGGCCTTGCGCAGCCAACGGATGTGTACATCCAGCGTGCGCGTGTCGCCCATGTAATCCGTCTTCCACACCTGTTGCATGATCAGCTTGCGCTCCAGGGTGTTGTTGAGGTTCTGCATGAACAGGGCCATCAGCTCAGCCAGCTTGGGCGTCAGCCGTTTCTCCGTCCACGGTGTCGTCAGCACCTGCGTATCGGCGTTCAGGCTGAAGGGGCCAACTTCCAACACTTTGCCCTGTTCGGGGACAACAAAGCGGTCAATACGGTTAATCAATTTGCGCGGCGTAAAGGGCGGTGTCAGCAACACGTCCGCGGCGCTGTTGCCCGTCATGTCGGCGGCACGGATGTGAATAATCGGCACCTGTTCCAGGCTAGCCCGTAGACTGAAGCTGATACGGTTGCCCGAAGTGCGCAGCGAAATGGCGTCCAACACCACCACCTGCGGCATCTCTCTGCGCGCCATTTCGATGCCCTGTTTGCCAGAATGAGCAATCTGTACCTGATATTTGCGTTTGAGCGAGGGTGCCAGAGAGTCGTTACTGTTGCGCGCGCTCTCGATCAAAAGGACTTTTGTGGTCTTCATGCATCCCCCCGGCAGCAGAGCGTGTGGCGCAGGCAAGCACACAAGTGAGGTCGAGGCCGCGAAGCGATTTTAACATTTCTCTGCAGCCATTATAATGGAAGGGCCAGACTTGACAACATCCGGTTTGGCGGTGCCCCAGACAGCCTGCAACGCAGTCGCCAGAGGGTTGGCATCGCGCACTCCGACGCAACTGTCGGCCATCTGTGGCTGTTCCTGCCCACAGGTGCCCCCACCTGTGGGGGGTGATTGTTGCAGAACAGGGCCTGATGCTCAGGTTGTTCGGGGGCTGTTTTCTTAACACTCGGCACATGGAAGAATTCGCTTCTGCCTATGCTGGCCGGTACTGCACTACCTGACCTTGACGGCACAGTGTGCCATTGACTGTCTGGTCTTTAGTTTGTGCTCAATTCTTATGGAGAGACCATGTCTGCTGCCCGCGTCCACGTGCGCGATTGCGCGCGTACTCCCATGTTCCAGACCTTGCAAGAGGCGCTCGACCCACGCCGAACGCTGGAGCGCGCTGTTGCCATCCAGCAGGTACCGGCACCCACGTTCGAAGAAGAAAGGCGGGCGCGGGTGGTGCACAACTACTTCTCTTCGCTGGGGTTGCTGGATGTACAGCGCGATGCCTATCACAACGTGATCGGGCGCTGGCCAGGCATCGAACCGGATCGGCCAGCCATCTTACTCACAGCCCACCTGGACACGGTCTTCCCCGCCGATACCGATCTGGCAGTGCGCGAGTTCGCCGGACGGATTCGCGGTGCGGGCCTGGGCGACAACAGTCTGGGAGTCGCTGCGCTCATTTCCCTGGCCGATGCGCTGACTTCTCACCAAGTGCGACTGCCCGCCGATTTGTGGTTCGCAGCAACCAGCCGCGAAGAAGGGCTGGGCAATCTGGACGGCATACGCGCAGTGTGGGCTGCCTTGGGACAGCGCCTGGGCGCTGCCATCGTGGTGGAAGGGATGGCCCTGGGGCGTATCTACCATGCCGGGATCGCCGTGCGTCGCCTGAAGATCGTCTGTCGGGCACCTGGCGGACATAGCTGGTTGCATTTTGGGCAACCCAGCGCCGTGCACGGCCTGATCAGCGCCGGTCACGAGATATTGCAGCTCATCCCTCCCAGCGAACCGCGCACGACCTACAACATTGGGCTGATCAGTGGAGGGCGCTCAGTCAATAGCCTGGCCACAGAAGCCGAATTGTGGCTGGACTTGCGTTCGGAGGACCCTGCTGCTCTGCGTGTACTTGAACAGCAGATACGCACCTGCATCGGGCGTGTGCAGCGCCCTCCCGATCTAGAGTTCGAGATCAGCGTCGTCGGTGATCGACCGGCAGGAGCTATTGCTCAGGAACATGCCTTGGTGCAATTGGCAGTAGCCTGCCTGGAAACAGTGGGTATTGCGCCCACCCTGGAATGCGGCAGTACCGATGCCAATCTGCTGCTGGCCGCCGGCCTACCGGCAATCACCATCGGCATTTCGCAGGGAGGCAATGCGCACCGTCCGGACGAGTTTATCGAGACGGCTCCCGTACACTCTGGCCTGCGGCAACTGGCGCTGTTGACCCTGGCCGCTGCTACCTGGAACTTCGCGGCAGGATGAGCGCTGCGCACTCAGACCGCAGCAAACCATCTGACACAGGCTGTATTTGTGGTTTGGGGCAGAATCCACCACAGAGAGCACAAAGGCTACAGAGCCAGTCACAGTTTTTTGAGATGTATCTCCTCTGCGCTCTCGGCGTCTCGGCGGTTCAAGATTTCTGCCCCAAAACGCGAATACGCCCTCTGACACATTTTCCGTTGGCCCGCCGAAGCGCCCCCGCTATACTATCCCCATGCGCATCGGAATTGATGTTCGCCTCAACTACTACCGTCCCGGCGGCACAGTCGAGTATGCCCGACAGCTACTCGGCGAACTGGCTTTCCTTGACCCGTCCGACGACTATTTTGTCGTTCAGCATATCCGCGACCGCGAATCGTTACTGCCCGCTCCTAACTTCGCGCGGGCCAACACGATCACCCCCAGTCACCATCGCCTGGAACGCTGGCTGCTCGGCGCGGAGCTGCGCCGCTTTCGTCTGGACATCATGCACTACCCGGACTCCATTCCAGCGCAGGGAAGCGCTCGTCGCTGTGTGATCACCATTCACGATCTGCACTACCTGCACTTTCCGCAGTTCATGACCGAGAGCAGCCGCCGTTACTACGCCGGGCAGATTCGCTGGGCGACGTGCCGGGCTGACCATATCCTGGTGCCGTCAGAGGCAACCCGTCGTGATCTGATGACTCTGTTGAGTACTCCCCAGCACAAGATCACGGTGCATACGCTGGGCGTGAACGCTCGCTTCCGCCCCGCCTCCCTGGATGAAGTCACAGCCTGTCGCGACCGATACGATCTGCCATCATCCTATGTGCTCTTCGTGGGCACGTATGAGCCACGCAAGAACATTCCGGCGTTGTTGCGAGCCTACGATCTGCTACGGCAGACACAGCCCGATTTGCCGCCGCTGGTGCTGGCCGGGCGACGGGGGTGGCTATTCGAGGATATCTTCCGCCTGGCACACGATCTGGCCCTGGACGATTACCTGCTCTGGCGCGAGAATTTCCCTGCCGAAGACCTGCCGGCTCTGTATAGCGGAGCTATCGCGCTGGTGCTACCCTCGTTTTACGAAGGCTTCGGGCTGACAGCGTTGGAAGCGATGGCCTGCGGCACGCCGCCGGTTGTATCCGACCGTAGCTCGCTACCCGAAGTCGTCGGCGAGGCAGGGCTGCTGGTCAATCCCGACGATCCGGAGACTCTGGCCGACGCGCTGCGCCGCCTGCTGGAAGACTCCGCGCTACGCGAGCGGCTGCGCCAGGCGGGGCTGGAACGCGCCCGTCAGTTCACCTGGCGGCGTACAGCCGAGATCGTCCGCAGTGTGTATGATCGTGTCACGTCGTCCTGAAACCTGAGCCAGATCACACCCGAACTGCCATATGCGAGTGCTCTATCTGACCGCCGAACTCCCCGAACCGGCTCACGCCGGCGGCACGCTGCGCACCAATGGCTTGTTGCGTGCGGTGCACGCCGCTGGACATGAGGTGCATGTGCTGTCTTTCGGCACACACGAACAATTCGACGCACAGCGCTCTGCTCTGGCTGAGTTCTGTGCTCGCGTCGAGGTCGTGCCGCCGCCGTTCCGCTCGCGAGCCGAACGTCTGCGCGACCTGCTGTTCAGCGATCGAGCCGATATGCAGCGCCGTTACTATTCGCCGCAATATGCTCAGGCGCTGGCCCGCGTGCTGGAGCAAACCCCTTACGACCTGGTGCAGATGGAAAGCCTGGAGATGACCATCTACGCCCCCGTAGTGCGCCGCGTGCAGCCTGGCACGCCGCTGATTTACGATTCCTTCAACGCCGAATTCGATCTGCAGCGCAGCATCTGGCAGGCCGAGAAACGACAGCTATCTCACTTGCCAGGGGCATTCTACTCCTTCGTCCAGTGGCGTCGCCTGACGCGCTACGAACGCCAGGTCATTCATTCGGTCACCCATACCATTGCCGTGTCCCCGGCGGACGCCGCCGCCTTCCAGCGCCTGGTGCCTGGCTGTGCCGTCACCGTCGTGCCGAATGGCATAGATGCCAGGCGCTATGCCCACGAAGATACCACTCTCGATCTCGGCCCGGCGGCACTGGTTTTCACTGGTTCGATGGACTATCGTCCCAATGTGGACGCGGTATTGTGGTTCGCCGAGCAAGTCTTCGAGCGGGTGCGCGAGCGCGTGCCAGAAGCGAAATTCTTCGTTGTGGGCAACCGCCCCCATCACCGACTCAACGCCCTGCGCGACCGCGCCGGCGTGCAGATCACTGGCTGGGTGCCCGACGTGAATCCGTTCCTTCATGCGGCCACAGTGTACGTTGCGCCCTTGCGCATGGGTAGCGGCACCCGCCTGAAACTGCTACAGGCCATGGCTGCACGGCGGGCCATTGTTTCCACCAGCACCGGTGCGCAGGGCCTGGACGTGCAGGACAGAGTCCACCTGCGCCTGGCAGATACCGCCGAAGCCTTCGCCGCCGCCATCATCGAGTTGCTGGAACGCCCAGCCGAGCGAGCCGCTCTGGGCGGACGGGCTGCCGAACACGTAGCCTGTTGCTACGACTGGTCGGTGATCGCGCCGCGCCTGCTGGCCGTCTACGAGTCGATCTGGCAGAGTAAACGCTTCTCTGGAAAGGAACAACCCCATGCCCCGCAACCAACCCCTGCATCCGGCCAACGGTGAGCGCGTCCGGCTGGCCGACTACGCGCCAGATTTCACCGGTTCCCACAACAAGCAGTCTGCTCAGGAGTTGCTCGACAGTAACCTGGCTCGCCTGCGCGAACTGCAGAATGTGCTCTACGCCGAACACAAGCACGCCGTGCTGATCATCCTGCAGGGGATGGACGCCAGTGGCAAAGACGGCACGATCCGGCACGTTATGCGCGGCATCAATCCACAAGGCGTGCAGGTGACCAGCTTCAAAGTACCCACTGCCGAGGAACTCGATCACGACTTTCTATGGCGCATTCACCGGCATACACCTGGCCGCGGCATGATCGCCATCTTCAACCGTTCACACTACGAAGACGTGCTGGTCGTGCGTGTCGAGGAACTCGTGCCGCGCTCTGTATGGGAAGCCCGCTACGAGCATATCAACGCCTTCGAGCGCCTGCTGGCCGACAGTGGCGTGACTATCCTCAAATTCTTCCTGCACATTTCCAAAGCGGAGCAGAAGAAACGCTTTGAAGAGCGCCTGCGTTCGCCAGAAAAGCAGTGGAAATTCGCGGTAGGCGACCTGCAGGTGCGGCAGAAGTGGGACGATTACATGGCTGCCTATGAAGACGCCCTCACCCGCTGCAACACGCCCTGGGCACCCTGGTACATCGTGCCCGCCGACAGGAAGTGGTATCGCAACCTGGTCATTTCCAGTGTGCTGGTGGAAACGCTGGAGCGGCTCGACATGCGCTACCCGTCCGCCGAACCAGGACTCGAACGCATCACCATTCCCGATTAGCGCCCCTGGTCGCCACGGGGTACCACTTCGATGGACGTCTCGTTGCGATAGGTCACCATACCGGGCTTGCCGCCCTTGATCTTGCGCACATATTTGCGCTGTGTGACATCTACCAGCACCCGCGCCTCATTCCGCGCGGCGCTGTAATAGGCGGCCAGTTCTGCCGCTCGCCGGATTACCTCTGGTGGCACGTCGCCGCCGCCCGACTTGATGATCACGTGCGCACCGGGCACGCCCCGCGCGTGCAGCCACAGATCGGCTGGCCCGCCCTTCTCAAAGCTCACCTGATCGTTCTGGCGAGCGTTACGCCCGATCCAGATCACGTGCCCGGAGTCGGTCGTCACTTTGAGCGGCCCGGCCAGGCCGCCGCGCGGCCCAACAGTGCGCAGCCCACGCCAATACCCCTGCTGCTGCAATGCTTCCTGTACTTCCCCAATCTCCGGCCAGTTGGTTGCCAGTTCGAGATCGGTAGCCAGTTGATCCAGGTAGGCCAGCTCTTGCTCAGCAGCAGCGATCAATTCGGGCACGCCAGCGCGGGCGCGTTTGGCTTTCTCATATTGTTCGAAGTAGCGCCGCGCATTTTCGAGCGGGGTCAGGGTCGGATCGAGCGAGATCACCAGTTCCGGGCCGTCCACCTCATACGCGGCCCGCAATTCGCGCGCTCCGGGCGGCAGGGTGTACTGATAGGCCAGCAGCAATTCCCCACTCTGACGCAAACGCTCCAGGGTGGCATCATCCTGCAGACCGCCGCGCAAGGACTCCAGCTTTTTCTGCAGACGGGCGCGGGCCTCGGCGATAGCCTGTCGCACGGGCTGACGGGCCGCATCGTAAGCATCCGCTCCCACCAGAGGGCCATAGTACTGCACCAGCGCTGCGCTGATGCCAGACGTTGGCTCCCACCCATCCAGGTGCGTCAGCGGGTAGGCTGCGTAGGCAGTCACTGTGCCTTCGCTGCGCACCACGCCCGGTTGGAAACGCCCCTCCCGCAATGCGCCGAACATCTCCTGCAGCACAGTCAGTAGCGCGCGAGGCGCAGTGTCACCCGCTCTGGCGTTGGCTTCGCCAGTCGCGCGGAAGACGATTTCTCTGGCCAGCAAGGGGCTGATGCCCAGCACCCCCCGCGTGAGCACCTCACGCGCGCGTTCGCCAGGATTGGCGTCGAGCATTTCGCCCAGCAAAGCCGGCGTCAGGGTCAGAGGATCGCGCTTCAGACGTTGCGGCGGGGGCGGCTCATAAGGTTTGCCGGGCAGGCTGACACGCACACGATTCTCCTGTGGCCCGACGCGACGCAGACAGTCCATGATCACGTTGTCGTGGCGCACCAGCAATACATTGGCCCGACGCTCCATCGGCTCAGCAATCAGAGAAAACACGCCTTCCGGGCTATCAAGCTCGAAGACGATCACCCGTTCCCAGGGAGGCTGGCCAATGGCGCTGATCCAGGCTCCCTCAACATAGCGGCGCAGGAGCAGGCCCAGTGGTGAAGGGGTGATCACCCCGCGCCGTAGCTTATCCGGACTCAGATGCACGCGAGCAAATTGCTGATGAGCGCTCAGCACCAGGTAGTGCCGCCGATGGCTGGCATAGACCTCTAACCCGATGGTCTCCGGGTCAACTTCGACCGTGTCTTGCACGCGCCCCCCGACCAGGATCGCGCTCAGTTCGTCTACCACCGCCATTGCGGTCACAGCGTCAAAATACATCGTGTGCTATCCTTACAGATGGCTTGGCCCGTCCCACAGGAGCGGACAGGCATAGAGTATCTGGAACCAGGAGACTGTTCTCAACTTTACCTCACCCCCCACTCGGCGCTGACGCGCCTCGTTGCCCCTTCTCGATGCATGGAGAAGGCAGCCGAGCGAAGCGAGGCTGGGGGTGAGGTAAACCAGGCGAGCCGACCTTTTCTTACTTTCTCTATGCTTCTCCGCCCTTGAACATCCTTGCCCAGTAGTCATTTTACGGGGCCAATGCTACAATGCGCTCAGGTTCTTGGAAAGGGGCAGCCTATGCGCATCGCCATCGGGTCCACCAATCCGGTCAAATGCCAGGCAGTGCAGGCCGTGCTCCAACCGCTTTTTCCCGACGCCACGTTCGTCACGCTGGACGTGCCGTCGGGTGTCTCTGCCCAGCCCTGGGGAGATGAGGAAACGCGCACGGGTGCCTACAACCGCGCTCGCGCTGCCCTGAAGCAGGCAAGTGCCGATATGGGCGTCGGCCTGGAAGGCGGCGTGCAGGAGTCCGAATTCGGCTTACTGACCGCGGCCTGGTGTGTAATCGTGGACAGGACGGGGCGCGTGGGCGTAGGTGGCAATTCGTGCGTGTTGTTGCCGCCCAGCGTCGCCGCCGACGTGCGCGCCGGACTCGAACTCGGCGAAGCGATGGATCGGCTGGTCAACCGTGCCAATACCAAGCACCAGAATGGGGCCATCGGCATCCTGACCGATGATCTGGAAACGCGCCAGAGCGCCTATGAGACACTCATTCGCCTGGCACTGGCTCCCTTCATTCACCCTGAATGGTATTCTGACGCCCGTGTCAAACCGTAGGTCGGGCTGCAACAGTGGGGGATCGCGCATGAGAACACGAACCTTCTTTCTGGCAGTGATCTTGATGGCGTTCGCGCTCACGCTTGCGGCGTGCGGAGAGGAACAATCCGGCGTGGTAGCGCGTCCAGTCGTGCGTTTGCAGGTCAACGATCGCACCTACGAGGAAAACGTCTACAGCTACTGCTGGCCGGACTCTGCCGACAACGTGGTCTGCGATGTGGACGCGGTAGCGCTGGTTCAGCCCCTGCAGAACGTGCCGGTGACTCAGGGTGACACAGTGCAATTCGTGTTGGATAGCGCCGCCGGGACGCCCGCGCGTTTCACTGCCACGCTGCTCGGCTTCGACGACGTGCGCGATCTCGGCAGCGGGCTGGTTGCCCCCTACGACGTGCAGCTCGAAGACAATCTCTACCGCGTACGTGTAGACGCCGAATACGACAACGTGTCCGGGCATCCCGCATACGTCTCATATGTCTTCGGGCTGGCGGTGAGCGGCGTCATTCAGCCCACCCCCACGCCAGCGCCCACCGAGACACCCGTGCCCACGGATACGCCAGTCCCCACTGACACGCCAACGCCGCCGCCCACACCGACTCTCACCCTGGCTCCCACGCTCACGCCGGTGACGGAAACGGTTGCCCCCGCTGCCACTGAGACCCTCGTGCCCTCTCCTACCAGCACACAGGTTGAAGCAGCGCCGGCTACCGGCACGCCGGCAACAGCCCCCGTCGTGGGCGATCTCGGTCTGATTCCGGTCACAGGCACTGTGAGCGTGGTAGACAAAGGAGTTACCTTGCCGGTCGTGGGCGCAACGGTGCGCTACGAGCATACTTCAGAGGCGCGGCCCGCAAATGCCAGCGCGGGAGCAGTCACGACGGGCACCCAGGGGCAGTTCACCATTGGCCCACTGCCGCTGCACGATACCGACACGATCACCCTGACCGCGTCCGCGCCCGGCTACATCGCACAGACGCTCCGGCTGACCGGCCTCGATCTGTGGAATAGGGCAGGCGAGATCGCCTTTGTGCTGGAACCGGTCGTGCAGCCAACCAGCGTGCCACGGGCTGCAACACCTACCCCTGCCAGCCGCGGCGAAACGATCACGACCGTGCCGCGCATTACCCTGATGGTAGGGGGGCTGACACACGTGCCAGTCGGTTATCAGTTCTGCCAGCAACTGCCCGATGGCACACGCAGTTGCCGCGAGTTGCCCGCACCAGACAGCCCAACACAGCGCCTGACGCTCTTGCGTGGTGCAGCAGCCCAACTGCAGATCGAAGGGGCACGCCCCGTTGCAGTGCGCCTGGAGTATCTCACTGACACAGGCCTGCTCACGGGTCAGCCAGAAGAACGTCCTGGCGACAACACCGTATTGTTCACGGTGACGCCCGAAGCAGGCTCGTATATCCTGGCCGTCCGCATTACCTGGACGGGCTACGACGCAACGTACTTCTTCCGGGTAGGGGTGACAGGATAACAGTAAAGAGGAGCAAACAGGCCGCCATCCGAGGTGTGCAAAGATCGTCAACGATTGGTTGAGTGCAAGGGCGTTTATCTCCGCCTGGTGTTGATACGCCTGGCTGGCCTCTTGCCATAACAGCATGGTTCAAGGGCGGACAGCCATTGAGAGCATCTCGAACGCTTGACTTTACCTCACCCCCGCCTGGCGCTCACGCGCCTCGCTGCCCCCTCTTCGCGTCGGAGACGGGTCGAGCCGAGCGAAACGTGGCTGAGGGTGAGGTAAACTGGAGGCGAGCCAACCTTTACGTTTGCCCTAGCTCTTGTCCACCCCTGAATACGGCATGGAGAGGGAGCGAACCAACCGAAGCGAAGCCGGGAGCGAGGTAAACCAAAGTGCAGCAGACGGTCTGACCATTTTGTGCACGTACCCGCCGCGCTCGCCGGGTGTATCCCTGGTTTGGGGCAGAATTCACTACAGAGAGCACAGAGCAAGTCACAGAGTTTTGAGTTCTTTCTCCTCTGCGCCCTCGGCGTCTCGGCGGTTCAAGCTTCTGCCCCCAAATGCGAATACGCCCACTCGCCGTTGTCCGTTGGAGCGACGGGGGTTCCATGATAGAATGAGAAAGACGCGATGAGTCGACGAGCCAGCCCATCAGACCCGGTCGCACGGCACCGCCGTGCTGTGCGCAGACAGATTGTTGTACCCGTAGCAGGGGCTGCACTGGGGTTGCTGGCGGTGTGTGGAGCGCTGATCGTCGCCGTGGCCACAGGGGCGTTGGCCAACACGCAGGTCACCACGGTGATGGGCATCGTGGCGACGGCTTTCATCGCCCTACCGCTGACGATCCTGTGCCTGATACCCTATGCGCTCCTGGCGGCACTGGCTGCGCTGAGCGGTCATGTGTATACAGGGGTACGCGGACCACTGCGGTCACTCCGCCAGCAGACGGAACATCTGGCAGCGACTACCGTAAGGGTAGCCCCTCGGCTGGCCGCGCCGTTCGTCGCGCTGAATGTTCGAGTAACTCGCTGGGAATATATGTTACGGGGGCAGCCGCCGCAGGCACTGCCTGGTGACGAGGAGACGACCCATGGCTGAGCGAATCAAAGTTCTGGAAGAACAAGGGGCAAATGCGTTGAAGCTGGCTGAAGAGCAGATCAACGAACTGCTCAAGAGTCTGGAGGAACAGGACACTCAGGTATGGGCCTATCTGATCGGCGGGGTCATCGCGCTGATCGCGGGCCTGATCGCCGCCTATATCTACACTCAGACCATGCGTGAACGGCGCAAGAGTCGCCTGGAGCGCATCAAGGAATCGCTGCGCGGAGGGTTGCCGCGATGACTTCTGATATTCGCCCCGATTCTCAGGAGACGCGCGATGCATCGTGGAAACTGCGCGTCTATCTGCTCGGCGCGCTGATCGGCCTGACCGTGGGGTTGATCTCGGCCTATTTCTACGCTCGCGTCTCCGAAGAGAACGGGTTCGAGCGGCCCAACCGCATCCCGACCGTAGATGCGCTGAAACTGGCTGTATCTTTGCTCTCGGTCATTCGGCAAATTACCGATCTCGGCGCAAAACGTGGCAGTTGAGAGGGAATCGCTGTGTGTCCATCCGGCGGGGGAAGGGCCATCCCCCGCCGGTGTGTTTCCCCTAACCTCTTCGCGACCATGAAGACCTGGCAGCTCTCCCTGGCTCGTCAACAAGCATTGCGCAGCCTGCGGTTGCTGGCGCTGTTGGGGCTGGTCTATGGCCTGCTCACCATCCGCCCTGCCCCCGCTCGCGTGATTTTAGGCCCGCCGCAGACGGTGCAGACCATCAACCCCACTGTCTGCGTGCACACCCGCCTGACCGATGAAGTCGAGGAATGGAAGATTCAGCGCACCCTGCAACTGGTGCGCGAAATGGGAGCAGCTACCATCGTCGAGTTCTTCCCCTGGCCCTATGTCGAGCGCGAGCGCGGCTCCTACAATTGGGAACACGCCGACCGCATCATGCGCCACGCGCAAAATCAGGGTCTGACTGTGCTGGCTCGTCTGGGACTGGTGCCAGACTGGGCGCGTCCGCCCGTTCAGGAGAAGGTGACCACCCTCACCTACCTGCCGTACGAGCGTTTTGAGGATTTCGCGCGGTTCGTGGGCGCGTTCGTGGAGCGCTATGGCGAACGCCTGGGCGGTGTGATCATCTGGAATGAACCCAACCTGAGCTATGAGTGGGGTGATCGCGGCCCCGACCCCGAAGCCTACACCGAGTTGCTGCGCCTTTCCTATCAGGCCGCGCACGCAGCCAATCCGCAAGTGCTGGTGCTCGGCGGCGCGCTCGCCCCAACCACAGAACCCGAAGGCAGCGGCAGTGGCATGAACGAAATGCGCTTTCTGGAACGCATGTATCAGGCAGGCGCTGCTCCCTACTTCGACGCCCTGGCCGCCCACACCTACGGATTCACCGCTGCACCATCCGAGCCGCCCGATCCGACAACGATCAACTTTCGCCGGGTTGAACTGCTGCGTGCAGTCATGGAACGCTATGGTGACGGGGATAAGCCGGTCTACATCACCGAGAGCGGCTGGAGCGATGACCCGCGCTGGACGCGGGCCGTGCGCCCCGGTCAGCGCATCGCCTACACGCTGCAAGCGCTGGACATGGCGACCGCCTGGCCCTGGGCAGAACGGCTATGCCTGTGGCAGTTCCGGCAGCCCGCCGACACCTTCAACCGCCGTGATGCCTATTACGCGCTGGTGTCGTCTGACTTCGTGATCAAACCCATCTACGAAGCAGTACAGGCTTACGCTCGCGGCTGGCCCATTCCCTACGTCCCATGATCACGCGCCTCCCGGCCTGTGCCGCCTACCTGACTTACTTGAGGCGTTGGGTTCGTCAGCACCCGCGCCTGACCCTGGCGGGATTGATCGCGCTGCTGGGCGCGATCCTGGCCTGGCAACTCACCCGCCCCGGCGCGCCCTTCGGCCCGCAGGACAGCACCTGGCGGCGGGTACAGATCAACCGCGACCTGTACGTGGGTATGGATCCCAGCTACCCCCCCTTCGCTGCGTGGACGCCAGAACAGATCGTCGGCATCGAAGCCGACCTGGCGCGGGAGATCGGGCAGCGCCTGGGTGTGCAGACATACATCCTGATCATGGGCTTCGACAGCCTGTACGACGCGCTTTACACCGGCATGGTGGACATGGTGATCGCCGGTCTGCATCCTAACCAGGCCCTGACCGAATGGGTCTACTACTCACAACCCTATTTCGACGCCGGACAGGTGCTGGTTTCGCCTGTCAGCGCTCCCATAGACAACATGCGTGACCTCGACGGCAAAACGCTGGCCGTGGAGATGGCTTCGGCGGGCGATCAGGCAGCGCAACGCTGGGCGCGGCGACTACGTTCGCTCACCGTGCACCGCTTTCTATTACCCCAGGAAGCTGTGCAGGCCGTCGCAGAAGGTCTGGCAGCGGCGGCGCTGGTGGACACAGTCAGCGCTCATCAATACCTGGCCCAATACCCTGAGCTGCACCTGTCCGACCGGACTACGGTAGCCGCACCCTATGTCATCGCCATGCGCAAGGCGAATTTCCGCCTGACGGCAGAGGTCGAACGCGCGTTGAAAGCCATCAAGTCCGACGGTACACTCGACGCCATTCTGGCCCGCTGGCTGACTGGCTCTTAGGCCGCAGGAGGCAACCATGCATATCCGACATGCGCGCGAAGTCGTCCCCCTCACCAGCCCACACGGCGAGATCGTCTTCGAATTGATCGGTGCCGCAGCGGGCGGCTTGCAGAGTCACAGTGTGGCTCAGGTGTTGCTACCGCCAGGGAAAGCGTCGCGCAGACACTATCACCCGGTCGCCGAAGAGAGCTACTTCATCCTCGCCGGACAGGCGCGTCTGGAACTCAACGGAGCGATCGCGCATCTTGGCCCTGGTGATGCAATCGCCATCCCGTCGGGGGCAGCGCATCAGATTCACAATGAGGGCGATACCGACCTGATCTTCCTGGCCATCTGCGTCCCCGCCTGGATGCCGGACAACAGCGTCTACCAGGACTGAGTGCATCAAATAAAAACGGCGCGGATTATCGCGCCATAGCGGTTGGCAGAATTCACTCAATCACTTCGTCCCACGCGGCGCATGACCTCGTGCAAAGCCCGCAAGACCGGCGTCTGGTTCATGCCCGCGATCGTACAGAGCAGATAGGTAATGGCAACCTCGGCGTCGCCCGCCCGCTCGTGTAGCAAGTCCTGGTTGGCAAGTGTGGCGATCAGGAACATCAGCAGGCCCATCACCCCGCCCAGCAGGGGATTGACCAGGTACCAGCTTATGTGAATGGGATCGAAATCGCGCAGGCGGGTGGTGTGCCGTTCCAGCGTTAGATAGCCCGTGAGCAGCGCCCCGGCGATCCCAAACAGCAACGGGTAGTAGAGTGCAGCCACTACGGGCACGCCCACTGCCTCCCCCACGCCAGCGAACAGCGCCTTGAGCAGGAAAAGCACCACCAGGGCGATCACCCAACCGACCAGGTAATTCAATAACAGAGGCCGGTAACGGGCGATGTCTGCTTCGATCTTACGCTGCCGGGTGATCTCGGTGCGAATGCGATAGACAGTTGCCCGCACCATTTCGTAATTGCCCCGCGAACTGATCAGCAGCCGGTCGGCCTCGGCCAGTTCTTGCTGGTAGTTATCATTGACCTGCGGGTCGCGCGTGGGATGGCGGGCCAGGTCTTCCTGCAGCGCTTCGATCTGCCGGGCCAGACGGCGGATACGCTCGTCTTCTACCACACTCGTTGCAGCTTCGGACACACCGGACACAGACTCAGGTTCAGGAGTCACACCGACAGCAGCCGGAACCTCTGAAGGAATGTCGCGAACAGGCAGGGAGTCGGCTGCTGACAAGGGCGTGACAGGGCGCTGCTCAGTCGCGCGGACAGGTAGTTCGCTTGACCAGGTTTCGGGCGGGGGGGGTGTCAGGGCCTCGACTTCCAGACGCGGTTGATAGGCTGCCTCCTGCACAGGGGACGCCGAGGACGGCTCGCGCTCGGCCAGAGGCGGCGCATCTCCCCGTGCAGCCGAAGTTTGACTGTGCCTGTCCCGCCCCACGATCACTGGCACATCATCGGTCAGGTCGGGCGGGGCCGACCAATCCGGCAAATCAGCCAGGAACTCGTCAGCGACGGACCTGACGCCCTGTTCAGGAGCGCGACGCGCCGGGATGCCAGATTCCGCTGACGGCGTGACGCGGCGCTCCGCCGGTACAACAGGCAGCGCCTCGTCCAGGCCCGGCAACGGAGCCGAGATGTCGAACAGGGCGCGCATTTCTTCCGGCGTCAGGCGTAGCGCCGCCGGGTCGAGCGATTCGGTAGAGCGCTGTGCCGGCAGCGCAGCCGATGTGTCGCTGATGATGTCCGTGGGCAACGTGCGCTCGCCCAGCAGAATGGCCCTACCCTTGCCTCGCAAAGAAGCGCGGCGGCGCGGTTCATGACTCGACGCTTCCACGCATGACCTCCTGTGCCAGCGCGCGATAGCCCTCGGCAATCGGATGGCGCGGCATGTACTCCAGCACCGAGAGTCCCACAATCGGCGCTTCGGCCACTGCGTCGTCGTACTGAATCAACGTCTGAAACATGCGCTTGCCGAATACGGCGCGCAACTCGTCCACCACTTCCTGTGCGTGCACCGAGTCGGCGCGATACATTGTGCCGAACAAGCCGGTCAGCCGCAGGGTGGGGTTGAGATTCTTCTTGACGCGCACGATCGTATCCATCAGCGCGCGCACACCGCGCATGGCCAGATACTGGCATTGCACGGGAATGAGCACTTCGTCGGCTGCCACCAGGCCATTGGCCGCCAGAATTCCCAGGCCGGGCGGGGTATCAATCAGCACGAAGTCGAAAGGGAGCTGTCCCCGGCGTAACGAAACGCGCAGCCGCTGTGCCCGGTCGGGCGCACCGGCCAACTGCACTTCCGAGGGCGCCAGGTCAATACTGGCTGGCACCAGCGCCAGCCGCTCACGCACCGAGCGCATCACCCGCGCCAGCGACACATGACTGTACATGATCAGCGAGAAAGCGCTGCGCCGGATGTCGTAGGAGTCAATGCCGAAAGCGGCTGTCAGGCCACCCTGCGGGTCCAGGTCAATGAGCAACACCCGCTGGCCGGATTCGGCAAACGCCAACCCCAGATTCATCGCCGACGTGGTCTTGCCGACGCCCCCCTTCTGGTTGGCAATGACAATGATCCGAGTCATGATCTACCATGCCCTGCTGTACCCCACGCTGGCTGCATTATAGCATAGGCCAGTGCGCAGAGATACTGGGGCCAGGGTGCACGCAAAGGTTGTCAGCGTTCTGCTTGAACAGGGGGCATTCACCTCACCCCCGCTGGGCGCTGGTGCGCCCGGTCGCCGGGTGCAGAGAGCGTGGGGGGTGAGGGAAACCAAAGCACTGCAAACCGCCTGACAACTTTTGCTCACACCCTGGTGCGAACGGCCCTGGCCGACCCAACCGACTTGTGATAGACTAGCTCGCCATGCGGGCGGAAACTCCAGCGAGCCTGTCATCGTCGGAAAAGGGACAAAGCAGAAAGGAAACTGGCCAGCCGCCTCACTGAGGCCACTGGCATACAGGTCTATGGAAGAACTGATCGGCTTCGACCTCAAGCACTTCATCGCCACCATCGGCTACATCGGCATCTTCGCCATCGTCTTCGCTGAGTCGGGCCTGCTGGTGGGTTTCTTCCTGCCCGGCGATAGCCTGCTCTTCACGGCGGGCGTCATTGCGGGAAGCAAGTCCCTGCAAGAGACCCTCGGCGTCGAGCTGAACTATCCGATCCTGGCCATTGGTTGTTTTATCGCCGCGGTAGCAGGCGATAGCGTGGGCTACTGGTTCGGCAGCCGCGTAGGACGGCGGCTCTTTCAGCGCGAAGACTCTCTCTTCTTCAAGAAGAAGTACCTCTATCAGGCCGAAGCCCTCTACGAAAAGCATGGCGGCAAGATCATCGTGTTGGCGCGTTTTATGCCCATCGTGCGCACATTCGCGCCCATTGTGGCAGGCATTGGCACCATGCATTATGGGCGGTTCATCAGCTTCAATGTCTTCGGCGGTCTTTTCTGGGCAGTGGGTGTGGTGAGCGCCGGCTATTTCCTGGGCGAGGCTGCCGACGGCTACCTGATGCCCATCGTCATCATCATCATTCTGGTGTCTGTAGCACCGCCCGCCCTGCACGTGTTGAAAGACTACCTGGCTCAGCGGCGCGCCCGGCAAGCACACGCCCCCAAAGCCGAGCTATAAGCCCACGGCAAACAGCATTCCAGCACAGGCAATCTTTCAAGTGAGAACGCGCGCGGCAGCCCCGCGCGCGAATTGACTCCGGGGACGGGTTCGCGCTATAGTCCTGAGTACTGCGCTCGCATCAATAGAAGGAAACAGCACGCAATGTCCCTGCTCTTTGGCGGACGCAAACCACCTCAACCCGAAGAGACTGCCAGTCCCGCTACGCCTGCGCCCAAAGCGCCCGCCCGTCAGCCGGTCGGCTTCGAGACCATCCTGGGCGCAGGCTCCACCCTGAAGGGAGAACTGCGCTGCCAGGGCAACGTCCGCCTGGACGGCACGTTCGAGGGCACGCTGGAGATTGACGGGAATGTGTTGGTCGGTGAGACGGGCAAGATCACCGCGGACATCAACGCCAAGAACGTCTCCATTGCCGGAGCTGTGCGCGGCGACGTGAGCGGTAAGAAAGTGCAGTTGCTGCGTACGGCCCGCGTTTGGGGCGACATCACTGCTTCGGCCATCACCACCGAAGAGGGGGCGTTCATCGAGGGCAAGATCACCATGGTCACGCACGATGCCGCGCAGGAATTCGACGCCACCAGCATCCCGCTGCCAGAAGGAAATCCGCCCCCATCTTCTTCCGAGCATCCTCAGACAGACTGAGCATAGGCGGCGTCACACCACCGCTCGCTTTTGCCGGGCTATCGGGCTGATGTTATAATGGGCGTAGTAGATACAGGCAAGGTAGCGTCCGGTACTGAACGGCGAATCAGGGACACCATGATCAAAGTCCAGATAGACAGCATCCGCGTCAGCCTCATGTCGCAACTGCGCGTCGTCGTGCTCAAAGACCCGGTGAGTGGCCGTTTCCTGCCCATCTTCATTGGCCCGTGCGAAGCAGAGGCAATCGCGGTCAAGCTGCAGGGCATGCACGTCGAACGTCCCCTGACGCACGACCTGCTTAAGTCGGTCATCGCCGAACTGGGCGGAGAAGTGCAATACATTGTGGTCAACGACCTGCGCCAGGACACTTTCTACGCTCAGATCATCGTCGAACAGGCGGGCGAAACGCACGTGATTGACTCGCGGCCCAGCGATGCCATCGCCCTTTCGGTGCGACTGGATGTGCCCATCTACGTCGAAGAATCGGTGATGGATCGGGCTGGCATCATGCCAGACGAGGAAATCGACTCAGAAGGTGCCGCCAAAGCTGCCGAAACGTCCGCCGTCGAAAGGGTGGAAGACGAGGACGAAGACCGCCTGAGCATCTTTGAAGACTTCGTCGAGTCGCTTGATCTGGACGACCTGGACACGCCCGACGAAGACGACGAAGAAAAAAGCTGAACAGGGCCAACCCGCGCAGCGGGTGACGTGAGTATCGCGCGGGGCAGTTCCGTTTGGGCTGCCCCGTTTTGACACCTGCCCCGAATCCATCTATTTTTGAGAGCCAGATTCGACGCTCACCAAAGGCCGGCGCGATGAGTCAGGAAACAGTACCACTTCGCCCCGAACAGATGGCTCCGCACAGCGTGGATGCCGAAGAGGCTGTGCTTGGCTCGATCCTGATCAATCCCGACGCCTATTATGAAGTCGCGACCTTCCTGCAGGCAGAAGACTTCTTCATCGTGCGCAACGCCTGGGTGTGGGAGGCGATCACGCGCCTGCACGAACGCGGTGAGCAAATTGACTACGTCACGGTCGTGGAAGAGCTGCGCCAGCAGGGTCGTCTGGAGGAGATCGGCGGCGCGGCGTATATCACTCACCTGATCAATCACACGCCCTCGTCCATCTACGCCGAAACCTATGGGCGCATCGTCGAGCGCGCGGCCCTGCGCCGCCGGATGCTCACTGCCGCCAGCACCATCGCGCGCCTGGCCCAGCAGGAAGACAGCGATATCAACGACGTGATCGATCAGTCGGAGGCGGCGCTCTTTGCCGTCACTGAGCGGCGTCTCCGCCAGGAACTGGTGCCCATCCGCACCGCGCTGGCCGAATACTACGATCGCGTTGCAACGCTCTACAACCAGCAGGCAGAGTCGCTCGGCGTGCCAATGGGCTTCACTGACCTGGATCGGCTGCTGGGCGGCCTGCAGAAGTCCGACCTGATCATCGTGGCCGGTCGACCTGGCATGGGCAAGACCTCCTGGCTGCTCACCGTAGCGCTGAATGCTGCCAAAGCAGGCGTGCGTGTCGCCATCTTCAGCATGGAGATGAGCAACGAGCAGATCGTCCAGCGCCTGCTCGCTACGGAAACGGGCATCAGCATGCACAAGTTGCGTCTGGGCCAGCTCAGAGATCAAGAATGGGAAACCTTTGTGCAGGCGGTGGGGCGGCTGAGCAAGCTCAACATCTACCTGGACGATACACCGGCTCTCACCCCCATTCAGATGCGGGCCAAGTGCCGCCGCCTATATAGCGAACACGGCGTAGACCTGATCATCCTGGATTACCTGCAATTGATGTCCGCCGGCACAGGTTACTCGGACAATCGCGTCCAGGAGATCAGCTTCATCTCGCGCAGCCTCAAGCAACTGGCCCGCGAAATGAACGTGCCTGTCCTGGCCGCGGCGCAACTTTCGCGTGCTGTCGAACAACGTCAGGACAAGCGCCCACAACTTTCCGATTTGAGAGAGAGCGGCTCAATAGAGCAGGATGCTGACGTAGTGATGTTCATCTATCGCGATGAGGTGTACAACGAGCACACCGAACATCCCAACCAGGCCGAGATCATCGTCGCCAAGCATCGCAATGGCCCGACTGGCGCGGTGACACTCTTCTTCCGCAAAGAACTGACGCAGTTCGCCAACCTGGTCAAGACCGATGTAGACCTGACCGGCTATTGATGATGAGCGCGCATCCATGAAACCATTCGCGGGCTTTCCGCCCGGCAAGATACCGATGATCCGCGTCCCCAGTCAGTTCTTCACTGATTTGCTGGGGGCCATTGACGATCTGGATGAACTCAAGCTCACGCTCTACGCCTTCTGGGCCTTGCAACAGCAGGAAGGCGAGCTGCGGTACCTGCTCAAACGCGAGGTACTGCAGGACACGCGCTTCCTGGAGAGCCTCGACCCTGATCCGCAGCGCGCAGCCGAACGGGCGCTGGCAGCGCTGGAGCGCGCCGTAGCCCGCGGTACGCTGCTGCACATCAGTGTAGAGGGGGTGCGCGGCCCGGAAGACCTGTATTTCATGAACACCGCGCACGGGCGAAACGCTGTCCGGGCCATTGCTGCCGGGCACTATGAGCCGGGCGACCGCGATACGCCGGTGCTGTTGATCAGCGAGCGCCCGTCTGTCTACGCGCTGTACGAAGAGAACATCGGGCCACTCACACCGCTGATCGCCGAAGAACTTCGCGCGGCGGAACAAGAGTATCCGCCCGCCTGGATCGAAGAAGCCATGCGCATCGCTGTCGAGCGCAACGCCCGCAACTGGCGCTTCATCCGCCGCGTCCTGGAACGTTGGCAAACTGAGGGCAAAGACCGTGGAATCGCTCAACGACCATCTAAAGCGGATCGGTACCGGTATATCCAGGGACCCTACTCGGACATCGTTGACTACTGATCGTTCAAGGCGCAACAGGTCCGTCTGCCCCATCTGCCAGGGGATGGGCTTCGTCACGCGCGACGTGCCGGTAGATCATCCCGATTTCGGCAAGGCGTTTCCCTGCATCTGCCAGCGAGACACCCTGGAGGCGCGCCGCCGGGAGTATCTGCGCAAGCTCAGCAACCTGGACGCCGTCGCCGACAAGACCTTTGAGACGTTCCAGGTAGATCTGCCCAACTTCACCGTCGAGCAAAACAACCTGCTGGGCGTGATCCGCGAGCGGGTGCAGGCTTACGCTGAGAATCCCCAGGGCTGGCTGTTCCTGGAGGGAAATACCGGCTGCGGCAAGACACACCTGGCCGCCGCCGTCGCCAACTACCGGCTGGCCCAGGGAGATAGCGTGCTGTTCATGACTGTGCCGGACCTGCTGGATCACCTGCGCGCAACCTTCGGCCCCACGTCGGACATCACCTACGATGACCTGTTCTACCGCGTGCGCAATGTTCCGTTGTTAGTCCTGGACGATCTGGGAGCCGAAAGCCCCACCCCCTGGGCACAGGAAAAGCTCTTCCAGATCATCAACCATCGCTACCTGCACCGCCTGAGCACAGTCATCACCACCAATGTAGACCTGGATCGGCTCGACCCCCGCGTGCGCAGCCGTCTGCTCGACCACTCGATCACAGAGAGCATCAAGATTAACCTGCCGGATTTTCGCCGCAACGAGAAGCACTATACCCAGAGCGCCCTGACCAGCCTGGGCCTGTACGCCGACATGATCTTCGAAAGGTTCGATTTTCGCGAAGACACCCTGACAGACCCGGAGCGCCGTAATCTGCGCCAGGCGTTTGAGATTGCCCTGCAATTCGCCGCGCAGCCGCAGGGCTGGCTGGTGTTCATGGGTGAGCACGG